>Ga0307478_10001612_pt1 | contig 19177 bp, 15 predicted proteins | sample atmos_gasesECM4C_2_FD_203713 | JGI IMG/M metagenome (GOLD analysis project Ga0307478, IMG submission 203713) | Hardwood forest soil microbial communities from Morgan-Monroe State Forest, Indiana, United States - atmos_gasesECM4C_05 | ecosystem: Environmental > Terrestrial > Soil > Temperate... | reverse complement strand
CGATTACCGTGCAAATTCCGACGGCGCTGCGGCGGCACACGGCCGGCGTAGGCTCAATTGCGTGTGCAGCGACGAATCTGGGAGAGCTGTTCTCCGTCCTCGATGAGAAGTTTCCGGACCTGAAACCGCACCTGCGCGACGAGGCTGGACAAGTGCGCCGCTTTCTTAACATCTACGTGAACGAGGAAGACATTCGCTTTCTCGGCGGGCCAGCTTACATCTTCACGGATGGGGATGAAGTGCTGCTGGTGCCGTCGATCGCCGGCGGAGCCAGCTAAAGCCCGCGCGTTCGCGCCAACTATTTTCGTCTACGGCTGGCCCGTAGTCACGCTGATGGTTTGCGGTAGCGAGTTGGGGCCTTCGCCGCGGGTCTGCTGGACCGCCCTTTTCTCCATGTGAGCTTGCTGTGACGCAGACGACTGCGTCGTGAAATCCACTCCGTCGTTGACCTGTGCGCAATCCATGCGCAGCGTGCCGTTATCGTTGAACACCAATCCATAGAAGCGCAACGTGCTGCCGACGGCGAGAGGCTGCGTATTGAGCACCTGCGTGTTGGTGTCTACGTACACGTCAACCTGGCTCGGATTATTTTCAAGCGTAGTTTGCCCGGGCTGTGACGCCAGCATCGGAAATAAGTCGTACGGCGCCAGCGAGATCGTGTAGTCGGTAAAACTTCCGCTCTGCGACATAACCGTCACGGTGCCATTGACCGTCTGCGGCATGAGGGTCATCGTGGTGACTGCCGGGTAGGGCGCGATAGGGAAGGAGGTGGTTGTTGAAATATAGACTTCTTGTCCTGGAACCATATTCGAGCCATTGAAGGTGGGCACGAAGGGCAAGCTTCCCAGATTCGAGAGCTGGCCGGAGATCTGAAAAGCTGCACTGCCGTATTTAAATGACGCACTCTCGCCGGTTGGAAAGCCGGGCAGGCCCGCGCCCTGCATCTCGCGAGCATGCATGAAAAATGCCGACACCGAAGGGGTCACTTCCATGAGCGGGCCGCGAAATACGTATACGGCAGAGGGATCCTCCACTGCAATCCGCGTCGCCAGCAGAGAGCCATCGGATTGGATCGCGCCATCCATATTCACGAACGCGCCTACCGTCAGGGCGGAAAGGCCGCTAATCCCCTGATACATAGTGTTGCTGTCCAACTGAACAGAAACTGGCAGCCCTGTCAGCGCTGGGACGTAGCTGGGTATCGACAAAGTAAAGGTGTTGCCGCCCGAGCTGACTGCCGTGACTTCTCCGTCGATCCCCATCACTTTGCCATTGGCCGAATTTGTCGGTGAGGCGGCCAACGTTAGCGGCGTAAGATTGAAGGTCGGTGCGGCCGAAAAGCCGGAGAATCCGTCGACATTCACGCAGTCCCCTAGGGTCGCCGATTGTGACACCAGCAAGTTAAGCGACAAGACCATACTTGTGCCCGTCACGGTGAGAGGCGATGGGAAGTTCACCGTGGCCGTGGGCGGGAAGAGGCTGTAAGTGGCTGTGCTCAGGGTCTGTTCTCCATCGACTTGACCAAGGGCAAGGCAAACAAAAGCGCCGCCGCCGAGCTTCAGGGTTGCGCTTGTATAGATGTCCTGCGGAATCGTCGCAGTCAGCAGCGGTTGAGCCGTGCCGTTCAGATGCATGAATTCGGCGTCCAGCGGCGGTCCAGACGTAGACGATGACGCCAGAGCAGCCGTCTTGCCCGACTGGCTGGTAAGGGTGATATCTTGAAAACCAAGATCAAACTCTGCTAACTGATCGTTGGCGGTACTCGTTACCACAATCGTCACAGCTGTGTTGCCGCTGAGGATTGGGCTAGACATGTTCCGGCCGCCGCAGCCCGTGTTGAACACACCCGCCGCGACGATCAATGCCAAGGAGATGCCAAATACCCGGCGGGGAGATGAAGAGGCCAAGCGCATAAAACCCTCCGTCTGGCACTTCGAGGGCAGAGAACACATCCCGGATGCCCCTGCTGCGTAGGCCAGATTTGTTGCGCAACATCAGCATGCGAAGCATAGCACGGAGATCATTAGCAAATTCATAGATTTGTATCCGTTTGTAAAAGTTCGTCAGCCGAACGTCCACTTGCGTCGCCGCCGTCGCGGTGTATAATCTAACTAACTGGTTAATTAGAATCATGGCTCAACTGTTTCGTCATCGCCATCACGCGCCCCGCATGGGTTCTCGCGGGAAGCCGGAGGAAAGCCGCGCCGCTATTCTGCAGGCTGCCGCGAAGGAATTCGCTGAACTCGGCATTGCCGGCGCCCGCACCGACGCTATCGCACGAGAGGCGCGAGTGAATAAGGCTCTGCTCTATTACTACTTCGAGGACAAGGAAACGCTTTACGGCGCAGTGCTCGACAACGCGTTTTCTGGGATGAAGGCCCGAGTCTTCCAGGCGCTCGACAGCGATCTGCCGCCGCGGGAGAAAATCCTGGCCTACGTCGGCTCGTATTTCGATTTCATTGCTTCGAACCAGATCTATCCCAAGCTGATGCAGCGCGAGATGATGCGGGCGCGCGAAGGCCAATCGGAACACATCGACAGATTGGTTAAGACTTACTTCCAGCCGATCTACCGACGGGTAGGCGAACTGTTGCACAAAGGCATCACAGACGGCGAATTTCGCAAAGTAGATCCGGCGCACTTCGTTCCTTCCATGGTAGCGATGATTGTTTTCTATTTCAGCAGCGCTCCGGTCATGCAGCGGATCGTGCATTTTAATCCGCTTACGCCGCGGCGAATCGCTGAGCGGCGGGTTGCGGTTCTCGATTTTATTTCCGCAGCACTTTTCGAACCCCGCGCCAGCGCTGAGCTGGCACCAGGCAAACCGGCAATTGGCAAATCAGGAGTTCGCAAATGAGCGCTCGTAACCGTTTCTTCATTCTGCTCGGCATCATTTTTGTGATCGCCGCCATTTACTACGGCTTTTCCGTCGACCATTCCAAAGACCTGGTGCTGATCGGCACCGTTGATTCGAATCAGGTCATTGTCAGCGCGCAGGTGGAAGGCCGCATCCAGAAACTGCTGGTCGACGAAGGGACGCCGGTAAAGGCTGGCGATCTGATCGCCGTCCTTGATTCCTCCGAGCTGCAGACCCAGGAAGCCGCTGCTGCCGCGAACATCACGAGCTTGCAGCACAAAGTTTCCGAGATGCAGCACACGGAAAAATCTACTTCAGGCTCGACGTCAAGCGACGTGGCGAATGCGCAGGCCAAGCTCTCTTCCGCGCGGGCGCAGCTCTTGCAGGCGAAAGCTACGTTGGATCGCACCGAGAGCGACAGCCGGCGCATGATCGAATTGGCCAAAGCCGGTGTCCAGTCAGATCAGGACCGCGTCCAGGCCGAAACCAATTTGCAGGCGGCGCAAGCAACCGTGCAGGCTCAACAAGAATTGGTGAAGGCGGCGGAAGCCGACTTGACCTCCGCCATCGCGCGCACCCAGCAAGCCAACGCGGCAAAGAGCACAGTGCGATCGACCGAGGCTGATCTCAAGAATGCCATCGCGCAGAAAAATCAAGCCGCGGTAAGGCTTGGCTACACGAACGTCTATGCGCCCGTCACTGGCACCGTATCGGTGCGCGCGGCGCGGCAGGGAGAAGTGGTCAACATCGGGGCGCCTATTGTGACCATCGTCGATCTGACTGACACCTGGGCGCGGGCGGCGATTCCGGAAACCTACGCCGATCACATCGGCTATGGCGATGTGTTGCGGGTCCGTTTGCCCGGCGGCACGATCACCAGCGGCAAAGTGTTTTTCAAAGGCGTGGAAGGCGATTTCGCCACGCAACGCGACGTGAGCCGGCGTAAGCGAGATATCCGCACCATTGTTCTGAAGGTTCGGCTGGACAATCCCAAGGGCGCGTATGTGCCGGGAATGACGGCCGAAGTGCTGGTTTCGCCGGAGCAGTTGAAGGGCGGCAATCCGCAGAGCGCAGCGGCAGCGGGGCAACAATAATGCCGGAACCGTATGCCATCACAGTCGAGCACATCGTCAAGAAATACGGCGACTTCACGGCCGTGGACGACGTGTCATTCAACGTCAACGAAGGCGAAATCTTCGGGCTGCTCGGACCGAACGGAGCGGGGAAGTCGACGCTGATCCGCATGATGACCACGCTGATTCCAATCACCTCGGGGCGGGCTCTCATTGCCGGCCACGATGTGGCCAAAGAGCCGGATGCCGCGCGGCGAACCATCGGCGTGATCCCCCAGGCGCTGACCAGCGATCTCGATCTTACGGTGGAAGAGAATCTGAACATCTACGCCAAGCTCTACGACGTGCCGGCAAAAGAACGGAAGCGCTCGATTGACGAGTTGCTGGGGCTGGTCGACCTAACCAAGTGGCGCGACGCGCAGACCAAGACGCTCTCCGGCGGCATGCGGCGGCGGTTGGAGATCGCGCGCGGGCTGGTGCATCATCCCAAAATCTTCTTCCTCGATGAGCCCACCACCGGGTTGGATCCGGTCTCTCGCGTGGCCGTATGGGAGATGCTGGGCAACATCAAGAGCCAGCGTCAGCTTACCATCCTGATCACCACGCATTACATGGATGAAGCCGACCGGCTATGCGATCGCATCGCCATCGTGGACCACGGCAAGCTGGTTGCGTTGGACTCGCCAATGGCGCTGAAGGCGAGTGTGCCGGGGGCGAACGTGATCGAAGCGCAGTTCGAGAATCCTCCGGAAGATTGGGAGCAGCGCCTGCACACGATGGACGACGTCACTTCGGTGCAGCATGAAGGTGCCGGGATGTATCGAATCCTGACCGGCAACGGATCGCGAACTACTACAGAACTGGTCGAGATGGCGGTTGAAGCCGGAGTCGCCGTCAAGTCGCTCTCGGTGCAGAACACCACGCTGGACGACGTTTTCGTGCATTACACCGGCAGGCAGCTCCGGGACGAACTTCAGAAAGCGTATGCCTTCACCATGCCGCAGCGGCCGGGGTTGCAACCGTGAAGCTCGGGATTGAATTTATGAAGCGCTCGGGTTGGATTCTATGAACCGGATGATGGCCATTGTCGAGCGCGAAATGCGCAAGTTCTTTCGATCGCCGGCGCTGATGCTGGCGTCCATGATCTTTCCTCTGGTGCAGCTCATCATCCTGGGCAACGCGTTTGGCGGAAAGATTCGCGACGCCCGGCTCGCCATTGTCGATGAGGACGGAGGCACGCAAGCGTTGCGGGTTCGCGAGGCCTTTGACTCTGTACGCGCCAACATTCGCACATTCGTCCCGGTGAATTACGACAGCGAAAAGCAGGCCGTGGACGACGTGCGCAACGGAAAGCTCGAAGGCGCCGTGATCATTCCGCCGCAATTCTCGAGTCGAGTGTACGAAGAAAACCATCCGCGCATCGCAGTGGTCGTGGACAACAGCGACAACTTCATGAGTGCCGCGATCGAAGGGGAACTGACCGACCTGACCAATGCGCTGAATCAGCCCACGGTCGAGCCCCGCATCCTGCAGCAGACTGCGCTCGACATCGTCGAAATGTATCCCTACATCGAATACATGAAGTATCTGCTCCCGGGCTCGCTGGTGCTGGCCATGTTCGTATCGGTGATGATCGGTGGCGGGATGCTGTATATCGACGACAAGGCGCGGGGCGTGCACGAAGGCTACCTGGTCACGCCCATCACCAAGCTCGAACTGGTGCTGGGACTCAACCTCGCGGGCGCGATCAAAGCGGTGATGACGGGGGTGATCATCACAGTGATTGGATCGCTGATGGCCGGAGTGAGCACGATTTTCAATCCGGTTACGGTGATTGGGCTCCTCATTATGGTTGTGCTGACCGCGCTGGCTTTCAACACGATGATGTTTCTGCTGATGGTGAGGATCGAAGATCCGCTGGTGCCGCGGGCCATGTTTGGAATTCTCAACACGCTGCTGTTTTTCCCCAGCGGTTCGGTCTATCCCGTCCAGGCATTTCCGCCGTGGTTACGGGCGATTGCCAAGGTTGATCCATTTACCTACGCGGTCGATGGGTTCAAGTGCCTTCTGTTGAAAGAGACGAACCTGTCGGCCGTCTGGGGCGACATGTTGTACCTGACGATCTTCGCGGCGGTTACCCTGGGGATCGCGATCCCGCTGTTCAAGCGCACGCTGTAGGAAAATTGAGTCATTGGCGATTTGGGATTTGAGCGATTGTCGGAAACGTTGTCTACGGTCCACCTTGAACGTCGTCTACGGCTGCCCGGCGACTTTGACTTCCAATCGCCCAATGACTCAATTCTTCCTGGAACTTTTGACTTCCCCGCCGCGTCCGTTATTCTAGAGAGTGATGACGCTACTGGACGCGAAGGAGTACCATCCCGAAAAAGAGCGAAGGCAGAAAACCCGGATTATTTCGGCAATCGTTCTGGTTCTGATTTTGGCGCTGGTGGGCTGGTTCAATCGCTTCTGGCCTCAGAAACGCGTCGCCGAAAAGTTCTTTGCCTCGTTGCAGAAGCAGGATTTCGAAACTGCCTACGGCATCTACTTCGCCGACCCCGCCTGGAAGCAGCATCCGCAGAATCACGCGCAGTATCCGTTGAACGAGTTCCGGCAAGATTGGGGACCGGGCGGTGAGTGGGGGATCGTCAAGAGTTATCAGGTCTATGGCACCAGCAACTGCCCGGGCGGCGGAAGCGGCGTGGTTGTCGACTTGATTGTGAACGATCGCGCGCAACACGCCCAGGTGTACGTAGACAAAACGGATAAGACGATCAGCACCCCACCCTGCTCTCTGGAATTCCGCTAAAACGATGCGGCGCTAGCCTCCTAGTTGCTCCAGAGCTTTCGTCAAAGATGCATCGTCGCCGACATTCAGGCAAGTCTTCGACCGGTCAATCTGCCGCATCAGCCCGCACAGAACCTTCCCTGGCCCGATTTCCACGAAGGTCTGCACGCCCTGTTCAATCAGCAGGCGCATGCACTGTAACCACTTCACCGAGCCTGTGACTTGAGCTACGAGGGTCGAGCGTGCGCGCAGTTCATCGCCGACCAAAGACGCTTCCACATTGCACGCCACGGGATACACCGGCTTCTGCATCTTCAGCGCGTTCAAATCCACTTCCAGACGATCTTGCGCGGGCCTCATCAGCGAGCAGTGGAACGGGGCGCTCACGGGCAGCAATTTCGCGCGTTTCGCTCCGCGCTCGTCGGCGAGTTTCGCTCCACGTTCCACTGCCGCCGTGTTTCCGGAAATCACAATCTGTTCCGGCGAATTAATATTCGCAGGCGAGCACACCTCACTCCGCGCCGCGTCCTGGCAGACCGAGACCACCTTTTCCAATTCCATACCCAGGATTGCCGCCATGGCGCCCACTCCTACCGGGACTGCCTCCTGCATATACTTCCCGCGATTGCGCACGGTCCGCACAGCATCGGCAAACGCCAGGGTGCCAGAGGCCACGTGCGCCGAATATTCACCCAGGCTGTGGCCGGCCACAAAGCTCGGCCGGGGGATGCGGTCCTCCAGAACTCTCAACGCCGCGATCGACACGGTTAGAATCGCCGGCTGCGTGATCTCGGTCAAACGCAGTTGTTCTTCCGGGCCCTCAAAACACAGTTGCGACAGTTTGTAGCCCAGCGCCTGGTCGGCTTCTTCAAAGGTTTGCCGCGCGATGGGATACTTCTCGGCGAGATCCTTGCCCATGCCCACGGCCTGTGAGCCCTGGCCGGGGAAAATGAATGCAATCTTTTGTGTGGTGACGCTCGGTATCTCGGTCATGTTTTGTTGTTGCGGGAATTAGCGGACTGGAGCGGCTTCCAATTCTACCGGTGCGGGACGAAGCGCGGCGAGCCCTTGCTCGATTGACTGATTGATGCGCCGTTGCGCGAACTCCGCCGCCACCCGCACCGCATTCTTGATCGCATTCGCATTGGAAGAACCGTGCGTGATAATGCACACGCCCTTCAGCCCCAACAGGGGCGCGCCGCCGTATTCAGTGTGGTCGATGCGCTTCTTGAAATCGGAAAATGCGCTGCGGGAAAGCATGTAGCCGACCTGGCTGGTAATCGTTGCCTTCAGCGATTCCTTCAAGACGGTGCGCACCAGGTTCGCCACGCCTTCGGAAATCTTGAGCGCTACGTTGCCCACGAATCCGTCGGCAACGATGACATCGGCGTGGCCATTGAACAGATCGCGGCCCTCCACATTCCCCACAAAGTTCAAAGGCAGCCGCTTCAACAACTGGAACGACTCGCGAGTCAGTACGTTGCCCTTGGTTTCCTCCTCGCCAATCGAGAGCAATCCCACGCGCGGCCGTTTCCCGGCCGAAAAATTGGAGCGGGGCATGGTGTTGCCAAACATGGACCGGAAATAAATCTCGCCCATCACCGCGAACTGTTCGAGATTGTGCGGCTTGCAATCGACATTCGCGCCAACGTCCAGCAGGATCGCCGCCGTTCCCGGTGCTGTAGGAAAAACCGCCGCCAGCGCCGGCCGGTCCACGCCGTGCAGCGCGCCCAGCACCATCTTGGCCGTAGCCATCGCGGCGCCGGTATTGCCCGCGGTGACGAAGCCTGCGGCACGTCCCTCGCGCACCAGGCGAAGTCCCACGCGCATGGAGGAGTCGCGCTTGGCGCGCACCGCCTGCACCGCTTTATCTTCCATGGTGATGACTTCGCTGGCATGGACGATTTCAATGGGCAGTCGCGCCGCCGAAGGGTGCCGCTCCAGTTCCGCTTTGATCGTGCCTTCCGGACCAACCAGCAGCACGCGCACGCCGTAGCTGCGAGCGGCGTGAATTGCGCCTTCGATCTCAGGCCTGGGAGCCCGGTCCGATCCCATCGCATCCAGCGCGATCACGCTAGGCATTGTGGTAGGAAATTAGCTGGCTTCCTCAACGTCCAGAACTTCGCGGCCTTTGTAGTAGCCGCACTTGACGCAAGCGCGATGCGGCATCTTCTTCTCGTGGCAGTTCGGGCACTCCGAGAGCGAGTGGCTCTTCAGAGCATCATGCGCCCGCCGGGTCGACGTGCGCTTCTGAGAATGTCTTCGTTTAGGATTTGGCATGGTCTGTAAAATTCCTCTCGCCGAGGCCTCGGCCCCGCATGAAATCGATGTCTCGAATGTCCTGGTTCGCCGGCTCGCCGATCTTAATGCGCCAATTTGCCGCGGATTTCCTTCAACGCCGCCCACCGCGGTTCTTCCAGAGTCACCGCGCACGAGCACTGTTCCAGGTTCAGGTTCTTGCCGCAGTGCGGACACAACCCCTTGCAATCCTCGCGGCACGTGACCTTCAGCGGAACCGCTAACAGCACCTGCTCGCGCACTACATCGTCAAGCAGAATTCCTTCCCCTTCATAATAGCTGATCTCGGCTTCCGCGTCGGTCACCGACATTTCGTCGCGCCCCGCGTCGGCGCCCTGGGGTCGATAGAGCAGATCAAACTGACGCGTCACATCCTGTGTAAGCGGTTCCAAGCACCGCGCACAGCTCAATTCCAGTCTGGTGGCTAGCTGACCTTGAATGCGTATATCTTGTATTATCTTATGCTTGCCGTGATGCTCCTCGACCAGATCCGCCCGCCCGCTGCTCTCGATCGGCGTAAGCTGACGGTACTCGGACCCCAGGTCGATCACGCCGGGTTCGAACTTCTCCGCAAACTCGACCGGATGAAGTTCCAAATCTTTGATCTCGAAGAACATCGGAAACCTCCGCGCACCGTCCAGTTACCGCCCCAGGCCCGCGGAAGCACGCCAGGAAGGCGCAAGTACCGCTAGGAGCAAGAATTGAGCATAAAGGTTGATAGAAAGCAGTGTCAAGGCGTGGTCGCCTCCGGTGGTGTCTTAAATCACGGTGTTTAAGACACTACCTCGCCTCCTCGTTTCCCACTCGCCTGTGGGTATTATGTGTGGACACGGTATGGCGATTTCACGAGAAACGGCGAAGAAAGACGAGTGGTTTGAAAGCCGCGCCAACCTGGCTGCAGCTTTAATTACTCTGCTCGGCCTTCTCGCCCGAATTTGGACCGCCTCCGGAATCTTCCTCAATCCCGACGAAGCACTGCATTTCCGTCTGGCCAACCAGACCTCGCTGGCTCTTGCGTACAAGGCGAGTCTTACCGCGGCCCATCCGCCCCTGCTCATCCTCTTGCTTTATTTCTGGCGCGCGGTCGGCACCTCAGAACTTTGGCTGCGCCTGCCTTCGGCGCTTGCGGGCGTGGTTTTCTGCTGGATGTTCTACAGATGGTTAAGCAAAGCTGCGGGCAACCTTGCGGGATTGATCGGACTTCTTTTCGTCGCACTCCTTCCGCCCATCATCCTGCTCGCGGCGGAAGTGCGGCAGTACTCTTTGATGTTGGCATTCCTGGTCAGCGCTCTATATTTCCTAGACGAAGCTTTCGCGAAGAGCTCTACCCGCCGGATGGCTGCTTTCACGCTGTGCCTGTACTTCGCCATGCTGTTTCACTACTCGGCATTCTGGTTCGCGGCCGCGCTCGGCATTTATGCGCTGTTTCGAATCTTCACGGAACGCCCGTCCGCCAGCTTGGTGGGAGCTTGGGCAGTCAGCCAACTAGGCGGCCTTACTCTCGCGGCGTTTTTGTACAAGACGCATCTTTCGAAACTGAGGGCGGACGACTCAACAACTCAGCTGCAGGGCTTGATTAACGAATATTATCTCCACCGCTCTTTTTTCGACCGCGCCCACGATAACCCCTTGCTGTTCTTCGTGGGGCACACCTTCGGAGTCTTTCAATATTTCTTCGGCCAACTTGCCGTGGGCGATATCATGTGCCTCTTATTTGTTGCGGGAGTCGCGCTCCTGCTGCGCGGCGAAGGCTTCCCGGAGAGTCGAGCTTCCTCGCGCCGGTTGGGTGTATTTTTGCTCCTTCCCTTTGCGATTGCCGGCATCGCCAGCCTAACTCATGTTTATCCCTACGGAGGCACGCGGCACATAGCATTCCTGATTATCCCGGCAGTCGCAGGAGTCAGCGCGGCGCTGGCGCGTTTAGCAGCAGGCAGATGGGATCGCGGACTTACCATCGCAGCTTTGATCATCGTGGCCTGCGTCGCTTTTGGCAAACCGCGCCAGCCCAGGATGAACCGAGCCGATCAGAGCCGGAGAAACATGGCGAACGCGATGGACTTCGTGAGGACGCATGTTGATCCGTCGAATCTCATCTTCACTGATTACCAGAGCGACCTTATTCTTGGTCACTATCTGTGCAGGCAGCGTCCCATCGCGTTCGACCCCGCCCCAGCCGACTACGAACAATTTTCGTGCGAAGGCTACCGAGTCGCTTCCACCGACTATAAGACCGCATGGATGCTCTGGGGGGACAATTTCCCCAGGGAATGGCGGCGAGTCGTGCAGTCCTACGGCCTCAAGCCCGGGGACACGGTCTGGATTGTTCAAATGGGATGGGGAATATTTCTTCCCGAGGACTTGCGCAAACACTTCGCAGAATTCCGCGATCTGCCTTTCGAATCGTTCGGCAACAACATCAAAATCTTCAAGATGACGGTAGGCCAACCGATGCCGGCGGCAACTGAGTAGTCGTAATTCTGGTAAGCACAATCATTTCCCCGCCTGCCGATTCAGCCCCAGAGCCCGTAACGTGACTTCATCCGGAACGTTCCGCCCGTCCTTTTTCGTAACCACTCCGAAACTCCCCGAATAATCCCACATGGCCCACCCCACGCCTTGCCGCTCCAGCGCCGAGCGCACGTCGTGAATCCATGCTTCGCGATCCGGTGGGTCGGCATACTCGCGGTACACGCCGAACTCGTTGCACACCACTGGAACTCCGCGCTGCCGGGCCCATTCCGAGACCTGCGAAATCTCGGCGTCAATGCGTGCCGCGTCCCAATGATCTTCTCCGTAGCGGATCACCGCCAGGCGGTCGACCGCGTCGGGCACGCTCGCTGCGACCTTCGCGGCAGATTCCGGCGACGATGGATAATGCAGCCCCTTCACCCAATGCCAGAAATATGAGCTCCACGTCGCACCCTGATGCGTGAAGATGTGCGGCTCGTAGAAGTGGAAGTTGTAAATCACGTTGGGATCGCGCAGCGGTTCGATAAAAACCAGATCATCGTCGTCCGACCATCGCGCTCCGGCCGCGATCATGGTGTGCTGTGGAGCCCCTTCGCGAATCGCCGCCGCCAGCTTGGCTTGCACGCCATACCAGCGGTAGCGGTCGGACATCTCGGGCTCGTTCAGAATCTCAAAGAACACTCGCTCCGCGTCCCAAGTCGAATAATGCCGCGCCAGCACCCGCCAGAAGTCGGAGAACTCCTGCACAAAGCCGTCGTCTTTCGCTAGTCGCGTTTTGAATTCGCTCTCTGGATGCAGATCGATCACCACCGCCAGTCCGCGATCCAGAATCATCTTCACTGCCGCGTCGAGATATCCCAGATACTCTGCCGGAATCTCCTCAGGCCGATGATTGACCATCAGTGGTTCAGGATTAACGCTCAACCGCACGTGATCGAATCCCATGGATTTGATCAGCGCAATGTCTTCTGCCGTGGTCCAGCTCTGAAAATGTTCCTTGGTGTACCCGCGTTTGTCATAAACCTGCGCGAACCATCCGCTGGCGTTGATGCCCCGCCGCAGATGCGCCAACCGAGATGCAGGAACGGTAGATTAAAGATACTGGCGGAATCGAAGAGCTGGGAGCAGCCGTCTGCGCCGGCAGCGGGAGCCAGCTTAGAGAGGCCAGCAGCGCGCATATGATCCGTAGAAACTTCATGCTGAATTGTCTAGACCGGAGTAGGTCCACAAGCTCTTCTTGGCGACCTTCGCGAACCTTAGCGACCTTTGCGGTTAAGCGCTCTCTCCGCCCGCACCACAGGCGCGTCCTAGCTCAGAATCGGCAGCGCCCGGATCCTCTTCTTCGTCGCGGCATAGATCGCACTGCACAGCGCCGGGGCGAGAGGCGGCACGGACGGCTCTCCAATCCCCGTCGGCGCTTCCGTGCTGGGCACGGCATACACTTCCACCGCGGGCGTCTCGTCCATCCGCAGCGGGGCATAGTCATCGAAGTTCCCCTGCACCACTCGCCCCTTCTCGATGGTGATCTTCGCCCGCAGCGCATTCGACATCGCGTAAATGACTCCGCCCTGAATCTGCTGCTCGAGAATGCTGGGATTGACCACCTGCCCGCAATCCACCGCGACCACCACGCGATGCACGCGCGGCACGTCGTTCTCCATACTGATCTCAACCACTTCAGCCGCGTAAGAAGAAAAGCAGCCGAAGCAGGCGATCCCGCGAAAGTGTCCCGGCGGCAAAGCGCTCTTCCATCCTGCCTTGTCGGCCGCCAGTTGCAACGCGCCGCGCATTCGGGCCGTGCGCCATGTAGTGTCGAAATAATGAATGTCCTGATCCTTCCCCAGCATGTGCAGTCGGTACTCCAGCGGATCTTTCCCCGCCGACGCCGCCAGTTCATCAATAAAACTTTCGCTCGCGAAGCCAGTCTGCAGCGCATACACCGACCGCATCCAGCCCAGCGGCACCGGAGTCTCGGCAAGCACATACTCCAGCGAAACGTTCGGTAACCCGTAAACAAACGCGGCCTCATCCGGCAAATCAGGATCGACTCCGTTCGGACCCGGCTGCCCCTTTTGCCCGCTGATCGACGGAGCAACGATCCGATGCGTAAACGCCACAGGCCATCCCGCACCGTCCAGTACAGCACTCAACTGATGCAAGCTCGCCGGACGGTAGGTCGAAAACCTCATATCATCTTCGCGAGTCCAAATTACTTTCACCGGGCCGTTTGCCGCCTTCGACACCAGCGCCGCTTCCACCGCATAGTCGTACTCCAGGCGCCGTCCAAAGCCTCCGCCCATCAGCGTGACGTTCACCTTCACTTGATCCGGATCAAGCCCCAGCGCCTTCGCAACCTGGTCGCGGCAATCCTGCGGCACCTGCGTCGGAGCCCATACCTCGCACGCCGTTCCTTGAAAATTTGCCGTGCAGTTTCCCGGCTCCATCGGCGCGTGCGCCATGAAGGGAAGTTGATACTCCGCAGAAATCCGCCGCCCCGTGACTTTCGAAACGTCGCCAACGGAATACAAACTCGCACTCGTCTTCGCCGCGGCCCGCTTCAGAGAGTCCGTCAACGCAGCCCGCTTCAGAGAGTCCGTCACCGCCGCAGTGTTCAAATCCTTGTTCGGACCATCATCCCAACTCACTTCCAGCGCCCGGCGACCTTCCATCGCGCCCCAGACACTATCCGCCACGACGGCCACAGCGGCATCGCTGATCTTTCCCACGTAGCTCACGCCGGCAATCTTCTTCGACTCCTTGTCGTCAAAACTCAGCGCCTTTCCACCGATCGTCGGACACCTCGACAACACCGCGTACTTCATTCCCGGCATCCGGAAGTCGATGCCAAATACGGCTTCGCCTTTCACTTTCGACGGCGAGTCCACGCGCGCCAGGCGTTGCCCGACAATCTTGTAGTCTTTGCTCTGTTTCAGCGGCACGTCCGTGGGGATCGGCAGCGTCGCGGCTTTCTCCACCAGTTCTCCGTAGCTGAGCCGCCGCTTGGATGCCCCATGTAAAACAGCGCCCTCCTGCGCCGCGCAGGTCGAACGCGGCACGCCCCACGTCAGCGCCGCCGCCGAAATCAGCATCTCTCGCGCCGCAGCTCCCGCCTTCCGCATCGGATCCCACGTCGTCTTCACGCTCGCGCTCCCGCCCGTGGCCTGATCCCCGTAGAGCGTGCTCGCTCCCGCTTGCTCGATCTCAATCTGCTTCCAGTCCGCTTCCAGTTCCTCTGCAAGAATCATGGGCAACGCCGTGCGCACACCCTGCCCCATCTCTGAGCGCGCCACTACAATCGTGACCTTGTTGTCCGGGGTGATCCTCAGGTAAGCATTCGGCGAGAATACTTCCTTGCCCGCTCTCCCGCCATGCGGCAGGTAGAAGCCCACCACCAGTCCCGCTCCCGCGGCCACTCCAACCGCAACAAATTCGCGTCGGTTTAACGGGCTCATCGCGCACCTCCTGACGCTGCCGCCCGATGAATCGCCTTGCGAATCCGCTCATAGGTCCCGCAGCGGCACAAGTTGCCGTTCATCGCCTGTGTGATCTGCTCATCGCTCGGATTCGGCGTCTTGGCCAGCAGAGCCGCGGCCGTCATGATCTGCCCCGTCTGGCAGTAGCCGCATTGCGGAACCTCTTCGGCTATCCACGCCTGCTGCAACACGTGCAGCCCGTTGGCTCCCAGCCCTTCAATGGTGGTAATGCTCTTGCCGGCAACCTGTGAAACCGGCGTGGAGCACGATCGAATCGGAGACCCCTCCACGTGTACCGTGCAAGCCCCGCAGAGCCCGGCGCCACAACCGAATTTCGTTCCCGTGAGTTCCAGCGTGTCTCGCAACACCCAGAGCAACGGAGTCTCCGGCGAGACGCTTACTTTCTTCTCGCTACCGTTAACGCGCAGTGTGAAGTCAGCCATAAGTTTTCCCAGGATCGAATTGCAACCTGGACAATCATCCTACTCAACCGGCATGAAAAGTGGAATGGTCCTCGCGTTGAAATAGGCGACCGAGTAAAGAAACAGGTAAGGCCGAAGGCTTGCTTGTTGCTGCCGGAAAGTTCCCGACGGGACTACTTCAATTCCGTCAGTTTCTGAGTGGCGATCTGCACCGCTACCGGGCTGGAGTTGTCTTTCTTGATCTGCTCGTAGAGGCGCTTGGCGTCGAGCGGCTGGTTGCTGGTCTGGTAAAGTTCCGCCAGCTGCAACTGCGCTGTCGCTTTACTCACCGAAAGCGTGGGCTGATTGATCAGTTCCTGGTAAAGGGCCACGGCATCTTTGGTCCGGTTGGTGTTGCCATACAGAGCGGCCAGCGCGAGCTTCGCCGTTGAAGCCAGCTCTTTGTTGCCGGTGGAAACCACGGCCTTGAGGTTGCTTTCCGCCGCGGCGTTGTCGCCCGCGGTCGCAGACGTCACTCCCAGAAAGTAACGAGCCATATCCGCCGTGCGAGTGTGCGGATACTTGTCCACGATCGCCTGGAATTGTTTCCTGGCCATATCGGAGCGATCCTTCGCCGAGGCGAAGCTAGGAAAGTCCGGTTGCGCAGGCGTACCCGCGGGGCGCAGCGGGGTATCGAGAGTGCGCACCGCCTGCGATAAATCGAAGCTCGCTTTCTCATCCTGCGCGCTCAGGTAATACCACCCGCCCGCCACCGCGGCCGCGAGCACCGCCACGACCACGACTGCCACCGCCAGCGTGTTCCGGTGTTCCACGCTCCAGTGAGCGGTCTTCTCCGCAGCTCCGATGGTGACTCGGCTGAACGCGTCCTGTTTAAGTTGATGGCGAGTCTCTGCGCGCACGACTACCTTCCAGTCTCAGTTTCCTGAGTCGATGTCCTGATTCTCGTGACTCTCTGTATTGGTGGGACGAACCAGTAGTTTATCAGCCGGAAAACAGCACCGTCAAAGTCGGAGGCAGCGCCGCCGTCCCCGCGGCTGTCCGCCGAGCGTTCTCGCCCGCCGTTCCATACGTTCCACAAAAGCGCGCAGTATCCGGAAGAGCGGCGCCTCAGCAGCCCGCCCCGAGCGAAGCCGAATAGGCCGCGTAAAGCGTCCCCAATCATTTCGGGCTCTAGCCCCCGAGGACTCTACCTACCTCGGAGCCTCTTCCAGCAACCCCTGTTCGAGCTTCTCCTGGCACTCAATGCAGTGCCGCGTCCAGGGCACAGCCTCAAGGCGCTTAGCGTTGATTTCTTTGCCGCAGTGGATGCACTCGCCGAAGCTGCCTTCGCGTATGCGTGCCAGCGCTCTCTCTACCATCTGTAGCAGTTGGCGCTCGTTGTTGCTCTGGCTGAACAGAAACTCTTTGGTGTAAGAACTGGCAGCGCGATCGGCGATGTCCTGCGCCGTGTCCTCATCAGCAGAGCGGCCGTCGGCCTGCGTGCGTGACACTGTCCGCCGCAAATCCTGCTGCCGCGTCTCCAGCCTCTTCTTGAATGCTTCTAACTTCTTCTTATCCATAAGTTCACTTCTTATAATCCTGCGAACGGCTCCCGGTGCCGCGCGTGGGGTCAGGGCCAAACAAAAATGATAAGCGCGTCAAACGAGGTGCGTCAACCACAGGCTGGTGAATGCCTCTACGGGATCACAAATGTGGGAAGCGGCCGGGGAACCCGGAGGCCTGTGACTCAAGCGTCGCCGAGTGCCCATTTCTCGCGTTCTTTGCGAGAAGTGGGGTCCTTGACTTCATCCAGATCCAAACCGTCGACCGGGCTTGTACGAGCGTCCTCGCTACTTCACCGTCAGCCCAACGCTTGTGGTTCGTGTAATTGATGCACCGGTGGCAGTGACCGTGAAGTGGGAACTGCCGGTGACGGCGCCCGACCCTTTGATCAGAGTGAGCGTGGAGGACCCGCTGCCCGGCGCGGCTACGTTTTCTGAACTGAAGCTAGCCGTCACTCCCTTGGGCAGCCCGGAAGCGGATAGCGTAACCGCCGCGTTGAAGCCTCCCAGGGCTGCGGTCGTGATCTTCAACATACAGTTCGCGATTGAACTGACCGTCGCACTGGTGGCGCTGGAAGCAAACGAAAAGCCGGGAACGTTCACGGTGAGCGTTTGTTTTTGAGTAACCCCGCCGCCGGCCGCCGTCACTGTGACCGAATAAGCCTTTGGGGCCACGTTCGAGGCGACCGAGAAGGTCACCGCGGTCGCCCCCGAACCCGGAGCCCCGACAACGCTCGACGGTAAGAGCTGCGCAGTCATGCCAGCGGGCAACCCCGTCACACTGAGAGTAATGGCGGCATTAAAGTTGGAAGTCGCGGTGATAGTCAGCGTCACGGTATTGGAGTTTCCTGCGGGGACGCTGATGGAGGTTGCCGAGGACGCCAGAGTGAATGTAGGAGGCGGCGCAACCGTAACCGAAAGCGCCATGGACTTCTTCGTAGCTCCGCTCGTCGCTGTCATGGTGGCGGGATAAACCCCTGCCTTGGCGGAATTGGACGCGGTGAGCTTGAGCACACTGCTGCCTGATCCGGGAGCAGGCAGAGTGGCTGGAGTGAAAGCTGCCGTGACTCCGCTGGGCAATCCCATCACAGAAAACTCCACGGCAGCGTTAAATCCTCCGCTGACCGCGACCTTCACGGTGACGCTGTTGTTATTGTTATTGTTCGATCCAGCAGTAAGAGAGAGAGAATTCGCGGAGGGAGTCGCCTGAAACATGGGGACGACGCTGGCATCGCTCCAGTGGCTGACCAGCACCGAGCCGTCGATGGAGCCGAGTCCGGTTGCCTGATCGAATCCCACTGTAGCGTTGAAGCCAGACTGCCCCGGAACGCTGTTATTGCCGCTCGTGATGTCGTGAAAGACGGATGCTCCGCCGGTTCGCTGCTTGCCAGCCAGAGAATAAAACGCGACGTTGGCGTTGCCCTGCCGCGTCGCGGCGTTCTGGACTACCAGCGCCATCACGCCGGCAAACGAAGGAGAGGCCGCCGACGTGCCGCCGACCACATACAGCCCGCCCTCCTGATAGATGAGATAACCGTCGTGACCGGCGGAACTGAGGGCAACGTCCGGAACATCGCGCTTCCCATCTGCCGGAACGCCGGAGCCGGTTTGCCAGGAAGGCTTGGCATACACCGTGCTCGCCCCGCCGCCACTCGCCCACAGTTCGTAGCCCGAACCGCTTGCGTTCCAGACGACTTCTGGAATATAGCTGAAAGCTGATGCCTGTGTTCCCGCCGAGTTCAAAGACGCCCAATAGAGCGTGGGGTTGGAAACATCGTTGAGCTCAGTGCCACCGACGCAAACGCTGTAGGGTGTCGAGCACAGGCCATTGACGGCGCGTCCGTGCGTGGCCGTTGAAGCCGAAGCGGAATCGCAGCCGGCGGCGCCGCTGTCTCCCGAGGAAACGAAGACAGTGATGCCCTCCGCTGCCGCCTGTTGCCACAGGCTGTTAAGGAAGCTGTTTCCGGAAGAGCCGAGCGCAGCCTCGCACAGACCGAAGCTCATGCTCATCACCGGCGCGAGGTTGTGGTTGACGATGTATTGCGCGGAAAGGTCAACACCGTCGCTTGAGTTCGTCGACTTCGAGACCACCAATTTGATGGTGGCGTTCCTGGCCACTGCGCCGGACCACTCCACGTCGAGATCGGCTTCGGTCTCTTCATCTGAATTCCAAATGCCGGGGTCGGTTCCGTTGACGATGATCTGGGGATCGTTAGCGGGCAGGCCAAAGAAGGTGCGGAACTGGCGCGTGTCCGC
>Ga0307478_10001610_pt1 | contig 19181 bp, 13 predicted proteins | sample atmos_gasesECM4C_2_FD_203713 | JGI IMG/M metagenome (GOLD analysis project Ga0307478, IMG submission 203713) | Hardwood forest soil microbial communities from Morgan-Monroe State Forest, Indiana, United States - atmos_gasesECM4C_05 | ecosystem: Environmental > Terrestrial > Soil > Temperate... | reverse complement strand
ACGCGTTGCAATGGCCTAAAGCCGACTGGATGATTTCCGCGATCGGGACAGTCTCGAGATTCAGGCTAATTTCGCCAGCCTCGAGCTTGGCCATTTCGCCGGCTTCTTCGACCAGGCGGTTCAAGCGGTCGCATTCCTCGTTGATGATAGAGAGAAGTTCGTGTGTCTGGGCAGCATCGGCAGGGAGCGACCCGAGCAAACTGCCGACAGCCGCCTTCATCGAAGTCAAGGGCGTGCGAAAGTCATGGGTGATCGAATCCAAGAGCGCCGACTTAAGGCGTTCGCCTTGCCGCTCTGCTTCGGTCTGCCCGAGCTGCTCAACGGCGCGCGCCCGCTCGATCGCGATCGCCACCAATGTGCTGATGGCCTCCAGAGATTGCCGAGAGAGCTGCGATCCTGAAATTCCGAGACTGCCAATAGGGCGCACACCCAGGCGGATAGGAATGAAGTATTCCCGTTGCTGTGGGTCCACAGAAAGCTCGTCGAGGGAAAATGTCGTTTTCATTTTTTCTTCATCAAGATGAGCGGCGCCGAATCCGGAGCGGTAAAACTTGTCCTTCTGTGGAAGAAACAATGCCGCCGCGCCGGCTTCAAAACTTTCCACGATGTAATCCGGGATGGCGTTCATCAATTGGATGACATTGCCTTCCGCAAGAAGCTTTCGGCTGAACTGGTACAGCCGCTCCACTTCGCGCCGCCGATGGTGCGCTTCGTCCGCTTCGCTGCGAATGCGCGAGGAAAGCTGGCTGCCCATGATGGAGGAAACCAGGAAAGCAATCAGCGCTACCCAGTTCTGAGGATCAGCAATGGTTAAGGTCCCCACCGGTGGCAAGAAGAAATAGTTAAACGCGATCACCGCCGCCAGCGACATTGCCACGGAAACGGCCATTCCCCACACTGCCGAAACTGCTAGAATTGCCAGCAGAAATGAAAGCGCCACGGTGGTTTGGTTCACGTGCAGGAAGTGACGGTACGAAAAGGTGATGCCGGCGACCGCGGCGAGGGACACGGCAATCCCCATAATTCGCCCGGCTAGGAATCTCTGCATGGCTACATTCTAGCGCAGACGGAAAATTCATCGAGGAGAACGTCGGCCTTGCCCAAGAAGCCCGAAGAATGGCTGGAAGTCGCTTCGCCACCGCAGAAAACGCGCGGAATCTTCAAGCTTTTCCTGGGCTACGCGCCCGGTGTGGGCAAGACTTTCAGCATGTTGAGCGAAGCGCTGCGTCGGCGCAGCCGTGGCGAGGACGTAGTCATCGGCGTAGTCGAAACCCACGGTCGCAAAGGCGTGGAAGAACTGGTGGCGCAAATTGACCGGGTCCCGCGAAAGAAGATCGAATACAAGGGCACTGTTTTTGAGGAGATGGACGTCGACGCGATTCTCGCGCGCCATCCGGAAGTAGTGCTGGTGGACGAACTGGCGCACACCAACATTCCGGGCAGCAAGCACCGCAAGCGATACGAAGACGTCCAGGAACTGCTGGCGGCAAAGATTGACGTCGTTTCTACATTGAATATCCAGCACATCGAGAGCATTGCTCCCGTGGTGCGTTCCATCACTGGAATCATTGTGCGCGAGACAGTTCCAGACTGGGTGCCGCTCACTGCTTCGGAAACGGTCATGGTCGACCTCACACCCGAGGCGCTGCAAAATCGCATGAAGCGCGGCGACGTCTACAGCACCGAAAAAGTCGAGCGCTCGCTCGGCAATTTTTTCCGCCGCGGCAATCTGATCGCGCTGCGGGAACTCGCCCTCCGGCAAGTTGCCGAGCAAGTGGACCGCAGCCTCGAGTCCTATATGGAGGCCCAGGACATTCGCAAGAACTGGGGCGTGCGCGAGCGCATGGCCGTGTGTATCTCCGCCAATCCCGCCGGGCAATACCTGATCGCCCGAGGCGCAAGGATGGCGCGCCGCATGGACGCGGAGCTATACGTTGTTCACGTGGATCGCGAATTCGGGCCGAAAGAATCCAATCAAAGCGCCCTGACGGCCAACCTTCGCTTTGCCGAAAGCCTGGGAGCAAGGGTGATTCGGTTGAAGGGGCGCAGTGTGGCGGACTCCGTGGCCGATTTCGTACGCACAAAACACATTACGCAAGTGATCTTTGGCAGAGCGCCGGTCCATGACTGGCGTAGATATCTATACTTGTCGGCCGTTCATCGCTTTCTGCGAGAGTCGCCGCCGGTCGACGTTCACATCGTCACGCAAGAGCCGGAAGATTAGATCTTCCTTACGGCCTGGCCGCCGCGGACTGCGCCTGTATACTGCCGGCCATATCAACTTCAATGCTGACAGCGTGGTCGACCTTTAGCAGAAAATTGCCGGGATTCTTCAGTCCCCAATCATTGTAGGGAACGCTGAAAGTCGCAGTACCTTTCCATCGCTCGGACTGCAGCTCTGCTTGCACGGGAACCGTCAATTCGTGCTCGCTGCCATGCAACAGGAACACGCCATGAAGTTGCGCGCTCGACGTTCCTGCAGGCTGAACCGAACCCTCCACGCGATCGGGGCGAAACACAATATCCGTGAAGCGCGCGCTGTCCAGCACTTCCTTGTGCATTCTCTTGTCACGGGAGTTGTTGCCGCTTTCGCCGCTAACAGCGTCCACCACGATCTCACCCGCCGCTTTCCTGCTGCCTGGCTCAAGCCGCAAGATGCCACGCTTGACCGCGAATGTTCCATGTACTGTATGAAGGCTACTGCTCACGCTATAGTGCACGGTGCTCAGAGCGGGATCGATGTTTAAAATAATTTCATGCGCACCTGCCGCTGCTGGTCCTTGTGGAGGATGATTCGCCGCAGCCGCCGAAAGCAGCACTGCGGACGCCAATAACACGCAGCAAATAGTGAGGTCCCGTCGACTAGCTCGCAAATTCATAATTTGTTCCTTCTAGGCGGCAACGAGGCGCCACCCAAGCAGCGCTCCCGTCGCGGCGAGATGTCCCGGTGATGTGGCGCCAACGTGAACAGCGAGCAGCCTGGCAAATAGATCGGGATGCGTGGCCAGCGCCCGCATGGCGCGCTCACGCACATTGGGCTGCCGGTCGAGGAGCATCAACGACCGGCCCATGAGCGTTGGCCGTCGCGCCAGCCGCCGATGCGCCGTCTGATAGCCGCGGAGATCGCCCGATTCCAGGGCATCGGCAATTGCCAAAGCCTGACGAAAGCTCAAGCAGAGTCCTTCGCCAGTGATGGCGTCCACGCTGCCCGATGCGTCTCCGATAAGCGCCACGCGATTTCGATAGACACGCCGAAGACTGCTGGTGAACGTCACTGCGCCGGACTCCACGCTAGCCTCGGCCGTCCCGAGTCGCTCCGCAAGTTGCGGGAACTCTGCGGCAATAGAGGCCGAGCGCGCTGCCGGGTTCCGCGAGATCACCACCACGCAGCAATTTCTCCGTCCCACCGGGGTGACGTAGGCTTGCGCATTTCGGCCCCAGTAGATTTCCATGCAATCCGTCCACGGCTCGATGCGGTAATGGCGACGAAATGCATAACGGGGGGGAACCTGGACAGGAGCTTCCAATCCACACCAACGGCGCACCCGAGAACGAATTCCGTCGGCGCCGATGATCCAACGGGCGTCGATCCTTGTCCCTCCGACTACGGCGCCATATGCCCTAAGCGCGCTGACCGAGGTATTCCACAATAAGTTGACGCCTAGCCGCTGCGCTTGCTCGATCATCTTTTGGTGCAGCAACGGACGCCGAAGCCCGATGCCCTGTCCACAGGGAAATCCGGCGTCGACCTGATAGCCTTCACCGATAAACCGAATCCCGCGAAAGGCATGTCCTTCCGCTGGATCAATCGTGACCCCAAGTTGCCGAAGAACCGAAAGCGTGTCCGGCATCAGGCCTTCACCGCACGGCTTTTCGATGGGAGGCCGCATTCCCTCAGCTACCATCACGTCAAATCCGCGCTTGCGCGCCGCAATCGCGGCGGCAAGCCCGGCCGGCCCTCCGCCGACTACCAACACGTCCGTTGTTTGCCCCATCCCTGCTCCTCGACGAATCAGGTGCGCGGACCCACCCAGGTCCGCGCTTTAGATGCCCTAAATGTTAACGGCTCTCTTGGCCAACCCCAGCGCCTCGCTCCAAAACGAGGGCGAAGTGTGCATCTCCTCCACAACGTCGCTGATCGCTGCAACAAACTCGTCGATTTCCTCCTCCGTCACCACCAAAGGAGGCGCGACTTTCAGCACCATAAAGTTGTTGCCGCAGATTTGCGTCAGAATTCCCTGGTCGCGAAACATCCGCATCACCACGATTTGTCCGAACATCGCTGGGTGAATGGCCCGAAAAGACTCGAATGGGATCTTTAGACTCAGCTTGGATGGAGATTTGAATTCGATTCCTGACAGCAAGCCTAAGCCGCGGACTTCTTTTATCATCTCAAAAGACGAGAGTTTGTCGCGCAATCGCGCTCGCAGCGTCTCTCCCAGAGCAGCGGCCCGCTGGCCAAGCGACTGTCTCTCCAGCACATCCAACGTGGCCAATCCCGCGCGCATGGAAAGGCTGTTCTCGCTGAAGGTAGATGTATGCACGATCGCACGCCGCAACGACGAATAAACCCCCTCATACACAGCATCGGTCATCAGCGTGGCGCTGACCGGCACCAGTCCGCCGCTGAGCGCCTTAGCCAACACCACCATGTCCGGCTTAATTCCAAAATGGTGACTAGCGAGAAATGGACCAGTGCGAAACATTCCCGTCTGCACTTCGTCAAGAACGAAAAGCGTGCCCGTGCGCCAGCAAAGTTCCTGCGCCGCCTGGAGATACCCAACCGGCGCTACATTGATTCCTGCCTCGGATTGCAGCGGTTCGACAACGAAGGCCGCGAAACGCTTGGTCTTGAGTTCCCTTTCCAGCGCCGGCGTCTCGCCAAACGGAACTGAGGCAACGTCCCGCAAGAGAGGGTCAAATCCTTCGCGCCAAAACGAATCTGTCATTAGCGATAGCGCGCCGGTCGTGAGCCCGTGAAAGCTATTCTGCGCGCAAAGCAAACCGGCTCTACCCGTAGCTGCGCGCGCAAATTTAATTGCTGCCTCTATTCCTTCGCTACCGCTACTCCCAAAGAACACCTTACGCAGTTCCCCACCAGCAAGGTCGCTGAGCCGGCGCGCCAGCTCCCCGGCGATTTCCGGTACATGGCTTTGCAGCATGGCCGGACCGCAGCGGTCCATCTCGTCTTTCAGAGCTTGGATAACGTAGGGATGATTGTGACCAATGTTGTGAACGCAGTAACCGGAGAGGTAATCAAGAATACGCCGCCCATCCGTTGTGAAGAGTTCGCTGCCGAAGCACCGGTCGTACTTCACGTTCATCTGCAGCAGGTTTAGAAGCGCGACCCATCGCGGATTAACATGAGTTGTGTAGTCGGATGTTAGGGAAACCGGCGGAGCACCGTTGGGCATACCATTGCAAAGATGCCAATATTGGCCAGCGGGATGCCAAGGTTTCTCCGTCACAAATGCTCCCGAGCGGCCTCTTCGAACTGTCAGTGCGCTTCATTCTTTATCCTGCAGACGCGAACGCGCCAATTCTCGTAAGGACAAGCCAGCCCTTCGACACCAGGCTGTTCCAAAACGACCCAATCGACTGAGTAACGGGCGTTCAGCTTCTGAAAATCCGCAAGCTGAAAGCTCTTCCAGCCACGTTGCGCATCCACTTGCTCTTTCCAGGTCTCAGCAAGCGCTGGAAACATGCTCACCGCGCCGCTATCCTTTACGTTGTCCGCCAGCAGGCTCCTTTGCGCGATGGCCCGAAACCCGTGTTGATCCTCGCCCGGCAGGCGCATGGCATTGGGATCCATCGCGAAGTATGCATTTTCCGGTGTGTTCGAGACAATCCATTCAAACGCCTGCACCCACGGATTGCTTGTTGCCCGTCTTGGCCACTCCGCATAGGGCGTTGCGGGAAACGTCGCCCTTTCCGCCAATACCATTCCCACACAAAGCGGAATGAATAGAAGGACCCACCGCCACGCTTGCGTTCGTAAGACAAACCTGCCCAGCAACCCACCGCCGATAAGGAACATTAGGACGTACAACAAGTGCAGGCAGCGCATGGGCTGCAGTTCCGCGAGATTCTCGAATCGCCCCGGCATCGACACGACTAAGGCCAGTGCGAAAAAGACGGCCTCAAAAGCGATCAGCGTTTTGCAGATCAAGTGCGTGGCGCCCAGCTTTTGTCCTCGCCCCAGCCAAGCCATCCATGCGAGCACGCCAAATGGCGCCAGTAGGCCCACCCATTCATACCAAGCCCAATTCGTTAAGAAAAAATAGGGCCGCGTCTGCAACACCTCTCGATACGCCGGAGTGACCTTTGGAAACAACGGCAGCGCGATGGCCGTAATCACGCTCACGGCATTACTACCTTCGCGGCGCTGAAAAAGGAAAAGCAGCACAACAAATGTTCCGGCGAATACCGCCATCAACGGATGCACTACGCAAATCCCCGCTGTCCACGCACCCGCCCTCAAATAATTTCCTTCCAGAGCATCAGCTATCGCAAAAAGCGCCGTTGGCGTGGAGAGCGACCGCGGCGTCACGTATTCATCCATGATGTAGAGGCAAGTTCCCGCCGCGGGAAGCTGCAGGAGGCTGCCCATGAACGCAACCCCGCACCACACGGCATAGTCCTCGCGAAAACAAGTCTTCGCGATACGCCAGCACCCCAGCAAGAACAAGAAGATGCACAAAAGTTGCCAGCCCAACATCCCTATTTCCGCCGGAACATGAAACACCCGTAGAGAGCCCGCGATTAATTGCGGGAACAGCGTCATGTGCGCATGCGACTCGAAGAACTCGGAGTTATACGGGAAAAGGGTGGGATGCAACCCCTTCAGTATTCCGGGAAGGTATATTTCGGCGTCTTCCACGCCTGGATGGTAGCCATCCAGAAAAAATGCGCCTACTGTCAGACCGAGCAAAACCCCCAGGTCTTTGACCCGGAGATGCGGCGGCGTCAATCCTCAGCCTCGGTGGGTACTCCTTCAGTCACGACCGCTGGCAGATACGCTGCGTCGAGCCGCTCGTGCCGGTCTTGCAAAAACCGGAAGTGTACCAGCCCGCTTTTCTGCAGCGCATATTGTAACGTAACCCCCAGTACGCCGAACCCGTACCGCAATGCGCGGCGAAACCCAATTGAGGACGCCTCGGGAAAATACTTGGTTGGACAGGAGATCTCTCCGATTCGATATCCGAAATAAACGCACTGCACCAGCATCTGGCTATCGAAAACAAAGTCGTCGGAATTCTCCGCGAATGGAAGCTCCTGCAGCACTCTCCGGCTGAATGCACGGTAACCCGTATGAAACTCGGAAAGCTTCGTTCCCAGCAGCAGGTTTTGAAACGTCGTCAGGAAACGATTGGCGATGTACTTGTAGAGCGGCATGCCTCCGGAAAGCGCTGAACCGCCCAGAATCCGCGAGCCGAGCACCACATCATAAACTCCGTAGGCCACCATGCTGGCCATCGCGGTCACCAGCAGCGGCGTGTACTGATAGTCGGGATGCAGCATGATCACCACGTCCGCACCGGCTGCCAAGGCCTCCCGATAGCAGGTCATCTGATTTCTGCCGTATCCGTAATTCTCGGTGTGGACATGGGTGGAGATGCCCATGTCGCGCGCCAAGCTGACCGTGCGATCGGAACTGAAGTCGTCCACCAGGATTCGAAGATCTACGATGTCCGGTAATTCACGGACAGTTGCTTCCAGTGTTTTCTCGGCGTTGTAGGCGGGCAGCACTACTGCAATCAGTTTTCCATTCAGCATAGTTTTAGGAGCTCAAGCCCTCCGCGCTAATTCCGCATGGCCCTGTTCCCTGTGTCACTCGCTCGGGCGTTGCTGCGCTGACCTAACGGGTATTCGACCGCTTCCTCTTATACGGTAGACACCCTACGGCCTTCCTTCAATACAAATGGCAGCCTCTGGTGCTAATTGGACAATCTACCCGGCCACTTTCTCGGGTGGCGGTATGGGATGGCCGTGTTTTTACTATGTCTCTCGAAAAACGTAAAGTTCGCCATGCGACTCGCTTTTTAAAGATGCAAATTTCGGTCGCCGAGTTGTTCTCAGACGAACCCTGCTTGATAATTTGCTCTTATTTCGTGGGATATAACTATTAATTTGACTAATCGCTGTCCAGCCTTCATTCTACTGCTCGGCGGCTATTTGCTCTACGTCGCTCTCCGAACAGTGTGGGGGCCCTACATCCCGAGTGATGACTTGATTTTTGCTATTCTTGGGTAGTCCATCAAACAAAAGGGAGATTTGCAGTGACTCAGCCGGCCCCTAAACCTCGCAGTCATTCCTTAATTGACGGTGCCAATCGAGCCGGCGCTCGTGCGATGCTTCGCGCCTGCGGTCTCGGCGATGAGGATTTTGCCAAACCGCTCGTCGGAGTGGCCAACACCTGGATCGAAATCGGCCCGTGCAACTACCACCTTCGCGAACTGGCCGAACATGTGAAGGCCGGCATTCGCGCCGCGGGCGGAACGCCCCTTGAATTCAACACCGTCTCCATCTCGGACGGCATCACCATGGGCACCGAAGGCATGCGCACCTCCCTGGTGAGCCGCGAGGTGATCGCCGATTCCATCGAGCTTGTTACACGCGGAAATCTCTTTGACGCGCTGGTTGTTCTCGTCGGCTGCGACAAAACGATTCCGGGTGGCATTATGTCCCTGGCGCGCCTGAACATTCCGGGCCTGATTCTGTACGGTGGCTCGATCGCCCCCGGCCAGTTCGAGGGCCACGCTGTAACCATCCAGGACGTTTACGAAGCCATTGGCAAACACGCGCGCGGTGGAATCACCGACGCGCAACTGAAATCGCTGGAATCCGCGGCATGCCCCGGAGCCGGGGCGTGCGGCGGCCAGTTCACAGCCAACACCATGGCCCTCGTTTGCGAGTTTCTGGGTATCGCGCCGATGGGACTGTCCAGCGTGCCTGCCACGAATTCGGCCAAAGCCAAGGCCGGCGAACGTGCCGGTGAAATGGTGATGGACCTTCTTCGCCGCAATATCACACCGTCCAAAATCATCACCAAATCGTCCATCGAAAATGCCATCGCGGGAGTCGCTGCCACCGGCGGTTCCACTAATTCCGTACTTCACCTCCTGGCCATCGCCAACGAAGCGAACATTCCGCTCTCCATCGATGATTTCGACCGCATCAGCTCGCGCGTGCCGATTCTCGCCGACCTCAAGCCGGGCGGACGATTTGTCGCCACCGATCTCTACGCGGCCGGGGGCACCGCCTTGGTCGCCAAGCGCATGCTCGAAGCCAAATTGCTCCACGGCGAGAGTCTTACCGTCACCGGACACACGCTCGCGGAAGAAGCAGCGGCGGCCAGGGAAACACAGAACCAGGAAGTCGTGCGCAAGCTAGATTCTCCGCTCAAACCAACCGGCGGCTTGGTCATCTTAAAGGGCAATATCGCCCCCGAAGGCTGTGTCATCAAAGTCGCCGGCCACAATTTCCAGACCTTCACCGGCCCCGCGCGCGTCTTCGACAATGAAGAAGCCGCGTTCGCCGCCGTGGAAAACAAGAGCATCAAGGCGGGCGATGTTGTCGTCATTCGCTATGAAGGCCCAAAGGGCGGCCCCGGAATGCGCGAGATGCTTCAGGTGACCGCCGCTTTAGTCGGCGCAGGACTCGGCGATTCAGTAGCCCTACTGACCGATGGCCGCTTCTCCGGCGCAACCCACGGTTTCATGGCCGGCCACGTCGCACCGGAAGCCGCCAATGGCGGCCCCATCGCCGCGATAAACGATGGCGACATCATCTCCTTCGATATTCCCAAGCGCACCCTCTCCGTCAAGCTCACCGATGCGGAGATCCAGCGCCGCCTTTCCAACTGGAAAGCGCCGCAACCGCGCTTTACCAGTGGCGTCATGGCCAAGTACGCCTTGCTCGTTTCCTCTTCGTCGCTCGGAGCCATCACCGCCGTGCCGAAATCATTTTCAACCGCAGCGCAAAGCGTCTCGAGGACATCATGAAGCTCACGGGAGCGGAAATTCTCTGCGAATCACTGACCAAGCTTGGAGTGCGCCACATTTTTGGCTATCCGGGTGGGGCCATTCTTCCGGTATACGACGCGCTTGGTAAATCCAAGCTGCACCACATCCTGGTGCGCCACGAACAAGGCGCAACGCACATGGCCGACGGCTACGCGCGAGCCAGCGGCGGCATTGGCGTGGCCATGGCTACCTCTGGCCCTGGCGCCACCAACATGGTCACCGGCATCGCCACCGCCATGCTGGACTCCTCGCCTGTGGTGTGCATTACCGGCCAGGTCAGCAGCAAATTGCTCGGTTCCGACGCTTTCCAGGAAATCGACATCACCGGCATCACCATGCCGATCACCAAACACAATGTTGTAGTCTCTCGCGCCGAAGATATTACGCGTACCGTTCGCGAAGCCTTCGTCATCGCAAATTCTGGCCGGCCGGGTCCGGTGCTCGTCGATATCACCAAAGACGCCCAGCAAGCTTCCTGCGATTTCAACTGGGAAGCATCCACTCCTCAGCTTCCCCCAAAGCGCCAGCGCGTCAACTACGAGCCAGCCGAATTTGAACGCGCGGTTGAGCTTCTCAACAACTCGAAACGCCCGCTGATCCTTGCCGGTCACGGCATCATCGTTTCCGGCGCCATGCGTGTGTTCGACAAGTTCGTCCACGCCGGCAACCTGCCCGTCGCCATGACCCTGCTGGGCATTGGCTGCTTCCCGGCCAACGATCCTCTGAATCTGGGCATGATGGGCATGCACGGCGAAGCGTGGGTCAATCACGCCATTCAGGAAGCTGATCTGCTCATCGCCGTCGGTATGCGCTTTGATGATCGCGTCACCGGCGATCTGCGCACCTACGCCAAGGAAGCTCGCAAGATTCACATCGAGATCGACCGCTCCGAAATCAACAAAAACGTAAAGGTCGATTCCGCGCTGGTCGGCGACGCACGCGAAGTGCTCGAACAATTGCTTCCCCGCCTGGAGCATCGCGAACGCAGCGATTGGCTGCGCCACATCGCTGAGCTGAAGGGCGACTCCGCGGTACGCGACATCCAAGGCCTGCCGGATAACGGACATCTTTACGCCGCTCACGTCATCAACGATTTGTGGAAAGAGACCAATGGTGAAGCCATCGTCGTGACGGACGTCGGCCAGCACCAGATGTGGGAAGCGCAGTATTACCACCACAATCAGCCGCGCTCGCTGATCACTTCCGGCGGCCTCGGCACCATGGGCTTCGCTTTGCCTGCGGCTATCGGCGCGAAATTCGCCAAACCGCAGTCCGATGTCTGGGTCGTGGTCGGCGACGGTGGTTTCCAGATGACCATGTGCGAGCTGGCCACCATCGCGCAGGAAAAAATCAAAATCAATATCGCCATCATTAACAACGGCTTCCTCGGAATGGTTCGCCAATGGCAGGAGTTTTTCTACGACAAGCGTTATGTAGCCACGCCGCTGGTCGCCCCGGACTTTGCCGCTCTCGCCAATGCCTTTGGCATCCGCGGCGAGCGTATTACTTCCCGCAGCGAAGTCATTCCTACCATTCGCTCCGCCCGCGAATCGTCAGAAAGCGTGCTCATCGATTTCCGTGTGGAGCAGGAAGATTCCGTGTACCCCATGGTGCCAGCAGGCGGCGCGTTGCACGAAATGATTCGCCGTCCAGACAGCCCGCTCGTGGAGACCGCAACGGAGCCGTAAGCTCCGGAGGACACTATGCAAACACTCGTCGCTTACGTAGAAAACAAGCCCGGCGTGCTGAATCGTGTGTCTTCACTCGCACGCCGCCTGGCCATCAACATCGATTCGCTAACCGTCGGCCCCACAGAAAACGAAGAGATCGCCCGCATGACCATCGTCGCCCACACCGACGAGAAAGGCGCGCATCGCCTGGAAGCCAGCCTCGAAAAGCTCGTTGATGTGTTGCTCGCAGAAAATATTTCCGAGCGTTCCCTGCTCGAGCGTGATCTCGCTCTCATTAAAGTGGCTGCCGACCAGCAATCGCGTCCGCACTTGATGGAACTCATCAAGGTTTTCCGCGCTCGCGTCATCGACGTCGCGCCGGAATCGCTCATCCTGGAAGTTTCTGGCACCGTGGACAAAATCGACGGCCTGCTCGAAGTGCTTCGTCCCTTCGGCGTTCTGGAAATGGCCCGCACCGGCCGCATCGCCATGACTCGGGGCAGCGACTTACTGCGTCCCCCAGAAGCGCCGTCGAAAGCTACGCAGCCCGAGCCTGCGGTATCAGCGACGTAACCAAGATTCTCCAACCCGGAAAGGAAAAGAATGGCAAACCTCTATTACGACAAGTCCGCGGACCTCGCCCTCATTCAGGGCAAGAAGGTCGCGATCATCGGCTACGGCTCGCAAGGCCACGCGCATTCCCTCAATCTCCGTGACAGCGGCGTTTCGGTTCGCGTTGGCTTGCTGCCCGGCAGCGCCTCGGCAGCCAAAGCGCAAAAGGAAGGCTTGACCGTCAACACTCCCGCCGAAGCAGCCGCCTGGGCCGACGTAATCATGATCCTCGCGCCGGATACCAAGCAGCCCAAGCTGTACCGCGACTCCATCGCCCCACATCTCACCGCCGGCAAAACGCTGATGTTCGCCCACGGCTTCAACATTCGCTTCGGCGCCATCAAGCCGCCCGCCAGCGTCGACGTCTCCATGATCGCGCCCAAAGCCCCCGGTCATCGCGTCCGCGAGGTCTTCACCGAAGGCGGCGGCACACCCGCGCTTATCGCGATCGAGCAGGATGCTTCCGGCAAAGCCAAAGCGCTCGCCCTTTCCTATGCGAAGGGCCTGGGTTGCACTCGCGCCGGCGTTCTCGAAACCACTTTCACCGAAGAAACCGAGACCGACCTCTTCGGTGAGCAGGCCGTCCTCTGCGGCGGCGTCAGCGAATTAATCAAAGCGGGCTTCGACACCCTGGTCGAAGCAGGCTATCAACCGGAAGTCGCCTACTTCGAATGCATGCATGAACTGAAGTTAATCGTCGATCTCATCTACCGCGGCGGCCTCAGCTACATGCGCTATTCGGTCAGCGATACCGCCGAGCAAGGCGACTACTCCGCCGGCCCGCGCATTATTACTCCCAAGACCCGCGAGGAAATGCGCAAAATCCTCGCCGAAATCCGCGACGGCAGCTTCGCCAAGAAATGGATCGAAGAAAACGAAAAGGGCTGCCCCAACTTTCTCGCCACGCGGCTTCGCGAGCAAACCCACCCCGTCGAACAATTGGGACCTAAGCTTCGCGCCATGATGCCATTTCTCCAGCCCGTGGTAGCTCCCGGATTGGCCACCAAGGCGGCCACTTCGGAGAAATAGCCAGCGCCCCCAATCGTCACTTTGCTCAAGCTCGCGTGTCCGGCGTTGACATGCCGATTGTTTTAGGCAATTCTCTCGCCGAATGAAGAGGACCGCCGCCGCACGCAGTCACACCCAAGCGCCAGCCATCAATCTTCCTGAGCGCATCGAGCAACTCAGCGCCAGGCGCCAGGAAGTCATCCGCCCCATTCTCGAGCATCCCCGCGAATATGTCTTGCTGAGCGTTCGCGCCATCGCCAAGCGCTTGCACACCGACCCTGCCACGGTCGTGCGCATTGTTCGCGGCCTCGGCTTTTCCAGTTACCGCGAATTTCAGCACCATTTACACGAACTCTCGCTAGCCTTCGCCACCTCTCTCGACACCATGCAAGCCGGCGGCCGCGACACCAACATGCCCGCCTACATCCGCGATGCCCTCGGCCAAGATCTGAAAAATCTGCAGGGCCTGAAAAACAGTCTCGACGCGCAACGCCTCGCTTCTCTCGCCAAGCGCTTCTACGAAGCCCGCCGCATTCTTCTTCTCGGCAGCGATTTGGCCGCCCTCCTCGCGGAATACCTCGAATATCAGATCAGCCTTCTCGGCCTCCCTATTTTCGCGGCCACTTCCGCCGGCCGTATCACTCACTTGACCCGCATTGTCACCAAGCAGGATCTAGTTTTGGCCATCACTTTCCGCCGCGGCCTCCGCCAAACCGTCGACGGAATTCAGCAGGCCCGTGCTCACGGCGCTTACTGCGTCGGCATCTCCGACACCTATCTCTCTCCCCTAGCCAACGAATGCCACGAACTCTTCCTCGCTTCCACCGAATCCACCTCTTTCGGCGCGTCCTATGTCGCTCCCATTTCCCTGCTCAACGCCATTCTCGCCGCCTGCGCGCAATATCGTCGCCCGCAAACCCTCGCGCTCCTGAAAGAAATCGCCGAAGAGCAGCGCAAAGGCTTCCGCTGGTACACCAGCTAGCAATTGGTCGGCACCGCGGTCGCATTCCAATTCCCGAATCAGGCGCAAGTCAGATATCATGTCGGCCATTCTATGAGAGAGATTTTGCTCCGCCGGAACTTCTGGAAGATTTGCCTCTTCTTCGTTCTTTCCACTCTTCTTGCTATTCTCGCCCTTTCGCTTTTAACAGCTTCCGATTTCGCGCGAACGACTGCCTTCCCCTTCCCAGGCGATAGGCCTCTCGACGTTCCTCCCACATGGCGACATCTAATCGGCGAGTACGGCCCCGAAAACGCATCCCTGCTGATCCTCGAGAAGTCCGGAAAATTGCTCGTGCGCGAAACGAACGGGACCGAAACCATTCTGCAACCGATTGGTAACGGGAATTTCACGCTCGCCAAGCCACGGGATAATTCCTTTCCAATTCATTTTGAGCAGGATGCCGCGGGTCATGTCACCAGCATGTCGCTAGCCGGCCGTTCGTTTCCCCGCCGCAAGCTGGGTCCCGACGAGGGCCAACCATTCCAGATCCAACCGTCGCGTCCGATCGCCGACCTGCGCCGAGAAGCTCTGGCCGCCACGCCACCCCGTGAGGACGGCCATTTTCGAAGTCCCGATCTTGTCGACCTTGCCCCACGTGACCCAAGCATTCATCTCGACATCCGCTACGCCACTTCTGATGATTTCCTCGGCACCCCGGTCTACACGCAAGCCCGCGCCTCTCTCCAGCGACCAGCCGCGGATGCCCTCGTCCGCGCACTGGTTCGTCTCAAACCGTTCGGTTACGCCCTGCTGATTCACGACGCTTATCGCCCTTGGTACGTCACGAAAATTTTCTGGGACGCCACGCCGCCCGAAGGCAAAATCTTCGTAGCCGATCCCGCGCAAGGCTCGCGCCACAATCGCGGCTGCGCTGTCGATCTCACCCTCTACGATCTGAAAACCGGCAAGCCCATCGAAATGCCCGGCACCTACGACGAAATGTCTGAGCGTTCCTTCCCCGATTATCCCGGTGGCACCTCCCTCCAGCGCTGGCATCGCGACTTGCTCCGCTGGGCCATGGAATCCGAAGGCTTCACCGTCTATGAACACGAATGGTGGCATTTCGATTACAAAGACTGGCACGAATACCCAATTCTGAATGTGCCGTTCGAAGAGCTGCAATTGAGTGAAAAGCAGGTTCGGTAGACCCCTCGTCAGATTTTGCCCGAGAGGCCCGAGAGGTTTTGCCCGAGAGGTCTTGGAGGATCACGTCTTGCGAAAACCCGTCCGAAAGATCCTGCTGTCCTGTGCCGCGGCAACCGCACTGCTCCTCTCCGCCAATACGCGGCGCCTGCACGCGCAATCGTCCTTGACCCTGGCCGATCGCATTCAGAAAGTGCTCAGCCGCCCCGAATTCGCCCACGCCAGCTTCGGAATAAAATTCGTCTCCCTCGACACCGGCAAGGTTCTATATTCCCTCAACTCCAATAGACTCTTCGTCCCCGCCTCCACCACCAAACTCCTGACCGAAGGCACCGTCCTCGGCAAACTCGGCGCAGATTACCGCTTTCACACCCGCATCTATCGCACCGCCCCCGTCGACAAAAATGGCAAGCTCAAAGGCGACCTCGTCCTCGTCGCCAGTGGCGATCCCAATCTCTCCAATCGTATCCGCCCCGATGGCACCCTCGCCTTCGTCGACGAAGACCACTCCTACAACGGTCCCGCCGTCGACGGTGATCCCCTCTCCGTAATCAAGCAACTCGCCCAACAGATCGTCACCAAGGGCATCCGCAAAATCGAGGGTCGCATCCTCGTCGATACCTCGCTATTCCCGGACGGCCCCCGCGAAGGCGGCACCAGCGTCGTAATGTCTTCGATCATGGTCAACGACAATGTCATCGACCTCGTCGTCACGCCCGCCGCCAAAGCCGGCGATTCTGCAACCTTCACTTCCACGCCGCAAACCTCTTACGTCAAGTTCATCGGTCACGTGACCACTGGACCCGCCGACTCCAAGTCCGACCTCGATCTCTCTGACCCCGCCATCAATCCAGATGGCACCGTCACCTTCACGATCAACGGCAGCGTGCCGCTAGGTTCCCAGCCGACCACCGCCGCAGCCGGGGTTCCCTCCCCCACAAAATTTGCGCAAACCGTCTTGACCGAAGCCATCGCCGCCGCAGGCATCTCCATCAAGCTCCCGAAACGTGCCGACTCGCCTGATTTCTCCGCGCTAGCGCGCCTGTACACTCCAGAAAATCAAATCGCCGAACATATTTCTCTTCCGCTCGCCGAAGAAACCAAAGTCACCCTCAAGGTCAGCCAAAATCTTCACGCCGGCATGGGTCCCTATCTCCTCGGCACTTTAGTCGCAAAAAATACCAGAGACCCGCTGCAAGCCGGTTTCGCCACCGAACGCGCCTTCCTCCAAGACGCCAAGCTCGATCTCTCCGGCATCTCGCAAGGCGATGGAGCTGGCGGTGACTGGGCCGACCTATTCAGCCCCGATTTCATGTGCCAATACCTCACCTACTGGACCACCCGCCCCGATTACCCCGTCTTCTTCAAAGCGCTTCCCATTCTCGGCAAAGACGGCACTCTCGCCAAGATTCAGACCGCGAACCCCGCCGCTGGCCATGTTTTCGCGAAAACCGGAACCTTCGGCTCCGAAGACAAGCTCAACGCCAAAATGATGCTCAATGGAAAAGGCCTGGCCGGATATGTCATCGCCGCCAGCGGCGAAAAAATCGTATTCGCCGCCTACGTAAATCACGTTTCACTCGCGCCCGACCCAGACACAGCCCAATCCGTCGCCGGACAAGCCCTTGGCGAGATCGCCGGAGCGGCCTACAACGCATCCTTCGCAACCGCCTCCGACCCCGCCGACTACGACCTCATCATCCGCAACGGCCACATCATCGACGGCACCGGCAATCCGTGGTACGCCGCTGACCTAGCCATCCAAGGCGACCGCATCGCCGCCATCGGCGACCTCAAATCCGCTCACGCCAAAAGAGAGATCGACGCCACCGGCCGCATCGTCGCCGCCGGCTTCATCGACATGCTCGGGCAGTCCGAATTCTCCCTTCTGCTCGACAACCGCTCAATCAGCAAACTCGCCCAAGGCATCACGACCGAAATCACCGGCGAAGGCGACTCCATCGCTCCCCAAAACGAAAAGACGCTCGCCCTTATGAAGCCCATGCTCGAGCACTACAAATTCAGCGTCGACTGGACCACGCTCGACCAATACGCAAAGCGCCTTGAGAAACAAGGCACGCCCCTCAACATCGGCACCTACGTCGGCTCGGCGCAGATCCGTGGAGCGGTCATCGGCCAGGACGACCGCGCCCCCACGCCGGCTGAACTGGAACAGATGCAATCTCTCGTCGAGCAAGCCATGAAAGACGGCGCACTCGGCGTCTCCAGTGCACTGATCTATCCGCCCAATATCTACGCCAAGACGGATGAGCTGATCGCCTTGGCCAAAGTCGCCTCTAAATACGGCGGCATCTACGCCACCCACATGCGCAGCGAAGGCGCTTCCGAATCCGTCGCCATTGCCGAAGCCATCCGCATCGGCCGCGAAGCCAATCTCCCGGTCGAAATTTTTCACCTCAAGGTCAGCGGCAAGCCGCGCTGGGGCAACATGAAAAATGTCGTCGCCTCCATTCAAGCCGCCCGCGATTCTGGTTTGGACATTGCCGCCGACATGTACCCATACATCGCCGGGGCCACCGCGCTCGCTTCCGCGCTGCCTCCGTGGGCTGCGGACGGCGGCCCACAAAAACTTCTCGCCCGACTCAAGGAGTCTGAAGTCCGCGCGCGCATCAAGAAAGAGCTAGTTGGCGACCATCCCGATTGGGAGAATCTGTATAACGATTGCGGAGGAGCCTCCGGCGTCCTGATCGCCTCGGTACTAAATCCTGACCTCAAACAGTGGGAAGGAAAAACGGTGGCCGACGTAGCGAAAATCTGGAAGAAATCGCCCGAAGACACGCTAATGGATTTTGTGCTCGCCGATAATGCGCAAACCGGTGCGATCTATTTCATAGCCAATGAAGAAGATCTCAAGACCGGTCTTGCGCAACCCTGGACCAGCATCGGTCTAGACGCCAACGAAATGTCCCTCGACGGTCCCACCTTCGAGCCGCACACTCATCCTCGCGCCTTTGGCTCCATGCCCCGCTTCCTCGGCCATTACGTCCGCGACCAGCACCTCATGCCGCTCGAATTCGCCATCCGCAAAATCACGTCGCTCCCCGCGCAACGCGAACATCTAACCGACCGCGGTCTCCTTAAGCCCGGCTACTACGCCGACGTAACCATCTTCGACCCCGCAAAAATCCTCGACCGTGCCACCTACAACAATCCCACCCAATTATCCGAAGGAGTCGACTTCACCATGGTCAACGGCCAAATCGAATTCGACCACGGCAAACTCACCGGAGCCACCGCGGGCCACTTCCTACGCGGTCGCGGCTGGAATCCCACACCGAACTAAAAATGCCTACTCCAAATAACAGAATCGGCTGCGCCTTGCGACGCAGCCGATTCTTATTTTGAAAGCCGTACGCTTAAATTGTCATTCCGAGCGCAGCCGATGGACCTGCTTTTCGCTTTTTCGTCAACTCAGCGAAGTCTTCCCCAGCTCCGCCACCCGCCGCTCATATGTCATCTCGCACCATCCATGCTTCCCTCGGTAGCGAAATACAATCTTGTGTCCCGGCTCGATCTTCGCGCGCGAGCGCACCGCGGAATCCGACAGCTCCACCCATTGGCCTTCGACCAGATAGCTGCCTTCCCATCCGCGAAGCTCAAATTTCCCATCATTCTTCAGCGTCAGTGGCGCCGCCGTACACGGCACAACTTTCCCCCGCACTTTCGCCTGGGCGCATTGATACCGTCCGGAAACTTCCG
>Ga0307478_10001607_pt1 | contig 19203 bp, 13 predicted proteins | sample atmos_gasesECM4C_2_FD_203713 | JGI IMG/M metagenome (GOLD analysis project Ga0307478, IMG submission 203713) | Hardwood forest soil microbial communities from Morgan-Monroe State Forest, Indiana, United States - atmos_gasesECM4C_05 | ecosystem: Environmental > Terrestrial > Soil > Temperate... | reverse complement strand
CGCGCTCTTGGCCGCTGCCGGTCTCTATTTGCTGCCACGCTCAGAAAATCCCAGGTGCCTCATGGCATTCCCGATCACCCGCCTTCGTCGTCTCCGCCGCACCAGCCAGCTTCGCGATATGGTGCGTGAAACCCGGTTGACTCCCGAGGCATTCGTCTATCCCATGTTTGTTTGCCCGGGCGAAGGAGTACGCAAAGCAGTGGGCTCAATGCCGGGCGTGTTCAATCTCTCGGTGGATGAAGCGGTGAAGGAAGCGCAGGAGGTTCATTCCCTGGGCGTGCCCTCGGTAATTCTCTTCGGTCTGCCCGATAAGAAAGATGATGCCGCTACCGGAGCATGGTCGGAAAATGGAATCGTGCAGCAAGCGGCCCGGGCCATGAAGAGCGCAGTGCCAGAGTTAGTCTTGATGGGCGACGTCTGCCTCTGCGAATACATGTCCCATGGACATTGCGGAATTGTAAAAAAGACGCCCGCGCCGAAATCGCTGGGTGCGGCGGTTGCCGAACCTGCAGCCGCGAGCAGCAGGAGTGTCAACCCGCGCGCAGTGAGAGACCCTGGGGTAGCTGCTTCCGCATCCAGCCCGACTCCCGATTACGAAATTGACAACGACGCCAGCCTTGAACTCCTGGCCCGCACCGCGGTCTCGCTCACTCGCGCCGGCATCGACATCATTGCTCCTTCCGACATGATGGACGGCCGCGTCGCCGCCATCCGCCACGCTCTCGATGAAGCCAGCTTTATCAACACCCCGATACTTTCTTACGCTGCCAAGTTTGCCTCTGGCTTCTACGGGCCATTTCGCGAGGCTGCCGACTCCGCGCCGCAATTCGGCGACCGCCGCTCTTATCAAATGGATGGAGCCAACCTGCGTGAAGCCATGCGAGAGATCGAGCTCGACATCGAAGAAGGAGCCGACATGATCATGGTCAAGCCGGCCATGCCTTACCTGGACGTGATCGCCGCCGCACGCGATCGCTTTGATTTGCCGCTCGCCGCCTACCAGGTGTCCGGCGAATTCGCAATGATCGAAGCGGCCGCCCGCAACGGATGGATCGAGCGCGACCGCGTCATGATGGAGTCTCTGGTGAGCATCCACCGGGCCGGCGCCAGCATCATCCTGACATACTACGCGAAGGATGCCGCCCGACTGCTGGCGTGAGAATCGTGTGCTCGGCATCCTTGCCGCAAAATGCTATCCCAGTCCTTGGCGTTCCCTGCGAAAGGGATGGGAGAGCTAGCGGCCTTCCGTCCCCGTCGCATTGTCCGTTTCGGACGAGAAACGGTCGCGAACGCGGTCGCTGATGTCCTGCACCTTGTCGCCGATGGAGCCGCGGATTTCTTCCCCGCTCGCGGGCGCCAGCAACATTCCAGCTCCGATGCCGACGCCAACGCCGGCGGCAAACACAAGAACATTGCGCAGGGTATGGCTTTCGCCCTGATAAAGATCCTGGGCCCGGTCGCGCAGGTCAGAAACCCGGTCGGCCGCGTTATCCAAGCTGTCAGAGACCCGGTCGCGCATGTCGGATGCAACCCGATCCGACTGATCCAGGAAATACACTGCGGTCTTGAGAATAGATTTCAGCAAATTATTAAACATGGTCACCTCGTCATGTGAAATCAAAGCGTCATAAGCTTTAGTTGCATAAAACCATGCGAGTGGCTGGCGAAATTATTTCTGGCGAAAAACACTGTAGGGAAGCCGCAATATCCCTGTGGGACGAGCACCCCCTTCGACCAGCTCAGGACAGGCTCTGTCCGAAGGTGGGAACAGTACACCGGCTGTTCCGAAGGAAAGGCGTCGCCTACGCTCCGGCCGCGCCCTGGAACTTTACCTCCACCAGCTTGCGGTCGTCCTCGGACACTTTGAACATGGCGCGTGGCTTCAGTTCCATGAAACTGGCCACAAACACTTCAGGGATCTGGCCGATGCGTGTGTTGTAGGTGTTGACGTCGTCGTTAAAAAACTCGCGGCGGTCGGCGATGCGGTCTTCAAGTTCGCTGATGCGGGTTTGCAGCTTGAGAAAGTTTTCGTTGGCCTTGAGTTGGGGATAATTTTCTGCCACGGCGAACAGCCCGCGCAGGGCTCCGGTCATCATCGCGTCAGCCTGCGCCTTCTGCCCAATGCTGGCCGCGTTCATCGACGCGGCACGCGCTTGCGTCACTGCGACCAGCGTCTGCTGCTCGTGCTGCATGTAACCCTTTACCGTCTCGACCAGGTTTGGGATCTCATCGTGACGCTGCTTGAGCAGCACGTCAATGTTGGCCCACGCGCGGTCGTTGTCATTGCGCAACCGCACCAGTTCGTTGTAGAGAATGACTACGTAGACCACCACTCCCACGGCGAACAGCAGGAACGCCGCCCCTGTGATCACGTTGCTGTCCATCGCCACCTCGTCTGGGGAGAATGACTTAGTGAAACAGGAACGCCGCTGGCCTGCAAGTGACTGACGGGGCAGCGGCCCATGGTGACCGACTGGGAGCAGGACTTTTGAGGGCAGTGAAAAAAGGCTGAGCCCGGAGGCTCAGCCCTGTACGCACTCACGGACGATTCGCTAAGGCTTATGCGGCGTGAGATCGCAAGACTTCCGCACCTCGTCCAGATTCAAGCCGGCGGGCGAGAACTCGGCGATCTCAACCCCACTCCTGGTTCTCACCTCCACATTGAACACCTGCGCACCGATCATGCCGCGCACGGTGCCTTTGTCCATGGCAAGAAAATGTCCACGCACCCAGTTCCATCCCTTGTGATCGTGGCTGCCATCGATGCGCACCATGACCTCCATCTTTGGCTGTCCCCAGAAGCCGGGGTAATCGGGCCTTCCCAGCCGCGCTCCCGGATTAAAATCAGCAGCCTCATACTTGCCATTGCTGCATACGAGTTCGACTCGCGGTTTAGAATCGGGATCTTCGCGCATGTAATTATTGGACAGAAGTTCGAAGCGAACCTTCTTGGCTGCGGTCATCTTGTCTTCTGAGCGGAACTCGGTCCACTTGCCGCCGGCACTGACGCCATCTTGTTCGTCCTGATAAGGGCTCATGGCGCCCGATTGGGCAAGGGCGGAGACAGCCGCGATCAAGAGCACGGACGTAAATATCGCGGCAGTCAGGACATAGCGATTCTTACTTTGTAGCGAGCGCAGTACGTTCAAGGTTTTCCTCCCACATGACAATATCCTTCACTTTTGAACCCATCCAACCAACAAAAGTTGCATGCCAGGCATGCCTTTTCCAACACTGCCTTCATTGAGTATTGATCTTCAGGTCAACGTAAACCTCAGATCGTTCGTCGAACTGGCTGACGGATTTGGTCTCGCTCTTGTGCCCGTTGTACTGCGCATAGACTTCATAATCTACCGTGGAGAGGCCAGGGAAACGGTAGGTGCCTTCCTGACTGACGATGTACGTCTTCACCGCGTGGGTGCGGGTATTGGTTAGGTAGACGATGGCGCCGACGACGGGATTATCCTGCTGATCAAGTACTTTACCGAACAGCAAGCGCCCCTGTTGTTTTTCTTTCTTGTCGGGCACGGCGTGAGCAGCCACGGATACTAATAGAAGAAGCAAGCCGGCGAACAGAGAAGCGGTCTTGAGAGCACGTCTGGGAGTCATGCGAGTCTTAATTCCTCTAATTTTCTTAGCGGGTCAGATGTAAACCGATATCCACTCGCTCGTCATACTCTACGTGGACAGCGACCTTCTGCGCCAGATGCAAGCGCTCACCATCTTTAGTTTTCACCCCCTTCAGATCGGCCCACACCAGATAGTCGTCTTTAATAGCGGGAACCCGCTGGGCGAATTCACCGACATGATCGGAAGTGAGCTCCCACTTCGGCTTCTTGTCCCGCACGCGGCGGATCTTGACCTTGACTCCATAGAGGGGGTGATCGTCGGGTCCCCAGACGGTTCCGAAAATCAGAGCGTAATGATCCGTCGGTTTCAATTTTTGCGGCGCAGAAGCGGCGACGACTGGAGGGACGACAGGCAAACCGGGACCACCGAAAAAGCAAACCAGCAGGAGGCAAAGACAAAGAGAAGAGAGGCTCGCAAGCGGAGGCGCCAGCAGGGATCTAGGCGTCGTCACCGTCTTCGGTCTCCACTTCCGCTTCCTCTTCCACGTACCCGGCCTCGACCGCCTTTAACTCCAGTGGGCTGGTGGTCACCACTTCGAAGTCCGTGCCGCACTCGGGGCATGAGACGATCTCGCCCTCGTCGACTTCTTCCTCTTCCACGTCCAGATTAGTTTCGCACTCGGGACAAAGAACCATGCTTCCTCCACTCCCATTCGATGCCATGCTTACACACCCTTCTTAGATACCCTTGATAATATTTAGATTCTCCCCCGCCATAGGTCAAGGGGTGGGGGGCTGTAGGGGGCGATTTTTTTATACGACGGTAACCCGCCCTCGCCCTTGACATTTCGTACCGCGGAGCCTACATGATTTCTCTTCTGAAGAAAAGACCCTGGCTAATAATCATCTCGCTGCTGTTGGCGGCCAGCGTTGGTATGCCGGCCCAAGATCAAGATAAGGATAAATTCCAATCAGCCGCCGCGGAGCCTATGGCAGCGGACGCGGGCATCTCGGCCGCGCTGCAGCAGGTTTCCGCCGAACGCATTCGGGCCAACATTGAAAAGCTAGTAAGTTTTGGAACCCGGCTGACGATTTCTCCGCAGGACGCCGACTCGATTAGAGCAGGACACGGAGTAGGCGCGGCGCGAGAGTGGATCAAGGCGGAATTCGAGCGCTACTCCAAGGATTGCGGCGGCTGCCTGGAGGTGAAAGCCGACAGCTTCACCGAACCGGCTGCCGACCGTATCCCCCAAGCAACCGAAATCACTAATGTTTATGCGGTCTTGAAGGGTACGGACGCGGAGAACGCGAAGCGAATCGTGCTGGTGACCGGGCACTACGACTCGCGCCCCAGCGACACGCTCGACGTGAAAGCCGACGCTCCGGGGGCGAACGACGATGGCAGCGGAACGGCAGTCAGCCTGGAATGCGCGCGGGTCTTGAGCAAGCTGAGGTTTCCCGCGACGATTATTTTTCTGACGGTGGCGGGCGAAGAACAGGGATTGAACGGCAGCCATCACTTTGCCAAGCTGGCCAAAGAGCAAGGCTGGAATGTCGAAGCCGTGTTGAACAATGACATCGTCGGCGGAGACAAGAGCGCGCGGCAGGATCACTCCGTAGTGCGAGTTTTTTCTGAAGGACTGCCGACGGCGGCCACGGAGCAGGAGATCAAGCGCATCCGGGGGTTAGGTGGAGAGAACGACTCGCCGTCGCGGCAACTGGCCCGCTACATCGCCGATGTTGGCCGCACCTACGAGACAGGCGTGAAGCCGATGCTGGTGTTTCGGCTGGATCGCTATCTGCGCGGCGGCGACCATTATTCCTTCAACCAGCAGGGATTTGCCGCGGTGCGCTTTACTGAGTTTCGTGAGGATTTTCACCACCAGCATCAGAACGTACGCATCGAAAATGGCATTGAATATGGCGACCTCTCCAAGTTTGTGGACTTCGATTATGTAGCGCACGTGGCGCGACTGAATGCGGCGACGCTGGCGTCACTGGCGTCGGCACCAGCGCCTCCAGCGAACGTGCACTTGTTGACCAAGGATCTGGAGAACGACTCAACGCTCACCTGGGAACCGTCCCGGGGAGGCCGGGCCGCAGGCTACGAAATTCTCTGGCGGGCCACAAGCAGCCCGGAATGGGAGCACGTCCAAAAGGTCGGCAACGTTCTGCGCACTACCGTGAATCTTTCGAAGGATAATGTCATCTTTGCAGTCAGGGCTGTCGATGCGCAGGGGCACATGAGTTTGCCGGTGGTGCCCACTCCGGAGCGATAGAGTTGGCGTGGGTCGCAACCTGATACCATGTTTCTCAGACATCCTGTGTTGCAATAGTTGAGGCCCGCCGTGCCGATGAATCGCGGAAATACGATCTCGCTGAGCCTGCCCCCCTTCACCCGCTGGGTGAAGCGGCTGATTCTGATCTATGCCGCGATCTATCTGTTGATGGCTATCACAGAGGTCGCCGCACCTCTGGCTCATGATTGGGTGAGCGTTTACCTGGGCCTGATCCCGAAACTGGTGATGCACGGGATGGTTTGGCAACTGATCACATATTCCTTCCTGCACTTCCAGTTGCTCCACCTGCTTTTTAATGCGCTGTCTTTGTGGATGTTCGGCTCGCAACTGGAGAGCGACTGGGGATCAAAACGCTTTCTGGAGTTTTACTTCTTTTGCACGATTGCGGCTGCGCTCACCACGGTCGCCATGAGCTACACGCATATTCTTGGCCTCTCTCCGGTGACGACAACGATTGGAGCGTCGGGCGGGATTTACGGCCTGCTCGTCGCGTTCGGCGTGTTGTATGGCGAGAGCGAAATCATGATGTTCCCCCTTCCGTTCCGCATCAAAGCCAAGTATTTCGTGTGGGGCATTGTGTTTTTGACGCTGGTGGGAGCGATTCAGGAGAGCGGCGGAGTGGCGAACTTCGCGCACCTGGGCGGATTGCTCTTCGGTTATCTTTATCTAAAATTCCTGCCGCGGAAGGGGCTGATGTTTTCGGCTTCGGAGAAATACTTCAGCGCCCGCAACGACTATTACCGCTGGAAGCGGCGGCAGGCGGCGAAGAAATTTGAGGTCTACATGCGGAAGCATGATCGAGACGTCCATTTCGACGAGCACGGAAATTATGTTCCGCCGGAGGACGACCAGCACAAGGGTAACGGCGGGTCGAAATCGGGTTGGGTGAATTAGGCCCTGGCCACGGCTTTACACGGATCTCTAAGATTGTTCAATCAATGAAGAATTCTTGAAATTCCTTCAACACACTTGCCGATAATTTTTCCCGCCTGGCTTTCCCCTTAAAACCTAAATCGTGACCGGCGCCCTCGACGGTCAGAAGCTTTGTCTTCGCCGGAATCAGTTTCAAGGCTTGCTCGATTTCCACGATCGAGCCGAAGGGATCGTGCGTGCCCTGGACGAACAAGGTTGGCGTGCGCAGATTGAAGAAATGCTGGGTGCGAAGCTGCTCGGGTTTGCGAGGCGGGTGCAGCGGGTAAGACAATAGCAGCAAACCGGAGGCTACCGCCGCATCTTCGGCGCAAAGCATACTTGATTGCCGTCCACCGTAGGAGTGGCCACCGAGAAAAATGCGTCCGGTAGTCAGGTTTTTAATTGCCGCGACTGCATTAGTCAACCCGGCGCGATCGCGTTTCGCGTCCCCCGGCCCGGGCGGACCGTAGGGCCGATCCTGGCGGAACGGAAGATCGCAACGCAGCACCAGGTAGCCAGCATCGGCGAAAGTCGCCGCCAAAGCAATCAGCAAAGGAGCCTGGCAGTTCGACCCAGCGCCGTGTGTAAGAACAACGCCATCACCGTTGGGATGGATGGGGCGATGCAGAAGTCCGCGCACGAAGGGGTCCGCGGACACATCGGTGAAGGCTTTCGGGTTGGATTCGGCGCACATTCAAGCAGGCTGCTGAAATCCCACTGTACTTCGGGAGCTGAGGCCCTGGAGCGAATCTAATCGCAGCGCTGATGCGAAGCGCCATCCAAAATTCAGCGTCTCATGCCCCGACTTCTTCCAGCTTCTCATAGACTTTCAGGATTTTAATTTCATTCCCCAGCCGAGCCCAGCAGCGAAGTATCTCGGGATCTTCTTGAGCGGTGCTGCGGGCCTGCTCGGAATTCCAGTAACGAAGCAGCAGGTAGTGAGAATCGCCGCCGCGGTAAAGAAGATCGCGGCCATATCCTTTGCTCGAGACGATCATATTCAGTTCGCGCATGGTCGCGAGCGATGCCGCCTCGAAGCCGGGCAGCGGCTCCCAGATCGCGATCGATAGATATTCCTGCGACATACCCGCGATTATAGCTTCCGGCGCTTGCCTGCGCGCTTGCTGGTGGAGCGCTTGGCGGCGCCGGCCTCTGCCGAAGTAACAGTATGCAGACGCATAAAGTTCGTGGAACCGGAAGCCTGCTGGGTACCCGCAACCACCCCTAAGACCGCTCCTGGCACGAGAACCCGGCGAGCCAGGAGTTCCTTCTCAGCCACCAGAACCATCTCGTCGGTGGAAGGCGCATGGCCGCAACGGATGGGATGCACTCCCCAAAAAAGATTTGCGCGCTGCACCACGGAAGGGATGTGGGTGAAGGCATAGATGGGCGCTTGCGGACGAAACTTTGAAATCATGCGGGCGGTGTTGCCGGTTTCAGTGAAAACAGCGATTGCCCCCATGGGCAGGTCTTCGGCAGCGTGGGCGATGGATTCACAAATAGTTTCGGCGACGGAAAGACCGTGACTGTCGCGACGCCTGCGCGGCTGCGTGAACTCCTCCATATTGCTTTCGGCTTCGATTACAATCCGCGCCATCATGGCCACTGCCTCGCGCGGATAATGTCCGCTGGCGGTTTCGGCCGAGAGCATCACGGAATCGGTGCCATCGAAAATCGCGTTGGCCACGTCGCTGGCCTCGGCCCGCGTGGGACGCGGGTTTTCGACCATGGACTCGAGCATCTGCGTGGCTGTGATCACGGGTTTGCGCCACACCGCGGCGCGCCGAATAACATGCTTCTGAATGACCGGAACTTTTTCCGGGGCCATCTCCACCCCAAGATCGCCGCGAGCTACCATGACTCCATCGACAGCTTCGAGGATTTCTTCGAGGTGGTCGATGGCTTGCGGCTTTTCGAGCTTGGCGATTAAAGGAGTATCGCAGCCGTGGCCGGCCACGATTTCCCGGACCATGTTCACGTCGGCCGCGGAGCGCACGAAAGAAAGAGCAATCGCGTCTACTCCTTGCTTCAGGCCAAACTCCAGGTCCTTGCGGTCCTTTTCGGTCATGGCAGGAATCGACAAGGCAGTACCGGGAAGGTTGATGCCCTGGTGCTCGCCCAGCATGCCGCCGTTCAGAACGTCGCAGACGACATCCTTGCCGCGCACGGTGCGAACGCGCAATTCAATCAGGCCGTCGCGTAGAAGAATGCGTGCGCCCTCGGTGACTTCGCGGGCGAGATCAGGGAAGGTAGTCGAAATGCGGGTGGGCGTGCCGGTGATGTCGCGCGGAGTGATGATTACGGTCGAACCGCTTTCCAGCAGAATAGGTTCATGGCGTTCCAGGCGTCCGGTGCGGATCTTGGGGCCTTGCAGGTCCTGCAGGATACAGATGCTGCGATTCTCTTTTTCAGCGGCGCAGCGCAGGCGTTCGATGTTGCGGGCGTGGTCCTCGTGCGTGCCATGGGAAAAATTCAGGCGACCGACGTCCATGCCCAGGCGAAGCAGGTCGCGCATCGCGGCCTCGGAGTGGCAAGCTGGTCCGATAGTGCAGATGATCTTGGCGCGGCGGGGGGAAAGAACTCCACCGATTGCGGATGCTGAAGCAGACGACGCCCTGCTTGAGATTTCTGTCGCGAGTTCTGGCTTGCGGGTTTTCAATGAATTCTCTACCTGAGTTCTTATTTATTTTAATAACCTAATTGTAACGGTTTGGGACGAGAATCCCGCTCGAAGGCGCTCATCCGGGTAGAAGACCAGCAGATTCCACTTTTCTACAGTGCGCCCAGTTTTTTCTGGACCTGCTTATTCCCGAGGGCCGCTGATGGCAATGAGTTCTTTTCCCAGCATGGCGCGGGGAAACAGCATGGCGTTGAACTCCGCACCCACCAGGACGACCAGCGAAACCATGTACATCCAGACCAGCAGGGCGATGCCGGCTCCGAGCGAGCCGTAGATAATGCTGTAGTCCGCATAATGCCGCAGATAGGCGCCAAACAAAAGCGTAGTGGAGAACCACAGGCCGGTGGCCAGGGTCGCGCCCGGAATTACGCTATGCCAGGGCTGGGTGCGCGGAACGGCGTTGTGATAGATGAGCGCAATCACGGCAATGCTGGTAAGAGTGGCAATGATCCAACGGAGCACGGTCCACATCAGCAAGATGTACGGACTGAATTCGCGCGCCGTGTAGTACAGAATGTCGGTTTCGATTTTGCTGCCGAAGGCTACCAGCAGGGTGGCGAAGGTCATGGGAAGCAGCGCGAAAATCACCAGCAGAAATGAAATCAGCCGCTCCTCCACCAGTCCCCAGACTTTCGGCAGCTCGTAACAACGCCGGAAGCCCTCCATCCAGGAGATCATCACACCGGAGGCGGTCCACAAGGTCAGCAGCGAGGCTGTGACGAGCAGGCCGACCGGGCGTTGTGAGGCTCCGCGCAGGAAATTCATGGCAGTGGTGGTACCGGCAGGAAGGATGCGCGACAGGGCGTAAGTGATCTCGCGCATGTAGGGCGCGCCCTTGCGCCACGTAGCCAGCACGGAGCCCACGACCAGGAGCGCAGGGAAAAAAGTAAGGATGGAGGAATACGCGGAAGCCTTGGCGATGGAAAAAGCATCGTGCTGGAAGGCACGCCAGACAGCCAACCGCAGAAGGCGCAGAAAGCGAAGCATCGCTGGCTTTAGCTTATGGCGGGAAGACGCGAGTTGCAACGAAGGAAGTAGGCCGGGTTCCTCAGTCGGCAATCGCTCTGGATTGGCGTGCATCGCTATTTAGTAGCCAAAAGCAGGTTCGGGGGTGAACTAAGTTCGTACGAACCAGTTCGCCCCCCGAAGTTTACTGTAGTTTGGCTTACTCCGCAGCTAGTTCTTCGGTTTCGCCCTCGTGGCGCATCATTTCGAGAGCGCGCTCGGCCTCTTCGTATGCCGCCGAGACCTCCGCCTGTACCTTGGCCGCGGCCTCTTCCATCTCTGGTGAGAGGCGGACGTTGCGGTAGTACTCCATGCCGGTTCCGGCAGGGATGAGGCGGCCGACGATGACGTTCTCCTTGAGTCCGCGCAGGTGATCAACCGCGCCTTGAATCGAGGCTTCGGTGAGCACTCGCGTAGTCTCCTGGAAGGACGCCGCCGAGATGAACGAATCGGTCGAGAGCGAAGCCTTCGTGATACCGAGGAGCAGCGGGCGTCCGGTAGCCGGTTTGCCGCCTTCCTTGATCACGCGCTCGTTCTCTTCGCGGAAGCGGAACTTATCCAGTTGCTGCTCCAGCAGGAACGTGGTGTCGCCCACGTCCTCGACCTTCACCCAGCGCATCATCTGGCGGACAATCACCTCGATGTGCTTATCCGAGATGTTGACGCCCTGCAAGCGGTAGACTTCCTGGATTTCGTTCACCAGGTAAGACTGCAGCTCTTTTTCGCCGAGCACGGCCAGGATGTCGTGCGGGTTGAGCGGGCCGTCCATTAGGGGTTCGCCAGCTTTCACGCGCTCGCCTTCCTGCACATTGATGTGAACGCCGCGCGGCACCGAGTATTCTTTCTCGGTTCCGTTATCGGCTTGCACATACAGTTTGCGCTGACCCTTCGAAACTTCGCCGAACTTCACCGTGCCATCGATTTCGCTGATGACCGCGGTTTCGTGCGGTTTGCGCGCTTCGAAGAGTTCGACCACACGCGGCAGACCACCGGTGATGTCTTTCGTCTTGGTGGTCTCGCGCGGGATCTTGGCCAGCACGTCGCCGGGGTGAACCGTGTCGCCGTCCTGGACCATCAAGTGAGCGCGGGAAGGCATCAGGTAGCGCTTGCTGGCCTTGCCTTTGACCACGACCGCCGGCTGGCGCTTCTCGTCGGGCGAATCGCCTACCACGTGCCGCGACAATCCGGTGACTTCGTCCACTTCTTCGTGGAGCGTGACGCCCTCCTGCAAGTCCTTAAACTGCGCCGTGCCGCCGATTTCGGTAAGGATGGCGAAAGTGTAAGGATCCCACTCGACCATGACCTTGCCCTGCTGCACTGCGTCGCCGTCATTGACCTTGAGCTTGGCGCCGTAGATTACGGAGTAGCGCTCGCGCTCGCGGTTTTTCTCGTCCACGACTGCGATGGAGCCCTGGCGGTTCATCACCACCAAGTCGCCCGACTTGGATTTGACCGTTTGCAGGCCGATGAAGCGAACGTTGCCATTGTTCTTGGCATCGAGACGCGACTGCTCGGAGACTCGCGATGCGGTACCACCGATGTGGAAGGTACGCATGGTGAGCTGCGTTCCGGGTTCGCCGATCGATTGAGCGGCGATGACTCCGGTTGCTTCGCCGAGTTCGACCAGTCGTCCGGAGGCCAGGTTGCGGCCGTAGCACATGACGCAGACGCCACGCTTCGATTCGCAAGTGAGCACCGAGCGGATTTTCACCCGCTCAATACCGGCGGCCTGAATGGATATCGCGAGTTCTTCGGTAATCTCGTTATTGATGTCGACGATCACGTTGCCGTCGTAGTCTTTGATTTTCTCAAGCGATACGCGGCCCACAATGCGGTCGCGCAACGGTTCGATAATTTCGCCGGCTTCGACGATACCCTGGACGTAGATGCCGTCCACGGTGCCGCAATCGTACTCGCTGATGATCACGTCCTGCGCCACATCGACCAGACGACGAGTCAGGTAGCCGGAATCGGCCGTCTTCAACGCCGTATCGGCCAGTCCTTTACGGGCTCCGTGAGTCGAGACGAAATATTCCAGCACCGTCAACCCTTCGCGGAAGTTCGCCGTGATGGGTGACTCGATGATTTCGCCGGAAGGCTTGGCCATCAGTCCGCGCATACCGGAGAGCTGGCGAATCTGCTGTTTCGATCCGCGAGCACCGGAATCGGCCATGACGTAAATCGGATTGATGAAGCCTTCTTTGTCGCGACGCTGCATCTGTCCGAACATCTCGTCGGCAACTTTTTCCGTAATGGCTGACCAGATTTCGATGACCTTGTTGTAGCGCTCGCCGTTGGTGATGGCGCCGTCAAGATATTGCTGCTGCACGGCAACCACTTGCTTCTCAGCGTCCTTGACCAGCGTCTTCTTGCTGTCTGGAATGACCATGTCATCGATGCCGATGGAGAGGCCGGCCTTGGTTGCGTACTTGAAGCCGAACTCTTTTACTTCATCGAGCATCTTGACCGTGGTCTCGAGGCCGAAGCGGAGGTAGCCGTAGTTCACCAGCGCGCCGATCCCCTTTTTCTTAAGAAGCCCGTTGATAAAGGGCATTCCTTCGGGCAAGTGATCGTTCAGAATGGCGCGGCCTACCGTCGTGTTGACGAAGGCACGCTCCACCTGAACTGGCTCAGTGTGGATGATGTCCTGATCGTCGTAAGCGGTCGTCAGGTCAATCAGTTCACCGGTATAGCGCAGGCGGATGGGAGAGAGCGTTTCCACTTCACCCATTTCCAGCGCGAGAAGTACTTCTTCAATGTTGGCGAAGACGCGGCCTTCACCCTTCGCTCCCGGCTTGGACTTGGTGAGGTAGTAGAGACCCAGAACCATATCCTGCGTGGGAACGGTGATAGGCTGTCCGGACGCGGGCGAAAGAATGTTGTGCGAGGCCAGCATGAGAACACTGGCTTCGACCTGCGCTTCCGGAGAAAGTGGAATGTGCACGGCCATCTGATCGCCGTCGAAATCGGCGTTGAACGCCGTGCAGACCAGCGGATGGATCTTGATGGCCTTGCCTTCGACGAGCACCGGTTCAAACGCCTGGATGCCGAGGCGATGCAGCGTGGGAGCGCGGTTCAGCAGCACCGGGTGGTCTTTGATGACCTCTTCCAGAATGTCCCAAACAATGGGCTCCTGCTGCTCTACCATTTCTTTGGCTTGCTTGATGGTGGTGACGTTGCCGGTTTGTTCGAGCCGGTGATAGATGAACGGCTTGAACAGTTCGAGCGCCATCTTTTTCGGTAGCCCGCACTGATGCAGCTTGAGTTCGGGACCGACCACGATGACGGAACGTCCGGAGTAATCAACGCGCTTTCCCAGCAGGTTCTGGCGGAAGCGTCCTTGCTTGCCCTTAAGCGTATCGGAGAGCGACTTCAGCGGACGATTGTTTGCGCCGCGCAGCACGCGGCCACGGCGGCCGTTATCGAACAATGCGTCGACGGCTTCCTGCAGCATGCGCTTTTCGTTGCGCACAATCACTTCCGGCGCGTGCAGGTCCATCAGCTTCTTCAACCGGTTGTTGCGGTTGATGACGCGGCGGTAAAGATCGTTCAAATCGGAGGTGGCGAAGCGGCCGCCATCCAGTGGAACCAGCGGGCGAAGCTCCGGCGGGATGACCGGGATCACGTCGAGAATCATCCAGCTGGGCTTGTTGCCGCTGCGGCGGAAGGCCTCAACCACTTTCAGGCGCTTCGTATACTTGAGCCGCTTCTGCAGCGAGCTCTCGTTCTTCATCTTCTCGCGGAGCTCGATCGAGAGGCCGTCGGTATCGATGCGTTTGAGCAGTTCTTTGATCGCCTCGGCGCCCATCATTGCTTTGAAGCCAGCGGGACGATATTGCTGATCGAGTTCGCGGAACTTGGCTTCGTCCTTGATGACTTCGCGCTCTTTTACCGGAGCGTCGCCGGGCTCGACGACGACATAGGCCTCGAAATACAGCACGGACTCGAGGTCGCGCAGAGAAATGTCGAGCAGGTGGCCGATACGGCTGGGCAGGCCTTTGAAGAACCACACATGCGAGCAGGGCGAAGCCAGCTCGATGTGGCCCAGGCGCTCGCGGCGAACTTTCGAAAGCGTGACTTCCACGCCGCATTTGTCGCAGATGACGCCGCGATGCTTCATGCGCTTGTACTTGCCGCAGAGGCATTCCCAGTCAGTTACAGGGCCGAAGATGCGGGCGCAGAACAGGCCGTCCCGCTCCGGCTTGAAGGTGCGGTAGTTGATGGTCTCAGGCTTGGTGACTTCGCCATGCGACCAGCTTCGGATTTTTTCGGGAGAGGCGAGGCTGATGCGAATGGCATCGAAGTCAGCAATCGTGTTTTGCATTTCGAACGGGCTCGAACGAAACAAGGTGTTCCTCCGCTTCCTGCTCTCTACAGCAGTACCCAGTACCTGGTACCCAGTACCGAGCCCTGACTGCGGTTCGTGTTTCACGGGATTCGAGAGCTCTCAATCCGCGAAACGTTTCTTTTCAAAACCTTCAAAAACCTGTCAGACCCAGCCATGAACACCCGCCGCTTTTCTCGGTACCAGGTACTCGGTACTGGGTACTAGCTTCAGTCGGCCGCCGCGCTGGCCGCGGGACGCTTCTCCCCGGTCTTGATCAGCTCCACGTCGAGGCAGAGCGATTGCAATTCGCGGATCAGCACGTTGAACGATTCCGGTACGCCCGGTTCCATGGCGGCTTCGCCCTTGACGATGGCCTCGTAAATCTTGGTCCGGCCGTATACGTCGTCGGACTTCGCCGTCAGGAGCTCCTGCAGAATGAACGCAGCGCCATAGGCTTCGAGCGCCCAGACTTCCATTTCTCCGAAGCGCTGTCCGCCGAACTGCGCCTTGCCACCCAGCGGCTGCTGAGTAATAAGCGAGTACGGTCCGATGGAACGTGCGTGAATCTTGTCGTCCACCAGATGCGACAGCTTCAGCATGTAGATGTAGCCCACGCAGACCGGCTGTTCGAACTGATCGCCGGTCATGCCGTCGTGCAACGTAGTCTTGCCCGACGTTGGGAGGCCCGCATGCTCGAGCAGCGCCTTGATCTCGCCTTCTTTCGCGCCGTCGAATACGGGCGAACCCATATACACGCCGCGAGCGAGGGTTGGAGCAACCGCTTCCAGTTCTTCGTCGCTCATGTCGGAAATGATGTCGGCGAGCTTCGAATCCTTAAACAGGGCTTTCAACTCGCGCCGAATCGCTTCCGTGCGGGTGTTTTCCTTGAGCAAGTTGGTGATCTTCTCGCCCAGGGTGTAGCCCGCCCATCCCAGATGGGTCTCGAGAATCTGGCCCACGTTCATACGGCTGGGTACGCCCAGCGGATTCAGAACGATCTCTACCGGCGTTCCGTCTTCGAGGTACGGCATATCCTCTTCCGGCAGAATGCGCGCGATCACGCCCTTGTTGCCGTGACGGCCGGCCATCTTATCGCCTACGCTCAGCTTGCGTTTCATGGCGATGTAGACCTTGACCAGCTTGATCACGCCCGGCGGCAGTTCGTCGCCCTTGGTAAGTTTTTCTTTCTTCTCGTTGACGATCTTCTTGAGCACATCGATCTGGCGCGAGGTCATCTCCTCGATCTCGTCGATCTGCTCGTTCACTCGCGGATCCTTGTCGGCGTACTTGATACGCTTCAGGTTGCGAGTGGAGATGCGCTCGATGGCGTCCCGGTCAAGAACATTGCCCTTGGTCAGCAGACGCTTGTTGGTGCGCTCGTCATGCAGGTCGGCCTGCACTTCCTTGCCGCCGAGAATGTTCTCCAGACGCTTGAGGCGTTCGTCGGTGAGAATCCGGATTTCGTCGGAAAGGTTCTTCTCCAGCTTGCCGATCTGCGTGCCTTCGATGAACTTGGCGCGCTCGTCCTTCTCCTGGCCCTTGCGGGAAAAGATTTTTACGTCGACGATGACGCCCTCAATGCCGGGAGGACAGTAGAGCGAAGCGTCGCGTACGTCGCCGGCTTTTTCGCCGAAGATCGCGCGCAGCAGCTTTTCTTCCGGGGTGAGCTGAGTTTCGCCCTTAGGTGTAACTTTGCCCACCAGAATGTCGCCCTGCTTGATGCTGGCGCCGATGCGAATCACGCCCGCTTCGTCCAGATTACGCAGCATGGTCTCACTGACGTTGGGAATGTCGCGCGTCACTTCTTCCGGACCCAGCTTAGTGTCGCGCGCCTCGATCTCGTATTCCTCGATGTGCAGTGAAGTGTAGTAGTCGTCCTTCACCATCTTCTCGGAAACCAGAATCGCGTCCTCAAAGTTGTAGCCGCGCCAGGGCATGAAGGCCACCAGCACGTTGCGACCGAGCGCCAGTTCGCCGTGATCGGTGCACGGACCGTCGGCGATGACCTCGCCCTTCAGCACGCGCTGCCCCTTCTTCACCACCGGCTTCTGGTTGATGCAGGTGTTCTGGTTGGAGCGCTTGAACTTGGTGAGCTGGTAAATGTCGCTGCCCACCTCACGCGAGAGCTGCGTGGGATGGTGCTCGCCTTCAACTCGCACGATGATGCGGTCGGAGTCGACGGAATCGATGATGCCGTTGCGCCGGGCCAGAACCACCGCTCCAGAGTCACGAGCGGTGACGCCTTCCATTCCGGTGCCCACGATCGGCGCTTGCGCACGCAGCAGCGGCACGGACTGGCGTTGCATGTTCGCGCCCATCAATGCGCGGTTCGCGTCATCATGCTCGAGGAACGGCACGAGCGATGCCGCAACCGAAACCAGTTGCTTCGGGCTGACGTCGACGTAGTCGACTTCGTCGCGGCTGACCAGTACGAAGTTGCCGGCCTTGCGGGCATTGACCAGTTCGGAGACGATTCGGCCCTTGTCGTCAAGCTCCACGTTGGCCTGCGCGATGGTGTGCCGGTCTTCTTCCCACGCGGAAAGATAGAACGAGAACGGATCAACTTGCGCGGGCTTCTTGCGCTTCTCTTTCAACTCCGCGTTGATTTTTTCGAGCTCGTGCTTCTCCATGTGGTCGCCGACTTTGTGATCGCTGTCGCCGGTGTTGACCACGCTGACGTAATCGATCACACGGCCGCCTTTGATCTTGCGGTAAGGCGATTCGATGAAGCCGTAATCGTTGATGCGGGCATAGCAGCTCAACGATGAGATCAGTCCAATGTTCGGACCTTCCGGCGTCTCAATCGGGCAGATGCGGCCGTAGTGCGTCGGATGCACGTCGCGCACCTCGAATCCGGCGCGTTCGCGAGACAGACCGCCCGGCCCAAGAGCCGAGAGTCTCCGCTTGTGCGTGATCTCGGAGAGCGGGTTGGTCTGATCCATGAACTGCGAAAGCTGCGACGATCCGAAAAATTCGCGGATTGCGGCCATTACTGGTTTCGCATTCACCAGGTCGTGCGGCATGGCCGTGGACATTTCCTGGTACACGCTCATCTTTTCCTTGATGGCGCGTTCCATGCGGACCAGGCCGATGCGGAACTGATTTTCCATCAGTTCGCCAACCGCGCGTACGCGGCGGTTGCCCAGGTGATCGATGTCATCCACCGATCCAATGCTCTTGCGCAACTTCAGCAGGTAGCCGATGGTGCCGTAGAAATCGTCTGGATCGAGGGTGCGCTTGTCGAGACTGGTGGCATCCTGGTTCTCGAACAGCTTGATGTTGAACTTCAACCGGCCCACCTTCGAGAAGTCGTACTTGCGCGGATCGAAGAACATGCCGTGGAACAGGGCCGTGGCCGTGTCGAGCGTCGGCGGATCGCCGGGACGCAGCTTGCGGTAAATTTCGATCAGAGCTTCCTGCGGCGTCTTGACCGAGTCGCGCTTCAGGGTCTGGCTGATCACCGTGCCCACGTCGTCGCGCTCGGGGAAGAACAGGCTCATCTCCACCACGCCAGAGTCAAGAATCTTCGAGACTTTGTCTGCGTTCAGTTCGGTGTTGGCTTCGAGCAACACTTCGCCCGTGGTCGTGTCCACCACATCCCCTGCCGCCCATGCGCCTTCGAGATCAGTAACGTCGACTTCAATCTCGGAGATCTTCGCCTTCTGAATATCCTTCAGGATCTGGGCGTTGATCTTGCGGCCAGAGTGCGCAATTTCATCTCCCGACTTGTTCTTAATGCTGTGCGCCAGCTTCATGCCCAGCAGATTCGTAGCTTTTTCGCTGGTGGGGTCAAGCGTCCAGTAAAGCTTCTTGTCTTTGATCGCAATGCGATCGACGGTATAGAAGGTGCGCAGAATGTCTTCGCCGGAACGCAGGCCGAGAGCGCGCAGAAAAATCGTTCCCAGGAATTTCCGCTTACGGTCGATGCGAACGTAGAGCACGTTCTTCTGGTCATACTCAAATTCGACCCACGATCCGCGGTAGGGAATGATCTTGCCCAGGAAATAAGTGCGATTGTTGGCGGTTTCGAAAAACACGCCCGGCGAGCGGTGCAACTGGCTGACAATCACGCGCTCCGTGCCATTAATAATGAAGGTGCCGTTCTGCGTCATCAGCGGGACATCGCCGAAGAAGACTTCCTGTTCTTTAATGTCGCGGATGGAACGGTTGCCGGTCTCGGCGTCCTTATCGAAGATGGTCAGACGCATGGTGACCTTGAGCGGGGCGGAGTAAGTCATACCGCGCTCTTCGCACTCGGCCACGTCGTATTTCAATTGCAGCCCAACCGGGTCGCCGCACTTGTTGCAAAAATCAGGCGTGTTGGCGTTGTAGGTGCCGCACTTCTGGCACAGAACATCGCCAGGGTGGAACGGGTCGGTAATAACGGTATTGCCGCAATTCTTACAGGTG
>Ga0307478_10001606_pt1 | contig 19216 bp, 16 predicted proteins | sample atmos_gasesECM4C_2_FD_203713 | JGI IMG/M metagenome (GOLD analysis project Ga0307478, IMG submission 203713) | Hardwood forest soil microbial communities from Morgan-Monroe State Forest, Indiana, United States - atmos_gasesECM4C_05 | ecosystem: Environmental > Terrestrial > Soil > Temperate... | reverse complement strand
GGCGCGAATGTGGTGGTGGAGGTACAAGCCACCGGCACTGAGCTGCAGACCATGAATGCCACCGTGGGCAACGACCTCACGAGCATCGCCATCGACAACCTGCCAAGCCTGGGCCGTGACGTCAGCACCTTTGTCACGTTGCAGCCGGGCGTGGGCACTGATGGCAGCGTTGCTGGCGCGTTCATGGACCAAAGCTACTTCTCGTTGGATGGCGGCTACAATACCAACGACATGGACGGCAGCAACAGCATATACACAGGCAGCTTCGCCGGCGACCCGACTGGGGGTGTTGGCGCGCAATTTTTTGGAACCGGCACCGGCGCGACGGGCGTAATGCCTACTCCGCAGGACAGCGTCGAAGAGTTTAAGGTGAATACCGCCGGCCAGACCGCCGATTTCAACAGTTCGGCGGGCGCCGAAATTAAGGTGATCACGAAGCGCGGAACCAGTGCCTGGCATGGCACGGGTTACGAATATTACAAAGACAACAACTGGTCATCGAATACCTGGCAGAATAACTACAATCAACAAGCCTTCGGCCTTGGCGGTGCGCTTCCCAGCTTTCATTACAGCCGCTATGGCGGAGCGATTGGTGGGCCAGTCATCCCGAAGGACATTCTCGGTGGCAAAACCTACGTCTTCTTCAATTACGAAGGCTTTAAATTCCCGAATTCCGAGACAATCAATCGGAACGTCCCCTCGGCGGCCTTGAAGGCGGGTCTGGTAACGGACGTCAAGAATGGCACCACTTACGACCTTAAGACCTATGACCCGCTTGGAATCGGGCTCAATTCTGTAGTTTCGCAGATCTGGAACACATATGAGCCAACAGGGAGCCCTGCGTGTTCGGGGCAGAGCCTCTGCGACGGGGTTAACGTTCTGAATTTCTCGGGCACTCTGTCTATTCCCCAGAGCAGCAAATTCGCAGTCGCCCGCCTGGACCACGATTTCGGGGCCAAGTGGCACTTCATGACCAGCTATCGTTATTTCAACCTGAAGAATGCCGTAGATTCCCAGGTTGATATCGGCGGCTTCTTCCCCGGCGACACAAAGGGCACCCCGGCTTCCCTGTCCGGCAATCCGCAACAAGATTGGTTCTGGGTAGCGGGGCTGACCACCAATATCACCCCCAACGTCACCAACGATATCCACTACAGCTTCCTGCGTAACTGGTGGGCCTATGCCCGGGCTGCGGATACGCCACAGGTGCCTGGGCTGACCGGCGCGCTCGAAATCGAGAGCGGACAGGCCTCCGGCCAGGCTCAGGATCTGACCCCTTTTAACGTGAATAACCAGCAAACTCGTACGCGCTTCTGGGACGGCCATGATCAGATGATTCGCGACGACGTTTCCATGCTGAAGGGCAACCACTTGTTCGCGTTTGGCGGTACTTATCAGCACAATTGGGACTTCCATCAACGTAACGACAGCGGCGGTTTCATCAACGAACAGCCTGTGTATGATGTCGGCAACGGAACCGTCGGATCGGGGCTTGCAGCAGATCTGTCGTTCTGCGGAACCGCTAACGTCCCGAACTGCAGCTCCCTTACCGCGGCAGCGCTGGGCATCCTTTCCGTTTCTTCGCAAGCCTACACCCGTTCTGGCATAGATCTGTCTTTGAATGCTCCTCTGACTCCGGCATTCGACAAGAGCACCATTCCCTACTACAACGTCTACTTCAGTGACACCTGGCACATGAAGCCGACCTTCACCCTGACCTACGGCTTGGGCTGGACGCTGGAGATGCCGCCCACCGAGGCGAACGGCAAGCAGATTTTGGCGGTGGATCAGTCCGACCAGCCAATCAGCACCGCAGCCTACCTGGCGGAACGCAAGCGCGCCGCGCTGGCGGGCCAAGTGTTCAATCCCGAAATCGGTTTCGCCCTGACAGGGAATGTCGAGAATGGACTGAAGTACCCGTACGACCCGTTCTATGGCGAGTTCAGCCCGCGTGTCGCCGTGGCCTGGAACCCGCGATTCGACAGTGACTCTCCGATGGGCAGGATCTTCGGCCATCAAGATACAGTCATTCGTGGTGGCTATGGCCGTATCTACGGTCGCCTGAACGGTGTGACCCAGGTGCTGCTACCGCTGCTGGGCCTCGGCCTCATCCAGCCGGAGTCCTGCGACGTAAACCTCAGCACCCCCGGCCCAGTTGGCTCCTACAGCGGCAATGGTAGCTGCGGCGGAACAGCCACTCTGACCAACGGTTTTCGCATCGGGACAACGCCCTCGGCTACCGGTGGCCCGACTGCGCCACTTCCGGTGCTCACTCCAACGCTACCCCAGCCGGATTTTCCGGGGTTCAATAACACGGGAGCCTCCTCCCCCAGTGTTTTGGATTCGAAATTCCGGCCCAACGCGATTGACTCATTCAACTTCACAATACAGCGCCAGTTGTCCCGCAGAGTCACCCTGGAACTTGGCTACATCGGGCGCAGAATCACCCATGACTTCGAGCCCATCAACCTGAACGCGGTGCCCCACATGATGACCCTGGGTGGGCAGCGGTTCGACAAAGCTTACGCGAATTTAGTGTTGCAATACTGCGGCGGCACGGCGGGACTGGCTGGCGGCGGTTGCGGAGGCTCGGCCGGACCCGCGGCGATCAACAGCATTTCGGCGCAACCTTTCTTCGAGGCCGCACTCGGCGGTGCCAGCTCTCACTACTGCAGCACCGGCGTCACTCAAAACGGAGTCACGGTCACTCCGACAAACTGTACCCAAGCTGTGGCGCTGAATGAAGGTTTTAACGTCATCAACCCCGCCCCCGGCAACTCGCCTGTCGGAACCTACAACCTTATCGACGCAGGCGTGTTTAGCCTGTGGAGCGACTTGGACAACGGCGCGTTCACCTTCCCGCGTAGCATGGCGAATACGCCCATCCCGTCCACGTGCACGGCCACAAATACCTTCGGCTGTACCGGCCAGACGTCATCGGGAGTCGCTGAGGACGCCAGCATCGGCTACGGGAACTACAACGCTGGCTTCGCTTCCGTCAAGATGGCCGACTGGAAAGGATTGACCATGCAGTCGAACTTGACCTGGGCCAAGGCTCTGGGGTCGGTCGCGATCTACCAGGCCGTGAGCGCGTTCACGGTGGACGATCCCTTCAATTTGGACCAGGGTTATGGTCGACAGGGCTTTGACCGCAAATTAACGTACAACGCCTTCCTCATCTACCAGCCCCCGTTCTTTAAGGGGCAATCGGGGATGATCGGACGGGCGCTGGGCGGCTGGACGTTCGCAGGTGTGTTCACTGCCGGGTCCGGCACCCCGATCGAGGTCGGATCGACCTTCTTTGGTGAGCAGGAGTTCGGTTCAGCGGACGGCATCGGCTTCGGTAACAATGACACCGCCGTACCGCTCAGTCACCAACCAAACGAGAAGGCCTACTACAACGTGACCTCAAGCGGGCTGCCCGTCAATGCCTTCAAGAACGGGACGGCTGAGGCTAACAACTGGCGTAACCCGATTCTGGGGTTAGATAACAGGGACTGCGGCGCTGGCTGTATCAGTGGCCTGTCCTACTGGAATATGGACTTCAGCATCAAGAAGAATATCCGGGTGGCGGAGAGCGTAAGCCTGGAACTCCAGGGCGTGTTCGCTAACGTCTTGAACCATAATCAGTTCCTGGATGCCAATTTCAACTATCTTGGCAATCCCGGGGCTTTCGGCGCTTTGCAGAACACTTCGGGCAGCACGTCGACGGAGCCGCGCAACATCGAGCTCGGCGTGCGCGTTCGCTTCTAACTCAGCAACCGGATCGCAAACGTTTCACATCCGGCCGCACCCTTCCAGGTGCGGCCGTTTTTTTTCTGGCACCTCGAGCTCTCGTCACCAGTCCTCTGCGGCAGCTCTTATTTTCCGATGCAGAATGTGCTGAAGATCAGGTTGAGGATGTCGTCGGTGGTGGTGGCGCCGGTGACGGCATCGAGAGGCCGGAGAGCGCTGTAGAGATCGAGCAGGAGCATTTCGTGAGGGATTTTCTTGGCCACTGCGCCGGCGGCGGCGTTGAGCGCGGCGAGTGACTCTTGTACGAGGCTCTGATGACGCACATTGGTCAGGAAGCCGGCCTCGGCTTGCACTCCGGCTTCGCCGCCGATGTGGCGGAGAATTTCGGTGCGCAGTTCGGCAATGCCCTCGCCGGTGAGAGCTGAAGCGTAGATCAATGGGTGGGAGATCAATGGGTGGAAGATCAATGGCTGGGAGCGGAGAGCGATTCCCAAGTCACACTTGTTGGCAACTACGATGGCCGGGCGCCCTTCTGCGTGTCGCAGCAACTCGGTGTCCTCCGAGTTCGCCGCTTGCGACGCGTCGAGCACAACCAACACTAGGTCGGCGTCCGCTAGCGCCTCCATGCTTTTGCGAATGCCGATGGACTCGGCTTCATCAAGAGCCTGCCGGATTCCGGCTGTGTCGACAAGCTGAATTGGAATGCCGCCGATGCTGACGGTTTCGCTGACCAGGTCGCGCGTGGTGCCGGGAGTCGCCGTGACGATGGCGCGCTCGCGTTCGACCAGACGATTGAACAGGCTCGATTTGCCGACGTTGGGGCGGCCCACGATGGCGAGCGTCAGTCCCTGATGCACGATCTTGCCGTAGGCAAACGTGGCGGTTAGCTGCTCGAGCGGCTCGCGAACCGCGGCAATCCGTTCGAGAATGGCTGGGTCGGGCAGCACTGAGACGTCGTCTTCGGCGAAGTCGATGCCAGCTTCGAGCACAGCGATCAGCTCGACCAGCTTCTGCTTGAGGGGCTGCAGGCGCCGGGAGAGAGCGCCTTCGAGTTGCTGGGCGGCGATCTTAGCCTGGTAAAGTGTTTGGGAATCGATGAGATCGCGGACCGCTTCGGCCTGGGTGAGATCGATGCGGCCGTTGAGGAAGGCGCGCATGGTGAACTCTCCGGGCTCGGCGAGGCGCGCTCCGGCGGCAATGCAGAGCTCGACAATGTGCCGGAGCACGACCGGAGAGCCGTGGGCGGCAATCTCGACGATGTCGTCTGTGGTGTAGGAATGGGGCTTGGCGAAGTAGGTGACTACGACTTCGTCGATGCGGGCGGCAAGAGCCGAGCTTCGCTCGGCTGCAGAGCCGGGAGCCTGCCCTGAACCTGACGAAGGGGCGGCCGTCCCCGCATGTTTCTGGGATGGTTCGACAAGCTCACCGAAGATTGCTCGCCCCGGGTCCAGATCATGTTTCAGGCGAAGCATTGGGGTAGCGATCTGGCGTGCAGTCGGTCCCGCAAGTCGCACCACGCCGATGCCGCCGCGCCCAGGCGGCGTCGCGATGGCGACGATCGTGTCGTCGAGGTTCACGCGGCGATTGTAGCGGTTAAACTAGGCGAACAACCAGCGGCCGAGTCGAGGAACCTCAATTGCGGCCAGACCAATGAAGAAAGAAGGCCAAGCATTGTCAGTCGCCGACGAACTGCTGCAAGCCAACGAGAAATTTGTAAGAAACTTCAACCTGGGAGATCTGGCAGTGCGCCCGAGGCGGCATTTGGCCGTCCTGGCCTGCATGGATTCCCGAATCCTGTTTGAACGTTGTCTGGGGTTGCACCCTGGCGACGCGCATATGATCCGCAATGCGGGCGGGATTGCCACCGAGGACGCGATACGTTCCCTGATTGTTTCGCATCATCTACTGGATACGCAGGAGTTCATCATCATCAACCACACTGACTGCGGACTGCTGAGGGTGCGGGAAGATGAACTCAAGAAGAAGCTGGCGGAAAAGATGGGCACCTCCGCTGGTGCGCCGGCGCACTTCTATGCGTTCGACGATCTGGAAGAGAATGTCCGGCAGCAGGTGCGTCATGTGAAGTCGCACCCGTGGATTCCGAAGCATATTCCAGTCCGAGGATTTGTCTACGATGTGAAAACCGGAGCTCTGACCGAAGTCGAAGAGGTCTGAGGCTGTTTTGACCTAGCGCGCCGCCTTTTCAATCTCCGCCTTGAGCTGTTCATAGCTCAATGCTCCGGGATGATACATCGCAATCTTGCCTGTGCGGTCGAGCAGGACGAGCGTAGGCGTGGTCGAAGCTCCGTACACATCGAAGTTGTGCGTGCTGATGGGGACGGGCATGTCGAGCAACCCGGCGTAGAAGCGGTGGCGCACGACGTCGATGTAAGCGAGTTCATCGCCGGGCGAAGCGTTCTCGACTTGTGCGGTATAGCCGTAGAGGCGGGTAGGACCTACGACAGCCAATCCCTTGGATGCAAACTCCGTTCGCAGTTGGGTGATGATCGGCGCTTCGGCTTTGCAGTCCACGCACCAGTGCGCCCAGAAGAAAAGCAGCACGGGCGAGCCCTTGAGCTGAGCCAGCACGGGCGGTTTCGAGCCCAGGAATTTTTCCTCCTGGAGCGCCGGTGCCGGTTTTCCTTCGAAGGAGAGCAGGTTCAGATTCTTCTGCAGGCGGGCGCGGATCGATGTGGCACCATAAGTGTGCAGCGCGGCCTGGAGAACCGCGATGGCTTGCGTACGCTGCCCGCGAGCCGCCAGCGTCTGCGCTTGGACTTCGATGGCCGCTCCCAGGGCGGTTGGCAGGCGTGGCTCGGCATCGAGCGGACGCTGTTTGAGTTGATCCAGCGCGAGCGCGTTGGTTTGTTTTGCATAGGCCGCTGCCTGATCGTATTCGCGAGCGTTGAGGGCAGTGCGAGCCATCCAGGAATAAGCCTCGACATATTCAGGCGTGACGCCGTTTCTGGCGCGGTAGGAATTGAGGTAAGAGTCGGCTGCGCTGAAATTATTCTGGGCCAGAGCGGTGCGCACGTCTTCTGCGATCCCCGCCCAGGCAGGAGTCGCGAACGCGATCAAAATCAGAAGCTTGCGGAAATGCATGTTCTTAATCATCGACCCTCGATCATTAGACCCCGATCGTCCCTCGGTGATCCACTCTGATCATGTATCTTTTGCCGTTTGGATGGCAAATCCCTGCGCACGGGCAGTCGCCTCAGCACGCCCGGAAGCTATTGATGCATAAGTACTTAAGAGTGCAACTTGCGAAATATTGTGGATTTTTGGCAATCGTTCCCTTACAATTTATTTGCGTTTGATCTTTAGATTTCTTTCGCAGTATCCAGTTTCTCCGCCAACCAGCGCGTGACCTGCCTGCAGAAGAAGCCTTCCAAAGTTTCAGCGCTACATCAACGAAAAAGGAACAAAGCAACACCATGGAAACAGGAACAGTGAAGTGGTTTAACGACGCCAAGGGTTACGGTTTCATCAGCCGCCAGAACGGTGAGGATGTATTCGTACATTTCTCCGCCATTCAGGCGAGCGGCTTCCGCAGCCTACAGGAAGGTCAGCAAGTGCAGTTTGACGTGGTCAAAGGCCCCAAGGGCTGGCAGGCCGAGAACGTGAAGGGTGCATAAACCACCTCGCTTACAATCCGGAAAGAGGGCGGCCAGACATGGCCGCCTTTTTTTTCGACGCTCGCTACTGGCCACTTTACTTATAGCTATGCGGAGGCCTGTTCGGCTGCGCTCACGGAATCGAAGAAGCGGAAGAACTGCTCGACCCGGGTTACGTTGAGCGCGTTGTGGACGCGCTCACACACGCCTACCAGCGCGAGACTCCGTCCGCCCTTTTGGCGGGTGACGTACGCTCCCACCAGAGCGCCGATTCCTGCCGAATCCATATAGGGGACGTTGGTAAAATCGATGATGAGGGCACGGGAGGTGTCGGCCCGCACCATGGCCTGGAACTCGAACATCGTGGTCATGACCAGCGCTCCATTCAGGCGGAGAATGCGCTGCCCTGGCTGGGTTCCGGGCTGGTCTTCAATGCGAAGGGACTCTGATGGCATGAGGGAGATATTAACGTGTGCGTAACAATGGATTGTTAAAGCGACGTTAATTTCGGCAGCCCTGGCTGTCTGGCCCTCTAGATGGCCGCGGCCTGTTCGCGGCGTCTGGCCTGGATTTCGATGAAGACGTTGACCAGCGATACCGCTGCCGGGGTCACTCCGGGGATGCGCGAGGCCTGCGCCAAGGTGCGTGGCTGCACGTGGGTGAGCTTTTCCTGCATCTCGCGGGAAAGCCCGCTGACCGAGCGGTAGTCGAACCAGCCAGGGATCGACCGCTGTTCTGACTTCTTCATCCGCTCCATGGCCCGCTGCTGTTGCAGCAGGTAGCCCTCGTACTTGATTTCGGTCTCTACGGACTTGAGTTCGTTGCGGACTTCGGAAGAAAGCGTGGCTACGGATTCGCGCGGATTCTCACGGATTTCTTCTCTTTCTCTTGCTCTTGCGAAGAACGCGGGTTCGAGCTCACGGAGGATGGGCGCCAGGTTCTCGATGACGACCTCGGGGCGCTTCAGCAACTGCGCACAGGTCTGGCCAACCGCCGAACTCCAGTCGCGAGCTAGTTCGGTTGCGCTGTCGGCGACGGCAGGTTCCTCGTCGCTGCGCTCCTCGGAATGACAGGGTGTGATGCTGGAATGACAAGGGGCAATCGTGTCCAGCATTTCAGGGGTCAGCCTGGTGTGTTCCAGCAGCTTCTTGATTGTTTCCAAACGATGCTGTTTGGCTTGAAAATCGTCCCAGGCTTCGTCCGAGATCAGGCCCACGCGGCGGCCGTGCGGGGTGAGACGTCGATCGGCGTTGTCGATGCGCAGGTGGAGGCGGAATTCCGCCCGCGAGGTGAACATTCTGTAAGGCTCGTTCGTCCCCTTCGAAATGAGGTCGTCAATCAGGATCGCAGTGTAAGCTTCAGTGCGGTCGAGGATCAGCGGCGGCTGCGCCTTGACCCGCAGTGCCGCGTTGATGCCCGCCATCAGGCCCTGGCAAGCTGCTTCCTCATAACCTGACGTCCCGTTGATCTGGCCGGCAAGAAACAAGCGGGCAATCTTCTTCGTCTCCAAAGTGCGATGCAGTTCCGTTGGATCAATCGAGTCGTACTCGATGGCGTAGCCAGGGCGCAGCATTTCAGCGGTTTCGAGACCGGGAATCGACTTCAACATCGCGAGCTGGACGTCTACCGGAAGGGATGTGCTCAGTCCGTTGACGTAGATTTCGTGTGTGTTCAGGCCTTCAGGTTCGAGATAGAGCTGGTGCATCTCCTTGTCAGGAAATTTGACGATCTTGTCTTCGATCGACGGGCAATAGCGTGGTCCGATTGACTGGATTTGTCCGCTGTACATTGGTGAGCGGTGCACATTCTCCCGGATGATGCGGTGAGTCTCGGGCGTGGTCGAGGCGATGTAGCAGGGCACCTGCGAGTGGTGGTGCGCCACTCGCTTGGTGCGGAAGCTAAAGGGGGTGGGGTCGGCATCTCCCGGCTGCTCGGCGAAGCGGGACCAATCGATGGTGCGTCCATCCAGGCGCGGAGGCGTTCCGGTCTTCAGCCGGCAGCCGCGCAGGCCGAGCTTCTTCAAGGCTTCTCCGAGGAGAACCGCGTTCGGTTCGCCGGAGCGGCCGGCGGGATACTGCTGCTCGCCACAGTGAATCAGGCCGTTAAGAAAAGTGCCAGTGGTGATGATCACCGCCTGCGCGCCGACAGTGCGACCGTCGCGGAGCTTGACTCCCAGTACCCGGTACCTAGTACCCGGTGCGTCATCTGCAGTGCTGGATACTAGGTACTGGGTACTGGGTACTTCGAGAATCAGTTCCGCCACTTCCGCCTGCTTGATCTTGAGATTCGTCTCAGACTCGAGCACTTCGCGCATCTTGAGCCGGTAGGCCTGCTTGTCGCACTGTGCGCGCGGCGACCACACTGCCGGGCCTCGCGAAGTGTTCAGCAGTCGGAACTGGATGCCCACTGCATCTGTGATCTCGCCCATGATCCCGCCAAGTGCGTCGACTTCACGAACCAGATGCCCCTTCGCGATTCCGCCGATTGCCGGATTGCACGACATCTGCGCGATCAAGTCGACGTTCAGCGTGTAGAGCGCGGTCTTCAGCCCCATGCGCGCCGCAGCCACCGCGGCCTCGCATCCGGCATGGCCGGCGCCGACGACGACTACCTCGAATTGTTCGGTGAACTGCCCCATCGCGGTGCGTGCCCGAGATCTCCAGCGATCGAAGTGCTTCCGCTTTCATTCTAGCAAGGCTACAGGATCGACGATTGCCCACCTGCGGCTTCGCTCCGTATAGTAGTCGGTCACACCGGAGACCGGGAAATGCCAAAGCAAGTCCCCATCGGGGCGCGCAGTGAAGCGCAGGAGACTGTCGAGTTCAAACACACTCTTACCGCGCACCGTCCCGAATTGCCGCCGGTTTATTCCACGCCCCACATGATCGGCCTGATGGAGACCGCGGCCTTTCAGGCGCTCCAGCCCTACTGCGAGGGCGACGAGATCTCGGTCGGAACTTCGATCAACATCCAGCACCGGGCAGCGAGCGGCATTGGCACGCACATCACGGCCGAGGCCGTTCTGGAGTCGTTTGACGGCCGCTTCTACACTTTCCGGGTGACCGCGCGCGACGATGCGCAGGAAATTGGACGGGGCACCGTGGGCCGGGCCATCGTTAGCGTCGGGAAACTTGTTGAGAAGATGAAGCAGTGAGTGCCCAGTATCGAGTACCTAGTACCCGGTACTGAGAACTGAGAACTGAGAACTGCCTATCCTAATCGGGGTCATTTCCGACACACACGGCTTGCTGCGCCCTGAGGCCATCGAAGCGTTGCGCGGGTCTGAACACATCATTCATGCTGGGGATGTCGGCTCGCCCGAGATCCTCGAAAAGCTTTCTGCGATTGCTCCTCTGACAGTTGTGCGCGGCAACGTCGACAAAGGGGCCTGGTCTCGCAGGCTGCCTGAAACCGAGGTGCTTGAACTGGGCGGCATTTCCATCTACGTGCTGCACGATCTGACACGGTTGGACCTCAAGCCCAAAGCCGCTGGATTCGGGGCTGTCGTCAGCGGCCACAGTCACGCTCCTAAACAAGAGATGCGCGACGGAGTGCTTTATTTCAATCCCGGCAGCGCGGGGCCGCGACGATTCAAACTGCCGGTCAGCGTGGGACGGTTAGTCCTGGGAGATGGCGGCGTGCGCGGCGAACTTCTGCACTTGCAATTGACCGAATCCTGACTGCTGGTCCGGCATTGCTACAATCGCAAGGCAAAGATCCGAATGTCTATTGAGTTCCATGTCGAGGCCCGCGCCGGTTCGGCTCGTGCGGCGCGGCTGCTCACTCCCCACGGCGAGATTGAAACCCCTGTATTCATGCCTGTGGGCACGGTCGCAACCGTCAAGGGCATGCCCCAGGATATTCTTGAAGAACTCGGAGTTCGGATTCTTCTTGGCAACACCTATCACCTCTACTTGCGTCCGGGGGTGGAGACCGTCCGGCAGATGGGCGGGCTGCACGGTTTCATGGCGTGGCGGCGGGCGATCCTGACCGATTCCGGCGGCTTCCAGGTTTTCAGCCTGAACGAGCTTCGCAAGGTGACCGAGGAAGGTGTGACGTTTCGTTCGCATCTCGACGGCTCGTCCCACTTCTTCAGCCCGGAGAGCGCGATGGAGGCGCAGATCGGCCTCGGCGCCGACATCATCATGGCGTTCGACGAGTGCACGGAGTATCCCGCGGATCGGGCGCGCAGGAAGGCTTCGATGGAATTGACGTTGCGCTGGGCAGAGCGCAGCAAGAAATATTTTGAAGAACACAAGCATCGGGTGCCTTGGAAAGACGCGGGCGAGTGCGCCCGCGCCACCCAGTCCCTCTTCGGCATTGTTCAGGGCGGTATGGATCTCGAATTGAGGAAGGAATCAGCCGAGCGGACCATCGAGATCGGCTTTCCCGGCTATGCTATCGGAGGGCTCAGCGTGGGCGAGCCTCGGGAACGCACGCGCGAGGTGGTGGAAACCACGCTCCAGCATCTTCCCTCCGACAAGCCGCGCTATCTGATGGGAGTGGGCACGCCCGAGGAGATTGTCGAGTACGCCCGCCTGGGTATCGACATGATGGATTGCGTGCTGCCCACGCGGGCGGCGCGGCATGGCCTGCTGTTCACCTCCGAGGGTAAAGTCTCAATCAAGCAGGCGCGCTATACTAGGGATGCCGGGCCGCTCGATCCCAATTGCGGCTGCCGGGTTTGCCAGCGTTATTCGCGGGCCTACCTGCGGCATCTTTATGCTTCCAATGAGGTGCTGGCTCAGGTCTTAAATACCCTGCATAACCTGAGTTTCTACCTTGACACCATGCGGCGAGTGCGTCATTCTATTCGACTTGGGGAAGAGTCAGGTTTTCTATCTAGCGTCCGGTCTCGACCGGAGCCCTAGACCTTACCGGTGACGACACTCCCCGGAGTCAAGCCTGAGCGGTAGACGATCCGGCCGGAATCGATCGGCACTCCCGTGGTGAAATGACAGGCCCGCGGCGTTAGCAGGCGTGGGCGCTTGTTTGCGGATTCAGACTCGCGGATTGAAGTTCGCGGATTGAGTGCGGGAGTCCTGGAAACGCAGCTTCGTGAATATGGCCTTGGTGAATATGGAATTCTTGCTGGCACTGCAGTTACCGGGCGGAGGTGGCTTCTCCTTCCTTATCACGATGGGGTTGATGGTCGGCGTATTTTACTTTCTCGTGATTATGCCGCAGCAGCGCCGTCAGAAGAAGTGGCAAGCCATGCTGGAGAGCATCAAGGCCGGCGACAAAGTAACCACCACTGGCGGCCTGCGCGGAACCGTGGTGGCTCTGAAGGAAGACTCCATTCATCTGCGGGTTCCTCCTGACAACCTGAGGCTCGAAGTGACCAAGGCCTCGGTGGCCCAATTGACCACCGCGGATGAGGAAGCTAAGGCCAAGTAGTAAGCAGCTACAACTCATAATTATTGGGACCGTGTTTTCTTTTATGAATAAGAACCTTCTCTGGAAATTGGCCGCCATCGTCGGAACTCTGCTCGTCTTTTTGTTTGGAATCTTCGGCGTTCCGCAGAGCTTTACCGGCCAGGGCCTGCTCGACGCCATGACCAAACGCATTCAGCTAGGTTTGGACTTGAAGGGCGGAACTCATTTGATCCTGCAGGTGCAGGTGAATGATGCGGTGAAAATCGATTCCGACAATGCCGTTGAAGTCCTCAAAGAGCAGCTCAACAAGCGCAAGATTGCCTTCGCCGATATTTCCCAGCCCGACGTGCAGAATAATCCGGACCGGGTGGTGCTGAAAGGCGTCCCGCCGGATGGGCGCAAAGACCTGCTGGATATCGTGAATGAACGCCTGCCGGAGTACAACCTGAGCTCCGGGGCAGATAACACCTGGATTCTTTCCATGAAGCCGCAGATGCTCAGCGACCTTAAGAGCAAGGCCGTCACCCAGGCGATCGAAACCATCCGCAACCGCATTGACTCCCTCGGCGTGAGTGAGCCGACCATTCAGGAACACGGCCTCGGCCAATATCAGATTCTGGTGCAACTGCCCGGCGTGGATGATCCCGGCCGGGTGAAGGACATCATGCAGTCCACTGCCATGCTTGAGATCAAGCAGGTGTTGGGCGGACCGTATCCGAGCGAGCAAGCCGCGATGCAGGATAAGGGCGGGATCTTGCCGCCGGATGCGATTCTTATGCCGGGACACGCTGCTCCCGGAGCAGCTGGCGGCGACCAGGCCTGGTATCTGGTGTCGCGGGTTTCCGCGGTCCGGGGAAAAGACTTGCGCGATGCTCAACCCAGCACCGACCAGAATGGCCAGCCGAACGTACGCTTCCAGTTAACCGGCGAGGGCGGACAGCGCTTCTACAGCTTCACCTCCAGCCATGTCGGCGAGAGCCTGGGAGTTGTACTGGATGGCAAAGTACAGGAAGTCGCAAATATCAAGGAAGCCATCCGCGATACCGGTGAAATCAGCGGCGGCAGCATGAGCCAGCAACAGGCCAAGGATCTCTCGATGATCCTGCGTTCGGGCGCGCTGCCAGCGGGCATCAAGTATCTCGAAGAGCGCACGGTCGGGCCGTCGCTGGGTACTGATTCGATTCGTTCCGGAGTGAATGCCGCCATCGTCGGTATGCTCGTTGTATTGATTTTCATGTTGATTTACTACCGTGCCGCCGGCATCAACGCCGATATAGCCCTCCTACTGAATCTTGTTATCCTGCTCGGCTTCATGGGCTACGTTGGGGCGGTGTTGACCTTGCCGGGAATTGCCGGAGTGATTCTCACCGTAGGTATGGGTGTGGACTCGAATGTGCTGATTTTCGAGCGCATCCGGGAAGAGCTGCGAAATGGCAAGACTCCGCCGTCGGCGGTGGATCAGGGCTTCGGACACGCCTGGGTTACCATCGTTGACACACACGTCACGACGATCGTCTCGGCAGCAATTCTTTTTATCTTCGGAACTGGCCCGGTGCAGGGATTTGCGGTCACGCTGGTGTTTGGTTTGATCGCGAACGTGTTCACGGCAGTCTTCGTTTCGCGTACGATCTTCGACTGGATTTTGAGCCGTAAGCAGCGCGGCGAAGCGCTGAGCATTTAAATTTGGAGCAAAGCAGGTTTCGAGGTTTCATAGGTTTCAAAGTCTCAAAGTCACAATCGCGGATAGCTGTACACCGACTTTAAGCTAATGGAACCTTGAAACTTCGAAACCTCTGAAACCTCGATACCTGGAGCTTTCGCTTGGAGTTCTTTCGCAATACGAACATAGATTTTCTCGGCAAGAAGTGGTATTTTCTCGCCTTCTCGCTGGTGTTCAGCGTGGCGGGACTGTTTTCCATGTTGTTCTGGCACCATATCCCGTACGGAGTTGACTTCCGCGGCGGCACGCTGGTGTATGTGAAATTCTCGCACACGCCCGATGATAACGTGCTGCGGGCAGCCATGGACCGCGCCGGCCTGCACAATGCGAAGATTCAGCGCTACGACGTGCCTTCGAACAACGAGGTGCTGATTGATCTCGACGTACAGGAGACCAGCGAGCAAGCCCTCGACAACGGCAAGAACAAGATCATCCAAACGCTCGAGACCAACGTTCCCGCGGGCAAACAGGACCTGAATAACTCCAGCTTCTTGGCCATCAAGAATTACCTGATGGACAAAGACCCCATGCACCTCGGCTCCGATGCCGACCAGAAATATAGCCAGCAAGCCCAAGCGATCGTGGATGCCCGCGACAAGGGGCAAGGCGGTGTGCTGAGTTCTTTCGATCAGCTGAAGGCTACGGTCGATCCAGCGGTAGTTGCTTCTCTGCCGGATGGGTTCTTCCTCTCCGATTTCGGGGTGCGGAATGTCGAGATTGTGGGGCCGCAGGTGGGCGCGCAGTTGCGCAAGCAGGCTCTCCTGGCGACGGCTTATTCGCTAGCCGGAATGCTGGTTTACCTCGGGTTCCGCTTCGAGTGGATTTACGGAGTTGCGGCTGTGGTCACGGTGTTTCACGACACACTGATCACTGTGGGCGCGTTCTCTCTACTGAATAAAGACATTTCCCTCACCGTAATCGCGGCCATTCTTACTCTGATTGGTTACTCTAATAACGACACAATCGTAGTATTTGACCGCATCCGCGAAAACATTAAACTCATGCGGCGGGAGAAGCTATCGGAAATAGTGAACCGGAGCATCAACCAAACCCTCAGTAGAACCATCTTGACAGCCGGGCTAACCTTCCTTACTGTACTTGCTCTCTATTTGTTCGGCGGCGAAGTGCTTCGTGGGTTCAGCCTCGCGCTGGTAATTGGCATCTTAATTGGGACGTATTCGTCGATCGCGATCGCTGCGCCGATTCTGGTGGCATATCAGGATTGGAGAATCGAGAAGGGCAAACGGCCGGGTGCCGCTGCCCGTCCGGGCCAAGTAGTGACCCGGTGAGTTGAGCCGAACAATCTTTGTTAAGGCATTTGTTTACAAATAGTTAGAATCATCGGTTCGACACCAGGAGCTTGAGTGGCCATCCCCCGGCGGCGGAGTTCGCTTTTGGGAGCAAAAAGGACGCAATCGGTGTCTAAGGTTACGTAGGCTCTGATGTAGGGAGGGACTCTTATGTTTGAAGATAGCCTTCTAGAATCCGGCGGCAGACTGAAGACAAGGCGGGGACGGACGACGACATTCGCTATTATCCTTGAGATCGCGTTGGTCGGCGTGATGGTTCTGCTACCACTTATCTTCACTGAAGCTCTGCCCAAGCAACAGTTGATGACATTCCTGGTGGCCCCTCCGCCGCCACCACCTCCGCCACCCCCGGCAGCTGCGCCAGTGAAAATCGTGAAGCAAATTCAGACCGATATCGTGAACGGGGCTCTGCGGACGCCCACCAAGATTCCCCAGAAAATTCAGATGATCAAGGAAGACGAAGCTCCGCCGCCGGTAATGGCGTCGAGCGGCGTAGTGGGCGGCGTTCCGGGTGGCATTCCGGGTGGCCAGATGGGCGGCGTGATCGGCGGCATTATCAGCTCGACCCCGGTAGCTGTGCCCAAGGTCGCCACGCCTCAGCGCGTACGGGTATCGCAGGGCGTATCTGCCGGCCTTTTGGTCCGCAAGGTTAACCCCAACTACCCACCCTTGGCGCGGCAGGCCCGCATCCAGGGTCAAGTCATTCTAAGAGCGGTGATCAGCAAGGATGGTTCGATCGAGGGTTTGACCCTGGTCAGCGGACACCCCATGCTGGCACCTGCGGCGATCGACGCCGTGAAGCAGTGGAAGTACAAGCCGTATCTGCTGAATGGTGAGCCGGTCGAAGTGGATACGGAAGTTCTGGTCAACTTCACCCTGTCCGGAGGCTAAATCCCGGCTGGTGTGACGTGACGCAGCAAGGTCGGAAAGTGTATAAGCATGATGGCCCTCCCCTCCCACATAAGAACGGTGGCCGGGAGAGCCCCTCTGCTGGGTGCGGCCGCCGCACCTTTTATCTGACGTAAGCGAATATCGGCGGGTAACTTTTGCCGTCAAGCTTTGCAGTGCGTTCGATTTCGCATCAAAGAGTCTAGGAAGTTCCGAGGAGGGAAAAGCAACTCATGTTAGCTAATGTGGCAGCAGCAGTTCTCGTTCACGTGCCCAGGGCGGCCGCTTGGATTGTGCAGGAAGGCGGTCAAGTGGGATGGGATCCGATTTCGCTATGGAAGCAGATGGGTATCATAGCGAAGATCGTGGTCATTATTCTGTTCATCATGTCGGGTTGGTCGATCGGCGTCATGATTGACCGTGCCATGGCATATAACGCGGCCCGCAAGCAATCTCGTGCCTTTGCCCCGGCGGTTGCGGGAGCCCTGCGCGATGGCCGCATCGACGAGGCCATCAAGGTTGCCGAGCGCAACAAGAAGAGCCATCTGGCCAAGGTTGTCACCGCCGGCCTCATGGAATTCAAGGCTCACCAGGATAGCCCCGGCGCCATCCCCGGCGAAACCATTGAAGCCTCCAAGCGCGCTCTGGAGCGCACCGAAGCCATCGTCCACGCCGAACTGAAGCGTGGTCTGGGCGGACTTGCTACCATCGGCTCGACAGCTCCATTCGTGGGCCTGTTTGGCACGGTGATGGGCATTCTGAACGCCTTCAAGGGCATTTCCGAACAAAAGGCAACCGGTCTGGGCGCAGTCGCCGGCGGCATTTCGGAGGCGCTGGTGACCACGGCCTTCGGGCTGCTGGTGGCCATTCCCGCCGTCATGATGTTCAACTACCTCACCGGCCGCGTAGAAGCGTTCGATGTGGAGATGGACAACTCGTCGAGCGAACTGATTGACTACTTCCTGAAGCGGCGGGATGTTCGCCGGTCTTAGGGTTGCAGTAGGATCTCGGAGTTGTCCGCCGTGAGTTGCTGTCCGGCGCTGGGAAGATCCCTGGCGCCGGCCTTCCCAACTTTCGGCGCAGCAATTGTCTTACGGAGAAACTATGGCATTAGCCAAGCGAAACGAAGGGGCCAACGTAAACTCTGACATCAACGTCACTCCCATGGTTGACGTCATGTTGGTGCTGCTGATCATCTTCATGGTGATCACGCCCATGTTGCAGAAGGGCATCAGCGTGGACATGGCGAAAGTGAACAACCCGACGCCGATGCAGGATGCGGACAAGGAAGACGCACTGCTGGTCTCGGTGATGCGCGATGGCACGGTCTACTTCGGTGCGGACAAGGTTCCCCAAGTCGACCAGCTCACCGGCAAAGTGAAGGATCGCCTCACCAATCGTACGAACAAAGAGGTCTATCTCAAGGCGGATGCCCGCGCCCACTTCGGCAATGTGGTCCAGGTAGTGGACGCTGTGCGCGCCGCCGGAGTAGATGATCTGGGCTTGCTCACCGACCAGAGGAAAAGCACTCCAAACGCTCCGCCCACCGCTCCGGCGCCTGGGCAATAGAGGAGAATCGACCATGAGTATGGCAGTCGGAACCGGCGGGGGCCAAAGCGCAAATATTAACGTCACTCCGCTCATTGATGTGCTGCTGGTGCTGCTCATCATCTTCATGGTGATCACGCCTTTGACGCCGAAAGGTTTGGATGCGCTGGTTCCTCAGCCGCCCCCGCCCAACGCGCCCAAGAACAATACGCCCGACCGCACCATCGTGGTGCAGTTGATTGATCGCGGCGCCGGTCAGGATCCCGGCCTGAAGATCAATCAGGAAGATGCCACCTGGGATAACCTGCAGGGGCGTCTGGCCGATATCTACAAAACCCGCGCCGAGAAAGTCATGTTCGTGAAGGGCGATGACGCTATCCCCTTCGCCGATGTGGCCAACGTGATCGACATCGCGCATGCTGCGGGAGTAGATAAAGTCGGTCTGATTACCGCGAAGATCGAAGCGGGAGGCTAGGACGCGCCAGAATATCTAAAGCTGTAACGGCGAGGAAAAGCGCCCGGTTCCGCTATCGCATTCAGCCCGCGCACGGGGGCCATGGTTCCCGTGCCGCTTCTGCTTAGAAACGCGCAGCCCGCGCTTGTCAAATTGCTGCCTCTGGGCCTAGGATGCTGTGTGGCAAGGGAGACTTATACCGCAATGAATAAACACATTCGACTGCTAACACTGGCGGCCGCTATGCTGGCGCTGTTTTCCTCTGTCGGCTGTAGCAAGCTCCGCGCTCGCGACCAGCTCAATAAAGGTGTAACCGCGTACAAGAACGCCAAGTACGAAGAGGCCATCGACCATTTTCAGCAAGCGGTCGCGTTGGACCCCACTCTTATTAATGCCAAGATGTATCTGGCGACCGCCTTCGCGCAGCAGTATATCCCTGGAGCGGATACGCCGGATAACAACAAGATGGCGGAGCAGGCCATTGAACAATACCAGCACGTGCTCGAGATGAATCCGGCGCGCGATCAGAAGGTAAATGCTGCCAAAGGAATTGCCTACCTGTACCTGAACA
>Ga0307478_10001604_pt1 | contig 19220 bp, 16 predicted proteins | sample atmos_gasesECM4C_2_FD_203713 | JGI IMG/M metagenome (GOLD analysis project Ga0307478, IMG submission 203713) | Hardwood forest soil microbial communities from Morgan-Monroe State Forest, Indiana, United States - atmos_gasesECM4C_05 | ecosystem: Environmental > Terrestrial > Soil > Temperate... | reverse complement strand
CCAGCGCGGACATGGCTGACGTGCATCTTAGCCCGGATCGCAGCTTGTCGTGGCCAATCTTCCGGGCGCTAACCGCAGGGGGCTGGCGGTTGGTCACGGTTTCATCCTCCCCTGGAGGGGGCCTGGGGGGAGGATCGCTCGCATTGAGCAAAGCGAAATGCGAGCGAGGTGGGGTGAAGCCACGAAAAGGGTCTCACCCTGAAGCTCATCAGGCCTTGCCCTCCGCCGATGGACCGACGTCGTGGATGGACTGCCACCCCATCCCGCCCGCAACGGCGATGCTTCGCATCGCCGTTGCCGACGACCTTCCCCCTTCCAGGGGAAGGTGGCACCAATCGCGTCGCCTGGTTCGATAGAACTGACGCCGCCTTCACGCCTTCTGCTTCGCCGCTTCCTTCTGCAGATCAGGCGCGTTCACGGCGGGGATCGCGACACGGCCCGGGCCAGTGTGGGCGAGTGCGGCGGCCGCCTTGTCGTTTTCCATGATCTTGGCCATCACCGCTTGGCCTGCGCGCTCGAAGATCGCGCGGTTCTCGATCACGAATTTCTGCGACTTGCGCAGGCCGTCGATATAGCCGTTGATCTCCGGCACCACATAGCGCGCGACCATGTCCCAGCTGCGGCGGGTGTTTTCAGGGTTGGCCCAGTCATGGACAAAGCCGATGATGGCGCCTACGCCGCCGGAGACCTGCATCACGTTCTTGATCGTCTTTACAAGATCATCAGGCGTGCCGATGGTGGAGGCCGCGCCCTCGACAAAGGCGGTCTTGTCCACGGCTTCATCGGGCGATGCAAATGCCGTCAGACCGGGGCGCTGCAACGTGCCGACATTATATTCGTTGTGCCAGCGCATCAGCCCGGCGCCGGCCTCGCGCCGCGCCTGCTCGCGCGTCTCGGCGATGTGCCAGGTGAGCAGCACGCGCCAGTCGGCGCGGCTCACCGTCCTACCGTGCTTCTTCGCGGAATCTTCCGCGAATTCCCATTGCTGGGCCAGCGACATCAGGCCTTGTGTCGACATCGAGCCAAGCGAGATGATGCCGATGCCGTATTTGCCGGCGAGCGTCATGCCGGAGGGCGAGATTTGCGAGGCCACCGCGAAGGGCATCTCCTCCTGCAGCGGCAGGATCTGCAGCGCCGCGTCGTTCATGCTGAACCAGTCGCTCTTGGCCGTCACGCGCTCGCCGTTGAACAGGCGGCGGATCACGCCGATCGCCTCGTCCTGGCGGTCACGCTGAGTCATCGGGTCGATGCCGAGCGTATGCGCGTCGGATGCGAGCGCGCCGGGGCCCGAGCCGAAGATCGCGCGCCCGCCGGTCATGTGGTCGAGCTGCACCATGCGCTGCGCGACATTGAAGGGATGGTGATAGGGCAGCGAGATCACGCCCGTGCCGAGCTTGATGCGCTTTGTCCGTTCGCCGGCGGCCGCCAAAAACATCTCGGGGGAGGCGATCATCTCCCAGCCGCTGGAGTGATGCTCGCCGCACCAGAACTCGTCATAACCGAGGTCGTCGAGCTGCTGGACGAGGTCGAGATCCCTGCGGAATTGCAGCATCGGATGCTCGCCAATCGGGTGGTGCGGGGCGAGAAAGGCTCCGAACTTCAGGCGCGCCATGTTTCCTCCGGGCGGAATTTCTTGTTCTCGGGGTCTCTGGCAAGCTACGTGGTGGTCCCGCCCAAGGCAATCGCGGCTGGGCGGATGCCAGCTACGCGCGTTCCGCCCGGCGAAACCTTCCGTATCCAGCTTTTTCGAGCCGCTGACCTAGGTCTAAACCGGGTTCTGTTCGGCAAAACTTCGGTCTAAAAGGCGCCCGCGCTGACCCCCGGGGTCCCTCTGCAGGCCGCGGCTTGCAGCTGTCCTGGCCGCCAAAGCGCGTTCCGATCATTCGAGGCAGTTCATGACTTTGTTGCAACCCTCCGCAGCGCCGCAAATTGCAAATCCGCGGAAGCGGCAATTGATGCAGGAGATCGATTCTTTCCTCGACGAGCAGGAAAGCTGGCGCAAGTTCAACGCCGCCTATCACGAGGACGATTTCAAATTCATGGGCTTTTTGATCCCGCCGGGCAAGCGGGTGCTCGAGCTCGGCTGCGGCACCGGTGACCTGCTTGCGGCGCTTCAGCCGTCCTATGGCGTCGGCATCGATTTCGGTCCGCAGTCGCTGGCGCGGGCGAGAGCCCGCCATCCGCACCTCGATTTCGTGCTCGGCGATGCCGAGGATCCGGAGACGCTGAAGTCGATCCAGGGCCCGTTCGACTATATCGTGATCGCCGACACCATCGGCATGTTCGAGGATATCGACGGCACGCTGCGACTGATCCACCAGCTCTGCGAGCCCTCGACCAGAATCGTGATCTCCTATTATTCCCATCTCTGGGAGCCGATCCTGATGACGGCGGAAGCGATCGGGCTGCGGCGCAAGCAGCCGAAGATCAACTACATCGCCAACGCCGACTTCCTCAATCTGATGGACCTCGCCGATTTCGAGGTGATCTCCGCCGAGCAGCGGCAACTCTTGCCGCAGCGCTGGTTCGGCCTGGGGCCGCTGATCAACCGCTACGTGGCGCCGCTGCCGGGTATCCGCAAGCTCTGCCTGCGCACCTACCTCGTCGGGCGTCCGGTGCGGCAATTCCCGGATCGAAAACTCTCCGTCAGCATCGTCATTCCCTGCCGCAACGAGCGCGGCAATGTCGAGAGCGCGATTACACGCATGCCGCGCTTTGCAAGCGAGCAGGAGATCATCTTCGTCGAGGGCAATTCGAGCGATGACACTTTTGCCGAATGCGAGCGCGTCCGCGACGCCTATCAGGGGCAGTGGGACATCAAGGTCATGAAACAGGATGGCAAGGGCAAGGGCGACGCAGTGCGCAAAGGCTTTGCCGCGGCCAAGAACGATGTGCTGATGATCCTCGACGCCGATCTTACCATGCCGCCCGAGGTGCTACCGAAGTATCACGCGATCATCGAGAGCGGGAAGGCGGAGTTCGTCAACGGCACGCGCCTGGTCTATCCGATGGAGCAGGAGGCGATGCGGCCGCTCAACTTCGTCGCCAACCGCTGCTTCGCCTATCTGTTCAGCTATCTCGTCAACACGCGTCTGACGGATACGCTCTGCGGTACCAAGGTGCTGCTGCGGCGGGATTACGAGGTGCTGGCGCGGGAGCGCAGCTATTTCGGCAATTTCGATCCCTTCGGCGATTTCGACCTGATCTTCGGCGCGGCCAAGCAGAACCTGAAGATCATCGAGACTCCCATTCATTATAAAGCGCGCACCTTCGGCGAGACCCAGATCTCCCGCTTCCGCGATGGCTGGCTGCTGTTGAAGATGGTCTGGTTCGCCTATCGCAAGCTAAAGGCTGTGTGAATCGGGGGCGGTCGCTCCAAGCAAGTGCGCGGCGCTCCGCACGCATTTCGCGCAAAAGAAGCTTCCAGGGGGGGGCCTTTCACCGCATTTCCAACTGGTACCCTGTTTTGGTATCCCAGAACGGCATTTTCCGGTATCCCAGTCAGATGATATCGTTTCGGGCTCAGATTAGATTCGCCCGAAAAGCGCCATGTCGCAGATGCTCCAGATTCATGACCAATTGCGCGAGATGATCCTCTCACTCGATCTCGGGCCCGGCGAGCGGCTGACCGAGCGCTGGCTCGAAAGTCGGTTCGCCGGTTCTCGCACGCCGATCCGGGCGGCGCTGGCGCGGCTGGAAGGGGAGGAACTTGTTCGGCGCGATGGCCGTAACTGGGTCGTTGCCCCGATCGATCTCGGCGAGTTGGAATCGCTGTCCGAATTTCGCGAGCCGCTGGAGACGACGGCCGTCCGTTTGGCGTGTTCGCGCGCAAGCGAGGCGGATCTCGCTGCGATCGAGGAGATGCTGGACGCCTGTCAGTCCGGCGCGCCGCGCGAGGAGTGGCATCGCGTCGGCACCGAATTCCATGTCGAGATCGCGCGTCTGTCAGGCAATCCGTTCATCGTCAAGGCGATCGAGAGCGTGATGGCACGGCTGTCCCGGGCGCGCTGGCTGGAGGTCTGGACCGAACCGTCGCGCGAGCAGGCCTGGGCCGAGCACCGGCGCATTCTTGACAGCATTCGTCGCAACCAGCCTGACGAAGCGGCGGGCCTCGCTGCCGAACACATCCGCGACACGCGCAATCGGCTGCTTCGTTCGCTCAACGATGACCGCCGGGGCTTGCGTGCGCGCGGCTTTGCCGTGATCGGGACGCGCTAGGAATGGACGCGACATCCCTGCAGAAAGCAAATCTCGACGCCGCCCATTGGGAGCGGAATCTGATCGTCTGCGTGTTCGGCTCCTTCACCACCATCGTGGCGATGACGCTGCTGTTGCCGTTCCTGCCGCTCTATGTCGAGCAGCTCGGGGTGAGCAATCACGCCGCCATCGTTCAGTGGTCCGGCATCGCCTATGGCGCGACCTTCTTCACCGCGGCTCTTACCGCGCCGTTGTGGGGACGATTGGGCGATCGCTACGGCCGCAAGCTGATGCTGATCCGCGCGAGTCTGGGCATGGCCGTCGCAATGTCGTTGATCGGCATGGCGCACAGCGTCTGGGAGCTGGTAGGCTTGCGGCTGCTGACGGGGCTATTGGGCGGCTATGCCTCGGGCTCGATGGTGCTGGTCGCAGCCCAAACGCCGAAAGCGCGTTCGGGCTGGGCGCTTGGCGTGATGTCATCAGGCATCATGGCCGGCAATGTCGTGGGGCCCTTGATCGGCGGGGCGCTGCCGCCGCTGATCGGCATCCGGTCAACCTTTCTCCTGGCGGGCGCCGTCATCTTCGTTACCTTTCTGGGTACGACCTTCTTCATCCGTGAAGAAAAACGGCCACCGCAGGCGAAGGGCAAGTCGCGGGGCGGATGGGCCGCCATACCCGACAAGCGCCCGATCGTGGCGATGTTCGCCACCGGCGTGCTCTTGATGGTTGCCAACATGTCGATCGAGCCGATCATCACCGTCTATGTGGCGCAGTTCGTCGTGCCCGCGCAGGTGACGTTCATTGCCGGCATCGTGATGTCGGCGGCGGCGCTCGGCAGCATCCTGTCGTCGTCGCAGCTTGGCAAGCTGGCCGACCGGGTCGGGCACTGGACGATCATCATCGTCTGCCTTGCGGTGTCGGCCGTGCTACTGATCCCGCAGGCCTTCGTCGCCGATGGCTGGCAGCTCATCGTACTGCGCTTCCTGATGGGTGTTGCGCTTGGCGGGCTTTTGCCGTGTATCGCGAGTGTCATCCGCCACAACGTGCCGGAGACGATCGCCGGCGGCATCCTCGGTTATTCCGTGTCGGCGCAATATGTCGGCCAGGTGGTCGGCCCCCTCGCCGGCGGCTATGTCGGCGGCCATATCGGCATGCGGGCGGTGTTTCTCGGCACCTGTGTCCTGATGGCGGTAGGCGCCATCGGAAATTTCGTCGTGGAGCGGGACGCGCGCCGTCCCTGACAAAACCGTGAAGCCCTGCTTACCTCCGAGGTAATCGCGCCGATGAGGTTGCGGCGCCATCCTGTGCCCAATCGTATTTCGGGCAGGGTTTGCTTCCCATGCATCAGATGGTCTCAGCCGGCGTCGATACGTCGCGCCGGTGGCGGGTGCTCGCGATCGTGGTTGCGGCACAATTCATGTTTGGCGTCGACGCCTTTGTCGTCAATGTCGCGATTCCGACCATTGCGGCCGATCTCCATGCGAGTCCGGCGCAGATCGAATCCGTCATCTCGCTCTATCTCATCGCCTATGCGACCTTGATCGTAACCGGTGGCCGCTTGGGGGACATCTATGGCACCAGGCCGGTGTTCTTGCTCGGCGTCATCGGCTTCACGGCGGCCTCGCTGTGGTGCGGGCTGGCGCAGTCGAGCGCCGAGCTGATCGCTGCAAGGCTCGCGCAAGGCGCGACGGCAGCGCTGATGGTGCCGCAAGTCTTGGCGACGCTGCATCTTCTGTTCGCCGATTCGGCGCGCAGCCGTGCCTTCGGCATTTACGGCATCACACTCGGGCTTGCCGGCGCGGCCGGCTTTGCACTCGGCGGCATTCTGGTGACGCTCGATCTTGGCCATCTTGGCTGGCGCACGGTGTTCTTCGTCAATGTGCCGTTCGGGCTTGCCATCATTGCTGCAGGTCTGCGCCTGATACCGCAAGCGCCGCGCCGTCCGGGCATGCGGCTCGATATTCCCGGCGCCGTCGTGCTGTTTACGGGGCTATCGTGCCTGATTGGCCCTTTGCTGTTCGGTCATGACGTCGCGTGGGCGCCGTTTGTGTGGCTGATCATGGCCGCAGGCATTGTGATTCTCGCGGCCTTCCTGAAGCTCGAGCGGCGCGTGGCGAAACGCGGCGGCATGCCGCTGATCGATCTCACGCTGCTTGCGGACAAGCGGTTCATGCGCGGGCTTGGCGCGGCGTTCTTCTTCTTCTTTGCCAACCTGTCATTTTATTTCGTGATGACGGTCTTCATGCAAAGAACATTGCAACTGCCGCCGCTACAGGGCGGCCTTGCATTTGTGCCGCTAGCGTTAACCTTTGTGGTCGCATCGCGTCATGCGAGTGCACGCGCGAATCATCGTGGTACCCTAGTGCTCACGGAAGGTTGCGCCATTCAGATTGCGGGACTTGCAGCAATTGCGGCCCTTGTATTCACAAGCAAAACGCCATCGGCACTTGTGCTTGCGCTCGTGCTCGCGATTTTCGGCTACGGCCAGGGGCTGGTGATGGCGCCGCTCTCGAGCGTCGTGCTGGCAAGTGTGAAGCCAACCTCTGCCGGTGCAGGTTCGGGGATGTATGGCACAACTGTGCAAATCGCCAATGCCGCGGGCGTTGCCGCCATCGGCGCGGTGTTCTTTGCCGTCGAATCAGTGCGTGCGGCGCAACACGCATTGTTTGCAGCGCTGATCACCTTCGCGTTTTCAATCATTATTTGCGCCGCATTTCTGTCGCGGATGCGTCGCGCTGCCTGAAACTTTGGCGAGACTGTTGCGTCAATCGCACTTCTGTCCAAATTCTGTTGATCGACAGCACACGCCCTTTTGTTTTGCGCTGCAGCAACCATCTGTTCTTGGTAGCATTGATGATGTCTACCAAGGAAGCTGCGATTGTCTCTCGCTGAAAATATCGAATTCCTGAGCCGCCTTCCGAAGCCGGGCGATTGGCCGATCTATGGCCGCGGCTTGCACGGCGAGCCGTCGAGCCCGCTTCACGAGATGCGCGGCTTCGGCAGCAATCCCGGGAATTTACGGATGTTCATGTTCGCACCGGCCAGGCTGCAACAGCCGCGCGCGCTCGTCGTCGTGCTGCATGGCTGCGGTCAGACGGCTGCCTCTTACGATCTCGGCGCCGGCTGGTCGACGCTTGCCAAACACTATGGCTTCGCGTTGCTGCTGCCTCAGCAGCAGTCCGCCAACAATGCCAATGGCTGCTTCAACTGGTTCAACACGGACGACATCGCGCGCGGGCATGGCGAAGCCTGCTCCATCCGGCAGATGATTGCGCGCATGGTGCACGACTACAACATCGATCCGCGCCGCATCTTCGTTACCGGCTTGTCGGCCGGCGGTGCCATGACGTCGGTGATGCTTGCGACCTACCCCGAAGTGTTCGCGGGGGGCGCCATCATCGCCGGCCTGCCGTTCGGCGTGGCGTCAAGCTTCCGCGAAGCCTTGGGCGCGATGCGCGGCTTCGGTCCGCGGCCTGCTGCCGAACTCGGCGACCTCGTGCGCGCCGCCTCCAAGCATCGCGGCCATTTCCCGCGCATATCGGTGTGGCACGGCAGCGCCGATCGCACCGTCAGCCCATCCAATGCCGGCGAGATCGTCAAGCAATGGCTCGACGTGCATCATCTCCCGGAAGTGCCGATGTCGGAGACCGTGGTCGACGGCCATCCGCGCCAGGTCTGGTGGAACGGCGACGGCGACACCATGGTGGAGTCCTATACCGTCACCGACATGGCGCATGGCACGCCGCTTGGCCGCGCCGACGACGACAGGCGCTATGGCAGGAAGGGCATGTTTCAGCTCGAGGCCGGCATCTCCTCCACCTATCACATTGCGAAATTCTTTGGGCTCACGCACTGGATCCGCGACGCCAGGCCCGCGATCCCGCAGACGCCGAGCACGCGGCTGATCCCACAGGTCTCGCTGACGGCGCCGGTCGCGTCTGCTGTGCGCCCCAAGGCAGAGCGTCCGCAAGTCGTCGAACCAGAACCCGCTTCGCGCGCGCAGGCCCCGGTACAAGCTACGCCTGAGCGTGCGAAGGTGCAGCCGGTGGCGCGACGCGATGCCGGCGAGCCCAGCAAGCTCGGCAAGCCGAAACTCGCGCCGAAGAAGCGGCGTCGCGTGCTCGAAGATATCAGCGGTGCGGTCGTCCGCGCTATGGTCAGTGCCGGCTTGCTGCAGAGGCGCTAGCGCGCCGACGTTGTCGGCGCGCCTCTCCCGAAGGGAGAGGTGAACTCATCTGCGGAGCCGGCCTGGACTTCTCGAAAGAGTGCCAGAAAGCGGAGCGAGGGAGGGCTACATCTCCCCCGTCAAGAACGGATTCGTCAGCCGCTCCTGGCCAAAGCTCGAGCCGGCGCCGTGGCCGCAGATGAAGCCGACATCGTCGCCGAGCGGCAACAGCTTGTTCTTGATTGAGGAGATCAGCGTGGCGTGGCTGCCGCCGGGAAGGTCGGTGCGGCCGACGGAGCCGTTGAAGAGCACGTCGCCGACGTGGGCAAAGCGCATCTCTTTGTTGAAATAGACCACGCTGCCCGGCGAATGGCCGGGGCAATGCAGGATGTCGAAGGTGTGCGCGCCGATCTGAACCTTCTCGCCCTCTTCGAGCCAGCGGTCGGGCGCGAAATTGCGCACGCCGCTCATGCCGAACTGTGCGCCTGAGCTCACGACATTGTCGAGCAGGAATTTGTCCGCCTGGTGCGGGCCTTCGATCGGCACACCCAGCGCGTCGCGCAATTCGGCCGCGCCGCCGACATGGTCGATATGGCCGTGGGTCAGCCAGATCTTTTCCACCTTGACAGCGGTCTTCTCGATCGCGGCCAGTATCCTGGGAACGTCGCCGCCGGGATCGAACACCACGGCCTGCTTGGTCTCCGCATCCCACAGGATGGTGCAGTTCTGCTCGAACAGCGTCACCGGCACGATGATCGCGCCGGCCTTCGCCTTGGTCTCGTTTTCGTTACTCATAACTACACATTGCCGATTTTTCGGCGCGCGCGAAAGCGAAAGATTCGTGCAGCAGGGCGGCGGAATCGGATAAGCTCGCCGGTCATGGAACAGTGCGCCCGCCAGATCGGCCTCGTGCCGCCGCCGGACCGCCGTCAATCGGAGACGGCGCTTGCGGTTGCGCGCGGAACGGCGCGGCTATTGCGTTCGCTCGGCTTCTCCTGCATCAGTGAGCTGCCGCTGCCCTCAGGGAGGCGCGCCGACCTGGTGGCGCTGAACGAGCGCGGTGAGATATGGATCATCGAAATCAAGTCCTCGGTGGAGGATTTGCGCGCCGACCATAAATGGGAAGACTACCGCGCTCATTGCGACCGGCTGTTCTTCGCCTTCACGCAAGATGTGCCGTGTGAGATCTTTCCCAAGGACACCGGCCTGATCGTCGCCGACGCCTATGGCGCCCATATGCTCTGCGAAGCGCCGGAGCACCGCCTGCCCGCGCCGACGCGCAAGCTGATGACGGTGCGGTTTGCTCTCGTCGCCGGCCAGCGCATGAACCGCCTGCTCGACCCGCAGGGACACGCGGAAATTCCGGAGTAGGCTGTAGGGTGGGTAGAGCCAAGCGAAACCCACCATTCACGATTCGCGGTGCTGGAAGCAGTATTCGCGGTGCTAGAAGCGGCGGGTTTCGCGGAGCCTGTCATCGGGCGCGCGTTCGCGCGACCCGTTGGCTCTACCCACCCTACGATTCTTTGCTCTTACCGCGGCGCGCGTTTTGCGAGAATCCGCTGCAAGGTGCGGCGGTGCATGTTCAGCCTTCGCGCGGTTTCGGAGACGTTGCGGTTGCACATCTCGTAGATGCGCTGGATGTGCTCCCAGCGCACGCGGTCGGCCGACATGGGATTCTGCGGCGGCTCGGATTTTTCGGTGCCGGTCGCCAGCAGGGCGGCAATGACGTCGTCGGCATCCGCGGGTTTCGCGAGATAATCCACCGCGCCCATCTTCACCGCGGTGACGGCAGTGGCGATGTTGCCGTAGCCGGTGAGCACGATAACGCGCGCGTCGGGCCGCTTGCGCTTCAAGGCCGAGACCACGTCAAGTCCGTTGCCGTCGCCAAGGCGTAAGTCCACCACCGCAAAGGCTGGAGCTGCTTTGGCGATCTGCGCCAATCCGTCGGCGACGTTGTCGCTCGAGGTCACGGCAAAGCCGCGTGTCTCCATGGCGCGGGCAAGGCGCTCCAGAAACGGCTTGTCGTCCTCGACGATCAATAGCGATCGGTCGGGATAATCGGAAAGCTGCGCGGGGGCGGCCAAGGTGGAGGTCTCTGTCATAGCTTTGCTATATATGGCGCTGCTTGCACGCTCTGCCAAGACCACCAAAAGCCGCCGTCGGAAATGCGGCCTTACGTCGCGTTAACTTTTGTTTGAGCGGGATATTTTCGGAAAACCGATGCCCACCTTCGCCGGATCATGCTCCCGGTTTTTCGCCACTTTCATCCGCCTCGAAACGGTCGCGCGGCCACACCAGTGTCACCACCGCGCCGTGATCGGGAAAGGTGCGGTTGGTAAACGCGACCTTGGCGCCGGTCCGCTCAAGCAGCGTGCGCGCGATGAACACGCCAAGTCCAAGGCCAGAATGTTCGCCGGAATGTTCACCTTGGAGGTCCTCGGTCCCGCGGCGCCGCGACAGATAGGGTTCGCCGATCCGCTTCAGGATGTCGGGCGCAAAGCCCGGGCCGTCGTCGGAAATCACGATCTCCACGGTCTCGCCATTCCACCAGGCATTCACCTCCACCGCCTCGCGCGCGAAATCGACCGCGTTCTCCAGGATGTTGCCGATGCCGTAGAGAATCGCCGGATTGCGCCAGCCGACCGGCTCCTTGGAGCCGGCGACCGCGATGCGCACCTTGATGGCGACGCCAAAGTCGCGATGCGGCGCCACGATCTCCTCGATCAAGGTCGAGAGCTGCATGCGGTCGAAGGGCGCGCCGGTCGAGGAGAGCTGGGTGATCTTGGCCAGAATGTCGCGGCAGCGCTGTGCCTGCTCGCGCAAGGTCTTGATGTCTGCTGCAACCTGCGGATGGTCCTGCAGCGCCTTCTCCAGCTCGCGCGAGATCAGCACGATGGTCGAGAGCGGTGTGCCGAGCTCATGCGCGGCCGCGGCCGCAAGGCCGTCGAGCTGCGTCAGATGCTGCTCGCGCGTCAGCACGAGCTCGGTGGCGGCCAGCGCATCCGCGAGCTTGCGTGCCTCCTCGGTGACCTGGAACGCGTAGAGGCTGGTGACACCGATCGCCAGCACGATCGAGAGCCAGACGCCGAGCAGATAGATCGGCGGCAGGATCAACGGCTCCTCGGGATCCCAGGGTAGCGGCATGTAGAAGAACACCAGCACCGAGGCGCAGGCCACCGCGAGGCCGCCGAGGGCAATGGTGAGACGAACCGGCAGCGCCGTCGCCGAGATCAGGACCGGTGCGAGAAACAGGAACGAGAACGGGTTCTGCAGGCCGCCGGTGAGAAAGAGCAGCGCCGCGAGCTCGATGATGTTGAGGGCAAGCAGCGCGGCAGCATTGGCGGGCTCCAGTCGCTGCATCGGGTTGAAGGCGATCTGCAAGGCCAGATTGAGCAGCGCCGACAGGCCGATGATGGTGAGGCAGGGAATAACGGGCAGGTCGAATTCCAGCCCCTGCAGCACGATGAAAATGGCCGCGAGCTGTCCCAGCACGGCAAGCCAGCGCAGCCGCAGAATCGTGTCGAGGCGCACAGGGCGCCGTGGGTGGCGGAAATCGGAGGCGGCGATGTCGGTCATTTTCTCAAGCCTATCCGCGCGTTTGACCGATCACAAATTGCACGCTTTGGGGGCGCAATGGAGTTGCGCTTATCGCCGCAATGGCCCAATGAACGGTCGCCATGAACGTCATCGACCAGGTTTCGCACTCGGTTCTCCCCGTTGACGCCAACCTGCCCGCGGCGATCGAGGTTTCGCGTCTGACCAAGGTCTATAAGCAGACGCGCGCCGTCGACGATATCTCCTTTGCAATTGCGCGCGGCAGCACCACCGGGCTTCTGGGTGGCAACGGCGCCGGCAAGACCACGACCATTGCCATGATCATGGGGCTGGTGCTGCCGACCGCCGGCCGGGTCCGGGTGCTGGGCCACGAAATGCCGCGCGAGGCAGCCTGCGTGCTCGGTCGGATGAATTTCGAGAGTCCATATGTGGATATGCCGATGCGGCTCACGGTGCGGCAGAACCTGACCATCTTCGGCCGGCTCTATGCGGTGGAGCATTTGCGCGAGCGCATCGCGCAATTGGCCGCCGATCTCGATCTCAATGATTTCATCGACCGCCCCAATGGAAAACTCTCGGCCGGTCAGAAGACCCGCGTGGCCCTGGCGAAGGCCCTGATCAACCAGCCCGAGCTGCTCCTGCTCGACGAGCCGACCGCCTCGCTTGATCCCGATACGGCCGACTGGGTGCGCGAGCATCTGGAGAATTATCGCAAAACGCACCAGGCGACGATCCTGCTCGCCTCCCACAACATGTTGGAGGTGGAGCGGCTGTGCGACCGCGTCATCATCTTGAAACGCGGCCGCATCGAGGATGACGACAGTCCTGACGGCATCATGGCGCGCTACAACCGCACGACGCTGGAGGAGGTGTTCCTCGACGTCGCACGCGGCCGCAACAGGGAAAGCGCGTCATGAGCGACTTCACCAGCGATTTTGCGCTGCACGGCGGCATTTCGCTCAGCCGCATAGGCGCGATGATCCTGCGCTATTGGTACCTGCTCTTGTCGTCCTGGCCGCGGCTCCTTGAGCTGACGTATTGGCCGGTGCTGCAGGTCATCACCTGGGGCTTCCTGCAGACCTATATTGCACAAAACGCCAATTTCTTCGCGCGCGCCGGCGGCACGCTGATCGGTGCCGTGATCCTGTGGGACATCCTGTTCCGCGGCCAGCTCGGTTTTTCCATCTCGTTTCTTGAGGAGATGTGGGCGCGCAACCTCGGCAACCTCATGATGAGCCCGCTGAAGCCAATCGAGTTCCTGCTCGCGCTGATGGCGATGAGCCTGATTCGTCTGGCGATCGGCGTCATCCCGATGGCCCTGCTCGCGCTGTTCCTGTTTCACTTCAATTTCTTTGGGCTGGGGCTGCCGCTGATCGCCTTCTTCTGCAATCTGATCTTCACCAGCTGGGCGGTCGGCATTTTTGTCTCCGGGCTGGTGCTGCGGAATGGGCTGGGGGCGGAGAGCATTGTCTGGACGCTGATGTTTGCGCTGATGCCGCTCGCCTGCGTCTATTATCCGGTCCACGTACTGCCGCCCTGGCTGCAATATGTGTCCTGGTCGCTGCCGCCGACCTATGTGTTCGAGGGCATGCGGGCGCTTCTGATCGACCACGTCTTCAGGGCCGATCTGATGCTTTCAGCGCTTGTAATGAACGCCGCCTTGCTCGTGGCTTCCTTTGCAGCATTTCTTGCCCTTTTGCGCAGCGCACGCCGTAACGGCTCCTTGCTCGGGGGTGGCGAATAAGTCACTTTCGCGTGGAATCTCGCGGTCTTCGCTCGAAAATGCACGTAAATGTACTGATCTATGCATTGACGCTTTATTACGCATTCGGCAGTATTTTGCGTCGCAAAAGGGAAACAAAACCATGGCCATTGGCGAGTTTGGCGGCGCACCTCCGTTAGCGGCTGAAGGCAGTCCGGTACTAACGACGCCGATGTATTGGATGTATGAGATGGCGCAAGCCTCGCTCAATCCGGCGCGCGCGATCTCGGATGCCACCAAGATCCTGTTTCAGAATCCGCTGAACCCCTGGTCGCACACCAATCTCGGCAAGTCGATTGCCGCAGCCGCCGAATTGTTCGAGCGCACCACGCGCCGCTACGGCAAGCCGGAATGGGGGATCAACGACACCGAGGTCGCGGGCGTCCGCGTCCCGATCGAGATTCGCAGCGTCTGGGAAAAGCCGTTCTGCCGGCTGCTCCACTTCGATCGCAAATTCACGCGGCCTCTGCGCCATCCGCATCCGCGGGTCTTGATCGTGGCGCCGATGTCCGGCCATTACGCGACGCTGTTGCGCGGCACGGTCGAAGCCTTCCTGCCGACCCATGAGGTCTACATCACCGACTGGTCCGACGCTCGCATGGTCGCGCTGTCGGAAGGCCGTTTCGATTTGGATGATTACATCGATTATTTGATCGAGATGTTGCATGCGCTGGGCGGCAACATGCATGTGATTGCGGTGTGCCAGCCGTCCGTGCCGGTGGTCGCCGCTGTGTCGCTGATGGAGGCGCAGCACGATCCCTTCGTGCCGATCTCCATGACCTTGATGGGCGGCCCGATCGACACCCGCAACAGCCCGACCGCGGTCAACAAGCTCGCCGAACAGCGCGGCATCGAGTGGTTCCGCCGCCACGTCATCACCAAGGTGCCGTTCCCGCATCCGGGCGTGATGCGCGACGTCTATCCGGGATTCTTGCAGCTCAACGGCTTCATCACCATGAATCTCGACCGCCATATGGATGCGCACAAGGATCTGTTCCGCAACCTGGTGAAGGGCGACGGCGATCTTGTCGACAAGCATCGCGATTTCTACGACGAATATCTCGCTGTGATGGACCTGACCGCCGAATATTACCTGCAGACCGTCGAGACCGTGTTTGTCAGGCACGCACTTCCGAAGGGAGAGATGACCCATCGTGGCACGCCGGTCGATCCATCCAAGGTGACACGCGTTGCACTGATGACGGTGGAAGGCGAGAAGGACGACATTTCGGGCCTTGGTCAGACCGAAGCGACGCATCGTCTGTGCAGTTCGATCCCGCCACATCGCCGTGTGCACTATATGCAGCCGGGCGTCGGACATTATGGCGTGTTCAATGGTTCCCGTTTCCGCTCGGAGATCGTGCCACGCATCAACGATTTCATGATGTCGGCTGCGAATCCCAAGTCGAGATTGGCGCTCGCCGCTGAGTGACGGCGCGCGCGCTCGCTTCGCAGTGAATCGGCCCGAAATGCGAGCCGAATCTCCCCGTCGCTTAAGTCCCTGATTGGGCGTCAGGAATGCCGGATTCGCCGTCCTCCAAGGAATGAGTGAGGCCTCACCCCTTGAGGGGGTTAAAAACGGGTCTTTTTTGTTAAAATTTCCGTTTTCGGGCCCATTTTGTAGGGGCTGACCGGGGGGTAAGGCCCTGTATATTGGGCAAATGATTTGTTTTTGCGCCGGGCGATTTCGCTGGCTTGGGATGTGGCAGAATCCGGGCGAACTCCTACCCCCCGGACTGACTGACATGGCCACTCGCGCGCTCCTGTATCGGCGCCCCTACGAACCTTCGACTCTTCTGATCAAACATGGCTCGCAAGTTTTTGCGATCCGCGTGCGCCGGCACCGGCGCGCGCGCCGTTACACACTGCGGATCCATCCCACTGACCGTGAAGCGATATTGACCATGCCGCCGCGAGGCACGATCGCGGAAGCAAGGGAGTTTGCGCAGCTCCATGGTGGCTGGATCGCCGCGCGTTTGGGGCGGTTGCCGAAGGCCGCACCGTTCCATCCGGGCGCCGTAGTGCCGTTACGCGGCACGCCGCATCGGATCGTCCATCGCGCCGGCGAGCGCGGCACCGTGTGGACCGAGACGCGCGACAGCGGCGAGAAGATTATCTGCGTCGCCGGCGGCTTCGAGCATGTCGACCGGCGGGTGCACGACTACCTCAAGCGCGAGGCGCGGCGCGATCTGCAGAAGGCGGCGGATATTTACGCTGCCGAGCTCGGCGTGCGCGTCAAGCGGCTGTCGATCCGCGATCAATCGAGCCGCTGGGGCTCATGCACGTCGGCCGGCTCGCTGTCGTTCTCCTGGCGACTGATCCTCGCCCCGTCCTTCGTGCTCGACTATCTCGCCGCGCATGAAGTTGCGCACCTGGTCGAGATGAACCACTCGCCACGGTTCTGGAGGGTGGTGGGCCGCATCTGCCCGTCGCAGGAGCGGGCGAAGAAGTGGCTCGATACGTGTGGGAACGATCTGCACCGGTACGGGATCGAGGATTAATTCACTGCTGTCGTCGCCGGGCTCGGCCGGGCGACCCAGTGTTCCAGAGACGGCAGTATCGAATCGAGAGAGCACGGCTTACTGGATGCCCCGCCTTCGCGGGGCATGACGTTCGGAGAAAGCTACCGCCCGAACAGCCGCTGAATCAGCCAACCATCGAGACCAGCATCGGCCTCGGGCCGCACCGCGGCGCGGGTGGGCGATGGCCGTCCGCCGTTGTTGGCCGGCTGAGGTGTCGTCGGCGCCGGTGGCGTCGGTGCCGTGACTTGCGAGGCGAGTTGGGCGAGAGTGGCGAGCGGACTTGATGATTGCGCAGTCAACGCCGGCGCGTTCGGTAGCGGCGTCGGCTGCACGCCCTGCAGCGCGACATGCATGAAGCGCGACCACACCTCGACCGGCAGGCCGCCGCCGGTCGTCTTCTTGGTCGGCGAATTGTCGTCATTGCCGAGCCAGACGCCGGCCACGAGATGAGACGTGTAGCCGACGAACCAGGCGTCACGGAAATCCTGGCTGGTGCCGGTCTTGCCGGCGGCCTGCCAGCCCTGAATCTCCGCCTTTCGCGCTGTACCCGAGATCAGCGTCTGCTCCATCATGCTGTTCATCATCGCGACATTGCGCGGCTCGATCACCCGGTTCGGCTGCTCCGCTTGGCGCGCATAAAGCAGCTTGCCGTCCAGCGTTTTGATCCGGGTCACGACATGGGGCGAGACGGCGAAGCCGCCATTGGCGAAGGCGGCATAGGCGCCGACGAGCTCGGTGACGGAGACTTCCGAGGTGCCGAGCGCGATCGAGGCGTTGGGCTCGAGCTTTGAGGAGATGCCGAGCCGGTACGCGGTGCGCACCACATTCTTCGGCCCGACCTCGAGCCCTACTCGCACCGCGACGGTGTTGAGCGACATCGCGAGCGCCTGGGTCAGCGTGACCTGGCCGAAATATTCATGGGTGTAGTTCTCGGGCTTCCAGCCCTTCACATCCAGCGGCGCGTCCAGCCGCACCGTGTCGGGCGTGAGCCCCGTCTCGATCGCGGTGAGATACACGAACGGCTTGAAGGCCGAGCCGGGCTGGCGCTTCGCAGTGACCGCGCGGTTAAACTGGCTTTCGGCATAGTTGCGCCCGCCGACCATGGCACGCACGGCGCCGTCCGGGGTCATCGCCACCAGCGCGCCCTGGCTGACGTTGAACTTCAGGCTTTTCGCCGCGAGCTCGTCGATCACGGCGGCTTCGGCCGCGCTCTGTAGCTTGGGATCGATCGTGGTCTCCACCACGATGCTCTGCTCGATCTGGCCGACCAGATCGTCGAGTACCTCGGAGATCCAGTCGGCGACGTAGTTGACAGTGCCCGCCCCGGCCGGTTTCACTGACTGAGCGGGGTGGGCGCTCGCAGCCTGGGCCTGTGCGTCGGTGATGAACTTGGCGTCCGCCATTGCCGCGAGCACGGTCTTGGCGCGCGCCTCCGCGCCTTCCGGGTTGCGGTTGGGCGCAAGGCGCGAGGGCGATTTGACGAGGCCCGCGAGCATCGCCGCTTCCGCAATGGTGACGTTCCGGGCCGACTTGCCGAAATAGCGCTGGCTGGCGGCCTCGACGCCATAGGCGCCGGAGCCGAAATAGACCCGGTTCAGATAGAGCTCGAGAATCTCGTTCTTGGAATATTTGCGCTCCAGCCACAGCGCCAGCTCGGCCTCCTGCAGCTTGCGCAGCATGGTGCGTTCCTGGGTCAGGAACAGGTTTTTCGCGAGCTGCTGGGTCAGCGTCGAGCCGCCCTGCGAGACGCCGCGGTGCAGGAGGTTCGCGACCGCCGCGCGCAAAATACCGAAGGGATCGACACCGAAATGCGAATAGAACCGGCGGTCCTCGATGGCGATGAAGGCCTTCGGCAAGTACGGCGGCAGATCTTTCATCGCGATGTTGGCCCCCGCCATCTCGCCGCGCTGCGCCAGCACGCTGCCGTCGAGGCCTACTATCTCGATGGTCGGCGGCCGCTTGGGAATTTCCAGCGACTGGATCGGCGGCAGATGCGCGCCGGCCCAGATCACAGCACCAATCAACACAATGCCGGCCCACAGGCCACATACAACGCCCCAATAGAGGAGGCGCGACAGCGTGATGCCGCGCGCTCTGCCGCGCCGCTTGTTGCTCACGGTGGAGGCCTGTTTGCGCTCACGCGGCGGCTCCTCGTCGTCCGGTTCCTCCTGCTTGCGCTTGGGTGAACCCTTCTCTGGCTTGCTTGCGGGTGAGGGGATCCGGTCCTCCGGGCTCAGCCTGATCGCGGCGAGGGAGGCGCCAAGCCCGAATTGCGGCTCCTTGCGCGCGCCGCTCTTTTTCCGTCCCCACGCCATGCACAGCTCACGCCCACAGAACTCCCGACGCAGGCTAGCGGTGGGAATTTAAGGGCCGGTTACGCAAAGCTTAACGCGGGATTAGGAGGTGGGGCGGCGCGTGATAAAAATGTGTCGGGCGGGCGTTTTAAGGGAGAGCCGTATGGGCCATATCGATCCGACCAAGGAGGTTTTCGCGCAGTTCCGGGCCAATGATCGCCCGGGAGCGATCCACATGCTCAACCTCGTGCGGTTACGCCGTGAAGCGGCCTATCCCGACGGCCGCAAGGCGACCGGCGCGGAGGCCTACGCGGCCTATGGTCGCGAGAGTGGCCCGGTGTTTACGCGGCTGGGCGGCAGGATCGTCTGGCAGGGTCGATTCGAGCTGATGTTGATCGGGCCACAGGAGGAGCGCTGGGACCATTGCTTCATAGCCGAATACCCTGATGTCGGCGCCTTCGTCGAAATGATCCGCGATCCCATCTATCGCGAGGCGGTCAAGCACCGCCAGGCGGCTGTGGAGGATTCGCGTTTGATTCGGTGCGGTGTATTGCCGGCGGGGAAGACGTTCGGGGAGGTGCCGACCTGATCAATCCGGCGCGAATTCTTTGGCACCGTCGTTCCGGGGCGGTCCGAAGGACCGAACCTCAGGTGCGCAATTGCGCACCGGGGAACCTCGAAATTCCGGGTTCGATGCTGCGCATCGCCCCGGAATGACGGGTGTA
>Ga0307478_10001601_pt1 | contig 19234 bp, 15 predicted proteins | sample atmos_gasesECM4C_2_FD_203713 | JGI IMG/M metagenome (GOLD analysis project Ga0307478, IMG submission 203713) | Hardwood forest soil microbial communities from Morgan-Monroe State Forest, Indiana, United States - atmos_gasesECM4C_05 | ecosystem: Environmental > Terrestrial > Soil > Temperate... | reverse complement strand
CCAAGGTTGCCACCAGAGATCTGGTCGGCAATGGCGATTAACCCTGCCCATTGTGGAGCGCTGCAGCTCGTGCCGCCCACCACAAACCAGCCGAAAGCGCTGAAGTAAACTAAAGGACCGGTTCCCGAACTCGCCTGATACGCCACATCTGGCACTCCGCGCATGTTGGAGTTGGGGCCCGGAGCGCCAACCGAACTGCCGACGTAACTGCTGCCTGCTGGCAGGTTGTCCTGAAACGCTGGACGTGGAAAGAGGATGCTGTAACCTCCACCAGAGAAGGGCCAGCCGATTTCGGCCTCGGCCGGCTGCACTTGGCACACGCTGGGTGGATCGGTGTTATCCGTCGTACGGCTCCCAGTGGCGGTAGGATCAGTGCAGAGGCGGGTGCCGCCAACTGCGGTGACCAGCGGGTCAGATGCCGGCCATTCGACACTAGGATAAGGAATCAGCGCCGGGTTTTTAACCGGTTCCTTGAGACTGTTGGTTGTTCCCCCGTCCCCCGAGGCTGCGAGTATCGTAATGCCATTGGCTTGCGCGTCGACAAAGGCCTTGCGCATGTTCAGCAGCGCCGCCTGCCCGTTCTTGAATGAGCCCTCTCCAGCGGCAAGGCTCATGCTGATCACGTCGGCGAGATGGTGGTCCACGACGTATTGAACCGCGCTTATGATTTGCGGGAAACCTTGCACGCCGAGAGTTTCGGCAGTCGGGGTGGTGACCAGGATGATGTCAGCTCCGGGTGCAGTGGCGTGCGCCCACTCGACGTCGAGCGAGGTCTCGACTGCCCAGCCGAGACGATTCTGCGAATTTGAGGAGTTCGGCGGTTGAGGTGGAGGCGCGGGTGAGCCCTGCACTTCCAGAATGCTGAAGGTCGGCATGTCGGGAGCGCAGGTCACACCGCTCTCGCCGCACATGGGCTGGAGTCCAAAGCCGACGTCAAAGGTGTGGAGATCGTCGGCGATGGTGGGACTGCCGAACGAGTCGATGATCGCGATCGTCTTGCCCTTGCCGTTGAATCCCGAAACATACAGGGGACCGAAGTTGTAGCCGGCGGTCATCGATTGGGGCGTGAAGCATCGAATCCCGAGAGCAAAACAGTCTGAAACCGGGGGCGGAGACGTGGTCTTTGCTATCAGTTGCACTTCCGCTACCGCGGGTCTGAACACTGTGTCTCCAGCGGCCATGGATATTGCGTGGCGCCGCGTCGCCGTCGCGCTGTGGACAACAAGAAGAACTGCCGCAAGGCATGTCATCGCTGCGATCGATAACCACCTACCAGTTTTCATTGAAACCTCCTCACGCGAATTTCAAAATTGGGCCGTTTGAGCGCGGAGTATTGTACATCCGAAAGTCCCCGATGGACGCGGGATTGCGGGTCGGCGAGATTCCGTTTCAGGATACGTGTCTCAGCGCTTGACGGGATGTTGCCCCGAAGCTCCGACTACTCGGGCTCGGACTTCCAACGTTGATCGACGAATGCTAGCGTAACCAACTCGAACCGCGTGTACGGACCCCTGCGCACGGTGGTGTGGCAGACCCAGGTCAAGGAGTGAAATGATTCCATAACAATGATTCCATAACAATGTCGGGACTTTTCGCCGATTGGGCATTCAGTCCAATACCGCACCACCCGAGCATAGTGTCTTCACCTCACGCTCTAGAACCACGGCAGCGGACGATCTTGGCGCGTCGGAGCCCGGTCCTCCGCGGTGTAGCGGGTGACGCCGGATTCGTCGCTGAAGAAGCTGCGCCTGCCGAAACCCCCATAGGATTGCGGGCGGGCAGTGAGAATGTATCTGGGAGTGTGTCCGCTCGTGTCCGAAGGCGCGGAGCTCAACGTGATGGTGTAGTTGTATCTCCGGCCGTTCGCGAGGTCTCCGTCGATGAGCCCTGCGCCAGGAGGAGGCCCCAGATCTTCAAGGGATGCGGCGGAGCCTCTGCCCCGATGAGTCTTGGCGTATTCCGCCTGTGCAGTATTGATGCTGCGCAGGGCGTCAGCCGCAGCTGTCTCGTGACTTTCCATGTTGATGAAAGAAGAATTCGGAATGACGATCGCGAGAGGCACGACAATGAGAGCTATAACCGCGAAACGCGCAGCGAGAATCAAGACGTCGCCCCGTCTGCGCTCCAGGGAGTAATACCCTTTGATCGCGCTGCCGAGAAGCAGGAGCAGGAGGGTCGCGAGCGTAGAGACAATGACAGCCGTTGCCCAGTCCTTCTCCGACCAAAGAGCAAGTGCCGTGCCTGAAGCCCCAAGGGCGCCGAACAATCCCCAAGCCACACTTTGTGCCAGGGCCTTCTTGATCCTTTCGGAATCGCCGGTATCCCGCAACTGCCAAAAGACCCGGAAATAACGTAGCCAAAGCAGGAAGGGAAAGAATGCCCACTGCAGTCTGGAGCTGGAGCTGTCTGCCGGATCGTAATGCGTTAACAGGGAACCGTACATCAGGGCCATGGGGACAAAGATCATCAAGAAGATGCAGAAAGCCGAGATGCGGACGGCCCGCAACCAATATGGATTCATGGGGTTTATGCGATTCGTTTCTGGCACACTCATTGTTGATTGCTTATCGGGAGGGTGGAAGATAACGGATGTAATCAAGGCGATTGCATTCGCAACCCCGCTCCGGGGCGTGAATTGGTGAAACCTTTATTTTGCGACAGTAGTCCGACAACGGTTCCATCCCAAGGTCGACTCCCATGCCCGGGGCGCCGTTGGCGGCGCGCCCAGTCAAGGGTGGATCGAAGGCCGTGACACCGAAAAGCTGCCTCCCGGTATACAATTTCCCAACCCAAAGGAGGGCCCTGCCGGAAATCCTTTATCAGCCGGTCATTTGCGCCAGCGATGTGGATTTCTTCTTCTACAAAACATTCCGCTACGCTGAGCGGTAGCTTTGCGCAGCGTGAGATCAGGTTCTTGGAGGTCATTATGCGGTTCACTGGTCTCTGGTTAGCCATCGTTCTCACCGTCGGCTGTGGCTCCGGCGGTCGCGACCCACGCAACATGTTCGGCACCAGTTTTACTCCGCCCGCGCTCATGCAACTCACCCCGGGCAGCGTGCCGGTCAACAGCGTACCCTTTACCCTGACTGTGAATGGAGCGAATTTCGCCCCGGATGCTGTGGTGTTCTGGAACAACGTCCCGCAAAACACCCGGTTCCTCAGTTCGCAGCAGTTGCAGGTCGCCGTTACCGATGCCGACCTGATGCAGTTTGGCCTGGCTCACATCTTCGTCCGCACCGGAGGCCTGAATTCCAATACCGTGGATTTCGACGTGACGGCGCAGTAAGCCCGGTCGTAGCAGGGCACGCCTTCTGACACGAGCGATTGCACGCAGGCGCCGATAACGATTTCGCTGCGCGCCATGTGGCTGCAACTACCGCCGGATCTTCGCGAAAATTTCCGCGTCGGAGCGGCGAATGTAGTTGGCTTCCAGATCCTCGGGAGAAACGGTTTCGCCTTTCTGAATCTTCTCCCATCCCAACCGGGCGATCGCTTCGCTGCGGGGCAGATCGACCTGCTCGACTCGTAATCTGGCCGCACGAGCCGCCTCGGCGAGCTTGCTATCGGACGTGACGATGACATTTTCCCCGGCTTCCGCGAATAATTCGGCATTCGTCAGCAGACGCTCGGAGCGCATGTGGGCAGTTTCTTCGAGGTCGTAGATGCCCGCATACACCTCGCCGCGCCCCGCATCCAGGACGGCGATCACTATGCCGCGAACTCCTGCCGCGCGAGCCATCGCCTCGAGCCGCGAAACCGCCGCGATCGGTTTGCCCAGAATTTCGGCGAGCGCCTTGACGGCCGCAAGGCCCACGCGCAAGCCCGTGAACGACCCCGGGCCGGAAGCGACAGCGAAAGCTCCGATCTCAGTCTTTTGGATTCCGTGCTTACTCAGCAATGCCGAAATCTGAGGCACCAGCTGCGCAGAGAAAGTTCCGCCTTCGAGCGGGACTACTTCCAGAATCTCAAGCGCCTTCGCGGAGTCACCCATGCTTTCGGGTGCTCGTGCGAGCGCGATGCTGCCGTCTTTGCCGGAAGTGTCGATAGCGAGGAGGATCATCTTGAGTCGCCGGTCGTCGTCCTTAAGTCGCGGGCCGTTGGCCTTTGGTGGTCGGCCAACACGGTTTTAATGCCCTTCCACCAGTTCCAGCAACACGCCGCCTGCGCTCCCGGGATGCACGAAAACGTAGCGATGTCCGCCTGCGCCGGTTTTGATCTCCTCTGAGATCAACCGCACGCCATCTTTCCTCAATCTCGCGACGGCCGCTCCAAGATCGGGCACGCGCATGCACACGTGGTGCAGGCCCTCGCCGCGCTTCGCAATAAATTTTGCGATGGTGGAATCTTCCGAGGTCGGCTCCAGCAACTCGAGCCGGCTCTCGCCTACCGGCACCATCACCAGGCGCACCTTCTCATGCTCAACCGTCTCTTCGGGAGAAACGCTCAATCCCAGCGTCTCGTATATGCCCTTCGCGGCCGCCAGCGACTTCACCGCAATACCGAGATGATCAATCGTAAACATCACTGCCCCACTTTCCGGACAATCTCCTCCACGAGCGTATAAGGATCGCGCTTGTGCTGCGCGACCTCGGCCGCGTACTGTTCGGCGCGGCCATCCCCGAGTTGCGCGCGCGCCCGCTCCAGCATGGCGTCGCGCAGCATTTCGACCAGCCGCTCCTGCCAGTTCTGAATGTTGCGCTTCAGCACCAGATTCTCTTTCTTGAGATACGCTTCGTAGTTGGCGATGGCCGCCGCCAGTTCCTCGATCCCCTTGCCCTCGCTGCCAACCGTTTTCACAATCGGCGGACTCCAGCGATCGTCGCGCATGGCAAGAGACTGCATGGCGCGGATTTCACGCTCCACGCGCTCGGCGCCTTCGCGGTCGCTCTTGTTGATCACAAAGATGTCGGCGATCTCCATGATGCCGGCCTTGATGGTCTGCACGTCGTCGCCCATGCCTGGGACGAGAATCACGACCGTGATGTCGGCCAGCCGCACGATGTCGACTTCGTCCTGCCCCACGCCCACGGTTTCAATGAGGATGAGGTCGCGGCCGGAGGCGTCGAGCACGGTGGCCACATCGGCGGTGGTGCGTGCGAGGCCACCGAGTGAGCCGCGCGTCGCCATGCTGCGAATGTAGATGCCGGGATCGGCATGGTGATCCTGCATGCGGATGCGGTCGCCCAGAATCGCGCCACCCGTGTAAGGACTGGTCGGGTCGACCGCGATGATGCCCAGTGTCTTTCCTTCCCGCCGGTAATGCTTCGCCAGTTGATCGACGAGCGTACTCTTCCCCGCTCCAGGCGGGCCCGTCATGCCGATAGTGCGGGCTTTGCCGCTGTGCGGGAAGAGCGCCTTCAGCAGATCCGCGGAATCGGGGCTGCGGTTCTCGACCGTGCTGATGGCGCGTGCCAGCGCACGCGGATCCCCGGCGCGCAGGCGCTCCATCCAGGATTGAAGGTCGGTCATCAAACTTTTCAGTGTAAAGCAGGGCAGGCGGTTGGGGAAATTGAGAGGGTCACGTCCGCGCTTACGCATCCCTCAGACGCAGCCCATCATCCGTTGACGCGCGAATGCAGCGTCTTTAAGATGAGGCGACTCGAAAGGTGCATACGTGCCTGAATGATAGGCCAAACCATCTCCCATTATCGCGTCGTTGAAAAGCTGGGTGGCGGCGGGATGGGTGTTGTTTACAAGGCCGAGGATTTAACCCTTCGGCGGTTTGTCGCTCTGAAGTTTCTGCCCGATGAAGTCGCCCAAGATCCCCAGGCGTTGGCTCGCTTCCAGCGGGAAGCACAAGCGGCCTCGGCGCTCAACCATCCCAACATCTGCACGATCTATGAAATCGGACAGCAAGATGGCAAGCCCTTCATCGTGATGGAGTTTCTGGATGGGCTGACGCTCAAGCATCGGATCGCCGGAAAGCCACTGGAGACCGACCTTCTGCTCGGCATTGCGATTGAGATTGCCGACGCTTTGGACGCGGCGCACAGTGAAGGCATCGTGCATCGCGACATCAAGCCCGCCAACATTCTGGTTACCAAGCGCGGACACGCCAAGATTCTCGACTTCGGTTTGGCCAAGGTCACCGGCCCGCTCAGTTCATCGAACCAGGTTGTCGCAACATACACGCAGACAGGGACGCTCGACGCGCCGCACCTCACCAGCCCGGGAACCGCGTTGGGCACAGTCGCTTATATGTCTCCGGAGCAGGTGCGGGGCAAGGAACTGGATGCGCGCACCGATCTGTTCTCGTTCGGCGTGTTGCTGTACGAGATGTCCACCGGGGCTCTGCCGTTCCGCGGAGATACGTCGGGGGTGATCTTTGATGCCGTGCTGAACCGCGCTCCGATCCCTCCGGTACGCCTCAATCCCGATGTGCCCGCGGAACTGGAACGGATTATCGACCGCGCGCTGGAGAAGGATCGCGATTTGCGATATCAGCATGCCTCGGACATGCGCGCGGAGCTGCAACGCCTCAAGCGGGACACGGATTCAAGCCGGCATGTCTCGGCAGCCAGCGCCGACGGAAGCTCCGGGTCGCAAGCGCCGGCTCAGTCGACAACGGGGAGCGGCAGCACTCAGGTGGTGGTGGCCGTTCAACCACGCCCCTGGTGGCGCGGGGCAGCGGCCATGGCAACGCTCATCGTCATGCTGGTTGTCGCGGTGGGTGTCTACTGGCTGCTGCATCGCGGCAGGCCAGCGCCCTTTCAGAACTTTTCCATCACCCAGGTCACGAATTCGAATCGCGCAGTCGTGACGTCGATCTCTCCCGACGGGAAATATGTGTTGACGGTGATGGACGACAAAGGGCTGAACAGCCTATGGCTGCGAAACGTGGCGACCGGAAGTGACACACAGGTGCTGCCGCCTTCGGCCACGATTGCCAACGTGGCGTTTTCGCCGGATGGCAATTACATCTTTTTTCGCAAGGCGGAAAATGCGATCGCCAGTGATTTTAATATTTATCGTGCGCCGGTATTGGGTGGAACTCCCAAGGCGGTTGTCCAGGACGTGGATAGCGCTTTCACCTTCTCTCCCAATGGCGGGCGGATGGCATTCCTGCGTGCGAACAACCCGGAGACGGGCAAGTATCGCCTGATTGAAGCGAATCTGGATGGCACCGATGAGAAGGTTCTGCACATTGCGCCGATGGCTGTTCTCCCGCGCTGGGTGACATGGTCTCCCGACGGCAAGAAGATCGCCTACCCCGAAATCCAACAGGGCAATGCGCTCAGTGGAATCAATCTCTACGATTTGAATAGCGGAAAAATTCAGACACTTCCCTTTGCCGACAAAGCAATCTGGGAGATGACGTGGTCCTCGTCTGGGGATGGGCTGTTTGTCATCTATCAGCAGAAGGGACCAAACTACAACCGGCGGCAAATCGGTTATGTGTCTTTGCCCGATGGCGAGTTGCATCCGATTTCGCGCGACACCAATAGTTATGCGACTTTGAGCCTCTCGGAAGACGGCAAGACGCTGGCGACTGTCCAACAGAAAGTGGCGGGCAATTTCTATGTCTTACCCGGGGAAGGCAGCACGTCTCCGGAGATACGGCCGTTTGCTGCGGGTGGGGACCACATCTGGTTTTTCAACTGGACGGAGGATGGCGGGTTGCTGACCTCGGACTTGACGCAACTGACGCGCAGCGATGCCAACGGACAAAATCCCAGCCAGCTGGTCAGCGACCCGGCGGCGAATATTCTCAGCCTGTCTCCCTGCGGCGAGTACATCGTTTTTCCGTGGGCGTTTCATGACAAGAGCAATTCGGTCGGCATCTGGCGCATCAATGCAAACGGCACGAATCCGATCAAGCTGGTGGATCAGAGGTTCGATACGTTTCCCCTATGCGCGGCGAATCAGAACTGGGTTTATTACTGGCCGGGCGTCAAAGAGCTTTGGCGGGTTCCGTTGGACGGTTCGGGAAAAGCCGAACCGATTCCCGGCAGCGGCTTCAAAGGTGCATTTCTTCTGGGGCGAGGCATTGGAATCTCGCCCGACGGAAAGACCCTGGCGTATGCCGTGGCGTTCGTCAATACTTCCGGCCCGGCAAGCAAGGATAAAATTGCCCTACTGGACGTGGGAACTTTGAGTTCGCCGCGCCTGTTCGATGCGAATCCACGAATTTCGAAGGGTGTGCAATTCACTGCAGATGGAAGATTCGTGGCTTACCCGGTTGCCGAGAATGGTGTGGATAACATCTGGATTCAGCCCATCGACGGCACCCCTGGACATCAGATCACGAATTTCAATTCCGAGCGGATCCTCTCGTTTCATTGGTCACCGGATGGGAAGAAGCTCGGCATCCTGCGCGGGCACACGGATTCTGATGTCGTGTTGCTCGAGGAATCCAAACCCTAGGGTTCTCGTTTCATATGGTCGTCTTATAGCGACCTCCTCATCCTGAAGGATGCCGAGACGGAAACGGGAATGCGGGGAATGCGGCTTCGTCTTCCACACCGCCCCGATCCAGCCGTTACAATCAGTTCCCATGTCGCCTGCAGACAATTCACGCCTTGAGCGCGTCCTCGCACAGCTGCGGCTTTACGAGCATCCTCTGCTGAGCTTCGATGCGCACGCGAAGGGCGAAGGGGTCGAAGTCAGCATCCAGCTCGAGCATTGCACTGTGCCGGTGCACACCTACCTATTTGAATTGCATCCGCGCGATCTCGATCACCCGCAGTTCGAGTGGCAATTCCAGCGCCAGCTCTACGATGCGCTGCACGACTACATCGTAGAAATGTTCATCCGCACCCCGCAGGACCGCAAAGACCGCCGTGAGCGAGGCCTGTGAAGCTTCGTCAGAAAATCGAGCAGGAAATTCGTGAGCGCGGGCCGATGCCATTTTCGCGCTACATGGAGATGTGCCTGTACGATCCGGAACTCGGCTACTACTCGCGCAATGTAGAGAAATTCGGTAAAGCGGGCGACTTCTACACCTCAAGCGATGTGCACGCCGTGTTCGGGCGGCTGCTGGCGCGCCAGTTCCAGGAAATGTGGCGCGTGCTGGGTAAGCCGGAGCAATTGGAGATTCTGGAACTGGGCCCGGGCCGCGGATTGTTTGCGCAGGATGTGCTCGACTGGTCGGAGAAGAAGTTTCCGGATTTTTATCGCGCGCTTCGCTATACGCTGGTGGAGCGGTCACCGTCGCTGCGGGAAAGATTGCGCGCGTTGTTCGGAAGCCGGCTGGAGTCCGGGAAAGTTCAGTTCAACGATGAAGTTGATTCGAATGCGTCAGCTGTGTCGCGAGCCGGATCTGAAAGCGGATCAGCGCACGAGCCGGTCCAGCCGGTGCCCGCAGATTCTGGTGTAAGTCGAGCGCGCGTCGAACCGAACCGTGAACCTCGGCGGCTAAAGCCGTCTTCACAACCCGGGCCAACGGCTCGGCTGGAAGCCGAGCCCTTTCAAAGAGTGGAACCGGAGGGGCACGATCAAATCGTCGACCCGGAAGCGAAGCGGCGAACCGTCTCAGACCGGGAAGGGCAAGGCTTCAGCCGTGCCGCAAGCAGCGAAAAGATCAGGGCTTCAGCGCCTGAAGTCCCGCTGATCGTTTTCGCGAATGAGTTTTTCGATGCCCTCCCGGTCGAAGTTCTCTCCGAGAAAGGCTCGCTGCGCATTAACGCTCGGAACGGAAATTTCGTGGAAGAATGGGCTCCCGCGTCTAGCACAGAACTGGAATTTCTTGACCGCTACAGCATGCATCCCGAACAGAGCACGCGCACCGAGGCCGCGCTAATCTCACAAAAGCAAATGGCCGGATATGCCTCTGCCATCCAAACCGGATTCCTCGTCGTCATCGACTACGGCTACACCCGGGAGGAACAATTGGCGGGGCGTCACCTGGGAACCGTCATGGCCTACCGGGAACATTCAGCAAGCCCGAATCCCTACGAAGCTCCGGGCGAACAGGACATTACCGCGCACGTGAACTTCACTGCCCTGGCGGCTACCGCCGAACAAAGTGGCATGCACGCTCACAAATTGCTGACCTTATCCCAGTTCCTGCTCGGCATCGGCGAGACGAATCAGTTCGGGGACGCATTTGAAGATTGCCGTCTTCCCCAGGAGCGGGCCAAGGTCGCGCTGCAATTGAAACACCTGGTCACGCCCGCAGGCATGGGCGAGACGTTTCATGTGCTGGTGGGAAGCAGAGGGATGTCTCGTGAGGCGGCCAGGAATCTGAGTGGGCTGAGCTTCGGAAGGAGATGAGCGGCTGGTCGCTGGTGGCTGGTCGCAAACGGCTGATGGCTGATTGCAGGTTCGGAGTCGTCGTTCGTCGGCAAAGCGACTGCGAGTCTCGCGCCGTCTCAGATTGATTCACTTTTAGCTAAGTTGTTGAAAAATCGCCGAAGCTGGCTTAAGGCCTGAAAAACACCCCACGACTATCGCGCAGGATGCCCGCTAATTGCGCTTAGAAGCCTCCAGAGCGCCGATCGGTGGTGCAGCCATGGCTCAGCTCATTGCGCACCCAGATCGCCTGCCACAGCGCATCCTTTGCGAAAAGTTTATCTCTTAGTTAATGCGACCAAAGCAGTCGGGATTGGCCGGCAGTCGCCAGTCTCCAGCCGCCAGTCGCCAGCCAGATCGACCTGGAAGAGATGGGAACTGAGAACTGAGAACTGAGAACTGGGAACTGGGAACTGGGAGAACTGAGAACTGCCGCTACATTCCTGGCGCGGTCGCTTTCTCCCGCTCGTAGGGCTTCTGGATGTATCTCCGGGCTTCGTCGCCGGCCCCCTGGGTGTTGTCGTTGGTCTGCAGAGCCTGGCGGTATTCATTGACCGCGCGCTCGCGCTGTCCGGTGATGTCGAAAATCTTTCCGAGCTGGATGTGGCTCCAGACCTCGGTCCAGCGGGGATCGCCGTCGCCGTTCAGGCACTCGCGATAGGCGTTCGCGGCTGCCTGATAATTGCGCTGAAGAAAGAAAACTTCGGCGACGCGGTAATGGGCCAGCGAGCTGTTCTTGTTCGCGTCGAGCGCTTTGTTGAATTCGGTCAGCGCGGCAGCCAGATCTCCCTGCTGCACCAGCGCCTGTCCGCGGGTGATGGAAGCCCGCATGCGCACTTCGCCGGAATTTTTGAGAACTTTGTCGTCGGGATCGACCGCAATGCGGCGCGGCTTGCCGAAAGTTTCAAGGCTGAAGGGAGAATTCGTGCCCACGACATCGATGCGCTTCTCTTCGGTCTTGCCATCGGTGTCGATTTTCAACTCGACCGGCATGCGGAACAGATCAAGGTCCTGCGTAATTTCCCCGACCACGCGGAATCCCTTGTTGTTGCCCAGACGGTAGACCGTGTACTTCGTCTTGAATTCGGGCGCGCCAGTCGAATCCAGCCACTGCGTGAAGAACCAGGTCAGCTTGTCGCCGTGTTCCTTCTCCGCAATGGTTTGAAAATCCGCGACGGTGGCCGACTTGCCCGCGTACTGGCTGGCGAAGCCGCGCATGATTTTGTAGAACTGCTGATCGCCGACCACCCAGCGCAGCATGTGCACGATCATCGCGCCCTTATCGGTAACCAGCGTCTGGAACTCGGGCGAGAATACGTCGAGCTTGACCACGCTTGACAGGGGCACGGTGTCGTAGGCAAGCGCGCCCACCGACATATCTTTCACAGCTTCTTCGAGACCCATCGCGCCGGCGGCCTGCTCGACGTACATGGCTTCGGAATAGCGCGAGAATCCGTCAGAAATCCACCAGTCTTCCTTGGTAGCGGGACTGACCGAGCAACCCCACCACTGGTGCGCAATGGTATTGGCAAGCAGGCGGTAGTTGGTTTTATCGGTAATGGTGCGGCCGGCGATGCCAGCCAACTCGGGTGCGGAGGTGCTGGGCACGGTGTCGTCGGGCAGTTCGACGACTCGCAGCGTGGGCAAGGGCAGAGGACCGAAGGCGGTGATGAAGTAAGTGAATTCCTTCAGAGCGGCATTGGTGTACTCGGGTGCAAGTTTCTGGTGCAGCGGCTTGAAGAACACGTGCAGATCGACGCCGGCGTCGTCGCTCCGGCTTTCCTGAAATACGCCCGCGATGATGGTGCCGGGGAAGCTGGGATGATCGCTGACGAATGTGTAAGTCTTGCCGGGGAGCGATCCCGATTTCTTCGAGGGAGCGCTATCCGTAACAGTCATCTTGCCGCTCCCGATGGCCAGCATATGGGACGGGATTGTGACGCTGATGGTCGAAGTGAAACGGTTGATCCCGTAGGCGTTCACCGGAAACCAGCGGCCGGCGTAGAGCAGGTAGCTGGTGTCGTCGCCGATCGAGGCTAACTTCAATCCCTGCACCGGACTCTCGTCGGCGGAATCGAGCACGCCTTCGTATTCAAACATTAGCGTGGTGCTGGCACCCTTGGAGAGGCCCGCGGTCAGAGGCACGCGGACCGATGAATCCTGGGTAACGCGCTCGGCGGAAAGGGGTTTGTTATTGGCGTCGGCGACCTTGGTCAGGCGAAGGGCGTTGTTGAGTTCGAACGTCGCCACACTCAGATCGTCAAGGGCGGTGAATTTCACCTTGGCTTTCGCGCTGATCTTGTGGGAATGGGGGTTCAGGTCGGCCTCGATCTGATAGTCGTCCACGCGCAGGCGGGATTTCTGGTCGGCCGACCAGGCCGAAAGCGACATGAAAACGATAAGAACTAGGGAGACGCCTGCCGATAGAGCTGGGCGGCAGCGCCGACGGGAAACGCGCATTAAGAACAATCTCCTGATCTATCGACCTTTTCTATGATGAAGATTTTGACGCAAAAGATGCTGGCGGTACAAGGGTTAAGGTATTTTAGAACCGTTCTTTGATCGCGGGTGCGGTAATTTTAAGCGGACTGGCTGCTAAGGTCATGAGACGCCAATGCCAGAACGGCATCGGCGGCACGGTCGGCGGCCGAAACTTGGCGGCTGGTATCGGGAGACCGCAAGCGGGCCTTCACTCCGGCCAAGCCTTCCAGCATGGCAGTACGGGCCGGGCCGTCGACGAGTATCTCGCGGAGGCGGGAAACGACGCGTTCGGCGGTGAAATCGCCCTGTACCAACTCGGGCACGACTTTTTCTCCGGCAATGAGATTGACCATCGCAAAGTAGGGGACTTTGATGCGGGGCTTGCCCAGGGTGTACGTCAGCTGGGAAACGCGGTACACCATCACAAAGGGAGTGCCCATCAGAGCTGCTTCAACCGTGGCGGTACCGCTGGCCACGATGGCCGCGCGCGAATGATAGAGAGCGGCACGCGCTTCGGAAACCAGCCTGATGCCTCGGCCTTTTGTGCTTTCTGCAAGCAGTTCGCGGTCGATCGTGGCCGCCACCGGCAGCAGGAATTCGAAGCCAGCGCCGAGCAGCGTGGCCGCATCGAGCATTGTGCGCAGGTTCATGCGAACTTCCTTCACCCGGCTGCCGGGCATGATGGTGACCCATTGCCTGGCGAGGTCGAGGTTGTGTTCTGCGGCATAGGCCTCGCGTGAGATGGAGGGCGATGGCAGTTCCGCCAGCGGATGTCCGACGAAAGTGGCATCCACGCCGCGCTCGCGATAGAACTTCTCTTCGAACGGAAAAATGACCAGCGCCTTGGTGATGTACTTGCGCAACAGTCGGACACGTCCCCGGCGCCATGCCCAGAACTGCGGCGCGACGTAGTAGACGACGGGAATTCCTCGCCTCTTCAGCTGGCGAGCGACGCGCCAATTGAAGGCTGGCGAGTCGATCACGATCGCGAGATCGGGCTGGCGCCGCTCGGCTTCGTCAATCAGTTTGTGAAAGAGTCCCCAGATTTTGGGGAGATGGCCCAGGATTTCGGTAATGCCGACGACGGCGAGATCGCTGGCATCGATGAGGGTGTCGCAGCCTGCCTCGCGCATGCGCGGGCCGCCCACGCCGAAGAACTCGAGCAAGGGATCGCGCCGCCGCAGGGCCTCGATGAGTTGCGCGCCATACATTTCACCGGAAGCCTCGCCGGCCGAGATCAGGATTCGCACGGAGATATTGTAACGGGGCACTTCGAATTCTGAATCGCTGTGGCCGAATCGCGGTTGAAAGCTTTCTTTTAATCGTGGTTTCTCCGGTGATTGAGCCTAAATTAGCTTACCGTGCCAGCGTTTTGAGGCTTGCGCGGAATCGCGTAACAATGGACGAGAGAAGGGGTAGACTTTCCTTAGGCGGATTCCCGTGACAACATCTGATGGTCGGCGCTTAAGCCAAATCCTGCTGCTCGCGATGGGCGCATATTTTTGCTTCGGTGTCGCGCTCTGGGCGCAAACCTCCGATTCCCAGACCGCGGACGGGAATAAATCCTGGACAGCCACAACCGCGTCGCAGAGCGACTACGGAAACCCGACCCGTACCACTGAAAGCTACACCCATAGTGGCAATCGCACGGTAGACAAGCAATCGGTCCAGCGCCGCGCGTCGGATGGACACTTCGAACCTTTCCAGGAAATCGAAAAGGAGTCAGTGCAGGTGAATGCCGTGACGGTGCGAACCGTCACGCGCACATTCGGCTGGGCCAATGGGGCGAAAGCGCTCATCCAGGTGACTGAAGAGGAAAGGCAGGATCTGCCGGACGGTGACTCGAAGGTAGTGCGCGCCACCTCGAATCCCGACCCAAACGGCAACCTTCAGCTGGTGAAGCGTGAAATCGAGGAGACAAAAAAGATCGGGAAGGAGGCGGAAGAGACGAAAACCACGGTGATGCTCCCCAGCATTAACGGTGGCATGGCTCCTGCCATGCAGGTGCAAGAGCGCAGCAACCGAGGCGCGAATGACACGGTTGAATCTCAAAAAACCACGCTGCTTCCCGATGATTCAGGAAACTGGAAAGTGAGCGAAATACGGCAGACTACGAGCAGGCAAGAAGGCAAGAACCGCAGCAGTGAAGAGCGGGTCTCGCGTTCCGATTCTGAAGGCAAGCTCGGTGAAGTTTCTCGCACCGTGAGCCATGAATCCGAGAGCGCGTCGGGAGAAAAGCGCAACACACTGGAAAATTATTCCGTCGACGCCCCGGGATCGTCTCCAGACGGCAGCCTGCACCTTATTGAGCGCGCCACCACCACCCAGCGCACCAGCTCAACTGGCCAGCAAATCACCGAACAGCAAGTCGAGCGGTCGAACCCCGGCGATCCGGGCGCCGGTCTGAGAGTGACCACATTAACCACCGACACGGTGCGCCCGGGACCTTCCGGAGCGCAGGCCACCCGAACCGTTCAAATGCGCGATGTGAACGGAGGTTTTGGAGTCGTCTTCGTGGACACCAAAAAGTCGGACAACGTTGACGCCATTCAGGTTCAGATCGCACCTTCTCAAAAGCCGAAATAGGCCAAACCACAAGAAACTGTGATGCCCGTCGGTCGCGAACTCGGCGCACTCGCGAGTTGGCTTCCCAAACCGTAGGCATGATTGCAATTCCCCGGCGAACCGGGGATGTTCATTCGCTATACTGCGCAGATTCCAACCACAGCGTGACCCGGAGTTCATGATGGCGACCGCAGCGATTCCCAAGGCAAAACTGGCTGGGCCGGAGCTGATCGAGCCGGCGCAGGATGCTGCCTGCTGCATTGTGGGCGGCGGGCCGGGCGGAATGATGCTGGCGCTTTTTCTGGCGCGGGCTGGAGTGAAGGTTACTCTGCTCGAAGCGCATAAAGATTTCGATCGCGAGTTTCGCGGGGATACTCTTCATCCCTCGATTCTGGAAATTCTCGATCAGATGGGGCTGGCGGAAAGGCTTCATCAACTGCCTCATAATAAAATCTATGGTCCGACCTTCCAGTCCTCGGGAATGAGTTTCTCCCCCATCGACTTTCGACGGCTGAAAACGAAATTCCCCTACATCATGCTTCTGCCGCAAAGGAAGTTTCTGGAATTTCTGGCGGCGGAGGCGAAGAAGTATCCGAACTTCCGGTTGCGCATGGTGGCGAATGCCGGGCAATTGATGGAGGGTGAGCAGGGTGTGGAAGGCGTGCGCTACCAGAGCACGGATGGCTGGCACGAAGTTCGCGCTCCGCTGACAGTGGGCGCGGACGGGCGATTTTCGAAAATTCGTCAACTGGCGGGTTTTGAGCCGATCAAGACTTCGCCACCGATGGATATTTTGTGGTTTCAGTTGCCGCACCTGCCGCACGATGAGCATTCCGAGCGGGTGATGGGCGGGTTCGGCAATGGGCGACTGCTCGCCGTGTTCGATCGCATCGACTACTGGCAGATCGGGTATGTATTTCCCAAAGGACAATACCAGCAGGTGCGGGCGGCCGGGCTGGAGGCGTTCCGGAGATCGATCGTCGAGATCGAGCCCAGTTTCGCCCAGCACGTGGAGGCGTTGAAGGAATGGCATCAGTGCTCGCTGCTGTCGGTGGAATCGAGCCGATGCCCGGTGTGGTACAAGCCGGGGCTTCTGCTGATTGGGGACGCGGCGCATGTGATGTCTCCGGTGGGCGGTGTGGGGATCAATTATGCGGTGCAGGATGCGGTGGTGGCAGCAAACGTGTTAACGGAGCCATTGAGAAGTCGCCGCGTGCGAGTGGAGGATCTGGCTGAAGTGCAGCGGCAACGCGAGTGGCCCACACGAGTGATGCAGGCGATCCAGTCGACGATGCAGACGCGCATGATTGCGAGCGCTCTGCAGACCCAGGGGACGCTGCGCATTCCGTGGCTGGTGCGCTTTTTTTTCAAGATTCCGGTCCTGCGGGATGTCCCGGCTCGGGTTTTGGCCTTTGGTGTGCGGCGCGTGCGACTGCAGCGTACAGATTAGAGACTCATTCACCAGCGAGACGCGGAGAAAATCAAACAGGCTTCCGCTGCGAGTCTCGGTTCTCAACGAACACTCTTACGTTTCGCCTTCTAGTTTTTGGAGCCGAGCTTCGCGGTCGATGTCTTGCTGTGGACCAATTTCAGCCCATCGCTTTGCAGGATACGCTGGATCTGGTTACGGGCGTGGACAGCCCAGGGGCTGGCAGTGTCGAGTTTGATGTAGGCACGCCAATGGGGCAGGGCTTTGCGGGGCTGCCTCAGCTTTTCGTAGGCGAGCGCGAGGTTGTAGTGCGCGTCAGCGTAGGTGGATGCCAACTGGAGCGCAGTCTTGTAGGTCTGAATGGCTTCCTGCACGCGTCCGGTCTCGTCCAGCACGTTTCCCAAATCGAAATACGCCAGGGCGTAACGGGGGTCGGATTCGATGGCCGCGCGATAGTGCTTTTCGGCGAGCGCGTAGTCCTGACGGTTGTAGTAGAGCGTACCCAAATTGATATGGGCGGCCGCGTGGGTAGGTTCGCGCTCGATGACCTTCAGGTAAGTGGCGATGGCTTCGGAGTGGGTGTTCGGATTTTCTTCCAGCGCGATGCCCCGCGAGAACAGTGCCGCCACGTCCGGCTCTTCGGCTTGGGGCCGGAGCGGCACGACGGGAGTACGGGCAATCACCTTCTGCTCGGGAGAAAAATCGAGCACGAATTGCCCGGCGATGGGCTCCAGCAGCTTGCCGTCGTGGCGGAAAGCGACCCGGTGTCCGGTGGAGAAAGCGGTGGCTTCGAGTAACGGGTTGTCCATGCCGGCGACTTGCTTCTGCATGGCCTGCAAGGACTGCCGAATGACGGCCGGGCGCACTTTCTTGGCGCACAGGTCACGCACTTTTTTGATTTGCAGGAGATCGAAAAAAGAATAGCTCTCAGCGGCGGGCACCAGTCCAGCTTTTTCCCAACTGGCCAACTGACGCGCCGTGAGCCGCAGAATGCGAAGCAGGTCCGCTCGACTGTATCGGTACACGGTTGTATACAGGTCTTCCTGCTCACATTATCCGGAACCTCGGTTCGGGTTGGCAAGTGGAAAGAAGGCTTCGCCCGAGTTGATTGCGGGGATGCTGCAACAGGGGTGGTGCAGGGGCGGTGGAAAAGCTGTCAGAATGCGAGCGGGATGGGCACGTTGTGGATGGAGACGGCTGCGACAGAAACGTTTGATGGGGAGGAGTAGTTTTTTGGAACGAAGGCAGACTGGCGGATTTCATACTGCAGGGGCCAGGCTGCGCAGGCGCATATAATGCACGGGGCTGCGAGGACGTCAGTCCACACGCGGTGAGCTGTTCCCGACGGTCTAGCCGGAGTCGAGATTCCTGGAGATCCGCATTGATGGGTCCACGCATCGCGGTGGTGGGAAGTTATGCGACGGGTCTGACGCTGAAAGTCAAACGCCTGCCGAGCCAGGGTGAGACGGTGTTGGCCTCGGGCTATCGGGTGGATTTTGGCGGAAAAGGGTCGAACCAGGCGGTAGGCTGCGCCCGGCTCGGAGCTGAAGTGGCGTTCGTCGCTCGAATTGGCGATGACAATTTCGGGGAGATGGCGCTTCGGCTTTATCGGGAGGAAGGAATTGACGTCGCGTTTGTCAGGCAGAGCTCGGAGCAAAGCACCGGGGTGGGTTTTATCCTGGTGGAAGCCGGAAGCGGGAATAACTGCATCGCGCTGGATCCGGGAGCGAACGAACTGTTGTCGGCCGACGATGTTGCGCAGTGCGATTCGGCGTTCAAGTCGTCTGCCCTGGTGCTTACTCAGCTGGAAATTCCGGTACCCGCGGCCGAGGCGGCGTTGGCACGGGGACGAGCCAATGGCGCAACCACGATCCTGAACCCTGCGCCGGTCCGGCCTTTGCCTGCTTCGGTGTTGCAGTTGGTGGACGTGCTCACGCCAAACCAGACCGAAGCAAAGGTTCTCACGGGACGCAGCCCCGATGACGCGGCGAATCCGGAAGAGGTCGCACAAGATCTGATTCGGCTGGGCGTCCGGCAGGTGGTGATCACGCTTGGCGAGCGAGGTGCGCTCATCGTGAACGCGTCGTCTTCGAAACACATTCCCGCGATCCGGCTGCCCGCGGTCGACACGACCGGCGCCGGGGACGCTTTCAACGCGGGTCTCGCCATGGCGCTTGCTTCCGGCGAGGCCCTCGAATCAGCCGTCGAATTTGCGGTGGTCACCGGCGGCATGGCGGTTACAAAGGAGAGCGTGATCCCATCTCTGCCAAGGCGCGACGAAGTGATGCAGCTTTACCGGCAGCGCAGCCTGAGGCCTCCTGAATGGCTTCTCAGGGCTTATCCGATGAAGAGAGCTTGAGTTTTAAGATGAGGGACGGTGAGAAGAGTTTGGGAATTGGGGAAACGGAGGCCTCGCAACTGGCCAGCCGGATTCAGTCGACGATCATTTCGAATACTCTCACGCGCGCACGCTGGGAACAGCATATTGCGGAATCTCTGAAGTATCACTTCCAGGCCGCGATGATTCCT
>Ga0307478_10001600_pt1 | contig 19237 bp, 13 predicted proteins | sample atmos_gasesECM4C_2_FD_203713 | JGI IMG/M metagenome (GOLD analysis project Ga0307478, IMG submission 203713) | Hardwood forest soil microbial communities from Morgan-Monroe State Forest, Indiana, United States - atmos_gasesECM4C_05 | ecosystem: Environmental > Terrestrial > Soil > Temperate... | reverse complement strand
AATAGCGCAGCGTACAAAGGTGTAAAGGCAAGTGGAATCAAGGAGATAACTAGATTCAGGCGGGCCTTTTACCTGGAGTCTCCCTCCCAACGGCGGACGGCAGAACTTAACGCTACAGCTAAATCCCCGGTGATAATCGGGTTCGCGCGGTCATCCACTATCGTGGAAAAAGGCAAAAAGTACTATTGACCCGGTATCTCCCTCCGCAGTAACTTTAGAACTCCCTCTCCGGCCCCGGTAAACCTCTAGAGCGAGGTCAGCATGGTTGTCAATACCGCACGAAATGTGAGTACCAAGTCAGTGCAGGAGCGCTGGGCGCTTTTGCGCAGCCACAAACGCATAATTTCCAAGGTTAAATTGCTTGTCGAATGGGATGAAGGCACCGCAGCGCATCGCGCCAACGCAGTAACGGTAGACGTTAGCCATTCCGGATGCATGGCGGTGGTCGGAGCGGATTTGCCGCTGCACCGCAAAGTGCGCTTGATCCACCCGGAAACCGGCCGCAAGGCAGAAGCCGAAGTTGTCTGGCGCGACCATGAAGCGTGGGACGTCGGCCTGGAGCTGGTAAAGCCGGATGCGTCCTTCTGGGGGTTGAAGATTTAACTTCCCTTGCGGCAGAGGCTTCGGTAGAAGCCGTCACGAATCGCTGTTCAGAAATTGCATCTTAGCGGATGCTGGGTACCAAACGATCAATTCGCGGCGCCATTTTGTCGCAAAGAGCAGCCACCCACAGTCCAGTTACCGCACCGGTGAAGACATCCATCGTGTAGTGCGCGCGCAGAATCAAGACTGTTGCGACCTCAAACAGCACTACCACGAGCGCAAGCGCGGTCAGCCACGGCCGGCGCAAACGTGCCAGCTCCATTGCCCCGAAAACCGCGATGGCCGTGTGGCCGGAGAAGAAATAGTCGTTCCCCACACTGTAGGTGACGAATAGTGACGGGAATCCCGGATATCGCCAGATCATGTTCGGCGGAACAGGCAAGGTACACAGCGCCTGCATCACCTGTCGCAGGCCCAGCAGTAGAACCAAGCCCAGAAAGGCGCGGCTGCGGCCAAGGAAGATCCATTCGGCGACCAGGAACAGCCCGAGTATGTCGATAAACGCCGAGCTGACTATCAAGAGCGCGTTGGCGGCCGTCGCATGTTGCCAGAAATATAGGTTCAATCCAGCAAACAGATTGTGCAGCGCATCGCCGATTCCCGCGGCCCGAACGCGGCTGCCAATCAACGATTGCGTCCAAAACCATAACCCTAAAGCTGCCACGGTCACGACAACACGCAATGTCAACCCGAGAGACAAACTGCGGCCGTTAGACCCGGGTTCAGACATGCGCTGATGTTTCCAGAGCGAGTTCGCGGGCCTTGCGAAGGTCGAGCTTGCCGGTCCCGAGATACGGTAATTTCTCGATGCGCACAAATTGATCGTGACGGGGCCGCCACAGAGCCGGCAGATCGCTCTTGGCCAGACCGGCGAGGCATTCGGCGAGTTGCTCATCGGATAGCGTGTGCAAGACGATCAGGCGTTCGCCCTTTTTTTCGTCAGGCACCGCGGTGACTACAAACATCTGCTCGCTGGCCGCGGCCAACTCCTGCAGCTTCTCTTCCACCTTGATGTGGGGAACCATTTCGCCGCCGATCTTACTGAAGCGGCTGAGCCGGTCAGTCACCCGCAGGAAGCCGTCTTCATCGACCTGGGCGATGTCTCCGGTGTTGTACCAGCCGTCGCGCAGCACCTCGGCGGTCTTTTCCGGGCGGTCGAGATAGCCCAGCATCACATTGGGACCGCGCACAAAAAGCAGCCCGGGTTGGTCGATCCCGACCGCCTGCTGCGTCTCGGGGTCGACAATCTTCACGGTGATGCCCGGAAGCGGGTGCCCGATGCTGCCCCGCTTCGCCCCCACTTGCCGAAAGGACGCGGCGCGAAAGTCGATCGTATTTACCGTCACCACTGGCGAGCATTCTGTGCAGCCATAGCCTTCCAATGGGCGTATGCCGAAATGATCCTCGAACGCGACCGCCACGCGCTCTGGTAATTTCTCCGCCCCCGCCATCACGAAGCGCAGGCTGCCGAATTCTTCCGGTGTGCAGCGCCGCAGGTAAGTGTTGAGAAACGTAGGGGTAGCCAGCAGCATGGTGACGGAGTATTTGTTGATCAGCGCGCCGATCACGCGCGAGTCCAGCGGATTGGGGTGAAACACCACGCCGACGCCGACGGCCGCCGGCAGACATAGAGTTGCGGTGAACCCGAAGGAGTGAAAGAACGGCAGAATCCCCATGACCCGGTCTTCCGGCTGCAGAAGGAATACCTGGTCGAGCTGCTCGACGTTGGAGGCGATGTTGTAGTGCGTAAGCATCACGCCTTTGGGCTCGCCGGTCGAGCCACTCGAAAAAATAATGGTCGCCAGATCGTCAAGAGTGGGCACGATCTCCGCGCCCGCAAAACGCATGAGTAGGCGCACTGGGAGCAACACTGCCGCCAACGCCGCGGACAGCCGCTCTGAGAATTTGGGCTCTTCAGCGAGGTGCTCCACCAAAATGGGTTCAATCGGCAGCTCGACATGTACGCGTTCGAGAAAAGCTCGCGCCGAGATGATCGTTTTCAGATCACACTGTTTGGCGCAGGAAGCCAGCGTTTCCTTGGAAACGGTGTAGTTCAGGTTTACCGGGACTCTTCCCATCAGCATCGCCGCCAGGTTCACCAGCGCCCCAGGAATCGACGGCGGCAGGAAAATCCCCACCATGCGCTGACCTTGCCAGTGCTTGCGCAAGCGCCGGGCCAGAAAAATCGTCCGCGCCAGCACGGCGAAGAACTTCAGCCCCGGCGTCTGCCCGTCCGCCATGGCGAAGCGGAAGGGATGGCGCCGCGCGGTATGCACAAAGGAATGCCCCAGCGTTTGCATCTGCTTCTTGCGCCTCGCAAACGCTTCGGCACCGAGGTCCTGCACCGCTTGCCGCGCCTCCGTGGAAGTGGCGGTCGCCGGTAGCGGCTCACCAAACGTAACGCGTACCGGATAGGGAATGTGTCGCGGCAGCTTCCACAGAAACCGCCCGCCCGCGAAGCTGAAGATCGAGCCCCACACCCCGTCGAGGTTTACAGGAATGATGGGAACGTCGACGCCCTTGATGACCCGCTCCATACCGCGCCGGAACGGCAACATCTGGCCAATACGTGTCATCTGGCCCTCGGGAAAAATGCAGACCAATTCGCCGTTTTGCAACGCTTGCGAAGCTTCGCGCAACGAATGGATCATCTCGCGCGGACCTTGATCGGAAGCAATGGGAATCACGCGCAGCATCTTCGCGAACGGCTTGACCAGTGGATGCTCGTATGACCCTTTGAACATCAGAAACCGAATCGGCCGATCGAGCGAAGCGATCAGGAACGCCGCGTCAGCCATGGAGACGTGGTTGGGCACCAGCAGTGCGCCGCCCTTGGCCGGCACCTTCTCACGCCCCGCGATGTCCAGCCGGTACAGTGTGTGCGTGGCAGTCCACAGCAGCAGCCGGAGCAGCGAATCCGGCAACAAATAGACCACATAACCGGTAGCCGCAAACGTAGCGATCGCCGACCACAAAAAAATAGAACCCGGACTCAGCCGCGCCCAGTGCGAGACGGCGTAATATGTTGCCGAAGCCACGGCCACGCCAACAAACGAAAGCCAGTTCGCCGCGCCCAGCACTCCGCCTTTGTGTTCCTCCGGTGGAATGCGCTGGATCAGCGCGCTGATCGGCACAATAAAAAAACCACCCGCGAATCCGAGGGCGGCAAGCAAGAGGGCCACAACATGAAAGGAGAGACCTGGAATCGCCAGGCAAAGACCCAGAATCGTCATGCCCAGCGCGCCAAGCGGAATCAGCCCGTATTCGATTTTTCCGCTAGACAGGAATCCCGCGGCCAGGCCGCCGATCCCGATTCCGACCGCCACAGCCGCCGCCAAGAGTCCGCCGTGTGTCGAGTCCAGGTGCAAGACATCTTGTCCGTAAAGCAAAATATTCAACTGCAGCAACGCCCCCACGAAAAAGAAATACGTATTCCCCCAAACGGCGAGCCACAGCGCGCGATCACCGCGAATCAGCTTCATCGGCGACCAAACATCAATCAAGGAAAGAGCATTAAACTTTTTCGCTGGATCCGCGGCGGGAACCCGGCTGATTCCCAGGCTGCACAGCAACCCCACAACCGTGAACGCAAAGAGTGTCGCTCCAGAGTAAATTTGATGGCCCCGGAAAACGTCGGCCAGCAGAGAGCCGCAAACGCTCCCGGCAATGATCCCGAGAAACGTACCCAATTCCAGCACGCCGTTTCCCCAAGAGAGTTTGTCCGCGGGCAAAAGCTCGGGAAGCAGTCCATACTTCGATGGTCCAAAAAGCGCGCCCTGGGTGCACACCAGGAAAATCGCAGCTAATGCCAGTGGAAAATTGGGTCCGGCTAGCGACACCACCGCCAAGCCCATCACCACGATTTCGAACATCTTCGTCCAAAGCGTGACGCTTCGTTTGCTGAATCGGTCCGCCAGAAACCCACCGCTCAGGGAAAAGAAAATGAACGGAGCGGCAAACAGGAATCCGACTAAAGACACAAGCCGGTCGCGGTGAGCGTTATCTCTTTCAATCGCAAAAATCAGGTAAATTGTCAGAAATTTCAGCGCGTTTTCGTTAAAAGCGCCCTGGAACTGCGTGGCGATCAGGCTCCAGAAACCTCGCCGCCAATTGGACTTCAATTCGGGCAAGGCGACGTTTCCGTCTGCAGACATCCGGCGCACCCAATCTGTTCGTGGAATCGAGAGATGACGATTCTAACAGGGCGCGGCCTGGATTAGCGCGTCATCCGCGGCCAACTGTGACGAAACGGTTGCCGTTCACGGCCCGCCCGCGATCGTTCTCTTTCGCGACCGCCTTGCTAGGGTAGGATATTGTCGCGCCGCGACGAGGAGCGAGCATGTAAATGGCTGAATCCAAACAGAAGACCGTTCTGATCACCGGAGCGACCGACGGGCTGGGAAAGGCCCTGGCGCTATTGCTGGCGCGACGCCGCTATCCCGTTTTTGCCGCTGGACGCTCCGCGGAAAAGCTCGCGGAACTGGACTCACTGGCGCGCGCCGAGAAGCTGCCGCTGGAAACCGTTGCGCTCGATGTGTGCAGCGACGATTCTGTAAACCACGCCGTCAGCCGCGTGCTTGGGAGCGCCGGCGTGATCGATATCCTGGTCAACAATGCCGGCGTCAACTACACCGCCGCCGTTGAAGACCTCAGCATGGAAGACTGGCGGGCACAGTTCGAGACCAATTTCTTTGGCGTCCTGCGCGTCACCCGCGCCGTCCTCCCACGGATGCGCGAACGCCGGAGCGGGCGCATCCTGATGATGAGCTCGATATCGGGATTTGTGACCGCGCCAACGCAGGGAGCGTACAGTAGCAGCAAATACGCGCTGGAAGCGTTGAGCAACGCACTCCGCCTGGAGCTGTACCCTTTCGGCATACCCGTCGTCCTGATCGAGCCGGGCTACATCGTCACCGGCATAGGGAAAACGGCTGCGGAATTATCCAAGCCCTACGTGCAAAAGAATGGGCCATACGCCTCCCTGTATGCGCGATTTTTCACCAGTGTCAACGCCGCACGCGCCAAGTCTAGAACCACGCCGGAAGATTGCGCGCGCGTGATGCTGCACGCCATAGAAACGCCGCGGCCCAGGCCGCGTTACGGGGTGACGTCCCTCTTCCATTTCACAAAATGGAGCAAGTGGTTCCTGACCGACAGCGCCTTTGACGCTATGTTTCGTCGGCGCTTCGGTATTGTCCGTGAAAAGTAAACTTGCTGCGAGTCTGATCCGCGAGCCTGGCTTTAGAACTAGGGGTTGGACACCTGAAACGACAAGCTATTTTCCCGCAGCTCCTCCCAACGTTTGCGCCAAGTCTCATGCAGCGGGCTTTCCGCATAGTCGGCCGCCGCTTCCGCGCTGGCGAACTCAATTGCGTAGACGCCATCAAAATCGCGAATCTGGTTGCGTTCGGTCTTTAGCCACACATTTTTAATGCCCGGAATCTTGGCCGCCAAAGTCTTTATGCCCGCAATCGCCTGGTCTTTGTCATTCTGTGAAGTAGTGTTCTTCCACTTGTAGACCACTACATGCACTATCGTCTTCGGTTGGCCAAACCTGTTTTGCGCCGCAACGCTCTGGCCGTGCCAGTTCCCCGCCGCTACTCCGGCTGCAAAAAGGATTGCACCCGCGGCCATTTTATAAAAACCGTGCCCCGTAAACTTCATGTCTTCCTCCCATGATTACCAGCCGAACAGTCTATTTAGACGGAGCCAGAGAAGCAACGCGACGCAATAATTTGGCTCTGCACAAAACAAAAGGCCCGGTGAACTTATGCTCACCGGGCCGAAAGTTCCAATCAATTTAGTTTTGAGGTTTTGTCGGATCAGCCGGCTTCGGATCGGTTGCTGGAATAGAAGCAGTTTCCGGCGGTTTGGTTTCTGCGGAGCTCGCATTGGCCGGCTTGGAGGCGTCGGTGTTGTAGCGCGTGAGGTACGGCATAAACGGCGTCACCTCAAACGGCATCTTCTCGCGTTCCGCCACCGTGCCGATCGGTTTGCTCTTGATCAGCTCCAGCCGGTCGTACCAGACATCCAGCTTGACGCGGCCGCCAATCGGAAGCGCCGCGATCAACTGCGGATTCTTCTTGGCATCGGCTGCGGCAGGTGGCGTGGCTGCCGCGCCGGCCTTGACGTCCGCGATCACTACCACCTTGTCACCCAGGTGAGCGGCAATAAGATTGGGAATCTCCTTCTGACGGGCTTGCAACGCAGAGAGGAACAGCGCCGCGTTGGCCAGCTGATTCTTATACGGAGAGTTATTCAGCAATTCCACCGCTTTCGCGCTGGCCGCCTGCTCTTCTTCATTGGTGCGCGCAAAGCCGAAGTGCCGGAAGGTCTCTTTGTCGTCGACCAGCAGCTGGTCAAAGAAGGCATAAGTGGTGTCCATGCGGTGGCCAAGAATCACGTGACCAAGCTCGTGAGCGATCACCGTCGCCAGGCTGGCTTCGTCCGGCAAAACGTCAATCAATCCGCGGCTGAGCACAATTGTATGGCCGAGCGTGAAAGACTCCAATGTAGTAGTCATCAACACGCGGCAGTGCACTTCCGGGTCAATGTCCAGATTATTGGTCACCTCAAGGTTGTTGACGACGGTTTCGAGAACTTTGTCGACCTCACCCTTCGGCGCCATCAATCCAATGCGCTGCAGACGGTCCGCAACGTTTTCCTCCGCCTGGCGGTCCCAGGAGCGCTGGGCCTGCACGGGCGTCAAGTCGTTCGCCGTTTTGGAGTCATCTTGCACCGAGCCCTCGACAAGAATCTTGCTCAATTCCTGTTCCTGCCCGGCATGCCCGACGTTGTAGCCCCACAGCCGCGTCTGCGCCTTGAAGTCCAGCTTCTTGGTCAGCGCGTAGTGCAAATCTTTTTCTTCGCTGTACACAAAGGAAGGCAGCCACAGCCCCGGCTGCGCGTTCGTGCGCCAGCTATCGAAGTGGAAATACCAGCTCGTGTGTCCGCTTCCACCGTAAGCGCCGTTGAAACGCACGATATGGAAGTCTTGATCCTCCACCCAGATTCGCCCGAGGAAGCGCCCTTTGCCCGACTTCGCTTCCGGCGTAACGTCGAAAACCAGGCAGCGCACCTCGCCCAGGAATTCGCGGCGCACATAATCAAACTTGTAGTGCTGCTTGTCGAAGCCGTTGGTGTCGATGAAAATCATTTGCAGGAAGCCGTCCGGCAGGTACTGCATGGCGAACGAAAAGAAATTCCCGATGCCCGAGAAAATCTTCTTGCCCTTGGTGTCGGCGTCGGTCAGGGATACCAGGTTCACGCCCTTGGAAAAATCAGCGCGCCCCAAAAAGTATTTGTCGCCCGCGGGTGAGTATCCCAGTTCCTTATCCGGCCTCAGGTTCTGAATGTAGGTTTCCACCAGCGGAGAGAACTTGCGGATTTCTTGGTTGAGATGATTCTCGTTGACGATGACCCGGTCGATGACTTCTTCCACCGTCCGGGGTTGGTCGACCGCACGGGGCGTCGCTGCGGCAACGTTGCTCCCCATCCCGCTCGACACGAGCACCAGGATAGCTACAACTAGCTTGCGCATTTCTCTGCTCCCCCTCAGTTTTAGCCTCAGTAGGCCAGCCGGAACTCAATGCGCACGCGAGCAGGAAAATCAACTGGCTGGCCATCTCGCTTCGCAGGTTTGAACTTAATTTGTTGCGCGGCCCGCACCGCGGCCTCATCGAGGCCGTGGCCAAGTCCGCTGATGACCCGATTCACCTGAACAGTACCATCTGCTTGGAAGACCATATCGAGAACAACATCGCCCTCGATTTTAAGATTACGCCCATCCGCGGTGTATTGCGGACGGGGCTTGTCCAGAATGTCAACCATGGTGGTCGGCGAATCGCTGGCCGCCGCCTTTTTCTTCGGCGAGTTGTCGGCCACGGTAGCATCGGCGAAACCGCCGCTCTGCACTACTCCGCGCTTCCCGCCGCCGCTCGGTGGAGGATTGGCTACGCCATTTCCGAATCCGGTGCTGGCCACCGTCCCGCGAATTCCCTTGGCTCCGCCAGTACCGTTTCCGTACCCATCGCCCCCCGGCAATGCCGGCGAACCAAGACGATTAATGTTGGTTGTCTTGTTGGGATTTCCCTTACCCGGCAAGCCGTTCGGATCGCCAAATCCACCCGTCTGCACTTTATTCACCGGGGCGGTAACCGTGGCGGGCGCTGCACTTCCGGTGCTCAGATTGTTGACCTTCACGTCGTCGTGTGGCCGTTTCGGTCCATTGATTGGCGTATTCAGCTTGGCTTCAAACACGGTCTGCGTCGTTAGCTCCGGAGCCTTTACTTCCAGTTGCCTCACGGTCGGCTGAAACACTTTTTGCTGCACGAAAATGTGCGGCTGCTTCGGGTTCAGCTTGGGCTCTTCGATCGGTTTCGGTTCCACCGCTTTCGCGCGGACCTTTGGGGGCGGCGGTGGAGGAGGCGCCACCGGTACTTCAGTCACTGGCATCAGCAAAGGCACAACCGAATATTTCAACTCCTCAATCCGCTCGGGGAAGAAGATGGGCATCACCACAAAGAAAGTGAGAATCGAAATCTGTAGCACGGCACTTATGCCGATGCGGTCCCACCGCTTTTCGCCGTCCGGCAGCAAATCGAAGCGAGCCGGAACTTGCTTGGTTCCTATCGTGGATCTCCAAGCTTCGTTTCGAGTTCGCGCGCGACCGCCCGCATCGAAACCTACGCCGAGACGCGTACCGCTGGTTGGTGGGTCTGCAATCATCAATGTCATCCGCGTTCTGCCTTAGTGTAGATTCCCCCTGCGGAACACGGGTTTTCTAGGCGGACCTAGCTTCTCCGAGTTCGCTGGCCAGGAACAGAGTGCGCTAGCGTAAATCAGAGTACTGACGGGCTGGGGTAGCCCTAATAGGACCATCGTACTATCGTCGCGAAATCGCCAACGGCTTACTTCGCGACCTGGACAACGCGTGCACCCCTGGATCTAACCCGGCGAGGCATCGCTTAGTTGCGGGATTGGGGTCGCAACTAAGCTTAGAATATCGCAAAATGTCTGCCGGTGGCGCACTTTTGACGCGCCGGTCCCGCCAACCGGGGTTATGTTTGTAAGATGCAACAGGGACCTGAAGAGGCAGCGCGTACAGTATGAACCGTACTCCAGAAAATGGAATCGATCCCGCGAATTCTTCGCCTGTCCCTCGCCTGAAAATCGCTCAACCCTTGCTGGATCAACTCTTTGCGGAGTCCGGCGCCGCTGCTTGGGCGCTTCCACGTAAAGTGTTCGCGGACGCTTTGGAAGTAAGTGCAAAAAAACATTTCGTCAGCGTTCCTGCAATCTCGCAACTCGAGGAATACCTTTCCGCTCTTCATCTGCAGGATTTGGCCCTTGCTTGTTCTTGTGCTGAGGGCAACGTCGATGCCTGGGATCATTTCGTCTCAACGTTTCGTGGCTACCTTCGATCCGCTGCGGGCGTCATGCTGCGATGTACTGCAGACTCGGCGGCGAGCAGCGAATTGGCAGACTCCTTGTTCACCGAGCTGTACGGCGTCAGCGAGGGTCCCAGTCACCGGTCCCTCTTCCGCTATTTTCACGGCCGAAGCTCCCTGAAGACCTGGTTGCGCGCGGTCCTCGCCCAGCGCCATGTTGACGCCATTCGCGCCGGCCGCCGTTTCACCGACCTCGATGACGACATCGGTGCCCCCCGCCCCGTGTTGGTGGCCGGGATCAAGACAGACGGTGCTGCTGGATCTCCGCCCGATCCTCATCGCGATGAACTTGTAACCCTTTTCCACCGCACGCTCGAGGTTGCCCTCGGCTTATTGGAGTCGCGCGATAAAGAGCGCTTGCGTTTGTATTACTCCGCCCAGCAAACCCTCGCCGAGGTCGGCCGCAGACTCGGCGAGCACGAATCCAGTGTCTCTCGCAATTTGGAGCGTACCCGCCGCGAGTTGCGCCAGCAGGTCGAGCAAGCTTTGCGCAAAGGCAGCAGCAGTCTCGATGGCCGCGCGTCGGCGGGACTCAGTGACGCCCAGATTGCGTTGTGCTTCGAGTACGCCTCGGAATACGCGCCGATCGACTTGGACCAACTGCTCCCCGAAAGTCAGGCGCCCGCACAAAAACCGGAGATTAAGAAGCCATGACCGCGTTGCGCAAGAAAAGCGAAGCGTGGCGTTCTAAACAAGGAGGGGCGCATGCCGTCTGATGACCGCGAACGAAGCTTCGAGAATGCGCTCGCGCGCCATCTGCGCCCGGACGCCCCGCGTGCAGCTTGCTCCGACCACGAAACGCTCGCTGCCTATCACGAGCAATCGCTTGCCCCGGAACATATGGCATCCATGCAAGCGCACCTCAACGATTGCCCGCGTTGCCAACAAATTCTCGACCACCTGCAAGCCACCGATGAAATTCCCATGCCCGCGACGAATGCTGCCGCGCCGCGCGCTGCCGCGGCGAAGGCCGGCGTTCACATTCTCTCAACTCGAAGGCCTACGCTTTGGCGCTGGGTTGCTCCCGCGAGTGCGGTTGCGGCCGGATTATTAGTGTGGGTAGCAATTCATGAAAGCGATTGGGGTAAATTCGCGAATCAGCAGCTAAGAGGCGACGCCAAACCAACAGAGATCACTAAGGCCCAACCTTCTCCCGCGCCATCGTTGTCGCCGTCGGCGGCGGACACCAGATCCAGAAATGAATCCGATTCGCTCGCCAGATTGTATGTGCAGCCATCACCTTCCAAAATCGCGCCGGTCCCTCAACATTATCAGGCGCTCTCCAAACAGAAGGATTTTTCGAGCGACTCGAAGAAATCCGCGGCGGGCTTTGGCGGTGCATTGGTGGCACCCTCGCCAAAACCTGCAAGCCCCGCTGATTCGCAGCCAAGCCTGCAACCTGAAGTGCCACGCTCCGTCTCGCAGACGGTCGAGGTCACCTCCGAAGCGGAGCCGGCCAAAAACAAATCAGCCACCGCAGAAGCGGCCGGAGCTGGGCTAGCCACGACCCAACCGAATGCAGAATCTGGAGACAAGAAACGCGATGCCGCTCATTCCCGCGCGCACGCTTCCATCCCCGCGACGGCTGGCGGCACCCCCGCGCCTGCGGCTCCTCCCCCGCCATCCTCCCAGACTGTTCAGGTCACCGCCGAATCGGTGGAAGTAACAAGTCTGCCGATTGAAAATCGTAACGTCGCCAATCTGAACAATCTCAATCAGGCCGCGCAATTGCTTCTCGCCGGCGCCACCGGCGGAGTCACTGTCTCCGCGCCCGGCGGCCGCGTATCTTGGCGCGTTGGCCAAGGCGGGGTCATCCTGTTTTCCTCGGACGCCGGGAAAAACTGGCTCGTTCAGCCTAGTGGAATAATCGCAGACTTGCTCGCTGGCTCCGCCTCGTCCGACAAAGTCTGCTGGCTCGTCGGACGCAGCGGGACCATTCTGCGCACCACCGACAAGGGAAAGCATTGGCGCAAAGTGCAGCCGCCCACCCAGGACGATTTCGTCTCTGTCTTCGCCGTGAACGCCCGTCAGGCCACCGTCTCGCCGGCCGGCGGCACCTACCAGACAACCGACGGCGGCGCCACTTGGAACAGGCTTCCGCCAGAGTGAGTTACGCTGATTGCAAGAAATTCCTGCGGCCTCGTTCTAACCGTGGAAGCAAATTGAAGAAGAGGTCAGCGATATGAACATTCCCAGTCAGAAGTTTGCTACGCGCCTGCGATGGTTTGCCGCCGCGACACTCGCTGCGTTGCTCAGCGCAGGCATGTTGTACTCCGCCACGCACAGCTATCACACCGCCACACAGGAAAAGGAACCCCGTCCCGCCTCCCCGGATCAATCCACCAGCTTGAACGATCAGACCGACCTGGCCGTCACCGTCTACAACTCCAATATCGCCCTTGTGCGTGACGTCCGCCAACTGACTTTGCCGGCGGGCGCCTTTCGTCTGAAATTCATGGACATCGCCGCAACGGTGAACCCCGCCACCGTGCATTTCCGCTCCCTCACCGAGCCGGACAAGTTGGGTGTCCTTGAGCAGAATTACGAATACGACCTCCTCGAGCCCGCCAAACTCCTGCACAAATATGTCGGCAAGGAAGTCACGCTCGTGCGTACATATCAGGACAACGGCACCACCAAGCACGAAGAAGTAAAAGCCATCTTGCTCTCGGACAATAACGGTCCAGTTTGGAAAATCGGCAACGACATCGTCACCGGAATGTTCGCCGAGAGCTATCGTTTCCCCGAAGTCCCCACCAATCTTTACGACCGTCCCACCCTACTCATGTCGCTCGACAATTCGGGCGCGCGCAAGCACCAAATCGAAGCATCTTATCTGGCCACCAACCTGTCCTGGAACTCCGATTACGTTCTGACTGTCGCTCGGGACGATAAAGCCGCCGACTTAGACGGCTGGGTCACGCTCGCCAACAACAGCGGCACAGCCTTTCACAACGCCCGGCTGCAGCTCGTCGCCGGTGATCTAAACCGGCTGCCTCAAGCTGCAGGCGTTACCGACATGGTGATGAAAGAAAGGGCCATGAGCCGCACCGCCGCGCCGCAATTCCAACTGGAAAACTTTTCCGAATATCACCTCTATTCGCTCGCCCGCCGCACCTCTGTCGAAGACAAAGAAACCAAGCAGATCAGCTTGCTACAAGGCAGCGGTGTTCCCGTTGAGAAAGCCTTCGTTGTCAACGGCCAGAATTTCTACTACCACAACCAATACAATCCGGGCTCCCCACAAAAAGATCCCGTAATGGTCTTCTACAAATTCAAGAACCAGGAAAAGACCGGCCTAGGCATGCCCCTGCCCGCCGGCAACTTGCGCGTCTATCAGAAGGATTCCAAAGGCGGCGTCCTATTCATCGGCGAAGACCACATCGATCACACACCCAAGGACGAAACCATTACCATCCACATCGGCAACGCCTTCGACGTAATCGCGGAACGCAAGCAAACCGATTACAAGCGAATCGACACGCACGTCTGGGAAATGGAATTCGAGATTACCCTGCGCAACCACAAGGAGACGCCCATCACCGTCGAAGTCAACGAACCCATCGGCGGCGACTGGGAGATGCTTTCCTCTTCCTACAAATTCACCAAGACGGCCGCCTGGGCCGCCCAATTCAAAGTCCCTGTCGACAACAACGGCACCTCGGTCCTCAAATACCGCATCCGCGCGCACTGGTAATGTGCACTGTAGTGGCCATCTTCAGGTGGGCAAAAAGAAGCACACGCCTCAGCCGATTGCCCGTCGCTCTTTTCGGGGGTAGCTTAGATGGCCTAGTCGCAGCCCGACCAAGCCCGTTCACGATTCGAACCGGAAGCGGATGGTGATATGGACCTGGGCTGGAACAGGCTGGCCGTTCCGCGTTGCGGGCTCGTATTGATATTGTTTCACTGCTCTCACGGCGGGGGCTCGCAGTGACGGAGGTCCCGAGATCACGCTGACGAAATGCACTTCGCCCTCCGGGCCCACGACCGCATCGATCACGACATTCCCTGTTTCGAAGTCCCGCAGGTCGTCCAGTGAGGCCACGGCCCGCACCGATTTGATCAACTTCGGCGGCACAATCTCGCTCTCTGCCGTGGAGCCCACCATGGGCATAGAAGTGGATTTTGTCGCCGGACGAACCATAGCGCGTTTCCCTTCCGGCGTTACGGGAGCAGACGCTTTCCTTGCAGGCAGTAGTGCTGCGGTTTCGCGCGATGCGAAGGGTTGAGCGACGGCCTCTGGTACTTGCGATGACGTGCCCGGCGAGGTCACCGGCGTGTCACTCGCCACGTTCGTGGTGAAATCCAGATGCTCGTTCGCCGCCTCTCCGCTGCCCGCCAGCGGTGTCTTCGCGCTCCCAGCGACTGCGGGGATCCTGACCGACGGCTTTTTTGCCGCTGCCTTCCACGGAATCCAGTGCTTGTACCATACTGCGCCGGCCGCGGTGACCACCAGCATCCCGGTGAGTAGTGCGAGACGCAAGACTCCTTCTGGCGTGAAATTCCCCCTCGCTCGCCGCCAGCGGCCCTTGGGCAGCGACATGGTAAAGTCCAACGAAGGCTTCGGCAGCAAGGCTTGCTCCGCTGCTGTTAATTGCGTTGGATCAGGATCGCGTTCAACGGGCGGGGCCACCCCTGTGCCGGCTTCGGCAAAGCCCTGTTCCTCTACTGTTCCCACCTTCTCCCTAAAGGCGTGCACTTCCTCAACCGTGGCCGCAGCTGGCGGATCCTCTGGCTCATCTGCGCCGGCTTGCGCTGAGATTACCAGCGCCGCAGCTTCCGAATCCTTGGTATCCTTCGGCAGCAACGCCGCCGCCGCGGAAAACTCCACACCCCAGAAGCGGGGAGCCGGTTCGGCAAATTTCAGCTCCACATACCAACCCGCTGGCTTGCAGCTGCACTTGCGGATCACCTGTGCGACGACATCGCGCTTGGATTCCACGTTGGCAAGAAAGAGCAATTGTCCTCGCCCGACGGCCGTAGACAACTGGATGACTCCGCCATTTTCATGGACCAGTACTGAGCTCGTTTCTTCAGTGAAAAGCTCGTTCTCGCCCGGGCTCCTGCGCGGATACGCTCCAGTCACCTTCACACGCACTTCAAGGGCGATCATGTTCGTTCTCATACTGGATTTGGAATTCGGTCGGGGTGCCTCGTCTCCCCGCTCATTCGCAGACTTCTCGAGCTGCGGCTCCGAAGAAGTCGCCGAGCTTGAGAAGGTCAAAAGCTTCTTGTCCTCTGCTGAAGACAGTTTCGTACTCCTTATGCCGGGGCTATTGAGGCCCCGGGCAGAATTCAGTTGGCGGAGAACCGTCCGTTCTTCCGAACAGTTCGAGCCTCTATTTTGCTGCTCGGCGAGGCCGTTTGGTATGGTACCGACAGACGGAGTGCCGCATGAATGAACACTTATGAAAAAAGGGCAGGGACTCAATGTCTCTACCATTTATAAATTTTTAAAAACCTGTGCGTCCTGCTTGCGTCCCAATCTACCCAGCAAAACGTCCGGCAGCGGACATAGTCACTCGCCCACGATGGCGTCGGCTTCCACTTCCACCAGCATTTCCGGCGAAATCAGACTGCTCACCTGCACCATGCTGGTCGCCGGCCGAATGGACCCAAAAAACTCGCCGTGCGCGCGACCGACCTTTTCCCATTCCGCAATGTTGGTGACGTAAATGCGCGTGCGCACTACATCATGCAATGTCGCGCCGGCCTTGGCCAGCGCGGCCTCAATATTCCGAATAGTCTGCACCGTTTGGGTGTACACGTCGCCAATGCCGACAATCTTTCCGTCCGGGCCGGTGGCAGTCGTGCCAGACACGCTGATCACGTTGCCTACCCGCACGGCCCGCGAGTACCCCACAATCGGTTCCCACGGCGCCCCACTCGAAATATTTTGGCGAGCCACGCTGACTCCTCCGCTGCGCTCGTTTACGTCGCCGTGCAAGCGCATGCTAGACTGTACAAATTATGGCACAGCCGCCGCGCACGCTTGTTGCGCGGAACGAGCGCGGAGATTGGTGTTCCCGGGATTCCTGGGTCATCACGACAAATGAAATGTAACAACATTCTGGAAGCCGTCGGCCGCACCCCCTTGGTGCGCCTCAATCGCATCAATCAGGGCCTCAAGCCCAAGATTTACGTCAAAGCCGATTACATCAATCCGGGCGGCTCGGTGAAAGACCGCATCGGCATCACCATGATTGACGACGCCGAGAAAAAGGGTTTGCTCAAGCCGGGCGGCACCATCATTGAAGGCACTTCCGGAAATACGGGCATGGGACTCGCGTTGGTCGCGGCTGTGCGTGGCTACAAGATGGTTTTCACCATTACCGACAAACAGTCCAAAGAAAAAGTGGATTTGCTCAAGGCGCTCGGCGCCGAGGTCATTGTTTGTCCCACTGCCGTCGAGCCGGATGATCCGCGCAGCTATTACTCCGTGGCCAAAAAGCTCGCGCGCGAAATTCCCAATTCCTATTATCCCAACCAGTACGAGAATCCCATGAATCCGGAAGCGCATTACCGCACCACCGGCCCGGAAATTTGGGAGGACAGCGAAGGCAAAATCACCCATTTCGTCTGCGGCATGGGCACCGGTGGCACGATCAGCGGCGTTGGCAAATTTCTGAAGGAAAAAAATCCTGATATCAAAGTCATCGGCGTCGACCCCTATGGCTCGCTCTACTACGATTTCGTAAAACGCGGCGAGACGGTCAAGGCCAAAACCTATGTCGTCGAGGGCATTGGCGAAGATTTTTTCCCGGCCACAATGAATCTGAAGATTGTCGATGACGTCATCCAAGTCAACGACGAAGAGTGCTTCGTAATCGCTCGCCGCCTCGTGAAACTGGAAGGCTTGTTTACCGGAGGTTCCGGCGGGGGCTGCATTTCCGGCACTCTGCAACTTGCAAAAAGTCTCGGCCCCGAGGCTTTCATCGTCGCGTTTCTGCCGGACACCGGAATGCGCTATCTCAGCAAAGTCTATAACGATGAGTGGATGCGCGAGCGTGGCTACGTGGAAGCCGCCGTAAAAATCACCGCCGGTGAAGTGGTGAACGCCAAGCACCAAAGTGGCAAAGTCCGCGAACTGGTGATAGCGCGCCCGTATCAAACCGTTTTCCACGCGCTGAAAACCATGCAGGAGCAGGACATCTCGCAAATTCCCGTCTTTGAGGAGAATCTTCCCATCGGCACCATTTACGAAGACCAAATTCTCACCATGGCATTGCAAGGCAAGGATCTGCGCAAGCTCGTGGTGCGCGAAGTGATGAGCAAGCCGCTGCCGCAAGTGCCGCGCACCGCTCCCGTCGAGCGCGTCACCTACATTCTCAGCCACGAAAATCCCGCCGTCTTCGTGGAAATGGGCGACACCCGCTTCGAGATCCTCACCAAATACGATTTGATGAGTACCGTCGCCAGCCTCATGGAAACCAAACGCTGACGATTACGCACGCCGACTCAATGAATAGGACAGCCCCGTCGTGAAAATTCAGGACTTTAATGAACGACTTAGAGATTCCATCCTCATCGCCGATGGGGCGATGGGTTCGATGCTGCACGAAACGGTGGGCACGCAGCGTTGCTTCGATGAACTGAATTCCACGGAGCCGGAAGCCGTTTTTCGCGTGCACCAGGCCTACATCGAGGCCGGTGCGCAAATCATCGAGACCAACACCTTCGGCGCAAATCGCTTCAAGCTCGAGCCGCTTGGTCTCGGTGAAGAAGTGCAGAAGCTCAACGGACGCGGCGTGAAAATCGCACGCGAGGCGCGGGATTCCGCCACTCGGGAAGTTCTGATCGCCGGCTCCATAGGCCCGCTTGGCATCGGCGTGCAGGCGCGCCACCCCGAGCCCGACGAAATCCTGGCCATCTTTCGCGAACAGGCGCTCGCCTTGGAAGAGCGCGGCGTCGATCTGTATATTCTCGAAACTTTTTCCTACATCGAAGAAATTGTCCTGGCCATCGACGCCATCCGCTCTTTCTCCGGCCTGCCCATTGTTGCGCAGCTCACCTATTCGGAAGAGGGCACCATTTTCGGCGACATGCGGCCTGCCGCGGTGGCTGCGCTCCTGAAGAATAGAAACGTCCAAATCATAGGCGCCAACTGCACGCTCGGCCCGCAAGCGCTGCTGCCCATTCTTCAGGAACTGGCTGGGGTAGACGATCTGCGCATCAGCGGCATGCCCAACGCGGGTTTTCCGAAGCGCGAAGGCGACCGCATCGTCTACCCCAAATCCTCGCCCGAGTATTTCGCGTTGTTCGCGCGGGAAGCCGCCGCGCTCGGCGCGCGCATTCTTGGTGGATGTTGCGGCACCACCCCCGCGCACATCCGCGCGATGGCCGAAGCCGTAAAATCGTTGCGGCCGGTGAAAGCAGCCGCCACCGTTCAGGTCCAGCCCGCCGCAAAGCCCGCCCCGATTTTAGAGCGCGAGCCCGAAAGCAAATTCTGGAAAAAACTTCAGAAAAACGAGTTCGCCGTGTGCGTGGAAATTGATCCGCCCAAAGGCATCGCGCTAGACAGAGTGTACGAGCAGGTCGACAAAATCATGGCCTCCGGCAAGGTCGATGCCATCGACATCAACAGCGGCGCCATGGCCCGCGTCGGTATGGACGCCTTAATCACCGCCGGCGCCCTGGAAGCGCGCGGCGTCGAAACCGTGCCGCACCTCACCACCCGCGACTACAACATCATCGGCCTGCAAGCCATGCTCCTCGGTGCATGGACCGTTGGCGGCGTGCGCAACGTTCTGGCCATCACCGGCGATCCGCCCTCGGTCGGTGATTACCCGGAAACCAGCGGCGTGTACGAAGTCGATTCAGTCGGCCTGGTGAAAGTTCTACATCGCTTGAACCAGGGCACCGATTGGGCCGGCAAAACGTTAGGCGGGGCAACAAATTTCGCGATCGGCGTCGCGGTCAATCCCGTGGCCGACGATCTCGACAACGAAATCGAGCGCTTCCACGCCAAAATCGAAGCCGGCGCGCACTTCGCAATGACCCAGCCGCTCTTCGATCCCGAACACTGGCACGCCTTCCTGAAAAAGTTGGGCGGCAAACCGCCCATACCGATTCTGATCGGCATTTGGCCCCTCAATAGCTACAAGCAAGCCCTGCGTCTGAACAACGAGGTTCCGGGTATTGTCATTCCACAGCCGCTGCTCAAATCGCTGGAAGCTGCCGGCGCC
>Ga0307478_10001599_pt1 | contig 19258 bp, 20 predicted proteins | sample atmos_gasesECM4C_2_FD_203713 | JGI IMG/M metagenome (GOLD analysis project Ga0307478, IMG submission 203713) | Hardwood forest soil microbial communities from Morgan-Monroe State Forest, Indiana, United States - atmos_gasesECM4C_05 | ecosystem: Environmental > Terrestrial > Soil > Temperate... | reverse complement strand
CTCCGGAAAATTACACTCGAGAATGGCTTCCGGCAGTTGTTTCCCGCGCACGCCGTCGAGTATCGGCGCCATTTGCCCGTGACTGAATTTTCCGGCCCGCGAATGCATATCGAGATAAAACCGGCCGATCATTTTACCGTTCTCGATCACGTCCCAGGTTTCCACCGAAGGATCCCACACCGGCGCGTTGAACTCCTGCTTAAAGCTGACGTGGAAAAGAGTTGAGGCCGTATCCAGAACGCCTTGTTTTACGTGATTGTAGGGGAAGTAAGGTCGAGCACTTTGCGAATCGAAATCATATTGCGAACGCCGAACGAGTTCCGTGTAGCGAAAAGACTCATAGGCGCCGATCTGCGTCGCTCCCGGATTGCTTTTTCGCTTCTCCGCCAACAGCATGGCGAATTCGCGTTCCGCGATCGGACGTGATGCCGCGTCGAGCTCTTCGATGAACTTGGCGATGTTTCCTCCCTTTCCGATCATCTTATCGGCTGCACTGTAATCCGCCCACGAGGAGTAGCCGATCAATGTCGCGATTTGGTAGCGCGTCTGCATCATGTCGTGCAGCACGTCTCGATTCTTCGGATAAGCTCGCGCGGTCCAGGCTACCCACAGACGCCGCCGCAGTTCATCGCTCTTGGCGAAATCCAACACTGGAAAAAGATCGGGATAATTCGTGGTGAGACGGATTTTGCCGTCCGGACCCGGCCTGTGATTATCAATATAATCCTGCGGCAGTCCGTCCAAATCGGAAGCGGCAACTTCGACGCTTCTTTGATCGTCCGAGATGTTCCGGTCGAACTTCGATTGAACTTCTGTAAGGTGATCTTGCAACTGCCTCAGCTTCGCGCGAGTCGCGTCGTCCTTGTCCACGCCTGCCAGGTGAAATTCCAGCAGCTGCCGCTGCACGTAATAGCGTGTGGCCGAATCGGCCTTGCTCACGTCCAGAGCTGACAGCGACTGGTAGACCTGCCGATTCAGGGAGAGCGCCGTTTGCGCGCTGCTCGCTTTCGTGGTCATCGCCGTGGCCCGGTCGCGGTACGCGGCGTCCGGGTGCACTTGCTGAACGAGATTGGAAAAGTTGATGGCCGCGTTCAGTTGGCGCGTCGCTTCGTCGTAGGGAGCGAGCGTGTTCTCGATGATTCGCGGTCCTTTCGCGGCGACGATTTCGTCGACCGCTCGCTGCGCCGCAGCCAAGCGATCGTTCTCGATCTTTTCGAATGCGGCGACGTCCGGCTTGCCGCTCCAAATCGTCGGCTGGTCCTTCGGCATCTCTTGCGCACTCGCGCCTGTAAGAAGAACCAGCACCACCACGCCGGCACGCAAGAGGATGCAGGAAACGTCCCTGGACATTAGTCACCCCTCCGATTGGATTCGCTTTGGCCGGATACACTTCAATGGATGGGCACGAATGAGAGAAATTCTACGTCCGCTCCCTGCTTTTCTCAAGCAACGCAAGCAGCGGGACACAAAGCGACGCGAAGCCCGGGCTACTTTGTATTAAGGCGGATGCCACCGCTCGTAGCGACGAGCGGTTAGCGTACATTAAAGAAGATGAAACGCGTGGTCATCCTCGGTCGCGGCGCATCAGGCAAATCCACTCTCGCCGCGCGCCTGGGAGAAATCACGGGCCTCCCCGTGATCGAGCTAGATAATATTTTCTGGCAATCAGGACTCGTCGCTACACCTCGCGACGAATGGCTGAAAATCCAGATAAAGCTTGCCGCGCCGGAAAACTGGATCATGGACGGCGACCTAGGCCCCTACGACGCCCTCGAACCCCGCCTGCGCGCAGCAGACACGATCCTCTTCCTCGACTTCTCGCTCCCCCGCTGCGCCTGGCGCGCCCTACGCCGTGCACCGGAACGTGCCGACTTCTGGCGCTGGCTGATAACCTATCGCACGAAAAGCCGCCCCATCCTAATGCAAGCCATCACTAGCCACGCGCCAAATGCGAACCTGCACACCTTCCGCAATCCCGCCCAACTCGACGACTTTGTCGCAAAACTAGCGACCGCACCACCTCCGCGATAGACCTACTTGGCTCCAGCCGAATCACGCCCGTACGCTCGCATGAATGTTTCAATCGCCGCATTGATGTGTTTCTGCAGTGCGCTCTTCGACGGCGCAGTCCGATCGAACCCCAGCATGAACCAGCGTATCGGCCCGCCGGTAATCAAGCTCAAATAGTGCTGCGCCATTTGCGGCGTATCGTCGTCCGCTAAACGCCCTTTCTCGACTTGCTTCTTGAAATACGCGGCCATTATGGCCTCGCCGCGCTTCGGTCCCAGCTCGTAAAATCGTTTCCCCAATTCCGGGAATTTCGCCGATTCCATGCTGATCACCCGAACCAGCGCTAGCTGCTCTTTGGACAACACCGCGCGAATCAACGCCGCGGCGTAATTGCGCAATGTCTCCGCGACAGGCGGGTTCTCCGGCAGTCCCGCGGCTGCCTCGTGCACTTTCCGCGACATGCGCCGCTCGATCACCGCTAGAAACAATTTCTCCTTCGTCGGAAATCGCGAGTAAAACGTCGTCTTCGACGAATTCGCCCGCCGCGCGATTTCGTTCGTACTCGCCGCCGCAAAACCCTCGCGGGTAAACACCTCCGTAGCCACGTCGAGCAATTCCCCTAGGCGTTCGTCATCCATCCGCGGCCGGATCGGCCGACGCCAAGCCACGGGCCCAGACTTCTGCTTGCGCCACGCTGTCTTCACTCACAAACCTCCCAAGAAACGGCCGCCACGCTCGAAATTAAATGTGGCCCTCGCCCGCCTATCCACGACCAGCGAACCCGCCATCTGAGCGATACCGTACCATGTGGTAGCGATAGCGTACAGGCACCCGCGGAAGGAGACCAGCCAAGTCAACACCGATCTCACTTAAGAATCCGCTCCAGGTCCGATGGCCACGACGAAATAAGTCGCTGGCGTCACCCCCACGTTCTTGATTCCGTGCTCGTCGTTCGAATGTACGAATCCAACCGATCCGGGCCCCAGCCGGTAGGTCTTTCCATTCACCAGAAGTTCAACCGTTCCTTCGCGAATCAGCCACATTTCCGAATGCAGATGGTGGTGTGGAGGATGCGGCGCACCGCCTGGGAGCAAAGTTGTTTCATGAACTTCCAGCGACTCCCCTGTGGCGAGTTTGCCTTTCAGCACATTCCGAAACTGCGCGTCGTTCGCCGTCCGCACGGGCAAACTGTCGAAGGGATACGCAGCCGAGGAGAGAGCGCCTTGCCCCGCAGATGGATCATCCTGCATCAAATGCAATGCAGGCATCAGCGCAACAGGAAATACTGAACACAATTCGCGGCGAGTTAGCGGCATAGTGCCTCCTCGGAACCAGCATTTCCTAAGTTCGATTGTCCGGTCACGGGGATCACATCCCCCGACTCGGCACTTTACCACCGTCCCCCCGAACGGCCGCGACGCATTAAATTAAATTTCACAATTCGTGCGACTTTCCGCAATTGACATGCATCTCTTATAAGTGATACCGTACCACATGGTATCGTACAAAGAAAGGGCGACCCGCCCGCTCGGTAATGCCAAAGGAGATCCCATGCGCGTCTTCGTAACAGGTGCTACAGGCTTTATCGGTTCTGCGGTTGTGAAGGAACTAATCGGCGCCGGCCATCATGTCCTCGGCCTCGCGCGCTCCGATGACGGCGCCAAATCCCTCGCCGCCGCCGGCGCCCAAATCCATCGCGGCGATATTGAAGATCTGGACGGCTTGCGCGCCACAGCCGCCTCCTCCGACGGGGTGATTCACCTCGCCTTCATCCACGACTTTTCGAACTTCGCCGGAAGTTGCGAGGCGGACCGCCGCGCCATCGAAACGCTCGGCGACGCGCTGGCCGGTTCCGACCGCCCGTTGCTCGTCACGTCCGGCCTCGCGCGACCGACCGCGGGCCGCGCCGCCACCGAGGACGATCCTCCGTTTCCCACGTCCCCAATGTATCCGCGCGCGTCGGAAGCAACGGCCATGTCGCTCGTCCCGCGCCGGGTCCGCGCTTCGGTCGTCCGCCTCCCGCAGGTCCACGACACAGTCAAGGCCGGCCTCGTCACCTACCTCATCAACATAGCTCGCGAAAAAGGCGTCTCGGCGTACGTCGGTGACGGCCGCAACCGCTGGGCCGCGGTGCACGTGCTCGATGCTGCCCGCCTCTACAGGCTCGCACTTGAGAAAGGTGTCGCCGGAGCGCGCTATCACGCCGTCGCGGAAGAGGGCGTCCCGCTTCGCGACATCGCCGAGGCCATCGGCCGCCGCCTCAATGTCCCGGTCGTCAGCAAATCCCCCGAAGAGGCCGCCGCGCATTTTGGTTTTTTGGGATTCTTCGTCGGAATTGACGGCCCCGCTTCCAGCGCGAAAACGCAACAACAACTCGGCTGGCGCCTGACCCAGCAGCCCGGCCTGATCGCTGATCTAGATCAAACCCGCACAGCCGCCGCCTAACATCGCACCCTGCCTGCGGCGCAAACGCACGCGCGCCGCAGGCCCTCGTTTCCACAACCGGCTCCCGTCCACCTCGGCGGATTCGCTGCAACGAGTCTGCCCTCACCCGGCGATTTGCATTTATAGTGTGAGCCGAGTCGGAGGCGAAACCGATGCGAGCCTGGCTGCTCCCGCTACTATTCCTGATTTGCGATTCAACTTTGATCTCCACATTTGAAATCCCACAAACATCACAGGCGCCTTCAGCCAGCCAACAAATCGCGGCTGCCGTGTTGCCTTTGCCCGAGGTCATGCGCGAACACGCTACGGTGCTGGGATACGCCGCTGACCTATCGCTGATAACCCTTCGGGAGGGTACGAATGGCATGGTGTGCACCGCGTCTCGTCCCGGAGATTCCGAGTTCGATGTGCGCTGCTATCAAGAGTCGTTCATGCCCATCGTTCGTCGCATGCGCGACTTGCACTCCCGTGGCGCGAAGCAAGACGAAATCTATCGCACCATTGACGCCGAAGTGAAAGCGAAGAAGCTGGCGATTCCCGACCACCCCGTCGCCGGATACCGTATGCTCGGCCCGATTTCCGCCTTTCGAGCGGAGACCAACTCGGCAGGGCCGCAGATCGCATCATGGCAGTCCGTTCACTTCCCCTACAAAACCGCGGCGGAAATCGGCTTGCCTGAAGAAGGACAGGTCAAGCCCGCCATGCCCTACGTCATGGCTTCCGGCACATTTTGGTCGCACGTGATGATCGAACACGAAAATGCTTCAGCTCAAAAGTAACCGACCCGCACGGGCTGCGAATATTTTTGTTCGGTTGTTGACGCAGTTATGCAGCCGGAGTAACACGACTGCCCGTCGCGCAAATTCTCGGTAGTGTCCCGTCACTCCGCCAATCAATAGTCGACTCGCGCTCGCCGCCGATAGTAATCCATTAGCGGCCCAACTGTACTAACATGCATCCCGACTTGCTGTTCTCGCTGGTTATTTGTGGCAACAGGACCAAGGTAAGGAGAAAGATCATGAAGCGCAAAATGACCGGAGCGGTGGGATTGGCCGGGGCGTTCGTTGCGGGCATGGTGGTGGCGACGGCGTTGGGTGGGGGGATGACCAGGCCTGGGGCTGCGGGGCAGCAGCAACAAGTCACCGTGCAGAACATCATCAGCCCGACGGTGTCGGACGAAGACATTGCTTTGCTGCGCCGAGATCTACGTGCGATGAAGATGCAGGTGATTGGGCAGAATATGTCGCTGTCGGACGAGGAGGGGCAGAAGTTCTGGCCGATCTACAACCATTACGTGAAGGACTTGCAAGGAGTGAACGATCGGAAGTACGCGCTGTTGAAGCAGTACGCGGAGATGTGGGCAACGATGTCAGACCAGGATGCGCTGATTTATGTGCGGAACTGGCTAGAGGCGGACGGGCAGGCGCAGGCGCTGCGCTTGAAGTATGTGCCGGTGGTAAGCCAGGCGCTGCCGGGAAGGAAGGCTGCGACGTTTTTTCAGTTGGATCGGCGGCTGAACATGATGATCGATCTGCAATTGTTTTCGCAGATTCCGTTGGCGCATGTGAAGGAGTAGGCGGGAAGAGATATCAGACATTCGTAATTAGACAACCTCTCCAAACCAACTCCCGGCGAGTCGCCATAACCGGACAATAAGGGCCAGATTCGAATAGCGGCGCTTATCAGAACTTACAAGACCGGAAGCGCAGCCAAAAGTCCGCTCCAGAACTCGCCCCTGATTTTGTTGCCATACCGTTGCAATCCCAATGAGGAAGTCGAACGGCACATCTTAGGCGTGGTTTACGGTGCGCAGGAAGGTCACGAGCTGCTCACTGACCTCGGCAGAGGCTTCGTGTTGTACCCAGTGGCCCACATTGTCGATTTCGAGATTCCCCACGAGACCGGGAAGGCCGGCGCGGATTTTTTCCACGGGCGGATAGAGTTCTTGCAAACCATCCGACTTCCCCGCAATGTAAAAGGAAGGTTGGATGATCTTCGCGCCTTTCCAGGCGCCGGACAAGTAGAAATACGGTTCGGCGGCGCGGTAGTAGTTCAAAGCACCGTGAAAGCCGGTACGTTGGAATTCGGTGACGTTGTGCGCGACGTAATCCGGCTCCGCCCACGACGGCAACGGCCCGGGAGCCGCACGATGAAGGCTTCGTGCAGGATCCATCGGGCTCCACCGCTTGTCGGGTGGAGCAGAACCCGACGCCCAGTATAGAACCCCTGGAATGGTGACTGCGGCGTCAGCCCAAATTTGATCGGCGTCCGGCCGGATTTGTTCGAACATATAGAAATCATTTTGATGGCCCGACTTCCGCATGCGCTCGAACACGCTGACATCGCCACGCGGAACGTAAGGCACGCTCAGGCAGAACAACGCTGTAAATCGATCAGGCCGCATCAGCGCGGCGTTCCACGCATGCGCTGCACCCCAGTCATGGCCCACAAGGACGGCTCGGGAGATACTCAGCGCATCGAGCAACCCCACCAGGTCACCGGCCGTATGCAGGGGCGTGTATAAGGTTGCTTCCGCCGGAGCTGAGCTGCGTCCATAGCCGCGCATATCTGGAGCGATTGCTCGATATCCCGCGGACGCGACGGCTTTCAGCTGTCGGCGCCACGTATAGGAGGTGTCCGGAAACCCGTGGCAGAAAAGAACGGCTGGCCCCTCCCCCTGCTCAGTTACGTGCAAGGAGATGTCATTCGTAGCGATGTCATACTCTTTGAAAAGCGGACCATCGCCGCTTCCAAAACCCTCCGCTCCAGCCACTTGGCCCAGCAACAGGCCCGCACCAACACCTGTTCGGTTCGCGAGGAAAGTGCGGTGAGAAATAGGCGACATAGGAACCCCATGCTTCACCGTGGCCCCCGCGCTGGCTGGCACGCCCTGTTCCAAGCTGATTTCTAGACTTTCCTCATCGCCGGTCATGAGGTTCACCTCGTTCATATTTAATCCGCTAACACTTGGCCAAACATCGCCAGACGTCAAATTGCGATCGAATAGCCCGGGGGAAGTGTGTGAGCATGCGGTCGCTTCGGACCTTTCAGCTTAGACGTCGTTGAAACGGCAAACAAGAAAGCCGCTACTGAAAGGCCGGAGCGGGATTAAGGCCGAATGACAAGCTGACCGGAAGTTGCTCCGGGCCAGGAACGGTTCGAGCTATCAAGTGCTGGTAAGTCGCTACCGGAAACCGAACTACTTTCCATTCGGGCGCCTGATTAAACCTTTGCGCAAAATGTTCTCCCAAGCGTGCCTATCGCGATGGCCGTGCCGCGCATGCTCTCGGTTCCCGCTTCTAGTTCGGAGTGCGCGACCCGATAGAAACAAACCGCTGAGCCTCTTCTTTTGGCGCGCAACCCGGATCGGCATTCTTCCAAATCTGCAGAAGTTCAGCGTAGCTTTTCGCCGCCGCCGCTTTTTCTCCCATGGCGCTCTCGGCGCGCGCCAGCCCGAGCAAGGACTGGGCTCTACTGGGAGCGCGCTGCAGAGAGACGGCAAAGGCTTCGCGTGCCTCCGAAGCCTTGTTCGCCTTCAATAGAATTTCTCCGAGAAGCTCCTCAGAAGGCTTCTCGGGACTCGGCGGTCCGAACGCATAGGGCAAGTCCTTCCCGGCTGCGATCGCTTGCTGCATTCTTGCGATGGCTTGATCGCCATGGCCCTCGGCTGAGAGAATCACCGCCTCAATCTGCAACCTTTGAATCTGCGGCACACGGCGCGCGGGATCGTCGGCGGGGAGCCCTGCATGATCAAAGAGAGCCGGGAGCTGCGTCAGCAACCGGTCGAGAGATGCGAGAGATTCTCGCGCTGCCCCCACATCGCCAACCTCAGCCGCCGCAAAAGCAGTGCCGAACGCGTAATTGAATTCCGGCATGTGCGCGTCGCCCATCTCCACGTTCCAGCCAGCCGCTTCGCTATTCCAACGCCCGGTATCAACAATATAGCGGCTGCGCATCTGGACGAAAGATCCGACACGCGAATCGTCAGGATCAACCGTGCCGTGCGCCTGCGCCGCCATGCCCGATTCCGCTGCCTCCGCGCGGCAGTCAGCGAGGACTTTTTCTGCTTCGCCAATACGGCCTTGTTCCAGATAGCCGTATTCGAGCCAGTAGGAGTAGTGGCCGCAGTGTCTGGACTGCTTTCCTTCCGCGATTGCCTGCCGGTTCACCACGCTGATCGCAGCGACGTTGGCCTGTACCACGTCGTCCCACATACCAAGCGCCATGAAGATGTGCGAGCACATATGTAGAGCGTGGCCCGCGTCCGGCGCGATCTTGGACAACGCGCGCGCCGCTTCCAATGCGCCTGCGGCATGTTCCGGATCGTCCATCCCATGAATCCAGTAGTGAGCAGCGCCGGGATGCTGCGGGTTCCTCGCGAAAACGCTCTTCGCGATTTCCGCGGCCTTCAGATATGTCGGGACATCGCGCACCCCCTCGCTCGCTCCCAGCAACGCCAGGGCATAAAAAAGTTGCGCCTCGTCATCCTTCGGATAAGTCTCGGCCAACTGCTGCATCGCCGCCGCGTACTGCGCATCGCGTTCGCGCTTGTCGCCGTTCCCGCTGTACAGGATTTCCACTGCGCCCATGTAAGCGCGTTCGCGCGGATCGGAGATACGGCGCGCGCGTTCTCCCGCCGTGGCGCCGAATTTGGCCAGAGCCACCTGTCCCGCCTTTACATCCACCTGGTTCCAGACGCCATGATTGAACGTCATCGCCTCTCCCCAATACGCCATCGCAAATCCAGGGTCGGCGGTTTCGGCGGCAACAAACGAATTCGCCGCGTCCTCGTATTCAAAGAGGTGTAGCAACAACAGCCCGCGCAAAAAGTCGCTCTGCGCGGAGGCCGAGTGCGTTGAGGTCGGAAATGTGGCGTTACCCAAACCCGGAATCGTCTGCGCTCGCAGCAATCCTGCTGACACAGGCAATAACAAAACAAAAAGGAATGCCTTCCTCATCGGAACGCTCACTTTTGAACAAAGAGGATACGCCGTCATTCATCCGCGGCTTCGGTCACATTACAACAGGGGCAGGAGCAATCGCGACGCGCTATAAATCGTGTTCACGCTCGCTTCGCGCACCACCGTATGCGTGAACCCGAACATTGCGAGCCTCTTGTCGTCTTCATCGGCCGAGGCCAGCACCAGACGAACCCGGTGCCACGCCGCAATCCGGCGCGCGTTCGGGACAATCGGAATTCGGTACACGATGCGCTCTCCAACGGAAATCGCGGCAGCCTCACGGCAATCGTGTAGCGGCGCGCCGGGTTTGCTTTTCGATTCGTTCACGTTGCGCAGCGAAGCGCGCAGCCACCCCGCCGAAATCGCGAATGGCTCCCCCTGCGGCGGAACATCGAACAGCACCGCAATCCAACCGGTATCGAGCGCCGTGATCGTCGCATCCAGTCGCAACTCGATATTTCCAGCTAAAACTAAAGGCTTCGCTATCGGCACGGATTCCCACGTCAGAGAGCCAGGGAGCGCAGGAGGATTCGCGCTCGGCGGCCGCCCTGAATCGGCCGGCATATAAAGGTACGCTCGCGAACCTGGCGTTCCCTCCTCTGCTCCGAGCGCGCCATCCGCACGCAACGCAAATTCCGTTAACTTGCTCTCCGGCGGCGGCCAATCCGTTGCCGTTCGCCAGCCTTCCTCTTCCGGCAATACATAACGGATCGGCGGGCCCTCCATGACTCCAGTGTCGCGGCCCTTCAGCCAGTGGTCGTACCAGGCGAGCACTTCGTAGTGCAAACCTTCCCAAGGCCACGTTAGATTGCTCGGCGGCAGCATGGCCATCCGGACGTTCGGATTGTGCGCGAGCGCCCGCCACGCGGTGAACGTGCTGGGCAGATGCATCGGAACGTTGTCCCAATCGCAGCCCAAATACACGGGGATTTTCACGCGGTCCAAAAGCGGATTCTGGCTGCGCTCGTCCCAGAATGCGTCCCGCGTGGGATGCTCCACGCACATCTGCTGCCACAAACGCCCGAACGGCTCCTCCGCAAAATGCGCGTGCATCAATTTTTTCAGTACCACCGTGATCGCTTCGCCGTTCACGTGCTCGAGCCGCCGGTGCACCTGCGGCTTAGCAAATAGATCTTTCACCAGTTTGAAGAAATCATTCCGCCACATCTGCGGATCCCGCGCGGACATCACTCCGATTGCGGGCATCCACGACGAAATAAATCCGGAGCTGAGCAATCCGTTGTGCCACGCGGCATCGTACGTATCGTCGGATACCGCCAGCGGGAAAATCGCTTTCAGATGCGGCGGCTGCATCACGGCGGCGGCCAGCTGCGTCATCGCAAAATAGCTGATGCCGACCATTCCCACGTTCCCGTCGCACCAGGGCTGCGCGGCCGCCCATTCCACCAGGTCGTACATGTCTTCGCGTTCCTGCTGGTCCTGAAATGTCCACACACCTTCGGACCCGCACGTCCCGCGCGTATTCACGATGATGTGCGCATACCCGCGCGGAACAAAAAAGTCGGACGTGCCTGCCTCCAGCATTCCGAGCGGTATTCCGAAATCCTGAATCTGGCGTGGATACGGCGACACCGCCAGCAACGCGGGAAATCGCCCGCCGGCGTCCGGCTGAAACAAATCGCCAAACAGCTTCGTCCCGTCGCGCATCGCGATCGCCACGTCATTCGTGCGTTTGATTTCAAATTCCGGCTGGCTCAGCGAGCGGTACTCGCGCCCCGTCGTCTGGATGCCGTTCAGTTTGCGCTGGCCGGGCTCGACGCCCGAAGCTTTTACATTCATACGGGCCCTCAATCAACAATACTGAATTGCAGATACGGCCGCGAGATCTTTAGGACGACATCCCGGCCGTCTTCCTCGAGAGTGACCCGTCCTTCGGGGTAGTGACTTGGCCAGCCGACCGCCTCGAACGTAACATCAACTTTGAAATACGGACAATCCTGGCTGACGAATGTGCGCTGCAACGCCGTCGAAGTGCCGCCTTCCGTCGTGAAAACCTCAAGCAGCTTGGCGCGCGTCATTCCCGGCTTAATCGTCTCCATCTTCTTCAGAGCATCGGCCACCCACACTCGACGATCTTCAGCGCAAGGTTCCTGGTTCGCCGCTGGCGTCGGTCGAGCAGAACTCGAAGCACTCACAGTGAGAATCGCAAGTAATCCGAGCAAGACCAATCGTCGAATCATGGCTGTCACCCTTTCTCACGTGCGTCACGAATTTCGTTTCCTAATTCCAACGCAGTGAAGAAATGCGACCAAACCCGTCTCCATAGGCATCTATCGGAGATTATCACCTATGTTTGCGCCCCGCACCGCCGCAATCGCCGCGATGCTCAGAGCCGAGCGAATCCGCCTCGTGCTAAACTGCGGCGTTCCACGGAGGAGGCTTTTATGCACCGAGCGACGCTGCGCACAGCTTTCCGCCTGACGATTTTGCTCCTTGCCTGTTTCGGCGTTGTCACGCGCACGAACGCCCAGACACAAGCCACGCTTTCGCCGGAAATGCAGCACAACATCGACGACATCGCCGCTGCCGCGCTCGCCAAAACCGGTGTTCCCAGCGCCTCCGTAGCCGTCGTAAAAGACGGTCAAATCGCCTACCTCCACGCTTACGGTAACGCTCGGCTCGATCCGCAAACCGCCGCGACGCCTCCAATGCGCTACAGCATCGGCTCGGTCAGCAAACAATTCACCGCCGCGAGCATCCTGCTCCTCCAGGAACAAGGCAAACTCTCGCTCGACGACAAAGTCGGCAAATTTCTACCCGACCTCACGCGCGCGAACGACGTCACCATCCGCGAAATCCTGTCGCACACCTCCGGCTATCAGGATTACTGGCCGCAGGATTACGTGATGCCCGGGATGTTGCAGCCCACCACCGCGCGAAAAATTCTAGACGTCTGGGCGCGCAAGCCTCTCGATTTCGAGCCCGGCACGAAGTGGCAGTACAGCAACACCAACTATGTGATCGCTGGACTGATCGTCGAGAAAGTCAGTGGCCAACCGCTCTTGCAGTTTCTGCAGCAGCACATCTTCGCCCCTCTCGATATGAAGACTGTCGCGGACACCGACCAAGCCAAGCTCGGCGACACCGATCCCACCGGTTACATGCGCTACGCCCTCGGTCCTTTGCGTCCCGCGCCCAAAGAAGGAACCGGCTGGCTCTTCGCCGCCGGTGAACTCGCGATGCCCGCCGAAGATCTCGCCAGATGGGACATCTCCATCATCAATCAAAGTTTGCTGAAGCCTGCGTCCTATCGAGATTTTGCAACGGAAGTCGTCCTCACCGACGGACTCGGCACGCGTTACGGACTCGGCGTGGATGTCCGTTTGGAATTCGGTCACCGCGCGCTCGAACACAGCGGCGAAGTCTCTGGCTTCACGTCCGAAAACGATGTCTATCCGGACGACCGTGTCGCCGTAGTCGTGCTCACCAACGAAGACGCCGCCGAAGCCGCCGGTGCTATCGCCAAAAGCATTGCGCCCCTCTTGCTCGCCAGCGACGACCCGGCCACTCCCGAAAAGCTCGCGCAAGCGCAAAAGATTTTCGCCGGCTTGCAACACGGCACGATTGACCGTTCCCTCTTCACCGCCAACGCCAATTTCTATTTCAGCGAGCAAGCCCTGCAAGATTTCTCCGGCAGCCTTGGCCCACTGGGCGCCCCGCAGGAATTTGTCCAGATCCGCCAAGCCCTGCGCGGTGGCATGACCCTCCGCGTCTATTCCGTCAAGTTCGCAAAAATCGAGCTCCAGGCTTGGACCTACGAAATGCCAGACGGCAAGCTAGAACAATTCCAGGTAGCCCCAGCGGACTAACGCTCCATGCCAGCGATTCGGCCGCCGCCCGCGCGTTTTTATATGGACAGCGGCGCCCGATTTGCATATAAGCACAACAACAGCGCTCCCAGTAACTCTCTCCCAGGAGAAAACACATGGCCGCCAAGAAAAAATCCAAGAGTCTCGGTAAGACCAAATCGTTAGACAAAGTCATGCCGCTGCGAAGGAAGTAATCGCCTAGTTCCTTCCACTGTCCGGGCGTCTCGCGCGCTCTTCCGCGCCGCCCGGACTTTTTTGTTCCGCATGAATAATGTCGTAGTCGAAGGTCCCGCGGATGAAGCCCAGCTCAGCGCTGACAGTCATGTTGCGCAGCATTCCGCTCCTAACTTCCACACTGGCCCTCTTCAATACACCGTCCAAACTCCCGGCGTAGCCAGCTCAAGCAAATGACGGTCGGGATCTCGAAAGTAAATGCTCCAGCCTCCCAATTCCCACTTCCGCTTTTCTTCCACTGCGATTCCTGTCGTCTGGAGCCACGCTTCCCAACTGGCCAGTTCGTCAGCAGCGATAGCAAACGCGACGTGCAATTCCCCGTCCCCGTCGTGAGGCGATTGTATCGTCCGCGAAGCTCCCTTCTTGAATAGCAGTAGCACCTGACGCGGCCCCGCGTTCAGTGCGCAGCCGCGCTCGCCAAATTCCTTGATAACGGGGAATCCAAAAGTCTCCTCGTAGAAGCGCACCGAGCGCGCCAAATCGCTCACATACAGTGAACTCTCAAGAATTCCATCGGTTTTCGGACGCATTGCCCCCTCCTGACTCAATATCCGAACGTAACACAGCGGTCGCGATCGTAGACAAGCCAGCATCGGCCGGCCGGATTGGCGCAAGTCATCGGCCAGAGACGAAAACACGCGGATACCTCACCCATTGTTGAATGGAAATCACGCCGAAAAGCTTCTATCGCAGAAACGATCACATTCCGGGTCTTGTCCAGCGCCCGTGGCAAGGTAAGATTGCGCAAAGGAGACGACCACGATCATGACTCGAGATGACATTCATCTGCTCTTCGAATACGACCGCTGGGCGAACCATAGCGTTTTTCAGGCGGTCGCCACTCTCAGCACCGAACAATTCACGCGTGATCTCGGCGGCACATTCCGTTCCGTCCGCGACGCGCTCGTGCACATCGTCGGCGCTGAGGCGGGTTGGTTAACGTGTTGGAACGAACCGTCTCCCACAGCCGACTTCGTCGACGACGTGTGGGCGCGCCAGGACTCCGTATTCAATCCCAACTCGTTTCTTGACCTCGCAGCGGTGCGGTCAAAGTGGGCGGAAGTCGAGCAAGAGCAACTCGAGTTTGTGAATCGCGTAACCAACGAATCCTTGCGAACGATGATTCCTGTGCGCGCAACGCAAATTAGCCTGGCGCACCTCATGCAACATTTGGCGAACCATTCCACTTACCATCGCGGTCAAATCTCGCTCATGATGCGGCAGCTTGCTGCGAAACCGCTCTCCACGGACTTCGCCATGTTTCTGATGGAAGGCCGCCGCGAAGCAGCCGAAAAAACCGTGCGGTAGCTGCGGAGCCGGCGCGGACCGGTCACCGTGACCCGCTGCTTCATGAATTTGCGTTACATATAGATTGAGACACAAAGTTTCGCGGAGCTTCCATGCCACAACCGACCCACGACACCCACGCGCAGCTCGCCGAAATTCGCGATTCCCTACTCGAAATCTACGCGGCCAACGACCCCATGAACCAGCTAATCCTCGCCACTCTCGACCGGCGCGCTTGGCGCGCTCAATCACCCGCGGAAAAACGCAGCGGACGTACCATCGCCGCCATCTTCGCGCATCTCCACAATTGCCGCCGTGTGTGGCTGAAAAATTCCGCGCCGCATCTGAAATGTCCCGCGCCCCTGGATCCCGACCGCTGCACCATGAAACAAGCCGCCGCCGCGCACAAAAAAAGCGCCGCGCAATGCCTGCTCATGCTTACGGACGCTCTCTCCACCTCTCCCGATCGCCGCGTAACAAAATTTTCTCGCGGCAGTTGGTCACAGGTTTGGCCCGCCGGCGCCACCATGTTCGGCTACATGTTCGCCCACGAAGCCCATCACCGCGGCCAAATCCTGATGCTCGCCCACCAATTGGGCCATCGCGTCCTCCACGACAGCCCAGGCATCTGGCACTGGGAAAAACTCTGGAAAAAAGCCGGCCTGACCACGCGCCCCCACTAAACGCAAAGCGCCGCATTGGGGTTTTACGGGTGCCGCATCCTCGCCGCGGGCAAGGGTGCGTTCCTCGGCGTCCTAAAGTTGCCTCCCCGTGCTGCGATCAATTTTCTTATCGGCTCAAAATCCCCGCCGCAGAAAAACCTTGTCATCCCGCCGCATCCAGAGTAAACAACGCACACCCATGTTCACCACACCGCCGCTGTCGCCATCGCCAGCACCGCCCGCGCGCCAACTCAATCTCCACACCTACGCCTGGGAAGACGCCACAGTCGTCCGCTGCACCGGCCGCCTGACCATGGAAACTTCGCCGGAACTCAAGACCGAAGTAAAGACCCTGCTCCCGCAAAAACGCCGCATTATCCTCGACCTCACCGACCTCGGCTACATGGACAGCTCCGGCCTCGGCGCGCTCGTCGGCCTCTACATCTCCGCGAAAACCGCAAAATGCGAACTCCAGCTCCACAACCTCAGCCCGCGCATCCGCGATCTCCTAAGCCTCGCCAACGTTCTCTCCGTCTTCGAAGAATGCGGCCGCACCGGCACTCGCTGCCCCTGAGTCCTCGATTCTTTTTTCTTGTGTTCACCGGGCCTCGCGCCGTAGTCTCCGATACACCAACGGGCCCAGCCGGGGGAGAAACGAAATGACCTCGCCCGAAAATCCAGCTGCCGGCAACGTCACCCAGCCTCTCACCGCTCGCCTCGAAGCAGCCACCGGTGAATTGCAACAATTAGAAGCCCTCGTAAAATCCGGCGAACTCGACGCCCGCGTCCTCTCTGAATTCCGCAATGCCGTGGACCACATCCGCAGCACCACCTGGGCCGTGCAAAAATGGCTCGGCCTCAACTACGAGTCCGGGGGCGACCCGTTCTCTGTCCTACCTGTCATGTCCGCCGAACGCGTAAAACGCGCCACCCAAATCGCCAACGACCTCTCCCTCGACCTCCAAACGGTAGACGTAGGCATCGAAACCCCAGGCATAACAGAACTGTTCGACGCCATAGACAACCTCCGTCGCCGCCTCGCCACTCTCCTAAAGCGCGAAGCCTGACGAACCTCTTCCCTCAGGGCTTTTCGATTTTGCAGTTGCACTTCCGGGGCGCAGTTGCACTTCGGGGGGCCGCATGCTTTTGCGCCGCGCGCAAAGGGTGCATGGCTCAGCGTCAAAAGTTTCCGCCTTGCCGCGGGCTCCGCTTCGTGAAGCGGCGAGATCAATCTGGAGTGCGGCAACGACAACGGCACACAAAGACGTCCTACTTCCCCTTATAATCCACAAACAAATCCGGAAATTCCTGCTTCAACGCCCGAACCTTCGGCAAATCGCAAATCTGTATATAAGGATTCCCCGGATTATGCAGCGCATAGTCCTGGTGATAATCTTCCGCGCGATAAAATCCCTTCAGCGGCGTAACTTCCGTCACAATCGGCGCCCCAAAAACCTTCGCCGCGTCCAATTGCGCAACGTAAGCAGTAGCCACGTGCTTCTGCTCCTCATTCGTATAAAAAATCGCCGACCGATACGACGTCCCCACGTCCGGCCCCTGCCGGTTCAATTCCGTAGGATCGTGCGCCACCGAGAAAAATATCCTCAGCAGCTGCCCATAAGTAATCCGCGAAGGATCGTAAACCACCTGCACCGATTCCGCATGCCCGGTAGTCTCCGTAGACACCTGATCGTAAGTAGCGGTATCCGCCGCCCCGCCTGCATACCCAGCAGCCGTAGCAACCACCCCCTTCACGCGCTCAAACACTGCCTGCGTCCCCCAAAAGCACCCGCCTGCAAACACAGCAGTCTCTTTCCCAGCCGACGCCGCCAAAGGCGCATCAATCTTCGCCGCAGGCACCGGCTCCCGAGGCGCCGCATGCACCACATACAACACAACGAAAATCACAGCCGCAAATCCCAAACCCAAAAGCAATCGCCCTCGCATAAAATCGCTCCTCACAATCCCACCCATATATAGTACGTCGCTCCAGCCAAGACGGATTGCAGAACGTCCCTGGTAGTCGGTTACAATCGCACCCACTTTCGTGCTTTCGAACTCGGCCGTAGCTCCGGCTCACAGCCAGTCCCTCTCGGAACCACGATTGCGAATTGCTGCGAAAGTGCCGGCGTGCAAAATTGAGAATAATACTTCGAATAGCGGCCGTGTTCTGCCTCCTGAGTGCGGCTCCTCTCATCTTTCTTTCGGTTTTGTGGCTCCCCGCCGAAATCAAGGAGTTCGTCCAGCTCCAGCATGCTCCAGCCCCGGCTGCAATGTCCGACTATTACCGCTATCGCGAAGCTCGCCTCCACGAGATGCGGTACGTGTTCTTGCTCTACGCCTTGAGCGCCGCAGCGGCTGGTGGGCTTTGGTTCATCGTCGCGGGCGTGCTTACCTGGCGGGGAGAACTGGCTATTTGGAGTGTCACCGCAATAGCTGGTGGCTGCATTGCGCAATTCATGCACGCGTGGGTTCTACCCGGCAAGGAATCCACCGCCCCTTACATCTTCTTACTTGACGTCCCGGCGGGTATTGCCGTCATTGCCGTAATCGGTACAGTCTCAATTCTCGCCTCTCGCTTCCTGCGCAAACCCGCCGCGCAGTAATTTTCGCCTCGCACCGCGATGTAAAGGCTCCCCGCCTCAATTGGCACTCCACCTTCGCCCATACACCAACGAAACCCCTCGCCGCGCCTTAATCCAACACCTATACAACCGCAATCAGTCCAGCCCACTCTAAAAGTCGAAAGCGCATCCCTTTGTTTCGGCAACCGCTACACCGCGCCGTGAACACGCGAACAACAATTTCTTCCTCCCGGGCTCCCGCCGCTCACCGCGACGCTCTCATGAAACTCGCCCTCCCCATTTTGCTCGTGGCTACAGTTCTAACCGTAAGCGCCCAGCAAGGCCCCACCATCTCCACCCGCACCAACCTTGTCTCGCTCTTCGCCACGGTCCACGACCAAGATGGTCGCGTCGTGAAAGATCTTACCGCCGACGATTTCCTGCTGCTCGAAGACGGCAAGCCGCAGCACATCATCTACTTCTCGCAAAAGTCGGATCTTCCGCTCACCATCGGCCTGCTCGTGGACACCAGCCGCAGCCAGACCGGCGTCCTCGAGCAAGAGCGCCGCGCCAGTTACACCTTTCTCGATCAAGTCCTGCGTGAGGGCACTGACCGCGCCTTCATCGCACACTTCGACATTCGCGTCGGTATCTTGCAAGACCCCACCTCTTCGCGCGACGCCCTTCAAACGGCGCTCGAGCGCCTGAAAATTCCCGATCGCGATTCCACTCTCGTCTTCAGCGCCATTAAAGAATGTTCCGAAGACCCCATGTACGACTTGCGGGGCCGGAAGGCGTACATTCTGCTCTCCGATGGCGTGGCATATAAAGAATCAACTTCGATCACCGAAGCCATCGAATACGCGCAGCGCGCGGACACCATCATCTACCCGATTCGCTTTGCCGACCCGGTGCCGCTGTCGCGGCCGCTTATCGGCGCCATTCTCGCGATCGCCAGCGAGCACGGCAAACAAGGCCTGCACCGTATGGCCAACGAAACCGGCGGCGCGTATTTCGAAGTCACACCAAGCCGGTCCATCGAGGACATCTACTCGCAGATCGAAGAAGCGCTCCGCAATCAATACATGATCGGCTACACACCCGGGCGCGCGAAATCAGACGGCAAATACCACAAGATCAAACTCACCACGAAAGATCGCCACTTCACCGTAGACACCCGCGCCGGCTACTACGCCAAATAAAAACAGGCCGCGAGATCGAATCGCCTTTGTAGCGGCGCACTTCAGTGCGCCAGCCGTTGCATT
>Ga0307478_10001598_pt1 | contig 19259 bp, 19 predicted proteins | sample atmos_gasesECM4C_2_FD_203713 | JGI IMG/M metagenome (GOLD analysis project Ga0307478, IMG submission 203713) | Hardwood forest soil microbial communities from Morgan-Monroe State Forest, Indiana, United States - atmos_gasesECM4C_05 | ecosystem: Environmental > Terrestrial > Soil > Temperate... | reverse complement strand
GAGTCGCCGATGAAATTTATGATGGCGCTGGAGTTGGGATCGACGGGAGCGGCAGAAATATCCTGATTCCATGCATTGTCGCTAGGGAACGGAATAAATCCGTTAAGGCTCGCGCCGCGGCCAAGACTCATGCCGCTGCAGGATTGGGCTCGCGCGGCGCGGTCGCAAAATATGAGAGACACAGTACGATGGCAAGCAGAAAACGGAATCGCTGCATGAAGCACCTCGGGAAGGGAATTCGTTGAGGCCAGATTAGCACGATCCCAGCGCGTGGAACCCTTCGCAGAAAACACGGAAGTTCCAGTGCGGTGAGATCGTCAGGCCATGAAGTGAGCGTCCGAACGGACGATGGGTCTCGAGAAGTTTGCGACCGGCTGCTGCGCGACGAATCTGAACTCAGAAGACCTCGAACCAGGAACTTCCAGTGACTGGAGGAAAGATGACGCGGAAAATCAATATTGCCGAGAAGTTCGCCAAAATTTCGGAATTCTACAAACCGCATATCGCGGCCGAGTTGAACGGACAAATGGTCAAGCTGGTGAAGGCGAACACTGAGTTCGTCTGGCATCACCATGACCATGAAGACGAAATGTTCCTCGTGGTCAAAGGCAAGTTTCGGATGGAATTCCGCGACCACGATGAGTGGATCAAGGAAGGCGAGTTTATCGTGGTACCCCGCGGTGTGGAGCACCGCCCCGTCGCCGAGGAGGAATGCTGGATCGTGCTGTTCGAACCGGCGTCTACCCTCAATACCGGCAACGTGATTAACGAACGAACTCTGCCTGAGCTGCAACGCGTGTAAGCACGCAGCGCGCAGTTTTCGCTTTTGCTGCCGGAGACTTTCTCGTATACCTCCGGCAACTTTGTGACATTTCATTTTCGCGAACTCATGAAAATCATTCGTCTCACGCTGCTTTGCGCTATGGCCATCACCGCCGTAGCGCAATCAAAATCGAACTACGAGATTTACGCCATCCGCTATGCAACCATACCCGACTTCCCGGTTTCTGACCTCGTGGCGGACGCCGAGCCGGGCCGCAAGCTCGATATCGCCATGATGATCTGGCTGGTGCGCGGCAACGGCCGCAATATCCTGGTCGACTCTGGGTTTTATCACGATCGCTTTTTCAAGGACTGGCAGGTGAAAGATTTCACCAAGCCTTCCGACGCTCTAGGTCGGATCGGCCTGAAGCCCGAGGACATAACCGACGTCATCATTACGCACATGCACTGGGATCACGCCGATGGCATGGATCTGTTTCCCAACGCCCGCATCTGGATTCAGAAAGACGAGCTGCAATATTACGCGGGCCAAGCCTGGCAATCGAAGGACACTCATGGCGGCATCGACGAGGAGGACGTGCTCACTCTAGTGAAGCTCAACACGCAAGGACGCGTCGGTCTTGTGGATGGCGATGCTCAGCAAATTATTCCCGGTGTGACTTGCTACACCGGCGGCAAACATACGTTTCAATCTCAGTATGTCGGCGTGCAGGCGGCTGCCGGAACCGTTGTGCTGGCCAGCGACAATATGTATTTGTATGAAAATCTCGAGCGGCGTGTGCCAATCGCCGCCACGCTCGATGCCGCGTCAAACCTCCGTGCGCAGGACCGCATGAAACAAATCGCGACACGGCCCGACCTTATCGTTCCCGGACACGATCCCGCAGTCTTCGCAAAGTTCCCGAATCCCGTGCCGCGAGTAGCCAAAATCCAATAACCGCAGATCGATCAACCGCAAAATCCAATAACCGCTGATCCGATAAGAATAAGCTGCGACCAACTCCGCCCGGCTTTCATCTAGAATGAAACCATGGAGTTGACCGTCTATTCTGCAGCGTGGTGCCCCGATTGCCGCGAAGCCAAACGCTTCCTGGCCAAGCACAATATCCAATACAAAGATATCGACGTCGAATCCACGCCAGGTGCGGCGGAAGAGATCGTCGAACGCACCGGCAAGCGCGCCATCCCGCAATTCGTGATCGATGGCGAGTGGGTGCAACCCTATGTGCCGGGGCGTGGGTTCCTCTACGAACAAATGGCAAAACGGCTGGGCATCGAAAAACCATAGCCCCCATTTTTCCTCAGCATCAACTAAGTCGCTTCTGAAATCCCCCGGTCATCATCTTCCGTACCGTGGAAAAGCCCCGCCGGACAAGGGAAGATGACCAATCCCCCGCATTCATCGCTCGCCGTTTTCCGCTGCGGAGAAGGATCGAGCACGGGGGCAATCCGCTCATGTCCGAACCGGAAGATCGTCAGGCATCGACCGAAGTTAGCGACATCTGGCAGTGGATGGTGCAGTCCGTGCTGGGAGTGGCGTTGGTGGTTGGCGCGGTTGCTCTATTCCATTACTATGCGCCCGCCACGGCGCAGGCCCCACAGCAGGAAGAAGAACTCCGAAAGCAGGTAGGCCAGCTTTCGCTGCAGGTCGCAGAACTCGAAAAAGAACAGGCGATGCCTGCCCTGGTTCTGGCGCACTATCGTAATTCGATTGGCTACATCCACGGCGTGTTTCAGGTTGGCTTTCCCAACCAGCCAATCGCGATTCGCGCGCGCGTGTCGGGAACAGGCTTTCTGGTTGGCAACGGACTTTTGGCCACCAACCGCCATGTGGCCGAGCCTTGGTATGGCGACGCCGAGGCCGAAGCTCTGATTCAGCGCGGCGCCACGGCTCGCTTGGAGAGCTTGGTTGTATTCTTTCCCAATTCTCCGACACCCGTGACCTTAACCCCCGGCACAGTTTCTTCCAGCGGCGATCTCGCCGTACTTAGGATTGAAGATAAAGAAGCCGTAAGCGGGCTTCCTGTGCTCCCGCTGGCGAAAGGAACTGCATCGCCGGGAGAGTTGGTCACGGTGATCGGCTACCCCATGGGAATCGCCGGGATGGTCGCGAAGTCGCCGAGCGGAATTTACCAGCGCCTCGCGTACCGGCACAATGACATCAATGCTGCGAGCGAACTGGCGGCGCTATCGTTGATTCGGCCATCGACCACCTGCGGCCATCTGGGCGACGTTGTCGGCGACAAACTCATTTACGACGCACCCACAGCGCATGGCGGCAGCGGCGGCCCTGTTTTTAATTCGAATGCCGAAGTCATCGGAGTGAACTCCGCCTACATCGACGGATTCTCCGGCGGCACGCTGGGAGTCTCTGTAGAAGCCTTGCGCCCCCTGATCGACGCAGCGGAAAAGAAGCCTTAGAAAGCCGGCTACTTCAAGCCTGAAACATCCAGGCCAGCCTTTCTCGGAAACCATCCCGGCTCGCGTACATGTTCATCCTGGAAACGCCGGAGCCGCGCGGCCATCACGCCACTGCGGCCCAGGTACCCCACCACTTTGCGATGGTCGGCGCGTTCGACCACAGGCAAACGTCCGATGTCATAGCGCAGCATCTTCGATGCAGCTTCGGAGACAAGTTCGTCAGGGTGCGTCACGATAAGCCGTGTGCTGCCGGCCTCCTCGACACTCATCGCTCCGGCGGAATCTTTGTCGAATGCACGGAGCAGGTCGCCACGGGTGATGATGCCGGCAAGTTTCCCGCTGCCGTCGAGGATCAGCAGGGCTTCGTGGCGAGCTACGGTGGGGTCGTGTCGCGCGATGCGTTCGGCGAGTTCGCTTACCTTCGTCCCAGCCGCGACGGTAGGCAGTTCCCGATCCATGGTCTCGGAGACTTTGCTTTGCGACAGAGTGTCAGCTTCGTAGTCCTGATGGACATGCAGGCCGCGGCGCGCAAGTTTTTCGGTCATGATCGAGCTGTTGGGCATCAGGAGCATGGCAATGCCATCGGCGATGACGCTGACCAGCATGAGAGGCAGCACGGAGTTGTAATCCCGCGTGATTTCGAAAGCGAAGATGATGAACGTAAACGTGGCGCGCGAGGCTGAGGCAAACACCGCACCCATCGCGACCAGCGCGAAAGCTCCCGGCGAGAGGTGCGCACTGGGCAGAAAGTGATTGGACACTATGGCGAAAATGCCGCCCATCGCGGCGCTCCACATAAAGCATGGCGCCAGCAGTCCACCGGAGGTGCCTGAGCCGAGTGAGATGGCCAGGGCTGCGGCTTTGGCCAGCATGACGACCAGCAAAAGCTTCCACGCCAGCTGGCCGTTGAGAATATCGCCGATCGTGTCATAGCCGACACCGAGTACGCGAGGTACAAAGAAGCCGATGATGCCCAATCCGAGCGCGCCGACCGTCGGCCACCAAAGCTCATCGAACGGAAGTTTGTCGAACTGATCCTCCACCCAGTAAAGCAGCTTGCTGAAACCGACCGCGGCGAGACCGCAGATCAGTCCTAAAACCAGATAAAACGGCAGCCCGCGGGGAATTGCAAAGTCCATCGGCCTGACCTGGAACATCGGTCCCAATCCCAGAAGCTGCATGTGGACGGCGGTTGCCAGAGTACTTGCAATCACCAGCGGGATGAAGGAACGCGATTTGAATTCGAAGAGCAGAAGTTCAATGGCAAGAATCACGCCAGCGATGGGAGTATTAAACGTGGCCGACATTCCAGCAGCGGCGCCGCATGCGAGCAAAACTTTACGCTCGACCGCAGTAGTGTGGAAGGCTTGTCCGACGAGCGATCCGATCGCTCCACCCGTCTGAATGATCGGGCCTTCCGCGCCGAAGGGACCGCCAGTGCCGATGGCAATCGCGGCCGAGATGGGCTTTAGAATGGCCACACGCGGCGCAATCCGGCTGCGGTTGAACAGCACGGCCTCCATCGCTTCAGGGATGCCATGGCCCTTGATTTTCGACGTGCCGTACTTGGCCATGACTCCAACCACGAGGCCGCCAATCACCGGAACGACGATAACAATCCAGCCGAGTTGATTGTGCTGGGCGCTGGAGAAGTCGGCCGACCAGCGATGAAAGAAGAAGAGGTTGGTGAACAGGCCGATCAACTTATAGAGTGCGTAGGCTACCAGGCCGGCCACCAGGCCAATCGCGGCGGAGAGAAATGAGACCAGCAGCATGCGGAACGGCGCAGGCGCCGCCGCGTCGATTGCCGTCCGAGCTTTGTCTCGCTCTGAGGCAGTGGAGACCTCGGTTGAGTTTGCCGGGAAGAGTGAATGTTTTGAAGTTTGTTCGTCGAACGTGCTCATGGATGTTTTGCTATCCTTGCTTTTTTCCGGGGGAGGGGCAAATGCCTTGCAGGAGCGTCGTTACCGTCGCGCATGATACGCTGAAGAGCAGCCACAAGTTCAGGTCCGGTCGAGCGTAGTTCGTCGTGATGGTGAATAGCCAGCTCGCTTAGGACCTTTTCTCCTTTGGCGGTGAGCGCGAGCAGTACCTCCCTGCGGTCGTCATGCGCACGTGTGCGATGCACAAAACCTCCCGCCTCCAGGCGGTTCACCAGTTCCACGGTGCTGTGGTGACGGATCTCCATGCGGCCGGCTAATTCGCGAATCCGAGGCCGCACACCCGCCGGCATGCCCTTGATCGCCAGCATGAGTTGATACTGGCCGCGCTCCAGCCCCGCCTGCTTCACCACTTGCTCACTGAAATGAAGGAAGCGGCGGATCTGGTAGCGAAACTCCGCCAGTCCCTGGTAATCCGATAAGGTGAGCTTCTTCATGCCGCCGATTGTATCGTGCTGCGATCTAAATCGAATCGCGATAAACTATATCGTCTAACGATATAATATCAGAAGGCCGGTTGAGAATCGATTGCTGATTGTTGATTGCAAATTGTCGACTGCTAATCGCTAATTGCCAATCGCCGGTGAAACCCACCGGAACCTTCAGCTTTAAATCAGCAATGAACAATCAGCAACCAACAATTGCCCGGACCCCTAGCCTCTTTTCCGCACTCCAGTTAGAATCCTCTGTCCCACTATCGCCGCAATCGAAAGGAGCGACTCGACTTTGATTCCGCGCTACACCCGCCCCGAGATGGGCCGCATCTGGAGTGACGAAAACCGTTTCCGGACATGGCTGGCCGTGGAGGTCGCCGCCAGCGAAACTTTGGCCGAAGCTGGCATGGTACCGAAGGAAGCGGCGCAGGCGATTCGCGAGCGCGCCGATTTTCGCGTCGAGCGCATCCACGAGATCGAGGCCGAGGTGCGCCACGATGTCATCGCCTTTACCACCGCTGTCGCGGAGATCGTTGGCCCGCATGCCCGTTGGTTCCACTACGGCCTTACCTCGAACGACGTGGTTGACACCGCGCAGGCGTTGCTGATCAAGCAGGCTTCGGCTCTCATCGCAAAGGATCTTGTGCGATTGGCCGATGTGCTCGAACGCCGCGCCTGGGAATTCAAAGACACGCCAATGGTGGGACGCACGCACGGAATTCACGCAGAGCCCATCACGTTCGGTTTCAAAGTGGCCAACTGGTTCTCTGAAACGCAACGCAACATCGCGCGCTTTCGCTCAGCTGCCGAAGACATGCGCGTGGGAAAATTTTCCGGAGCCGTGGGAATCTTCGCCCATCTCACGCCGGAGATCGAAGAAAGAATTTGCGCCCGACTTGGCCTTAAGGCGGCAGCGGTTTCGTCGCAAGTCATCCAGCGCGATCGACACGCGACTTACCTGGCGACGCTCGCCGTGATTGCCTCGACCCTCGACAAGATTGCGACAGAAATTCGTCACCTGCAGCGCACCGAAGTCCGCGAGGCCGAGGAGTTTTTCAGCGAAAAGCAGAAGGGTTCCTCTGCCATGCCGCACAAGCGCAATCCCGTAACCGCCGAGCAGATCAGCGGCTTGGCGCGCATAGTGCGCGGCAACGCGCAGGCAGGATTCGAAAATGTCGCCCTATGGCACGAACGCGATATATCGCATTCTTCCGCGGAGCGCGTCATTTTGCCGGACTCGACCACGCTCATCGATTACCTGCTGAACAAGACTACGAATCTGGTCGAGACCATGTTCGTTTATCCCGAACGCATGCGAGCGAATCTTGAGAGCACCCATGGGCTGATTTTCAGCGGACAACTTCTGCTCGACCTGGTCGAGCACGGCATCTCACGCGAAGACGCCTACCGGCTGGTGCAGGGCCACGCGATGCGAGCCTGGAAGGAGAATCTCGACTTCCACCAACTGGTTCTCGCCGACAAGCAAATCACCGGAACAGTTCCCCGCAAACAAATCGAATACGCCTTCGATTTGCAGCGGCAGCTAAAGAATGTGGATAAGATTTTCGCCCGCGTATTCAGCAAGAAAGGTCGTCCCTCGCCGAAGCCTGCTAGAGTAAAGCAAAAATCAAAGCGGCGGTAAGCGCGCTGTCGACATTGAGTATCAGATTTTCTAGAGACAAAGTTTGCGTTCGCAGCCTAGAGAACCGCCACTCAGCTTTTGCCGGACTCTAAAATATTTTCTTCCGCCTCCAGCGCATCGTCGCTGGATCTATTTTTCATCCCACTGAGTTCCCCCGCGCGTCGCAACTGCGGGAAAACCCAGGCCCATAGAGCGATTACGAAAAGCGTTCCTACGCCCCCCAACACCACCGCGGGAACCGTGCCAAACCACTGCGCGGTCAGGCCCGATTCGAATTGGCCAAGTTCGTTCGACGTGCCAATGAAAACCATGTCTACGGCCATCACTCGTCCGCGCATTACGTCCGGCGTGCCGAACTGCACCAGCATCGCGCGAATGATTACGCTGACCATGTCGCATCCGCCGAGCAGAACGAGCGCCGCCAGTGACAGCGTCAGACTGCGCGACGCCCCAAAGATAATTGTGAAAACTCCGAACCCGGCCACAGACCACAACAGCGCCGGCCCCGCTCGCCCGCGCAAGGGTCGGTGAGCCAAAGCCACAGCCGTCAAAGCCGCGCCAACTCCCGGAGCCGTGCGCAGCAGGCCAAGTCCCCACGGTCCAGTGTGCAGAATCTCCCGCGCATACACCGGCAAAAGAGCGACGGCTCCGCCCAGCAGTACCGCAAACAGATCCAGCGAGATCGCTCCCAGGATGAGCTTCTCGCGCCAAATAAAATGCAAACCGGCGAGCACCGTCTTGCCGGTCAGCGGCTCGCGGCGTCGCGCTTGCTCCGTCGCCTTGATGCGGAACGCAGAGAGCAGCGCGCCCAAAGCAGTCAGCATGGCCAGCGCATAAACAGCCTTGGGGCCGTGCGCCAGCGCATACAGAATTCCGCCCAGCGATGGTCCAATAATTACGGCGGCTTGAAAGGTTGTGGCATTCCAGGTAACAGCGTTATGGAAGTGTTCCTCCGGAACGAGTTGCGGCAGAATCGATCGGCTCGCCGTTCCGTTGAACGACCGCACCACTCCGAGCATGACCAGAACAACATAAATCGGCTTCACCGACTGCGTACCGCGCTCAGCAATCACCAGCAACAGCGCCGAGCACAGTGCGAATCCCGCATAGCAGGTAGCCAGCACCTTGCGGCGCTCGAAGCGGTCTGAGGCGTGCCCAGAAGCCAAAAACAACAAAATCCCGGGAAGAAACTGCGCCAGCCCAACCAGTCCCAGATCGAGGGCGCGCTTGGTAATCTCGTAAACCTGCCATCCCACCGCGACCGCCTGCATCTCGATCGCGGCGACAATCAGGAATCGTGCAGTCTGAAACAGCACAAAATCCGGATGCGTAAATGCGATGAGTCCAGCCTTGGAGTCGGAGGAGGCGGCCATTCGAGGTCGAGTAAATCGATCCTTAAATAATACGATCCTCTAATGTGCCACAGAACGAGACCGCGCGCGTATGGCGAGATCCGCGTCGGGAAGTTTTTATTCGCCTGAATCCCGCACGTCCTAGGACTGATCGCTATAATCCGACTTGGCTAAAAGCTCGCATGCGCTTCGAAATTTTCATTGCAACCCGTTACCTTCGCGCGAAAAGGCGCCAGGCCTTTATCGGCATTATTACCGGCATCTCCATCGTGGGAGTTGCCGCAGGCGTGGCCTCGCTCATCGTGGCGCTCGCCATCAACAATGGTTTTCGTCAGGACTTGCAAGAACGCCTCATCGGCTCAACTTCGCACGTCAGCCTCTTGCGCATCGCCGACGATGGCATCAAGGACTGGCCGCCGTTGTTCGAACGCCTCTCCAAACAGCCCCATGTCGTTGCCGCCGCCCCGGCAATTTTCGAACAAGTTCTCATTTCGCGCGGTCCGCGCGCCCGCGGCGCTGTTCTCAAGGGCATGATTCCGTCCTATGAACGCAAGGTGGGCGATCTGCTCAATAGCGTAAAAGAAGGGTCAGCTTCAGCGCTCGAAGAAAACGAACCGAGAAAAGATCAAGCGGGAGTCGTCGCCTCGCCTGCTCCGAGCGGAGCAACTCCAGCGACCGATTCCGCCGATTCCCTTGCCGGCGTGCAGGCGCGCGTGGCGGCCATGCCTCCCATTATTCTTGGCAAAGACATGGCTGATAATTTAGGTGCGACCGTCGGTTCGGTGGTGCTGGTCACCAGCCCACAAGGTGAACTTACTCCCTTCGGCATGGTGCCTAAATACAGCCGCTTCCGCGTTGTAGGAATCTTCAGTTCAGGCTTTTTCGATTACGACTCGTCGTGGGCCTTCACCCGGCTATCGGACGCGCAGCGCCTCTTCGGACTCGGCGATCTGATCTCGGTCATCGAGTTCAAGGTCGACGATATCTATAAGGCCGGCGAGGTTTCGCGCCAACTCGAAGATGCGGCCGGCAAAGGCTTCATGACCACCAATTGGATGGAGCAAAACCAGGCTCTGTTTCATGCCCTGCGTCTGGAGCGGCTAGTCACGTTCATCACCATCGGTCTGATTGTGTTCGTCGCCGCCCTGAACATTTTGATTTCGCTGATCATGATGGTCATGGAAAAAACCAAAGACATCGCCGTGCTTATGTCGATGGGTACGCGCAAGTCGCAAGTGCGCAACGTGTTCATCGCTCAAGGAGTTCTCATCGGCGTCATTGGCACCGCCATCGGCCTGCTCCTCGGCTATGCCATCTCCTACGCCGGCGGCCACTACCACATGATCTCGCTCTCGCCAGAAGTTTATTCCATCGACTACGTCCCCTTCGCCCCGCGCCTGATCGATGGCGCGCTCGTAGCCCTGGTAGCGATTGGAGTTTCATTTATAGCGACGCTGTATCCGTCATGGTCAGCCGGCCGAACCCTCCCCGCAGAAGCCCTGCGCTACGAATGAAAATGCAAGTCTAGGGGACATTAAATCGCCCTGTCATCCTGAGCGAGGATTTTGCTCCGCGCCGCGAAGCAAAACCGCAGTCGAAGGACCCCTATCCGTCAACACCGTTGGCGGCACCGCAAGGCATTCTCCAACGGAACCTTTCACACGCCGTCGCCGTACAATCAAACAGAAAGAAAAAGGAGGTCTCTCCCATGTTCACGTTCCTCCTCTGGTGTATCCTCTTCGTCGTCTGCTGGCCGCTAGCTCTGTTAGCGCTGATCGCGTACCCATTCATCTGGCTATTGTTGTTGCCATTCCGCATCGTCGGAGTGGCCGTCCATGGAGTGCTGGAGGTCATATACCTCGCCATCACGCTCCCGTTCCGCCTGTTGGCCGCACCGTTCAGGATTTAAAGATCATTTAAGCAGTGGATTTCGTCCGGTAGTAATAGATCAGATCGAGCGGGAGAGGCGTCTTCCCAAGAGATCGCAGAAATCCGGACACCTGCCCGCGATGGTGCGTGGCATGATTCACCACATGCAAACCGATCTGCCAAAGCGGCGTTCGATGTGGATTTCCCTTCATGTCTCGGTAGTCGCGCCACTCGTTCAACGAATCGTCGGTCAGCGATGCGGCCCACTCTTTCCACCGATCCCCCAAACTCGTCCACTCGCGAGTCAACTTGGCTAGATCGTAGTCTACAGGCTTTACCAAAGCATCGAGCTGTCTTCCCTCTACACGGGCTAGCCAAATGCGATCCGCACCGAAGATATGAACCAGCGTCCCGTGCACACTCTTGTCCGCCGTTCCGAAGTCATGCGTCAGTTCTTCCGAAGTAAGCTGCGCTGCAGCATTGAGCAGCCGACTTGAAGCCCACATCGAGTAATCGAAATGCATTCGAACGAGTTCCGCTGAAACCAGCACACTAGCTCTCCATCACTTTCAGCCGTTCGCCTACAATTAGCCTCGCCCCGGTCGCGCTCTGCACATCCTCCGCCGTCAATCCCGGAGCCACTTCCTCCAGTACCAATCCCTGTTTCGTCACCCGCAGGTAAGCCATCTCGGTCACAATCGTATCCACCACGTTCACGCCGGTCAGCGGCAGCGTGCATTTCTTCAAAATCTTCGGAGCGCCCTCCCGCGTCGTGTGCTCCATCGCCACCACTACGCGCCGCGCCCCGGCGACCAGGTCCATCGCGCCGCCCATCCCCTTCACCATTTTCCCGGGGATCATCCAATTCGCCAAGCTGCCCGATTCATCCACTTCCATCGCGCCCAGCACGCTCAAATCCACGTGCGCACCGCGGATCATGGCAAACGAATCGGCGCTCGAAAAATACGAGGTCCCCGCCATCTCACTCACCGTCTCCTTGCCCGCATTAATCAGATCGGCGTCTTCCTCACCCTCCACCGGATACGGACCAATCCCCAGCATCCCATTCTCCGACTGCAGAACGACCTCCATCCCCGCTGGAACATAATTCGAAATCAGCGTAGGCATGCCAATGCCCAGGTTCACATAAAACCCATCTCGCAGCTCGCGCGCAATCCGCTTCACAATCCGTTCACGCTTGTCGACATCTTTACCCGGTTTATTCATCTTTAAGTCCTGTCATCCTGAGCGAGGATTTTGCTTCGCGATAGCGAAGCAAAACCGCAGTCGAAGGATCCCTTACACTGAGACATCGCCAATGCCACATCAAGGAGTTCTCCCGGTGCTCCAGCAGTTGGCATTACGACGCTTTCCGCACCGTCCGCTTCTCAATCCTCTGCTCGTACATCTCCCCCTGAAAAATCCTCTTCACGTATACCGATGGCGTATGCACCAGATCTCCGTCGATCTCCCCCGCCTCGACCAGATGCTCGACCTCGGCAATCGTTACCTTCGCCGCTGTCGCCATGATCGGATTAAAATTCCGCGCCGTCTTCCGGTACACCAGATTCCCCATCCGGTCGCCCTTCCACGCCTTTACCAATGCAAAGTCCGCCTTCAACGCCCGCTCCATCACATACGGGCGGCCATCGAACTCGCGCGTTTCTTTGCCTTCCGCAACAATGGTGCCGACACCGGTAGGAGTAAAAAACGCCGGAATCCCCGCACCCGCCGCACGTATCCGTTCCGCAAACGTCCCCTGCGGCACCAGATCGAGTTCCACCTTCCCCGCCAACACCATCGATTCCAGCAGCTTGTTTTCTCCCACGTAAGTCCCAATGTGCCGCCGAATCTGTCCCGCCGAAAGCAGCATCCCCGCGCCAAAGCCGTCGACTCCCGCGTTATTGCTGATCGTCGTGAGATTCTTCGATCCCTTTTTCACCAGCGCCCGAATCAGGTTCTCCGGAATCCCGCACAACCCAAAGCCGCCGATCATAATGATCGCGCCATCGTTCACATCGCGAATCGCCTCATCGGCATTGGCCACAACTTTATTCATAGCGAAAGGATTCTAAATGAAATTCCAGAAAGAGATACAGCACTCTGTCACTCTGAGCACCCTCTGTCATCCTGAGCGCAGCATTTGCTATCGCGAAGCGAAAGCAAATACGGAGTCGAAGGATCCCTACCTCTCAAACAGCAGCAGGCCTTGCAAGCACTTGCATAGCAGAACTGGTCTGACGCAGATCACTCTTTCTTCCCCGCACTCTTCTTCAACCCATGCGCCAGCTCAAACTCCTCCGCCAATTGTCGCGTCGCCAGATTCTCCCGGATGTGAGCCAGCCGCTGCTCCACCTTCAACAGCGCGTCCTCCAGATTCTTTTTGTTGCTGATCGCAATATCCCGCCACATCGAATAAGGACTCGCCGCAATCCGCGTCATCTCCCGCAAAGCGCGCCCGCCCGTCGAAAGCAGCGGCGCTTCCTCTCCAAACTCTTCGACCAGCGCCGCCGCCAGCGCCGTCGAAATCATCTGCGGCACCTGGCTGATCCATGCGCAAAGCCGGTCGTGCTCATCCGGCGGCAGCATCGCAACTCGCGCTCCAATCTGGTCAATCATTCCCGCGAATTCCGCGAACAATCCCTTCTGCAAGTTTTGTCCCGCCACCGGCGTCAAGAACCAAACCGCATTCTGAAATAAATCAGCATCCGCGAACTCAACGCCGCTGCTCTCTTTGCCCGCCATGGGATGCCCGCCCAGAAATCGCTTCCCTGCATTCCTTCCGAATACGCTCAGCGCTTGCTCAGTGACGGCTGTCTTCGTGCTGCCCACGTCCGTCAGCAGCGCGTCCGCAGGAAGTATGCAGCCCAGTTGCCCAATCAAATCCACGATAGCCAGAACCGGCGTTGCCAGCATCACCAACTGGCTGCCACGTACCGCCTCAGCAGGTTTTACAAAACCGTCGTCGATTACACCGCCTGTTTTCGATCGCTTCAGCGCAGGCTCGCGGTCGCAGCCAACGATCTTCCCTTTGAATTTTCTCTTCCGCAGCGCCAGCGCAAACGACCCGCCGATCAACCCCGTCCCAACGATCGTGATTTGCCGAATGGCCATAGAACATTTCACCACAGAGACACAGAGACACAGAGAAGAAAAGCAAATCCAGCGGAATTAAGATGACGCCAGGGAACAACATGGAGGGATCAGGTCCAACTCTTGCACTGGCTTTCTCTGTGGCTCTGTGGCTCTGTGTCTCTGTGGTTAAAACGTTCTATGCAATCTTTCGTCCCACTGCCGGCGCGATCATCCGCAACTCGTCCATCAGCTTCTCAAACTGTTCGGGAAACAGCGACTGCGCGCCATCGGACCATGCTTTGTTCGGGTCGCAATGTACCTCGATCAGCAGCGCATCCGCCCCGGCTGCCACGGAAGCTCGCGCCATCGGCGGAACTTTGTCGCGCCGGCCCGTACCGTGCGAAGGATCGGCTGTCATTGGAAGATGCGACAACTTATGGATGATCGGGATGGCCGAAATGTCCATCGTATTCCGCGTGTAGGTTTCAAACGTTCGAATCCCGCGCTCGCACAGGATCACGTCATAATTTCCGCCCGCCATAATATATTCCGCCGAGAGCAGCAACTCTTCCAAAGTCGCGGCAATTCCGCGCTTCAAGAGCACCGGCTTGCGCACTTTTCCCAGCTCGCGCAGCAGATTGAAATTCTGCATGTTGCGCGCCCCCACCTGCAAAATATCCACGTAGGGCAGCATCATGGGAATTTGCGAAATCTCCATCACCTCGCTGATCACCAGCAGCTTGAACTTCTCGCCGGCCTCGCGCAGCAGCTTCAACGCGTCTTCTCCGTGACCCTGAAACGAATAAGGAGAACTTCGCGGCTTGAACGCTCCGCCCCGCAGCACCCGTCCCCCGGCCTTTGCCACGATTTCGGCCGCCGAAAAAAGCTGCTCCCGCGACTCGACCGAGCATGGTCCCGCCATCACCACGACTTCGTTTCCGCCGACGCGGATTCCGTTCGCCAGCTTGACGATCGTTCCCTCCGGCCGAAAACTCTTCCCCGCGAGTTTGTACGGAGAACTGATGCGATGAACCGCTTGCACCCCCGGCAACAGCTCAAGGTTACGGATGTCAAAATCGACTACCGCTCCCACTGCGCCCAGCACTGTTTGCCGGGCGCCAGTCGAGCGGTGCACTTCAAAACCCATCTTCACCAGATGTTCAATCACCTGCTGCACCAACGCCTCATCCGCCGCTTCCTGCATCGCCACAATCATAAGAATCTCTGCTTCTCGCCCTTGGCTCCTCGCTTAGAGCTTCTAGCCTGGAGCTTCTACCCCTAACCAACTCTTTGTCATTCCGAGCGCAGCGAGGAATCTGCTTTCGTGTCCAGGCCACAAATCCTTCTCAGCACGAACACCCGCCCCTCAATGCCCCGCTTCAATCATTCACTCCCGAATCCAATTCCGTCTCCGTTTTCGCTGTCTCCGCCGTCGCCCCAATTCCTTCCTTCTGAATATTCCGCATCACATCCATAATCCGTTCAAAAATTCTAACCAGATCCTGTGCCGGAAGCGGCCCCGGATTTAGCTTCTGCACATTCTCAAACACAACCCGCTCCCGTTGCGGCTCGTAAATCGGCAAATTCGTATCCCGCTTCAAGCGGCCGATCTCCACCGCAGCTCGCGCCCGCTCACTCAGCAACTCCACCAGCCGCCGGTCAAGCTCATCGATCTTCTCTCGCCAATCCGCGATATCCATAACACTCTAATCTCTGTCATCCTGAGCGAGGATTGCGCTTCGCGAACGCGAAGCGCAACCGCAGTCGAAAGCCTGCCTTGAGCGAAGCCGAGGGGGATCCTCGCACGGCCCGCGGACCCGTCGGCCCTGCCAGGCATTTCTATCACTGCTGCGCTTCTACATTCTCCCGAGCGCGCGATCAGTTCCTCGGCGAGCTATTAACAGTCAGCTTCCTTACAAATTCCCCTACTGCTTGTGCTTCCCGTCCTCGATTCCGTTCAATCGTCTCCACAATCGCGCTTCCCACAACTACCGCATCCGCAAACTTGCCGACTTCCGCAAACTGTTCCGCATTCGAAATCCCAAAGCCCACGGCGATTGGCAACTTCGTTACGCGCCGCAGCCGCTTAACCAGTTTCTGCGCATCGTCCGCCAGTTGCTGTCTGGCTCCCGTTACTCCGGTGCGCGACACGGCGTAAACAAATCCTCGCGACGCTTCCGCAATCCGCTTCAACCGCGCATCCGGACTGGTTGGCGCCGCCAGAAACACCGGCGCTAGGTCGTTCGCCTTCATCGCCCGCAAGTATGGTCCCGCTTCTTCCACCGGCAAATCCGTGAGCAGCGCGCCGTCTACTCCCGCATGCCGCGCCACTGCGCAAAATTTCTCAATTCCCATCCGCAAGATCGGATTCAAATACGAAAACACAACGATCCCGGTTGACTGCGCATGTTGCCGCACCTCCGCCGCGAGCGTCAACACCTGCGCCAGGCATGTACCGTGTTTCAACGCCCGCTCACTGGCCCTCTGAATCACCGGACCGTCCGCTACCGGATCGCTGAACGGCACGCCCAACTCAATCACGTCCGCCCCCGCCTCGATCGCAGCCAGCACGATCTCCCGCGTAGTCGCGAGATCCGGATCGCCACACGTCACATACACAACGAGCGCCGGCTTTTTGTAGAAAGCTAAAGGCATAGAGGCGGATTGCTGATTATTGATTCAAAGTCTCAAGTTGCCCAAAGTAGGTTCTCAATCAGCAATCAATAATTAACAATCATCAATCTAACTTAAGGTTCTCCCGCATAATCCCGATATCCTTATCCCCGCGCCCGGAAACGTTCACGATCACGGCATCAGACTTCTTCATCTTCGGCGCGCGCTTCATCACCTCCGCCACTGCGTGCGCCGACTCAAGAGCCGGAATAATTCCCTCCGTTCGCGCCAGCAAAGTAGTAGCCTCCAAGGCCTCGTCATCCGATGCCGAAACGTACTCAGCCCTGCCCACGTCTTTCAACGCCGCATGCTCCGGCCCAATCGACGGATAATCCAGTCCCGCTGAAACCGAATGCGTCAACGCAATCTGCCCCGCCGAATCCTGCAACACATAAGAAAATGTCCCCTGCAGAACCCCCGGCGACCCTCCGCGAAACCGGGCCGCATGTTCTCCCAGCGCCTCGCCACGGCCACCAGCCTCCACTCCAATCAAGCGAACTTTCTTGTCTTGTATAAACTCGTAAAAAATCCCAATCGCGTTCGATCCTCCGCCCACGCACGCAATCACCGCCGCTGGAAGTTTGCCCTCGGCTTTCGAAATCTGCGCCCGCGCTTCCCGCCCAATCACGCGATGAAAATCTCTCACCATCGTCGGATACGGATGCGCCCCTAGCACGCTTCCCAACAAGTAATGCGTAGTCCTTACATTCGTCACCCAGTCGCGCATCGCTTCATTGATCGCATCTTTCAGCGTCCGCGATCCCGACTCCACCCCGCGCACTTCTGCACCCAGCAACCGCATGCGGAAGACATTCAATTCTTGCCTCCGCATGTCCTCGGTGCCCATGTACACCACGCATTCAAAACCGAGCAGCGCGCAAACCGTCGCCGTAGCCACACCATGCTGCCCCGCGCCAGTCTCCGCAATCACGCGGCGCTTTCTCATACGCTCCACCAACAGCGCCTGCCCCAGGCAGTTATTGATCTTGTGCGCCCCGGTGTGAAGCAAATCCTCGCGCTTCAAATAAATCTTCGCCCCACCCAACTTCCGCGTCAGCCTTCGCGCAAACGTCAGCGCCGTAGGTCGTCCCGCATAAGTCCGCAACAACTCATCCAGCCGCCTCTGAAATTTCGGATCGCGCTTGGCCTTCTCATACTCGCGCTCAAGTTCCTCGAGCGCTGCCACCAAAGTCTCCGGCACATATCGCCCGCCGTAAACCCCAAACCGCCCGGGAACGTTCGCGTTATTCCCCTTTCTTGTCATCCCGAGCGGAGCATCATCTTTGCGAAGCGAAGGTGATGCGGAGTCGAGGGACCTGCTCTTTCTTGCACCGAGTTGAACCTTCGCCGTCGCCACGCTCACAAACTCCTCTCCGCGTCTCGCACCGCCCGCACAAATGCCCGCACCTTCTCCGGATCTTTCTTCCCCGGGCTGGCTTCGACACCTGAAACCACATCCACTCCCCAAGGTTTGAGAATATCAATCGCCTGGCCCACATTTTCCGGGGTGAGTCCACCCGCAACAACCAGATTGACTCCACCCTGCTGCATTCCTTCGGCAACGGGCACAGCCTTTTCCCAATCAAATTTTCTCCCCGTGCCGCCGGGCATCTGCAGATCGCCTGAGTCCAGCAGGACTGTGGCCATCTCCGGCTCATTTGGGCGGGCACCATTTCGCCAATGTTTCCTCAATCCCGCAAAGTTAGAGGCTAACTCTTTAATCTCCTCTTCGTTTTTGGCTGTAAGGCTCATGGCCAGGGGTCTCAAGAATCTGGCATGCAATAGGCGGTCATGAAGACCAACGGCACCCATCTGAAAAAAACTACCATCGGGCGGATCGTAAATTTGCATCCCACTCAGTCCAGCATCTAGAAAAATCTCCATCGGATTACCGCTTGCGTTCCCAACGAATACTCCAATCTTCTCCACCCCCTCCGGCAACTTCTCCACAATCTCTCGCGCCGCCCCTACCGAAATATTCCGCGGACTCTTCTCATAAAACACAAACCCCACCGCATCTGCCCCCGCATCCACCGCAGTCAGCGCATCCTCCAAATTCGTCATCCCGCAAATTTTCACCCAAGTCATCTCACACGGCCACCACTTTCAATTTGTCATCCAGAGCGAGGATTTTGCTTCGCGACAGCGAAGCAAAAACATAGTCGAAGGATCCCTTGCATCGACCCGGTGCTCGTCTCCCAAGAGTTCTCGCGAGATGGTTGCGAATCCTCGACCATTGCACGCACGAATCGTGCGAAGGCTAGGTACTGGGTACTGGGTACCGAGCACTCGCAATCAACTCCCGCAACGTCTCACTAGGCGAACCCGCCCGCATCAACGTCTCCCCAATCAGAAACGCCTGATACCCCGCATCCCGCAGCCGCGCAATATCTTCTCCCGACCGGATCCCGCTCTCCGCCACTCGCACCACATTCTTCGGAAGCCGCACCACTAACCGGAACGCCGTCTGAGGGTCAACTTTGAACGTTCGCAGATCGCGCGTGTTCACTCCAATCAAATCGCACCCTGCATCCAAAGCCCGCTGCAACTCAGATTCGTCATGAACTTCGCACAACACGTCCAGCCCGCGCGAACGCGCACCCATAGCCAGCGCCGTCAACTCCGTCTGGGTCAAAGCTGCCACAATCAGCAAAACCGCATCGGCCGAATGCGCCCGCGCCTCTACCAACTGGAATTCATCCACAATAAAATCCTTGCGCAGACACGGAACTTTCACCGCCGCCGACGCGTTCCGCAAATTCTCCAGCGATCCCTGAAAAAACTCTTCATCAGTCAGCACCGAAAGCGCCCCCGCTCCGGCCGCTTCTAGTTCTTGCGCTAACTCCTCTACGCAAAACTCCGCCCGGATCAATCCCTTCGACGGAGACGCTTTCTTCAACTCGGCAATCACCGCGATCCCAGCTCTGCTTTTTTCTTCCAAAACCCGCCGAAACCCGCGCGGCACATGCCGTTCGGCTCGCCGCTCCAGTTCGCGCACATCGGCCGTGCGTTTCGCTGCAGCAACTTTCCCGCGCGTCGAGTGGACAATCTGATCAAGGGACACGGGCAT
>Ga0307478_10001597_pt1 | contig 19283 bp, 12 predicted proteins | sample atmos_gasesECM4C_2_FD_203713 | JGI IMG/M metagenome (GOLD analysis project Ga0307478, IMG submission 203713) | Hardwood forest soil microbial communities from Morgan-Monroe State Forest, Indiana, United States - atmos_gasesECM4C_05 | ecosystem: Environmental > Terrestrial > Soil > Temperate... | reverse complement strand
GTGCCCGTCCTTTCCATTTATCGAAGATTCTCGCCAGTTCCATGCCGCTCACCGAAATGAATTTCGGCCATATCTCCTGTTTATTGCGCGTCGGATAACCCAACAGGTTGTTGAACGAGTTGTTGATCGCACGCACCACGGATTCGTCAGTTTCATCGAGATCGGGCCAAGACATGAGAATCCGCCTGACTCATCACGTTGAAGGCCAAATATGATCCCAAACTCCCACTCAGGAAAAAACGGTCCTTCCACGGCGGCGTAGAGGCATTGTTTGACTACATTACGTTCTCGCTCGTCCAGATTGGCTAATGGCATCAACCGCTGATTCTACGCGGGCTCTGGATATGGCGGTTCCAACTGTTGCAAAATCTCAAATTGCACTCATTGGCCTGACGAGTCTTCGCCCGTGTCAAGATCATCTGCTTTGGTCTTCAACACATAACCGATCATGCCGGTAACGAGCGCAATAAACAAACCCAAGACCTCAGCCAGAATCCAAGCAGACAAAAGCAATACAAAAGCTAAGAGCCGATGCTGTTGTGGAACACTCCGAGGAGGTCCTGACGGACATTACAGCGAAGCAACTTAGCGGGCCCGATTCACCGGGGAGTTGTGGAACACCGGAGTCAGAGGATTTTTCATTCTCGACTCCGGGTGTTTATGCGGTCGGTATGCGAAACGCAGTTCAGTGGTTAAACCAACCTCTCAATTGGAGTATCGCCGCCATCCACGCTGTCGCCTCCGAGTGCCGCCGCCGCCCCTGACCCGCTGCCGCTGCTGGGATCAGGATAGTCGCCGGGAGGGGAACCCGCGCCAGTTGAGTCTTGAGTGGGGTCCCCCGGGCCTTGCGAGCCCGGGCCAGAGCTAGAAGCCGGAGCGCCAGTTGGAGGGCTTCCCTGAAACGCGCTTTTGATGAGGTCTATCGGATTGGCGATGTGTATACCGCTGCTGTCAAATGTGCCCGAGACCGGGACCTGAACAGTGATCCCTTTAAAGCCGTCCGGCGTGGGAGGCCCGGGCACTCCTGTCGGCCTGTCAAGAGGCCCCGGCTGCGGCGGTCCTTCGGACTTATCTAGGGCCTGTTTAAGTGTGGTGGGTGATCCGGGGGGACCACCTTCCGTGACCACCAGCTTGTTGTGCTGCAGGAGCCAATCCGAAGCTTGTTGGGGTAATCCTCTTTCGGTGGGTAGGTTGAACGGAACGTCTTTCAGCGAGGACGCAGAATTCTCCCGATTCAACAGGTGATCCGACAGACCCCGCATAGCTTCCTCAATCGGAGGTCGCGCGATGTCCTCAACGGGCGAACCCGGACCAGGAACCGGACCCGGACGACGGGCTACATCGTCGAGCTCTGGACGCTCGAAACTGGGCTGTGGTGAATTTCCGATCTTGGTGTCACTCATGGGCTGATCTCCTCTCACAAGATAGTTGAGCTAATGGGAACAAAGGGAGTTATCGTTCTCCAGTTTTGGTTTGTTCTTGAATTTGGGCTCGGAACCGAGGGCCGGACATCAGAGAGGATCTAAGGATTTGCTCATCATACGCAGAGATCACTACTTGTCAAAACAATTTTCGACCCACTTGACTAGGCAAGGAAAGTGGCTCAACTCGATCAGCGTCAGATCAGCTAAGGTGCCCGATGTTCCGGTGTTCCTGGAGACGCTGGAAGCACTCATCCACACCCGAACTGCAACGCGATCAAGACGGTGGCGGACTAGTTGCAGGCTTTGCAAATTTGTCGTCCGCAACCGGAGCAGCGTGCTGCGTCTGTTCGATCTGAATTGTGAAGCGTGCATTAGGACGAGCGACGGTCCAACGGAATGGAGTCTTCACACCACTTTCTTCGCGATAATCTGCATAGTCAATTTGGGTGGGGTTGCTTCCGACTGGCGTCTGCACAAAACGCCGCATGCGGACCAACAACCCCGACTGCTGGTCGAAATAAAGTTGTACGGGCGGCCAATTATCCCGCGTTCCCAGGACCAAGTAAGCCAAGTGGCCATTGATTTGTTCCTGCTGTTGTAAGCGTAGCTCTTTGAAGAACTGCCTGATGGCGTTGGGGAAGAAAAGCACCGCGTCCAATCTGGCACCATCCAACTCTGATGGACCCATATCGTAAACCCCACGGCTCGGTGTGCTCAGCCAGCCCTGTTCTCCATTAATGCCTGTTACGCTGTCACCCCCAGGAAAGTGCACCGTAGTCAGTCGTTTGGCGGGCGCCTTGGCGAGGACTTCGAGGGCAAAGTGTTTCGCGCCGACAGTCAGCGTCCCTTTCTGAACGCGAGTTGAAATTTTGGCCACCGCGTCGGCACCGCCTACCGCCGCTAGATACTTTTGAAGAATTTCGTCCGCACTGGGCAACTCAGCAGCTTTCGACTCGGGAGTCAGTTTGTCCTCCGCAACGATTATGCCTCCTTCTTCACTGATCGTTGGTATCGCCACTGGCTTACGTGTGCCCCGATGACATGCGAAGCAGGTCACCTTCTGCTGGCCGTCAAAGGAATCTTTATTAATAGCAAACATCATCCGCATCATCTTGCGTGCCGTCTGCTTGGTTTCCTTGTCATCCTTCTCAAACGCGTTTTCCAAATGACAGAAATCACATTGCACCCCCAGGGAAGCAGTGATGAACTGCATCGCCGGAATGAGTTGGTCGGAGGGAGCGTCTTTCAGCACCTGGATGTTCTTGTAAACCTGATCAGCGGTCTTCAGAACCGCGATACCCGACGGGGATGGGGCGGACTGAGCCTCCAGCCAAACCGCGGTTCCCAGAACTCCGCCAGCCACACCTATGCCAAGGAGAACGTATTTCAAGCGCATATGCATCCTCGATTGTCTTTAGTTCTCGACAGGTATGCTCCGCAACCCGGTTGCTTTCGGCAGATCAAGCGCAGGAAGGTAACCTCGGGTCGCGAAATACAGTACATAGATGTGACAGAGGAATGGAACCAGAAAGGCGTAGCGGATATTGCTGACGTCAGACACGTAACCCATAATCGCCGGAAATACGGCTCCGCCAATGATGGACATTACTAATAAGGAGGAGCCCAGCTTGGTGTGCGGGCCAAGGTGCTTGAGACTCAGGGCGAAGATCGTCGGGAACATAATCGAATGAAAGAAACCCAGCAGAACCAGTGCCCACATGGGCGCCACTCCAGTTCCAAGAAGCACGATTATGAGACAGGTCAAAGCCGAGACGCCGAAGAGCGAGAGCAGGCGGGAAGCGGCGACGTGTTTCATGATCGCGGAGCCCGCAAATCTGCCAATCATGAATCCCAGCAGGTGCAGCTTCAGATAATTCGCCGCATGTTTTTCAGGCAACCCAGGCATGCTGTATTGCGCAAAACGGATGACAAAGCTGGCGACACCCACTTGGGCACCAACATAGAAAAACTGTGCCAGAACACCCTTTAGCAGATGTTTGTACGGCCACAACCCTCGCAGACCAGGGCCCGCACCCAAGACTTCCTGATCCCCATCCTCTTCCCGGACCTCGGGTAGTCGGGCAAAGAAAATGAGCGCAGCCACGGCGAGGAAAAGTCCTGCAATCACGAGATAGGGCACTTTGACGGTGGCTGCTTCCGCGACCTCATACGCATGCAATTGCGCTGGAGTCATAGCCGCCAACTGTGCGCGCGAATATTCCACTCCAGTAAGGATGAAGGCAGCGCCAACGATAGGTGTAACCACCGCACCAACGGAATTAAAAGATTGAGCAAGGTTCAAGCGACGCTCGGAGCTTTCGGGAGGGCCGAGGATTGTCACGTATGGATTTGCAGCCACTTCGAGTACTCCCTGACCACATGCCATCACAAAGAGCGCGAACAGGAAAAACAAGTACGCCCTTACCGATGCTGCTGGAATGAACAAGAGAGCTCCGGTCGCACAGGTCAGCAGGCCAACCAGGATTCCCCATTTGTAGCCGATCTTCTCCATCAGCCAGCCCGCCGGTAGAGCGGCCAGGAAGTAGCCTCCGAAGAATGCTGTCTGGATCAATGAGGACCGGAAGTCTGTGAGGTGAAACGCTTTTTTCAGATGAGGAATGAGAATGTCGTTCAGATTGACGCCAAATGCCCAGAGGAAAAACAGACTGGTCACCAGGATGAGTGGCACAACGTAGCGGCGCTCCGTAATCGGCACGGAAGGTTTGGTCATATCTCTCCTGTCACGTCAAAGCACGATCCAGATGTACATACCCCCCGTCCACAAACAAGTGCTGGCCGGTGATGTGCCCAGCCTTGGCGGAAATCAGAAAGACAACCATGGTCGCGATCTCTTCAGGCGCTGTCATACGTTTGTCGAGAGGAATCTTGGCGACGACAGTCTTCAGCTTTTCTTGCGGAGACGGGAAGGTGTCGAGCCATTGTTGATAGAGTGGGGTCATCACTTCGGCAGGGATGACCGCGTTTACTCGGACGCTGTAAGGAAGCAACTCGGCCGCCCACTCGCGGGTCATGCCCAGGATGGCGCCTTTAGACGCGACGTATCCCGAAGTTCCGCCCTGGCCGGTAAGCGCGGTTTTCGAACTGATGTTGACGATCGAGCCCCGGCTGCGCTTCAGGTGTGGCACCGAATAGTGCGCCATATTGTAGTAATGCAGGAGGTTCCGCTCGAGCGAGCAGACAAAGTCGCTGGGGCTGCCATGTTCGAGCCCTACCTTGTCATTGATTCCCGCGTTATTCACGAGGGCATCGATGTGGTCGAAAGTCACGACCGCCTGCTTCACAATCTCTTTGCAGTCTTCGGCTGAACAGAGATCCATGGCGATGAAACTCGCCTGCAAACTCTGAGCCTGGATCTCCTCATGCAATCGCTGGCACGCTGCAAGGTCCCGGTCGATGGCAACTGCGATGGCGCCCTCCTGGGCGCAGCACCTGGTGATGGCTGCGCCAATACCCTTCGCGCCGCCCGTCACCAGCACAACCTTGTCTTTGAGTTGGAGATCCATGGTGAAGCGCGACCCAGTCCCGGCCCAGCCTTCCTCGCAGCAGCAATAACCCGAAGGCTTAGCCGCGAAGGTTCAAGAAGCCTCCGTCAATCGGGTAATCCGAGCCAGTGATAAAGGCTGCTTCATCGGAGCACAGGTAGAGGGCAAGGGCCGCGATCTCTTCGGGCTCCGCCATCCTCCCGATAGGCTGCGACTTCTCCAGCTTCTGAAACATTTCCTGTTCTTTGCCGGGATAATTCCTCCGCAGATAGCCGTCGACAAAGGGTGTATGGACTCTCGCAGGCGAAATGCAATTGCAGCGAATGTTATGGGCCAGGTAATCCTTGGCCACAGAATACGTCATCGCGACCACCGCGCCCTTGCTCATCGAGTAGGCGAACCGATCCGCAAGGCCCGATGTTCCAGCGATCGATGCCATGTTTAAAATGATGCCACCGCCGTTGGCTTTCATATCGGCAACGGATGCGCACATGCAGTTGTACATTCCTTTCACGTTCACTGAGAACACATTGTCGAAATCCTGTTCCGACGTCCCTTCCAGGTTGCCAATATGAGATATCCCGGCATTATTTACCAGAATATGAACGTGACCTTCCGTGAAGATTTTCTCGAATGTGGAGTTCACATCCTGCTGATGGGACACGTTGCAGGCAAAGGCCTTCGCATTGCCTCCAGACGTCAGGATTTCTGAGGCGACCTGTTGGGCGGCATCTTCGTCGATGTCGAGCAGACGGACGCGCGCTCCACCGCTTGCAAACCTTAAGGCTACTGCGCGCCCAATGCCGCTGGCAGCTCCTGTGACTACCGCGAGTTTGCCATCGAGGCGAAAGGAATGTGAATTCCCTGTCAAAAAAGACTCCCCGTTCCGAGCCAAGCGGCTCAAGTCTACTTGTCTCGCTCTTCCCGTTTGCGTTCAAGCGCAGCTAGTGCGTTCTCTGCGTCGGCATCGTCGGGTGCGAGCTGTAAAGCGGTACGCAACTCTTTCTCGGCCTCGTCGATGTTCCCGGTGCGGCGGTAGAAAAACCCGAGATTCTTATGCAAGTGGGCACTTTGGGCACAATTGCCACAAAGCTGAATGGCCTCGTGCATTTGCTCCATCGCTTGAGGCCAGTTTTGCGCATTCGCCGCCTCGAGCGCGAAGTTTCCCAACTCGGAAACCCGATCGCCGATTTGTTGGCTCCTCTGTAGTGCGTCGAAGCGATCCTGATACTCTTTCGCGTCGGGATCATGGATCTTATTCAGCGACTTGGCCAGGTTATACAAAGCCTGAGAATGATTCGGATCGGCCTGAATCGCCGCTTTCCAGTGCTGAATGGCAGCGGAGTTGTCGCCCGAATGCTGCAGATTCTGACCTAGTAGATATTGAGCGTCGGCGTTGTCGGGCTGCAGGGCCACAACCCGCTGAAGGAGTTCCGTTGACCGTTCTGGTTGGTTTTCCTGTTTTGTCGTTAGAGCAAGGAAGTAGAGCGCACTCGTATAGTTCGGCTGCAAACGAATTGCAGCTTCGAGTTCCCGGCCTGCGTCGTCGTACTTGCCCGTTTCGAAGTAGAACCGGCCCAGATTGTAATGAGCGCCGGCAAGGTTGGGATCGAGCCTGGCGGCTTCGGAAAACTCCTTGAAACCGTTGGGGCGGTCGAATTGATCGACCAGGGCAATCCCCAAATTTAGATGAGCTTGAGCGGAGGTGGGTTCGAGCATGACCGCCTCCTGAAAGCTGTTGACGGCATCAGATCCACGCCCGGTCTTGGCCAGAAGCATGCCCAATGCCGCATAGGCATCCGGGTCGCGGGAATCGACTTGAATGGCCGTGCGAAATTGCCGCTCAGCGTCCGGGAAGGCTCCCTGTTGCGCCAGGAGCAAGCCGAAGTTGACACGGGCCTTGCTGTACTTCGGATCGTTTTTTATGGCTTGCTGAAACAGCGATGCCGCGTCTGCATTCTTGCCCTGCTGGCTGTAAAGCACCCCAAGGTTGCTCTGCGCTTCGGAGAATGTGGGGGCAGTGTCCAATGCTTTCTTGAACCGTTTCTCCGCCTCGGCTTGTTGTCCGGTGCGCAACGCGAGCAAGCCCAGCTGATTTTGCGCAACGGCGACATCGGTATCTAACTCGACCGTTTTCTCCAGCTCTTTTCCTTCCGAGGCGAAGTCTCCCAGCCTGTCTAACGCGAGCGAGAGATTGTAGTGAAGCTTGGCATCGTGAGAATTGAGCTCAATGGCTCTTCGATAGCTTTCTGCAGCTGCCCGCGCGTTTCCCGCCAAAAGAGACGCGCTCGCCTCCTCATTCAATCTAGAGATGGCCCGGTCTCTGTCATCAATCGACTTCAGCGCAGCCAGCTTGGTTCTTTCAGTTCGAGCGCGTTCTTGACTGCCGGCTTTGTCGAGCAGCGATGCCAGTTCGCGATGAATCTCAGCGTCAGATGGCTGGATCCGCTCGGCGGCCTCCAACTGCCGAATCGCTGCCTCCGTTTGTCCCGCGCTTGCCAGCGCCCTCCCGAGATTGAGGTGTATGGCGGCATCTTGTGGGTCGAGGACGGCGGCCCGCTGAAACGCAACCATGGCAGTGCCTGATTGTTTCAGTCCCTGATAGGCCATGCCTAGGGTATAAAAACCCTGCGGATCCTTCGGTTGGCGGCGGGTATATTCCAGAAGAACGGGTGTCGCATCGGAATAGTTCTTCATGGTTAGAAGCGCGCGCCCCAGAGCAAGTCTGGAGGCATCCATGGTTTCATCGAAGTGGAGTGCTTCGCGATATTCGGTTACCGCGGCTTCATAATCCGGTTGGTCGTCCTTTCTTGCATAGAGCAATCCCAGATTAAAGTGGGCGGCCGCGGAATTTGGGTGGGCGGCGACCAACCCCTTCAAGGTTGCCAACCCTTTCTCCAAGTCACCATTTTCCGCGTAGGCAATGCCTAAAGCCGCCTGCAGCGACTCGACCTGGTCGGCCGTAGGCGTTTGCTTCATCGAATCTTCCAGGCGGGTAACGGCCGCTTGCGGCTGGCCTTCGGCAATCAAGACCTCACTGAGCTTGAGCGCGCCGGGGACGAAGTGCGGGTCAATGGTCACGGCCGTACGAAACTGCTCTTCCGCCTCGCCTAACTTCTTTTCGTCTTCCAATACGCTTCCCAATGCAAAATGGGAACTGACCGAGTCTGGTTTCTGCTGAATTGCGGTTTGGAGCTCTCGCACCGCATTTGGTCGATCTTTCCTGGTAAGAAGGGCAATCGCCAGGTTGTAGTGAGCCTCCCAGTTCGGGTCCTCCAACCTGATCGAAGCTTCCAGCGCCGCGATGGCACACGAAACGCGATCTTGCTGGGCGTATAGAACTCCCAACGTGTTGTACGCTCCAGCCGTCGGGTGGTCGTGTATGGTCTCGAGTAGAGCAGTGATCTTCCCGGAAGGATGGCTCTGTTCCAGACACGTTTTCGGCAAATTGGATGAATGCGCTGCTGATACCGCGCGCCCAGGGGGCGCACTTTGCGGCGCCGCGGAGAGTGCGCCCGCCATTATTATCGGGACGCTTAAATGCAAGAACCAGCGCCTTGCGGGTCGAGCCCGTTCTGTCCTAGCCGCCAACATCTCGAGTGGCCTTCAGGGTTGCAGTCGCTCCGGTCCTCCACCAAGCTCCACGGTATCGAGGCACAACGCGTCACCATGCTACAGCACCCAGGTCACCATACAGTTTAGAGCCTTGAGAAAACGATGCTGCTGAACTACAAGTGGAAAGATTCCCTGCACAGTCTTCCAGAAACGAGCGGCGGACGCGCCTTTGTTAAAACTAAGCATGCCCGCCCTCACAGTCCCCTCCTGTTTTAAGCAACCCTGTTGGGGTGCACTCAGAAGTAAAGCTTGAGCCCGAACTGTAGCTGTCGAGGTACATTGGCCGCGTGGCTGACCTTGCCGAAATTCGCGTCGTCAAGGCTCGAGATGGGAACAGCCCATACCGGAGTATTGGTCGCGTTAAACATCTCAAATCTGAACTCCATCCGGAAGCGCTCGGTAAATGAGAACTGTCGGAAGACAGACAAATCGAGATTCTTGTTCCAGTCGGAACGGAGCGAGTCTCGCCCCAGGTTCCCGAAGGTATTGGGACTTGGAAGCACGAAGGATGAAGTGTTGATCCATCCGTCAGGTCCTTTGCTGCTCGGGTACCTGCTGCCAATCAAATTGGCTCGCTCATAGCCATAGCCGTTACCGTAGTTGTAGTTCCCTGTGTGAGCGATATCTTGACCCGTCCCAACGTCGAAGCTTTGCCCTGAACTCAGAGAGAGCACTCCATTGAAATTCCAGCCTCCGATCAAGGCGTTCACGATCCGATTATCAGAAGAGAGCGAACTGCCCTTACCAAACGGCAAAGCGTAGACCCATGCTGCCGAGAAAATGTGCGGTAAGTCGGTGGCGGCAGGCCCCCTGTCCCCTTGTAGATTGTAGGGGTTCTGGGTTGAGCAACCTTCCACGCCATACCAGCCCGTACAACCTTCATCGATACTCTTGGACCAGGTGTAGGAAATCAGGTAGGAGAGGCCGTGTTGTTGCTTGCCGTTCAACGACATCTGCAACGCGTTGTAATTACTTTTTCCCGTGCTTCGATCATAGGCAGTTGCCCCGATGTACGGGAACGGCGCACCACAGTTCGGCGTAGAGGGTGGGCAATTGGCGTTGCCACCAGCCACCATGGCCACGTTGTACGCTCCACCGATGTCCAGTCGCCTGCCAACCGAGCCGACATAGTTGGCGGTCAGTACTGAGTTGGAAGTCACCTGTTGCTGCACGCCGACGTTCCACTGGTCGGAGTACGGACGCTTCAGATATGGATCCGCGAACCACGTCGACTGCGTGAAGGGCGTGGCGCCGGTGACCGGACTTCCGCTGCCGAGACCGAACGGATCTTCGGCGAAGCGAGTCGGGGGCCCGGCACTTATGGGATTCATGTTGCTGGCCCCTAGCTGGTCGAGGCTCGGCCAGGTACCCTCGTAGTTCTGTGCGGTTTGAGTGATCGCCGCCCAGTTGTCATAGAACCTTCCGTATCCCGCGCGCAGCACAGTGTTGGGCAGCAGTTGATAAGCAACCCCGACTCTAGGCTGGATGTTGCCTTTGTCGGTGTGGTAGATCGCTGTACCGCCGAGAGGAGTCACGATCACGTGCGCGGGAAGAGTGCCGCCGGGGATGCACGGCGCGGCATTGGTCTGGGCGCACGACGGAGCGTTACGAGCCAGAATGTAGGTTCCATCCCGGAAATTCATGTCGCCTACAAAGTTGTTTGCATTCTTGTTGTCCCCGTAGATGCCGATCAATGTCAGGTCATACCGTAGACCGAGATTCACGCTCAGTTTTGAGGTCACCTTCCACTGATCCATAGCGTAAAACCCGTCCACCCAGCCACTGTGCTCAGTTTCAATAACGTTGCGGCGTCCGGCACTTGTCGGAATCCCAAGCAGGAATGACGCTAAAGCGTCACCCGTTGGGGGAGGATTTAGAGGAGGAGGGTTGGGGTTGGCCGTATTTGCCGAGGAGAACTGAACATTCGAGTTTAGGTAGAGCGCATTCGCGTTATTGGTGGCGAAGTTTGCTCCCGCCCTGAACGTGTGGCGACCGATTGTTTTTGTGAAATCTCCACCGTATTCCCAGATGTCGGAAACGCGTGTCTTGTCGACCTGTGCCGCGCCGTGGGCGGCGGGGTTGGGATTCCCGATATAGCCCTCCCCGATAACGACGTTAGGAATCATCACGACCCCGCCTCTGAAATTCCCTGCAAAATTCGGCGAGAAACCCACTTGAGTGCCGAAGGAGGGCGGCGCAGTCGTAAATTGGGACCCCTGGTTGATGGTCATGTCCGTACGGCCGAAATGGAATTCGGCCAGCGTGCTCCCTGAAAACAAGTGAGTGTAGTTGGCACCCACGTTGTAGCCGTTGGTTACCTGCTGGTGCAGAATTCCGATGAAGCCGCCCGATCCGGTAACCGGCTGCCGGAAACTGGTATAGCGCGCCCAGACATAATCGTGCTGGTTGAACTGGTGGTCGAGGCGACCACTCCCTTCATCCTGACGGGTGACCACTTTCGTCGTATCCAGACCATTGAAGTTCCCGCCCGTCACATTCGGGGCGGGAAATATGGTCTTGGCGTAGTTGACCATGTTCTGGTCGATCATGGCGTTCGGAATCTTATTGCATGGGGTTCCCGAGGGTTGAACGTTGCCGGGACCGGGCGCCAGGGGATTGCCACTCGAGTCACACATGAACCGCTGCCCGCTGTAAGGGTTATAAATCGGCCTGCTAATGCCCGAAAGATCCCCTCCTAACTGGGCAGTGGTCGGCGTATTGTACGAATTCGAGGCGGCACTGTGGTTCCGATACCCTTCGTAACTGAGGAAGAAAAATGTTTTCTTTTGGCGTTCGCCAGGAATGGGAAGCGGGCCGCCAAATGTGGCGCCGAACTGATTCTGCTGGAAACCAGGCTGGTTGGCGGGCAGAATCTGCTGGCTGGTCGGGAGCAGCGGATAGATCTGTCCAGCATCGAGCGATTTGTTTCGCAAAAATTCCCAAGCCGATCCGTGGAAGCGCGATGTCCCGGACTTGGTCACCACGTTAATAACTCCACCCAGAACGCCGCCGAAGGAAGCATCATCGTTGTGCGATTGCACCTTGAACTCCTGGATGTCGTCGACAATCGGGGGTATCGCATAGGTGCTTCCGAACGAACCCTGGTCATTGACTCCGTCCAGAAGGAACAGATTGCTGCGGTTCGTCTGACCGTTCACCGACGGGTAAGAAAACGTTCCGATAGGGTTCGACCACACTCCACCACTCGTGGCAGAGTTCTGGGATACGTTGATCTTGCTCACGCCCGGCGTCAGGTTGAGCAACTGGGTGAAGTTGCGCGAGTTCAACGGCAAGTCATTGACCTGTTCTTTCACCACAGCAACGCCCAATTCGGAGGTCGAGGTTTCCAAAGTAACCTGATTGCCCTGCACCTCGACGACTTCATTAACGGCTCCCGCCTTCAGCGTGAAGTCATAGGTGGCGGTTTGATTTACGAGCAGTTCAATACTCGTCCTCGCCGCTGGGCCAAACCCCTTCAGGGTGACCTTCAGATCGTAATTTCCCGGCAGCACGTTGGTCATCACATAGGACCCCACTCCATTTGTGACGGCCGAGCGATTCAAGCTGGTGTCGCGGTTATGCAGGGTGACATCGGCTCCGACGACGACGGCCCCAGCCGAGTCGCGAACTGTTCCATTGATGGCTGCGGTGGCCTGGGCCCAGGCCGGCAAGGTGGAAACAGTGAACACAAAAGCCACAACCAACATCAGCGTCAACACCACAATCCACCGCTCAAACCGATCGAAGACCCTGCGTGTCATGGCAAATCCTCCTCACACGAGGTTGCGCTTGGCCTCTGCGGCGCGCCCAAGCAGCTTTCAGTTCTCCGGTTGCTTCTACGAGATAATCGGCTTCACAATAGCCGTAAAGAGAACCCCACGCTGCACAAGCTTCTAGCATTGCTTTTCAAATGTTGTCAATCAAAAAATTTCACTCACAAAAATTATGTTTCATAGAATGAAACGTTTCATGGCGCCATGACATAATTTCGTGCTATCGTCCTGCTTGTTGAAACGATGTCTCGGTGAGGAGACGGGCTGGAAGGGCGGTTCTTGAAATCGTTCTGGAAGACCAGGAAGTCATGTAAGGCGCGCTATGACACGAGTCGCGAAATTGAATCAGGGCGCAACATCTGTCGGGGTGATCTCGAAAGTGTTGCGGATTCTTGAGGCTCTACAGGGATCTTCGTCTGGGTTAGGGCTAAAGGCTATTTGCGATCGCACCGGTATTCATAAAAGTACCGCGCATCGTTTTCTCAAACATCTGGAACGCGAACGCTATCTCATCCGCACCGAAGCAGGTACGTACCTGATCGGACCTCGCTTGTCGCAATTGTCGGCGCGCGGCAACCACGAGGCGACACTTCAAGCAGTGGCTCGACCCATCCTCTGGGAGTTGTGGAAGTCGACCCAGGAGACCGTCAATCTGGCGGTTCTTGACCAGGGAACCGTACTGTATGTGGATGTGATCGAAAGCCCTCACGAATTCAGGCTTTCATCACGGGTCGGCACTCGCAGGTCGGTACACGTCACCGCGTTGGGCAAGGCCCTGGCGGCTTTTCTTCCCGCCGAGGCCCAGGAGAATGTCTTGGGCTCGATTGCATTCCAGCTCGCCACCTCGAAAACCATCGGGAACCTGGTTCAGTTTCGGCAAGAGCTTGAAAAGATCCGGAGGCAAGGCTACGCAGTTGATGATGAGGAGGCCGTTCAGGGAGCTCGTTGCGTGAGCGCACCAATTCTCAACTCCGACGGCCTACCTATAGCTGCTGCCAGCGTGTCCGGACCTGTAACCAGAGTCAGTCCTAGTGTGGTCGCCGCGCTGGCCGGCGCAGTGATGTCTGCAGCTCAAGCCATCTCAGCAGCGATGGGGTTTTCGCAGCCAGTCGCCAATGAGGGAATCGGTCGTCGGGCCAAGAGGACGATTTCGGCTCGAACTTGAAGGTCGTTAAGCCCCCTTCACTTCTTCAGTTCGCCTCTCGCGTCGCAGCGCTTCAGTAAAGTTCGAAGCGCATCGTTCTGGGGAAAGGTCCGTGTTCCCTTCGCGGCCACTTCGCAAGCTTCCTGAGGCTTGTTCTGTGCAAGAGAGATCGTCGTGCTAAGTTGATAGAGAACGGCATCGCTCGGTGCCACCTGCATTCCCTCCCGCAGAACATCGATTGCCTCCGATGGGCGGTCGGCCGCCGCCAACAACTGTGCCAGTTCTTCGAAGTCGGCGGGATTCGTTGAGCCATGCGCGACGGCAGCCTGAAGGTACCGAATTGCGAGTAACGCGCCTTCTGCATCGTGCTTCTGTCCCGCCTCATCCGCCAGTGCTTCCAGAACGTAAACATTGTCGGCCTCAGCGGCCCTGAGTTGTTGTGCCAGCGACCAGTAACGGTTTCGGTATTCCGGATGGGCGAGAATTATTTGCGCATATGCCTGCAACCGGGTCAGCGGTGCCACTGCCCCGGGCTTGGTGGGATTGGCGCTGAGATGAACCAGATCAGGAAGCTGAGGAGCCGTCATATTGAAGGCCGCCTCCGGGAATCGCTCTTCGGCTTCGGCTACGATGCGATGGTTCGTTAGAACGGAGTGGGAGATTACGGCCACGTCCCGCTTAGGCATGTGACACCCCGCGCAGTCGTCGGGGGGCGCCTTGTGCTGTCGCAGAGTCAGCGGAACTGCGCAGCTTTTCTCGGTATGGCAAGCCAGGCATTTCTTGCGAAAGTATTCCGGAGCTTCCTGCGCAGAGGGTTGCACATGCGGATCGTGGCAACTGATGCAACCCAGGTGGCCACCACTCCCCTGGTAACACTTGCTGAGGCGCATCGAGAGATAGTGCTCCAACAGGTCGTCCTTGGGCGCCGACTGACGATCAAACGGAACCATGAATATGCTGACGGTCTCGTCCAGTTCACGCCCGGGACGAAAATCGCGATACATCTTTCCTGTTTGCAAAACACGCGCATCCCCGGCTTGGTGGCATGACATGCAGATGTTGTCCGCCAGCCATGAGGACAGTTTGCCGGGATTGGTGATCGAGCCGGGGCCAGATCCCAACTGCTCTGAGGCAACGTGTCCTTCGCCCGGGCCGTGACAGTTCTCGCAGCCAATAGCGAGTTCCGCGAATGGCGGATGCTGGTAACGGCCGTTCCCGTCCAGAACTGGACGGGGTTGCCCGCTATGGCAGGCGATACAAGCAGGGAGAATCGGCCGATTGAAACCGTAATCTCCGTATTCGTACCCCGGTGAGAGCGCCCACTGATGTGGTTTGGCATAGAACGAAAGCGGCGCTTCGAAGAGAGAATCATCCTGCTTTACGATCGCGCCACTCCCGTTCGCGCCCGAACCAATGATCCACTCCACTTTGCGTGTCTCGCGGAAAACATCTTTTCCGTCAGCCGAGGATGCGTACTCGCTCTGGTAGAGATGGCCATCGCGGGTGTGGACCTCAAAATGGCGATTGAGCTTGGGATCAAAGATGCTCGCCGAAGACGGTATTCGCTCGAGGAGTGCAGGAGTGATCTCCGACATGGAGCGGCCCATGTCGGTGCGCGAGAAGGATTCGTAGATACTGGGATGACATTTCGCGCAGGCTCCTGACCCCGTGTAGCCGGCGTCTGCGCCGGTCGTCTGTTGGGCAGACACGATCGTTCCCGGCACTCTGCCCTGGGAAATCAGGAGGATCAAAAACAGCGTTCCGATGAGAGACCCGACCGCTCTCGCGATTGCAAACCCCAACATCCGCCCTGTGTGCTGCGACGCTTTTATCACTGACTCACTGTTTCCAACCCAGGCATTTCAGCGCACTTTAGTCGAAAGCGGTTATCCGCTGCAATGGTCCGAACTCTTCTGGATGAAAACGTAAATCGGCTATATGACCTTGATCGTGCAGTTCTCTATGAAATCCCAATCCCATTCAACCCCTATTCCAGGTGTTTCCGGTACGTGAGCATAACCGCCCGCATCGATGTCGATGGCACGCTTCATCCCAAAGTTCATGTACGAGACGGGGTAGAGGAGTTCCAGGAACTCGCAATTCGAGATGGCGGCGCAGCACTGCAGATTCACAATCTCAAGTGGATGATAGATCGCCGTGTGCAACTCACAGCGGACTCCGAAGGATTCCGCCAGATGGGCAGTCTTCATAACGGGCGTGACCCCACCCTTCCAAGACACATCTGTTCGAACGATGTCGACCACGGCATCGGAGATACATTGCGCGGTGGAGTAGTGCGAACCGGCGAGAACTTCAGTGCCACAGATGGGTATGTCGAGCTTTGCGGCGAGCTTCTTCAAACCGTGAAAGTTGACGTCCGGGAGTGGCTCTTCCAGCCAGTAGAAGTTTAATCGTTCCAGTTCACGCCCGACGCGGATGGCCTCCTCGTGTGAATATGCCGCAACCGGATCGGCCATCAACTTGAAATCCGGCCCCACAGCCTCCCGGCAAGCACGATAAGCCGCAAGATCAAAATCCACTTTGCCAGGAGGATGCAACTTGTAGGCGTGCCAGCCAAGTGCTTTCACTTCCAGCGCCTGCTTTGCATAGTTTTCAGGCGAGTCCAGGACAAATGAACTGGCGTAAACCGGCACCTTCGTCCGGTAAGCACCCAGGAGTTTGTAAAGTGGCAAGCCCGAAATCTGGCCGGCAATATCCCACAGGCAGATATCAAACGGCCCGTAGGCATAGATGGGAACGTGATTCCACCAGCGGTCGTAGGTGCGAAAATCCTGCCAGTGCTTCTCGCGAAACAGCGGATCTTTCCCTTCGAAAAATGGCTTCAACACCGAGGCCGCAATCGATCCTGCCATCTCTGCGCCGCGCCCTGCAAACCCGAAGGAGTGGCCGTTCACGCCGGCGTCGGTATTCATGGAGATGACCAGGAAATCGAAGTTCGACTTGCCGCCTGCCCGCATTTCGCCGTCTGTCATAGCTTCGCGACGGTTTTGGCAGACTCTCACCTCGATGGACTTGATGATCAATTTGAATCTCCGGCTTGGTATGCGCTTCGAAGCGCCGTGACTGTACAAAATGCGTTTGGGCGTGTCAACGAAGCAGGGTTTTCTGCGCACTCGGATCGGACCGGCCAGTTGCAATCGCTGGAACATTCTGGCTCCCCCAAGTGTCGACGATGATTTCCCTTGACCTGCGTAGCGGAGATGGTTCATTTTCTCGGCTCACTCTTATCCGATTTCGATCCAGTGTTTGGGCTTATGGAGACCCAATGAACGGAAATGTTGCGACAGGACTCGCTGTAGTCATTCTCGGCGGCATTCTCAACGGAAGTTTTGCCGCGCCCATGAAGCGAATGACTAGCTGGCGGTGGGAAAACAGTTGGCTGGTCTTCGCCGCCTCAGGCCTGATCGTGCTTCCGTGGCTTATTACCTTTGCCACCGTGCCGAACGTTGCAGGAGTATTTAAAGCCGCATCGCCGTCTGTTCTGATCAAGGTCCTTTTGTTTGGATTGCTATGGGGGGTTGGCGCTACATTGTTCGGCCTCGGGATCAGCCGCGTTGGAATGGCGTTGGGGTTCGCGCTGATTCTGGGGATCACGGCTTCGTTTGGTTCGCTGTTCCCCTTGGCGATTCTTCATTCGGACCAACTGCTTGCAAAACGAGGGTTAGCTCTAATAGCTGGCACCGTCGTCATGCTTTTGGGCCTGATGTTTCTTGCGCTCGCTGGCCGCGCTCGTGAGCGTGATTCGGGTACGAGGGATGGTACGCGCTCTGGCTTCACTGTCGGACTGATCATCTGCATCTTTTCTGGAATTTTCTCGTCGATGTTGAACTTCAGCTTCGTATTTGGGGACGAGCTCCGGTTGCGCGCACTGCAGTTCGGAGCCAGCAGCGGAATGGCAACCAATCCGATCTGGGCACTCACTGTAAGTGGCGGCTTTGTCGCCAATTTCATCTACTGCGTGTATCTGCTGAGCAGGAACCGTACCTGGCACGTGTTCCGGGAAGGAATACCCGTCGCCAACTGGTCCCTTGGCATCTCCATGGGGCTACTCTGGTTCGGGGGAACCCTGATCTACGGCGTTGGCGCGACGTCACTGGGAACTCTTGGCGGTGTGGTCGGCTGGCCAATCTTCATGACCATCGACATCATTGCGGCCCTGTTCTGGGGTGCCGTGACCGGGGAATGGAAGGGTGCTAGTCGGCGGGCCTTGGTCTACAACTGGGTGGGAGTCGGAGTACTTCTGGTCGCAATTGCAGTGATCTCGGCGGGCAACGCAAGCTAGTTAGATCATTTGGAGGTCTATCTGCGTGTGATCGGCTGGCCGATCCGCACGGAACTGACTCCACGAGTTCTGCTCTTATCGACGCCGCTGCCTTCGTGCACAACGTAGAACTGGTTTGCGGGAAGATGGGAGAGCGTCTCGACCTGCCCACTGGGCCAGCGGATTACAACTTTCTCCGCCTGGGAAGAGGCGCCCAACCCGAAATGCAGGCGAAGATCGCTCTGCGATATGAAACCATCGCCACTGCGCACTTCCTTCGCGTAGTTATCGCCACCCTGAACCAGGGTTACCAATGCGCCCAAGGCGGCGCGATTCGATTTCACGCCCACCAGTTGCAGGCTAATCCAATTCCCAACCGGCATCGTGTTGTAGTAGAGCGACGGTGTCTCGTTCATGTTGTTGACCAACGCTACCTCGTGCCCGTCGTTGAACAGGTCCCCCAGTGCCATACCCCGACCGGAGTGGGGTTCACTCAACACTGAGCCCGCGTCCGGGGTAATGTTGGCAAGTGTCCCGTCGCGCAGGTTGTAATACGCGACTTTCGGCTCACGATAGCTCGTACCGAGCGCCTTGCCGTCAACCTCCGGATACACGTGCCCGTTGGCGATCAGGATCCCGGGCCAGCCACTATTGTCGAAGTCATAGAACTGCACACCCCATCCCAGCCTGTTTTTGATCTTCCCGAGTCCGGCGGGGTAGGTGACGTCATCAAAATTGTTGTCCCCCCGGTTCCGATAGAGAGTGGGAGTGTCGTCGCTGAAATTGGTTTTTACAATGTCCTGATAACCGCTGTGCGTCAAATCCCCGGCAGAAAGGCCCATGCCGGCCTGCTCGGAACCGTCTTCGTTGTATGCCAGCCCTGCCTTCTTCCCGATCTCGCTGAAGGTCCCGTCATGATTGTTGTGGTACAGAAGGCTGGCAGTAGAATCGCAGGCCACGTAAATGTCCGGCCACCCATCGAGATCGAAATCCGCCGTCAGAGAAGTAAATCCGTAACAAGCGGTCGCCTTGAGAATGCCCGAGCTTCGTGAGACGTCGGTGAAAGTACCGTCGCCGTTGTTGTGGTAAAGGGCGTTGACGCCCGGCTTGAGACCCCGCGGGCCACACATGACGTTGATCCCTTTCCACTGGCACCAAGGCCCCTGGCCCGGTCGGGGTACAGAGTCGTAGCTGAAATCCACGTAGCGCACCAGAAGAATGTCGACTTTGCCGTCGCGGTCGTAATCGACAAAGCTGCATCCGGTGCTCCACTCGTCCCGATCGGTCTTGAGTCCTGCTTTGGCCGTTACATCGGTGAACGTTCCATCCCCGTTGTTGCGATAGAGTACGTTCTGTCCCCAGTAAGTGACGAGCAAATCGAGGTAGCCGTCGTTGTCATAGTCGCCGACGCAGCCACCTTGCCCCCAGCCTGAGCGCGCCAGTCCGGCATGCGAGGTGACGTCGCTGAACGTTCCGTCATGGTTGTTGTGATAAAGGTGACCGGTGGGCGCTTTGCCTTTGGAGAATCCCTCCACCGTCGAA
>Ga0307478_10001596_pt1 | contig 19286 bp, 19 predicted proteins | sample atmos_gasesECM4C_2_FD_203713 | JGI IMG/M metagenome (GOLD analysis project Ga0307478, IMG submission 203713) | Hardwood forest soil microbial communities from Morgan-Monroe State Forest, Indiana, United States - atmos_gasesECM4C_05 | ecosystem: Environmental > Terrestrial > Soil > Temperate... | reverse complement strand
CGCCGACCCCGGTGGGATGGGCAGTCGAGGGCAGGATGTACGTCTCGACGGTGGGCGCCTCGTGCATCCTCAGCACGCGATAGCCGTCGAAATTCCTCTGCTCGACCACGCCATCCTTGAGGGTGATCTCGCCGAACAGGGCGGCCGATAGCCCAAAGCAGGTTCCGCCCTCCATCTGAGCGGCGATCTGGTCTGGCGAGACAGCTGTGCCGCAGTCGATGACTGTCACCACCCGCCCGACCTTGGGAACGCCCCCTTCGAGCCTCGCCTCGGCCACCTGTGCCACTACGCTGCCGAAGCTTTCGTGCACCGCGACGCCACGCGACCAGCCGGGCGTCGGCGCCGGCCCGGCCTTGGCCATCGCTAGGTCGAGCACGGCCAGATGGCGGTCGGCGTCGGCCTTGCGGTACAGGGCGCGACGGTAGTCCACCGGGTCCTTGCCCGCGGCCCGCGCGAGCTGGTCGATGGTGTGCTCCATGGCGAAGGCGGTATGGGTCGCGCCGACCGAGCGCCACCACAGCACCGGCACCGGGCTGTCGGGCATGATCACCTGGGCGTCTACATTCGGCGTCGCCTCGAAATAGGGTGAGCCCAAGACGCCTTCCACCGCGGTTCCGTCGATCTTGCCTCCACCGATGGGCGAGCCCTTCTGGATCGACTGGGTGACTATTCGGTGGCGCCAATGGACCGGGAGCCCGTCAGCGCCCAACGTCACCCGCACCGCGTGGTGGGTGAGGGGCCGGTAATAGCCGCCGGTCATGTCATCCTCGCGCGCCCACACCAGCTTCACCGGCCGGCCGCCGCCGACGTGCTTGGCGATGTGCACACACTCGGAGACATAGTCGGACTTGAAAGTCGCCCGCCGCCCGAACGAGCCGCCGGCGAATAGGGTCTCTATCTCCACCGAGCCGGGAAGGGCGCCGACGATCATGGCCGTGTTGAGCTGATCCATCGTCGGGATCTGCGAGCCGGTGGTGATCTTCGGCGCCCCGGCGCCGATCTCGGCCACGCAGTTCATCGGCTCCATCGGAGCATGGGCTAGATAGGGGAAGTCGTACACCGCTTCGACCACCTTTCCGCCGGCGGGCGGGATGGCCGAGCCACGGGAGTCGAAACCCAGCCACTTGAGGCCGCTAGACGGCTTGGTCTTGCCCGAGGCCAAGTCGTGGTAGTTGGCGAGGATCCCCTCGGAACCGCGCTTTTCGGCCTTGTCGTCATCCCACACCACGACGACCGCATCGCGGCCCTGGCGAGCGGCCCAGGTGTTCTCGGCCGTGACCGCGACCCCGGTCGGGATCTGCAAGACGTCGACGACTCCAGGAACTCTGCGCGCCGCCGCGGCGTCGAAACTCTTCACCTTGCCGCCGAACCTGGGCGCATGAGCGACCATGGCGGTTAACATGCGCGGCCGGTGGACGTCCTGGGTGTACTGGGCCTTGCCGGTCGACTTGGCCCGGGCGTCCTTGCGGCGGACCCGGTCGGTGCCGATGAGGGTGAAAGCCTTGGGGTTCTTGAGCGGCGGGTTCTTGGGTGGCGCCACCTTGGCCGCGTCGGCCACCAGATCGGCGAAGCTCGCCTGCTTGCCGGATGGGTGTGAGACTACGCCGTCCTTGACCGTGATCTCGCCGGCAGGAGCGTTCCACCGGTTGGCCGCCGCGGTCACGAACATCGCCCGGGCGCTTGCACCCACCTTGCGCAGCTGATCCCAGGAATTGTTGATCGCTGAGGATCCGCCGGTGCCCTGCGCCCCCAGGCCGAGGTTCTGATAGACTTTGGTGTTGGCCGGCGCCTGCACGACACTGACCCTGTCCCAGTCGGCGTCCAACTCCTCGGCGACGATGGCCGCCAGGCCGGCGTGGTTCCCCTGGCCAAACTCGATGTGCTTGGAGACCACCGTCACAGCCCCGTCGGCGCCGATGCGCAGGAACGGACCGAACGGACCGAAATGGGAATCCGAGCCGAGCGACATGATGTCGGGAAGAACCGCCTGAGGCGAGCATCCGATCAGCAGACCGCCGCCGGCGGCCGCGGCGGCGATCACCACCATTTCGCGGCGGGACGGGGTAAAGGGCGCGTTCATGGCCGGCTCCTTCAGCTGACGGACGCGTGGACGGCTGGCATGTCCGCGGCGCGCTTGATGGCGGTGCGAATGCGCTGATAGCAGCCGCAGCGACAGATATTGCCGCTCATACCGGAGTCTATGTCGGCATCGGTTGGGTGGGGCGTCCTGGCCAGGAGGGCGGCGGCCGACATGATCTGGCCCGACTGGCAGTAGCCGCACTGCGGCACGTCGGCTTCGATCCACGCCGCCTGCAGCGGATGCAGGCCCTTCAGACCCTCGATGGTGGTGATCTTCACCCCGGCGAGGGAGCCGATCGGCGCCTGGCAGGAGCGCATGGCCTGGCCATTGAGGTGGACGGTGCAGGCGCCGCACTGGCCGATGCCGCAGCCGTATTTGGCCCCGGTCAGATGAAGCTCATCGCGCAACACCCACAGCAGAGGCGTTTCCGGCGACGACTCCACCGCAACCATCACGCCGTTGATGTTGAGGGATATGGCCATGCAAGAACTCCGTTGATCTGGTGTGAACAACGATAACTTGGATCACCATACGTAGGTAGTGTCATATGAACCCACGCTGCGTGCGGGAGGATCCAACCAGGCCGCCATGGACGCTTTCCCGGCTTTCTTCCCCTTGAAAGGGCGGCGGGTGGTGATCGCCGGCCACGGCGAGCCGGCGGAGGCTCGGGCGCGCCTGCTCGCCGGGTCGCCGGCCGAGGTGGTGCGGATCGACGGCCCGGCGGCGCTGGAGCCGGCCTCCTACCGGGGCGCGTCCTTGGTGTTCATCGCCAGCCATGACGAAGACTTCGCCCGCCAAGCCGCGGCGGCCGCCCGGGGCGGCGGGTCGATTGTCAATGTCTTCGACCGTCCGATGCTGTCGGATTTCCACACCCCGGCCATCGTCGATCGCGGACCGGTGGTGGCCGCGATCGGCACCAGCGGGTCCGCGCCCCTGATGGCCCAGCTCCTGCGCGCCGAGGTTGAAGCGCGCGTGCCCGAGTCGGCCGGCCGCATCGCCACCTTGCTAGGCGAGCGACGCGCGGCCCTGACGAGCGCGTTCCCTGACCTCGTACAGCGGCGCTCGTTCCTGCGCTCTGTCCTGGCCGGACCGGTGGCGCGCGCGGCGGAGGCGGGGGACATGGCGGCTGGCGGAGCGGCGTTGGATGCGCTGATTGCGGCCGGCTGGACCAGCGTCGGCCGGGCGTGGCTCATCAGCCAGCCGGCGGCCGAAGACCTGATCTCGCTGCGGGCGCAACGCGCGCTCAACTTCGCCGACGTGGTGGTCGCCTCCGGCGAAGCCTCGGTGCTGATCGCGATGCACGCACGCCGTGACGCCGAGCGTCGCACGCTCGAGACGACCGTCGCCGTCGAGATCGCTGATCTGGTCCGCGCCGGCGCCCTTGTGGCGGTCATCGATCCGCCGCCCACGCTCGCCGCCGACCTCGCTGACGAGAAGGTCGCGGTGGAGACGCTCAATCCCGCGTCGCCCGTATGAGTCTGCTTTCCGGTGAAGACCTCGAGGCCGTCGTCCTGTCCTTGAAGGTGGCCGCCACAGCGACGGTGTTCGGACTGCCGGCGGCCCTCTTCGTCGCTTATGTCCTCGCCCGTAAGCGGTTTCCAGGCCGCGCCATGCTAGATGCGCTCACGCACCTGCCCCTGGTGCTACCCCCCGTGGCCACGGGCTATCTGCTGCTGGTCGTCTTCGGACACCAGGGGATCATCGGCCGCGCGCTGGAGACCGTGGGCGTCGTATTCGCGTTCCGCTGGACCGGAGCGGCGCTCGCCGCCGCGGTCATGGCTTTTCCCTTGATGGTCCGCCCGCTCCGGCTCTCGATCGAGGCCATCGACGCGGAGGTTGAGGATGCCGCCCGCAGCCTGGGCGCCTCGACCTGGGCCCGGCTGAGGCGGGTCACCCTGCCACTGGCGACGCCCGGGTTAGTGGCCGGCGCGGTGCTGGGCTTCGCCCGGGCGCTGGGCGAGTTCGGGGCCACGATCACTTTCGTCGCGGCCATTCCGGGCGAGACCCTGACCCTGCCGAGCGCCATCTACCTCGGCGCCCAGTCGCCGGGCGGCGAGGCGCGGGTGCTGACGCTATGCGCCATCTCCGCGGTCATCGCCCTGGGTGCGATCCTGATCAGCGACCAGATCGCGAAGCGCCTGGCCCGTCGCGCCGGCTAGACTAGCGGCGCGAACCGTGGCTGCGCACGCCGTGCTGACCCGGGAACACCCCGCCGGTGGCCCCGCCGCCGTGGAACACGCCGCCATGGCCGTGGCCGCGGAAAACGCCGCCATTGCCATGCATGCCGCCGTGACCGCGCGAGCCGTGGCTGCGCACTCCCATGCCGCCGGGAAATACCCCGCCGGTGGCCCCGCCCCCCGGGAACACGCCGCCGGTGTGGCCGCCGCCAGGGAACGTCCCGCCATTACCGCCGCCGTGACCGCCTGGGGCCGCCAGGGCTGAGGCGGCAAACGCTATCGCGGCCGCGGCGCTCAAAATCAGAACCGTACTGCGCATCCGGCGTACTCCCTGCCTGCGGACTCTCACGATCCGTCATTATCTCAAGTCTCGCTGGTCGTGGGCGTTCCAGCAATCCCTCAGCCGGAGATCGACCGGCCCCGGGTCTCAGGCACCAGGAAGGGCAGGGTGAGCACGCTGAGCGCGGTGAAGATCACCGGATACCACAGGCCGGCGTAGATGTTTCCGGTGGCGGTGACGATGGCGAAGGCCGAAACCGGCACGAAGCCGCCCACCCAGCCTGTGCCTACGTGGTAGGGCAGGGACAGGGCGGTGTAGCGAATGCGGGCCGGGAACAGCTCCACCAGGGCGCTGGCGATCGGCCCGTAAAGGGCCGTGCAGGCGATCACGAAGACCATCATTACGCCCAGCAATCCCCAGAAGTTCACCCGCGCCGGATCGGCCTTGGCCGGATAGCCGGCCGTTTCGAGAGCTTTGAGCAGCCGCTTCTGGACGTCGGCCTGGGCCGCCTTCAGCGCCGGGGCGGCCAGACCGGACCCGTCGCGTGAGGCGATGACCACGGTCCCGATCCTCACCGTGGCCGCGACGCCGACAGGGGCCCGCTGGTTGGCGTAGGAAACGCCGGCGTTGGAAAGCGCGCTTTTGGCTAGGTCGCAGGCGGTGACGTACCGGGCCTTGCCCGCGACATCGAATTGCAGTGAGCACCGCGCCGGGTCGGCGATGACCACCACCGGCGTCTTCTTCTGGGCCGCCTCCAGGGCGGGGTTGGCGAAGTGGGTCATGACGTGGAAAGCCGGGAAGAAGGCGACGAGCGCCAGGGTCATGCCGCCCCACATCACCCACTTGCGCCCGACCTTGTCCGACAGCCAGCCGAAGAACACATAGAGCGGCGCGCTGAGCACGGTCATGACGATCAGGAGCTGCTCGCCGGTCGCCGGTGCGATCTTCATGAACCGCTCCAGAAACACCTGCTCGGCGTAGAAAAAGGTCAGGTACCATGCCGCTCCCTGGGCGCTCATGATGCCGATGAAGGCGATCAACACCAGCTTGAGGTTGGGCCAGCGGCCGAAGGCTTCCGACCACGGCGCGTGGGAGCGTCCGCCCTTAGCCTCGAGGGCGGCGAACACCGGGCTTTCCATAAGTCTGAGGCGCATCCACATCGAGATCGCCAGCAGGCCGGCGGAGAAAAGAAACGGCAGGCGCCAACCGCCGCTCCAGCCGGCGTCGGCGAAGTGCGCGTCGCCGAGCCAGGTACGAGTCGCCAGGATCGCCGCCAGGGCGCCCACGAGGCCAAAGGCGGCCGAGGACTGGACGGCGCTGGTCGCGGTGGCGCGGCGATCGGGACGGGCGTGCTCAGCGACATAAATGACCGCCCCGCCGTACATGCCGCCCAGGGCGGTTCCCTGGATGACGCGCATCAGGACCAGCAGCACCGGGGCGAGCATTCCGACCTGGGGATAGGTGGGCAGCAGGCCGATGGCCACGGTCGCTCCGCCCATCATCGACATGGTGATCAGGAACGCGGCCTTGCGACCGGCGACGTCGCCCAGACGGCCGAAGATCAGCGCGCCGAAGGGCCGAAAGAAGAAGCCGGCGCCGAACAGCCCCAGGGCCGCCAGCAGGCCGGCGGTGGAGTTCAGTCCGGAAAAGAAGTCTTTGGCGATGATGGGGGTGAGGGCCCCAAAGACGAAGAAATCATACCACTCGAACGCCGTGCCAGCGGCCGAGGCGGTGACGATCACCACCATCGACGCCCGGGACTTGCCGGGAATTCCTGCTTCGATCGCCGCCCCGGTCATGATGCTTCAGAAGGCGCTTTCGCCGGTGATGGCGCGTCCCAGGATGAGGGCATGGACGTCGTGGGCGCCTTCATAGGTGTTGACCGTCTCCAGGTTCGCGGCGTGGCGCATGACGTGATACTCGCCGCTGATGCCGTTGCCGCCGTGGATATCGCGGGCGGCGCGAGCGATATCCAACGCCTTGCCGCAGTTGTTGCGCTTCATCAGGCTGATGGCTTCCGGAACCCACGCGCCTTCGTCGATCAGACGTCCGAGCGCCAGAGCCCCTTCACAGCCCAGCGCGATCTCGGTCATCATGTCCGCCAGCTTCTTTTGCACCAGCTGCCGGGCGGCCAGTGGCCGGCCAAACACCTTGCGGCTGGCGACATACTCCCTGGAGGCATGCAGGCAGAATTCGGCCGCGCCCATGGCGCCCCAGGCGATGCCGTAGCGTGCCTTGTTGAGGCAGGAGAAAGGCCCGCGCAGGCCGGAAACGCCGGGCAGCAGCGCTTCCTCGCCGACGGCCACATCGGTAAGTGAGATTTCGCCGGTGACCGACGCGCGCAGGGAGAGTTTGTTCTTGATCGTCGGCGTCTCGAAGCCGGCCGCGCCGCGCTCGACGAGGAAGCCGCGGATCTCACCGTCGAGCTTGGCCCACACCAAGGCGACATCGCAGATCGGGGCGTTGGTGATCCACATCTTGGCCCCGTTGAGGACATAGCCGCCGCCCACCGCCCGCGCCGTCGTGCGCATGGACCCCGGGTCGGAGCCGCCGTCGGCCTCGGTCAGCCCAAAGCAGCCCACCGTCTCGCCCGTGGCCATGGCCGGCAGCCAGCGTCGCCGCTGGGCCTCCGAGCCGAACGCGTGGATCGGATACATGACCAGTGAGGACTGCACGCTCATGGCCGACCGGTAGCCGCTGTCGACGGCTTCGATCTCGCGGGCGATGAGGCCATAGGCGACATGGCTGATCCCGGCGCAGCCGTACGTCTCTGGGAGGGTAGGGCCGAGAAATCCCAGGGCGCCCATCTCGGTCATGATCTCGCGATCGAAGCGCTCTTCGGCGAAGGCGCCCACCACGCGCGGCAGCAGCTTGTCCCGGGCGTACGCGCGGGCGGCCTCGGCCACCATGCGCTCGTCTTCGGTGAGGCGTGAGGCCAGATCCAGGGGATCCTCCCAGTGGAAGGTCTTGGCGGCGGCGTCTAGCGGCATGGGCAGTCGTTCCTGGCGGCGTGGCGGCCCTTATGGCCCCGAAGGCATGCGACCGCAAAGGCAGGGTTGTCTTCCTCCGTGGATTCGGAGTTTCTCCCGCCGCACGGAGACATAAGATGACCGATCGCCTCGACCGCGCGCTTGAACGCCTGCCGTGCGCCTATCCCGGACCAGGCGGCGCGGTGGCCGTGCTGCGCGAGGGCGAGGTGCTCGCCCGCCACGCCTGGGGCTGGGCGAACGCGGAGCGCCGCATCCCTTTCACGCCGCACAGTCTGTTTCGCGTCTGCTCGATCACCAAGCAATTCACTTGCAGCCTGGTGCTGGAAAGCTTTCCGGACCCCTCGGTGCTGGATGGCGACGTGCGCGCTCGCCTGCCGAGGCTCGAACAGGAGGCGCCGGGGGCGCTGCACCTGTGCCATAACCAGTCGGGCCTGCGCGACTACTGGGCGGTGGCCATGCTGCACGGCGCGGAGGCGGAGGACGCGTTCGGCGAGGCCGAGGCCGCCGGCGTAATCGCCGGTATGCGGACACTGCAGTTCGCACCCGGGGCGCGCTATTCCTACGCCAACCAGAACTTCCGCCTGCTGGCCGACATCCTGCAGGCGCGCGCTGATCGCGGCTTCGCCGAGCTGTTGCGCAGTGCGATCTTCGACCGCGTGGGCATGGCAGACGCCTTCGTCGCCGCTGATACCCGCGCCATGCCGGACGGGACGGAGGGCTATGAGGGCTCGCAGGCTGGGGGGTTCCGCGCCGCGGAGAACCGCATTCTCTGGGTCGGCGACGCGGGCATGGGCGCCAGCCTCGACGACATGATCGCCTGGGAGCGCCACATCGACACGACCAGGGACGACCCGAACTCGATCTATCGGCGGCTGACCGCGCCCACACGGTTCAGCGACGGCGCGCAGGCCGGCTACGGCTTTGGCCTTGGCCGGCGCTCCGAACTCGGGCGTCAGGTGACGGGCCACGGCGGCGCGTTGCGCGGATGGCGAAGTCACCGCCTGTATGCCCCTGACGAGCGCATCTCGGTGGTGGTCCTGTTCAACCACATGTCGGACGCCCACGATGCCGCCCTGGACCTGTTCGCCGCCGCACTCGACGAGGATCAGCCACCCCGTGCCGCCACCACGGCGCCAAGTCCGGAGTGGCTGGGGCCCTATCTCGAGCCGGAGACCGGCCTCTCCGTCCGCATCGAGGCGGCCGCCGATAGCCAGGTCCTCTTGCGCTATGGCTATCCGCCGCAACTGCTCGACCTGCACGCTGACGGCGCCGAGGGCGACGGCGGCTCGCGTTTGCGGGCTCACGACGGGGAGCTGTGGATGGACCTTCCAAGAGATAATCAGATCTCGCGGCTGCAACCGTGCGCCGGCGCGGCGGTGACCGATATCGCCGGCCGCTACCGTTGCGCGGAGCTGGACGCCGAACTGACCGTAGCCGACGCCGGCGGCGCGCTCTACGGTGCGTTTTCCGGGTTCCTCGGCCAGGGCCGGATGGAGTTGCTGGAGCCGGTCGGCGGTCGCGTATGGGCGGCGCCGTGCGCCCGGGCGCTGGATCACACGCCGCCTGGCGATTGGACATTGGCCTTCGCCGAGGAGGCGGCTGGCCCGGCGACGTCAGTCCAGGTGGGATGCTGGCTGGCGCGCGGCCTGACCTTTAGCCGCGCCTGACTGCGCTTAAGGTTCACCCGAAACGGTCTTTGTCGCCTGCCGCTTCCGTGACAGGCTCGTCTCATTGGCAAGTCTTCGAGGGAGGAATCCATGCCGATGACTCAACGGCTCGCGGCCGAATTTGTCGGCACGTTGTGGCTGGTGCTGGGAGGATGGGGTTCGGCCGTGCTGGCCGCGGCGTTCCCCAGTCTCGGCATAGGCTTCGCCGGCGTGGCCCTGGCCTTCGGGCTCACCGTGCTGACCATGGCCTATGCGCTCGGTCACGTGTCCGGCGCCCATTTCAATCCGGCGGTGACGGTCGGTTTGTAGGCCGGCGGACCAGCCCCTGCCGGTCGAGGTGCGCGGCGACGCCTGACCTATCTCGGCGGCAAGCGGTTGCCCCTGGCCTCTCGCGGGGGTTAAGGACTGCCCCCTGAACGAGGGAGCGGCTGATGGAAGTCAACGGGATCGCGCACGTCTTCGTCACCGCTGGAGACTTCAACAAGTCGCGCGACTTCTATCGCCGACTCTTGCCATTCCTGGGCCTAAAGCCGGTCATGGACGCGGCGGGCACCTACTATTGCGTCGGCGGCCGGACCGGATTTGGCGTGCGCTCGCCGCCGCCCCAGCACACCGGCAAGCGCTTCGAGCAGGGGACTGTGGGCCTGCACCACATCTGCTTTCGAGTGCGTGAGCGCGAAGACGTGGATGAGGTCCATGCCTTCCTGACCGAGATTGGCGCGACCATCGTCCACCCGCCCCGGGACGACGAATGGGCGCCAGGCTATTATTCGGTACTGTTCGAGGATCCGGACGGGGTGCGCCTGGAGATCAATCATGTCCCGGGCCAGGGCCTTATGGCCGCCGGCGGCTCGGGCCATCTCGGCGCCCAGCGGGACTGACGGGGGTGGTCCAGAACTGGCGCGAAATCGGTCCCCAGCGCTATCGCGAGACCTTTGGCCGCTATTTTGAGGACTTCCAGGTGGGCGATGTCTATGAGCACCGGCCGGGAAAGACGGTGCTGGAGGCCGACAACCACCTGTTCACCCTGCTGACCCTCAACACCCACCCGCTGCACTTCGATGCCGAGTACGGGCGCGGCACCGAGTTCGGCCAGAACCTGGTGGTCAGCACCTACACCCTGGCCCTGCTCATCGGCATGAGCGTCAGCGACTGTTCCCAGAAAGCGATCGCCAATCTCGGCATGGATGAGGTGCGATTCACCGCGCCTGTGTTGGCCGGCGACACCCTCTATGCCGAGAGCGAGGTCCTGGCCAAGCGCGAGTCCAAGACCCGGCCAGGCCAGGGCATCGTCACCATCCGCACCCTGGGCAAGAACCAGCGCGGCGAGACGATATGTTCGTTCCGGCGCGACATGCTGATCCCGGCTCGGGGACAATCTGTAGAAGACCGCCTGGGAACCTATTGATGACCGCCGCCATCAGCGAAGCCGACGAGCGGGCCCTGCTCGATTCCATCGACCGCTGGTTGGAGCGCAAGGTCAGGCCGGTCGCCGATCGCTATGAACAGGCCGACGAATATCCGCACGAACTGGCCAACGACATGTGCGACATGGGGCTCTACGGGGCGCTCATCGACCCGGAATGGGGTGGGCTTGGCCTATCGGCGGTGACCTACAGCCGGATTGTCGCGCGGATTTCGGAAGAGTGGATGAGCCTCACCGGCTTCTTCAACAGCCATCTGATGATGGCCCTGATCGTGCAGAAGTTTGGCACCGAAAAACAGAAGTCGCACTGGCTGCCGAAGTTCGCCACCGGCGAGCTTCGCGGGGGCATTGGCCTCACCGAAGCCGACGCCGGCACCGACCTTCAGGGCATCCGCACCGTGGCCCGCCGGCAAGGCGCGAACTACGTGGTCAACGGCGCCAAGCTGTGGATCACCAACTCCATCGAAGGCGACGTGCTGGCTCTGCTGGTCAAGACCGACCCGGAGGCGAAGCCGCGCCATCGCGGCATGACTATGCTGATCACCCCGACCCGCGACCCGGTGACGAAGGCCGAACTCCCCGGAGTGCACCGCGGCCGAAAGCTGCCCAAGCTCGGGTATCGCGGGATCGATACCGGCGAGATCGGCTTTTCCGACTATGTCTGCGACGCTGAACTGTGTCTGGTCGGCGGTGAGGAGGGCAAAGGCTTCATCATGGCCACCGGCGGCCTGGAGATCGGGCGGGTGAACGTCGCCGCGCGGGGGGTGGGCATCGCCAGGCGGGCGCTAAAAGAATCGGTGGCCTACGCCCAGGTGCGCAAGACCATGGGTAAGCCGATCGCCGAGCATCAGGCGATCCAGCTCAAGCTCGGCGAAATGGCGTCCAAGACCCGCGCGGCCGAACTGCTGGTAGAGGATGCGGCGCGCGCCTACGACGCCGGAGGTCGGGTCGATCTTGAGGCCGGCATGGCCAAATGGTTCGCCACGGAGACCGCCGCCGAGGTCGCCGGCGAGGCCATGCGCATCTTCGGGGCCAACGGCTATTCCAAGGAATATCCCATCGAGCGGCTTTACCGCGATGCGCCCCTGCTGATCATCGGCGAGGGCACGAACGAAATGCAGCGCATCATCATCGCCCGCCGCCTGATCGCGCGGAATCCGGTCTAGCTCTGCTTCGCCGCCAGTTCGGCCGCCCGCCGGGCTTCGCCGCGGCGACGGGCGCGCCGGACATAGAGGAACGACCACAGGGCGAGTGCGCCCGTCGTGCCATAGCCGAGGACCGGACCGACCACGAGATAGTCGTGGACGCTGATATTCAGCACCAGCAAGGTGGCGACCGCGGCCTCGGCGATTAGGCCAAATCCCCAGACCAGGGTCAGCACGGTCATTGTGCGGCGGAAGTGCGGGTTGTCGCGCAGAGCGACGAAAGCCTCGGCCTCGCTGGCGGAACGCCGCAGGATCGTGGCCCGCGCCAGGTAGTAGATCAGCGGCTTGCGGATTGCCGCCGAGATCAGGAAGACCGCGCCGATGGTGACCGTCACCAGCTTTTCGCGCAGCTGAAGGAATCGCACCGAACCCCCGCCGAGGAAGGCCAGCAGGGACAGGGCGATGCCGGTCAGGACCAGCATAGAGACGGCGTCCACGCGCCGCTTGATGGCCAACAGCCCCAGACTCCAGACGATCGGCGGGCCCGACGAAGCGATCAGCGCACGCACGTCGCCCCAGTGTGGCCTGGCCAGGTCGAAAATGACGATCGGCAAAATGAAGTTGATCAGCGCTTCGGTGGCGACCGACACGCCTCTGCGGCGCAGCCAATCGCGCACGGCGTCGAATCTCGTGGTCTCGGTCAAAGGTTCACGCTCCGCGAGCGACGAACGGGCCGTTGCGAAAGCCTTCGGCCGCCTTGCCATAGACGAACGCTGCGCCGTCCGGCGTTGTGAGGCGCCCGCCGGCCGCCGCCAGGACCGCGTGACCGGCGGCGATGTCCCATTCCATGGTCGGCCCGACCCGGGGGTAGACGTCGGCCATGCCCTCGGCGAGACGGGCGAGTTTGATCGAAGAGTCCATCGGCTCGGCCGTGGCGACGCCGTAGGCGCTGATGAGCTCGGCCATGGCCGCTGGCTTCATGGTGTGGCTGATGAGCGCAATGGCCTCGCCCGCCGGCCACGGCCTGGCCCGCACGCGGCGGGCGCGGAGCTGGCTTGCACGGCGTTTGAATGCTCCGCCCCCTCGGGTGAACCAGGTTTCCCCGGTTGCTGGCGCGCTGACGGCGCCCTCGACCGGGCGGCCGTTGACGATGAGCGCGATATTGACGGTGAAATTGGGATCGCCGCGGACGAAGGCCTTGGTTCCGTCCAGGGGATCGACCAGGAAGAACTGCGCCGCAATTTCGTCTGGGGTGCCGAATTCGCTGGAGTATTCCTCCGAGATCACCGGCGTGTCGGGAAACCATCGCGCGAGCCGCATCAGGATCAGGGTTTCGGCGCGCCGATCGGCCTCGGTGACCGGACTCAGGTCGGCCTTGGCGTCGACGGTCAGTCCGGATCTCCACAGCGGCAGGATCAGGTCCGCGGCTTCCTCGGCGATGTCGGCCAGAAGGACGCCCAGGGCGGGGTCGGAGAGGTCGGGGGCGGCGGCGCTCATGGTAACCATGAGGCCCTCTTTAGGGTCCGGGCCCGGTTTGCCAAAGGCCCAAATCAGGCCATGGTCGGCGGGCGATGGATGAGAGGCGAGCAGCGACTGTAGAGCTGGCCGAGCGCCTCGCCGACCGACTCTGTCACGACATCTCGAGCTCCGCTCAGGCGCTGGCCTCGGGCCTCGATTTGCTGAGCGAAGCGAGCACTGACGCCCACCGCGACGAGGCGGTCGCCTTCCTAAGCGACGCTTTGACCGCGCAGAAATTCAAGGTTGGCTACGCCCGGAGGGTTTACGGCCTGGCCCCGGCCGCCAGCGCCGCCGAGCTGAAAACGCTGGCCGAAACCCTGTACGCCGATCTTCGTCCGAGCCTCGATTGGGCCGTTGAGGCGACTACGCTTGGGCCCCCCGCCGCGCGCGCCCTGCTGCTCCTACTGCAGATTGCCGCCGACGCCCTGGCGGTTGGCGGCGTTGTGCGGGCGAGGTCGGCCGGGTCAATGGTCGCGGTGGAACTGGTGGGGTCGCGGATCGCACTGAGAGACGAGGTGCGCGCCGGCCTGGCGGGAGAGCCGTTCGGCGCCGGGCTCGGCGGCCGCTGGGTTCAAGGCGCGTTCGTCGCCGCTCTGGCCGCGCAGGCCGGCGGTCGCGTGGAGGTGGAGTTGGGCGAGGGCGCCGCCGCGATCCGCGTCAGTCTTGCGCCAGGCGCTTGATCATCCGTCCCGCGATCGCCCGTCCGCCAGCATCGTCGCGTTCGGCAAGAGCCGCCGCCACGCGCCGGATCTCCTCATCCGGCTTGTTCTGGGACAGCTTGCTGATACCGGCAAGGCGCTCCACCGTCATCTCGAAGGCGACGATCCCTGAGAGCATGGCATCGAATCGGGCCGGTTTCATCTTGGCCCGCGACCACGGGGGCTTTGGCGCGAGTCCAGCCTCATACCGGGCGGCCAGGTCGTCGAGGAGCTGGGTGGCCTCAGCGCGGGAGAGCACGCGAACCGGGCCCTCGATTTCCACCGACACATAGTTCCAGGTCGGGACCTGATCGGGCAGGGCGTACCAGTCGGGGCTGACATAGGCCTCATCGCCGGTGATCACCGCCAGGGCCCAGCCCGCCGGGCTGAGCGCCGTGGCCAGCGGGTTGGCGCCGGAGAGATGAAAGCGCAGGCGCCCCCCGTCCAGGAGAACCGGCGCATGGGCGACCAGGGGCCAGTCGCCGCGCGTCCCGATGATGACGGCGAAGCCGCGCTCAGCCACTTGTGCGGAGAGGATGGCCGGATCGGTCTCGTGAAAGTCCCGCGCGGGATGCAATCGGCTCCCTCCGCCAATGATTCGGCGCAGCTCGGGGGTATTTACCCCACCCTGACCGGAGGTGTGGGAAATGTCAGCCGGGTCGTCAGGCCGCCGGCCCGGTTGGCGATAAAACGGACCTCGCCGCGGAGCTGGCGGGCAAATGCGGTCATCAGGGTGCGCCCGACGCCTTCGCCCATCTTCGCCAGAGCCGCGCCTGGCACGCCGGTGTCGGTTATGCACAATTCCGCCGTCTCTCCGCGCACATGAAAAGTGACTTCGAGCACACCGCCGGCCTGATCGAGGCCATGCTTCTTGGCGTTGGTGATCGCCTCGACGGCGAACAAAGCCAGGGGCGCAAGCCGATCGGCGTCGATCTCCAAGGCTTCGATATCGAGCTCGGTGCGGATCGGCGCGCCGCCCACGCTCTCGCTCAGCACAGTCTGGGCGATCAGTTCATCCAGGAAGTCGCGCAGCTCCACGCGCCTCAGGTCCGGCCCCTGATAGAGGGCGCGGTAGATCAAGGCCAAGGCCGAGATCCGCTGGCGAGTATCCGACAGGGCGGCGCGCGCGGCGCGATCCTCGAGGGCTCGTTCCTGCAGATTGAGCAGAGAGGAGATCACCTGGAGATTGTTCTTCACCCTGTGGTGAATCTCGCGCAGTAGATCTTCCTTCTGGACCAGGGCCTGGCGGACCGCCGCGTCGCGCGCGGCGATGGTCTGGGCCATGGCGTCCATGGTATCGGCCAACTGGCGGATCTCAGGCGGCGCAGCCACCGCGCGGGTTGGGTGGACGCTGTAACGTCCGCGCGCGTAGATGGCGGCGAAACGTCTGAGATAGGCAATCCAGCGGACGACGCCCCGTTCAGCCACGAACCCCACGGCCAGGAGCGGCAGAAGGAAGGCCAGGGCGGGAAGAACCAGGCCCGACACGGGGTTGATGAACGCCCAGGAAACCACCCCCTCAATCGGCGCGGAAAGCACGACAAAGACTTCCCTGTCGACCAGCGGAGCGGAAGAGAACACGCGCGCCTGACCGGTCCGGTCCTTGCCCAGCCATACCTGGGTCGCCTGGCTCCCGGCTCCGACCAGATGCGAGCCGATGTCCGGCGCAAGAAACCCGCCCCGGGCGCCCGAAAGAAAACGGCCCGCCTGATCGGTGATCGCAACCAGCGAACGTTCCGGCAGCGAGCGTTCGAGCATCTGCGGCCTGAGACTGGCCACGTCGATAACCGCGGTCAGCACGCCGTTGAAGTGGCCCTCGCCATCTACAACCCTCGCGCTGGTCAGGATGGCCGGCCGGTCGGCGTAGGACGCCCCGGCCTGGCTGGTCACGGTAGCCGGCTGGCCCGACGCCAAGGCCGCGAACCAAGGCCGCGAGCGCCGGTCCGGATCGGCCGGCACGCCGCCGGCCGCGCACGCCACCTGGCCTGCGGCGTCGAACCGGATCAGATTTTCATAGCCCGGAATGCGGTTCCTGGCTTCGGCCAGGCGCGATGCGCACTGAACGGCCATCGAGCCCGGCTCCAGGGTCTGGAGCAGGATCTCGGCGGCGGTAATCCTGGAGTGTGCCATGGCGGCGCTGCGCTCGGCCGCGCTGGAGAGCTCGAACTGTCGTTCGGTGGCGTCGCGCCGGACCGCGATGACGGACTGCGCCCCGCTGACAAAGAGGACCGGGGCCAGGGCCAGAACGAGCGCCAGGGCGAGCCGGACGCGAATGGGTATCTTTGCCCACTCCCCGACCCGTCGTGGCGAAATCACCGCGCGCTGCTCAGGCGCTCCGCATGAGCCAGGATGGAGCCCATGGCCTCGCTGGCCGATTTTCCGTCCCGGTCGTACTCACCGCGCTCGAGGATCAGCTGGAGCGCGCGCCGGGCGCGGCTGACCCGGCTTTTGACCGTACCGACCGCGCAGTGGCAGATTTCGGCGGCCTCCTCGTAGGCGAACCCTCCGGCTCCCACCAGCACCAGAGCTTCACGCTGTTCGGCGGGCAACATGCCCAATCCCATGCGCAGTTCATCGAGTGAAATCGGGGCGGAAGGATCATCAACTGCGACCAGCGTGCGTTCGGCCGCGTCCTGGTCCAACTGGGCCTGCCGCCAGGAACGGCGTTTCTCGGAGTAGAACTGATTGCGAAGGATCATGAAGGTCCAGGCCTTCATGTTGGTGCCGATCTCGAAACTCGCCCTCGCGTCCCACGCCTTCATCATGGCGTCCTGAGCGAGGTCGTCGGCGGCGGTGGGGTCACCCGCGAGCGTGCGGGCGAACGCGCGGAGCTGGGGTATGAGCGCCACCAGCTGGCGCTTGAAGGTATCGTCCCGCTCGGCCGTCTGCGCGGCTGTTATCGCCCCTGTCATCAATTGGGATCCGATTCACCATCGTCCGCCTGACGCAGGATATCCAGGAACTCAACTGGCACCGGCTCATTGACCACGTTCTGGAACATTTGCCGCAACTGGGCGCCGATCGCCTGTTGCCGCAGTCGAGCTTCGTCTAATGCGAGCGGTCGCTTCGAGGACGCTTTTCTAGCCATTTGCAAAATTATGCCCCCCTCCGGCGCGGACCGCCACCTGTCTGTATTCGTGTTCACCGCGTCACCTTATGCATGCGAGGCCCAAACGCCGCCCGCAGGGAGGCGGTTCCCGGGTGAGAGCGTCATTTAGGCGTGTCCTGCCGCTCGGGCGGCGCGGTGGGAACTTGACCGAGGGTTCCGCGTTGCCGATCTGGCGCGACTTCGGGGTTAATTTTAGTTTGCGCGGGCCGAGATGGCGTCGCTCGCGGGAGGGAAGATGAGCCTTACATCCAGACTGGCGCCGCACCTGCCGTACATCCGGCGTTACGCACGTGCGCTCACCGGGGACCAAGCCACTGGCGACGCCTATGTGCGCGCCACCTTGGAGGCGCTGGCGGCCGGCGCTCAGGCCCTGAACGACACCCTGGCGCCCCGAGCGGCGCTTTATCAGGTGTTTCACGCAGTTTGGCAGACCACCGGCGCGCGCCTGGAAACCCGGAACGCCGGCGCGATCGCCACAACCCCACGCGAGCGGCTTCTGCGGATCTCGCCGCGCTCGCGCCAGGCGTTTCTACTCACCGCCGTGGAAGGGTTCAGCCCCTCCGAAGCCGCTCAGATCCTGAGTATCAGCTTCGATGAGGTCGAGAAGCTCATTGCCGAAGCCCAGGCTGACATCGACGCAGAGTTGGCCACCGACGTGTTGATCATCGAGGACGAGCCGGTGATTTCGGCTGACATCGCCGCCATCGTCAGAGAGCTTGGGCATCGCGTGACCAACATCGCGGCGACGCGGTCTGAAGCCGCCGACGCCGCCCAGCGCGACCGTCCAGGGCTGGTCCTGGCCGATATCCAACTCGCCGACGGCACGTCGGGTATCGATGCAGTGCGCGACATATTGATGGGCGTCGATGCGCCGGTAATCTTCATCACCGCGTTTCCCGAGCGGTTGCTTACCGGCGAGCGCCCCGAGCCGACCTTTCTGATCACCAAACCCTTCCAGCCGGAGACGGTGAAGGCGGCCATTGGTCAGGCGCTGTTCTTCCATCCGCGCAAGGCCGAAGCCACTGTCTGAGGGCGCTGAGGCCCCCATCGGGACGCGGCAGAGCGTGCCCCGGCGATAAGCGGCTTCTCGACCCAGCGGTGACAGGCGAGCCCCGTCCCGATCGACGCGGCGAAGGCTGCGGGAATGAACAGCCATCCGTTGGCCGTCCCAAGGGTGTGGGCGACAAGCGCCTGGGCGGGCAGATGGACGAGGTAGAGGGCGTAGGAGGCGTCGCCCATCAACGTCATCGCGGCCAATTTCGGAACACCGCCGCTCTCCTCGACGGCCAAGGCCCCGGCGACGATCAGTGCGGCCGGGACGCCCCAGATGAACGGGCGGCTTAGCTCGCTGAACAGTTTGAGCAGGGCGGGAACGGCCAGGGCGGCCAGGCCGGCGGCGATCAGCGCCCAGCCGGCGCGCCGTCCGGGTAGGGCGCCCATTTCGGCCAAATTGGCCACGGCGAGGCCAGCGGCGAACTCCCACAACAGGGGATTGGCCCCCAGGATGTAGACCGGATCGTCGAGGATGAGTCCGGCCGCGACGATGAGGAACAGGGCAGCGCATACGATCCATGCCTGGCGTCGGCGCGGCGCGAAAAGGGCGGCGGCGAATGCCAGGTAGAACATCGCCTCGTAGTCGAGCGTCCAACCCGGCGGCAGGAGCGGAAACGGCAGGCCGACAGGATCAAGGTGCGGGATGAAGGCGAGCGAAAGCAACAAGTGGCCGGGGCCCGGATGCACATTGGGCAGGAACGCTGGCCACAGCGCGGCGACGCCGGCTAGCGCTAAGGTGACGACCCAATAGAGCGGCGCCACGCGGGTGATGCGCCGCCACAGGAAAGGGCCTGGCCGCCCCTCACGCGCGCCAGTCACCCGCCACATGATGACGCCGCTGATGACAAAGAAGACATCGACGCCCGAACGCCCGACGTTGAAGCCGCCCGTCCGCCACTGGAAGGCGTGGAAAGCGACAACGCCCAGGACGGCGGCGGCGCGCAGGTACTGGATAGAAAGGAGCGGTTTCATGCCGGATTTCTCTAGCCCACCAGGAGCGCTAGGCTAAGCGGATGAACCGAATCCCCAACCTTCTCACCGGTCTGCGCTTGGCCCTGGCGCTGTTCACCTTCTTTGGGCTCGCCAGCGCGGCCCTGCTCAGCGACCGGCTGACCCCCGCCGCGCAGTTCGGGTTGGAGCGCT
>Ga0307478_10001595_pt1 | contig 19287 bp, 14 predicted proteins | sample atmos_gasesECM4C_2_FD_203713 | JGI IMG/M metagenome (GOLD analysis project Ga0307478, IMG submission 203713) | Hardwood forest soil microbial communities from Morgan-Monroe State Forest, Indiana, United States - atmos_gasesECM4C_05 | ecosystem: Environmental > Terrestrial > Soil > Temperate... | reverse complement strand
ATAGTGAGAAAGAAATTCGGATTTGTAGGTGGCAACGTCGACGCCGACGGGGCAATCGCTTTTGCATCCTTTGCAGGCGAGGCAAAGATCGAGCGACCGCTTCACTTCTTCGCTGCGCCAGCCGTCGCGGATGACTTCTCCTTGCGTCATTTCCCAGAGCAGATGAGCGCGGCCGCGCGTGGAGTGTTCTTCCTCGTGCGTGGCCCGGTAGCTGGGGCACATCAGGCCGCCTTCTTCGCGGCGGCACTTGCCCACTCCAACACAACGAAGCGTAGCCTCCGCGAGGCTACCGTGGTCCGCAATAAATTTAAAATTAGTGTCCGGTTGCCACGGAGAGTAGGCTGCGCCAAGTCGGAGATTTTCGTCGAGCTTGTAGGGCTCGATCATCTTGCCGGGATTCATCTTCCAGTCCGGATCCCAGGCGGACTTGAACTCGCGAAAGGCCTGCACCAGTTCCGGGCCAAACATTTTCGGAAGCAATTCGCCGCGGGATTGACCATCGCCGTGCTCGCCGGAGATCGAGCCGCCGTAGCTGACCACGAGGTCGGCGGCCTCTTCCATAAATTTGCGGAATTTGGCGATACCATCCTTCGACTGCAAATCGAAGTTGATTCGGGTGTGGACGCAGCCATGGCCAAAATGGCCGTAGAGCGAGCCTTTGTAGGCGTAGGCGGCCATCATTTTGCGAAGATCGCGGAGATAGTTGCCAAGTTTTTCGGGCGCGACGGCAGCGTCTTCCCAGCCTTCCCAGTTCAGCGGTTCCCCGGAAACGTGCGAGGTTGCGCCCAAAGCTGACTCGCGAACTTCCCACACCCGTTTAATCTGCTGCTGGTCGGTGTAGAGATGCATGCTGGGAGCGGTTGCGCTCCGGCCGAGGGCTTGCATCAGGGCGCGGGCTTGCGATTCGGCTTCCGGCGCGCTGGAACCTCCGAACTCGACCATGAGCCATCCCCCGCCTGGGGGGAGAAGGGCGAGGCCTTCCGAGTTGATGCCTTTCTTGCGCGTGTATCCGACGAGAAGATCGTCGAAGCCTTCGAGACCGATGGGCTTGTGTGCCATGATTTCGGGAACGTGGTCGGCACATTGATAAATGTCAGGGTAAGCAACTACCAGCAGCACTCGTTCGGGGGGACTTTCAACCAGGCGGCACGTGGCTTCGAGAATGGTGACGCACGTGCCTTCGGAGCCGACGAGAGAGCGCGCGACGTGGAAGCCGTTCTCGGGCAGAAGGAAGTTTAAGTTGTAACCGGAGACGCGGCGCGGAATATTTGGAAAACGCTTCCGGACTAAATCGCCGTAGGTGGCGGCAATGGCTTGCAGTTTGGTGTAGATTTCGCCGCCGCGTCCGCCTGACGCGGAGATGCGTTCGAAGTCTTCGGTGGAGGTGACGCCGACCTTCATGCGCAGGCCATCGTAGGTGAGGATTTCGAGTTCTTCGATGTTGTCGTCGGTCTTGCCTGCCATGACGGAGTGGACACCGCAGGAATTGTTGCCGATCATGCCCCCGAGAGTGCAGCGATCGTGAGAGGCGGGGTCAGGCCCGAAAGTGAGATGGTGCTTCTCGGCGGCGGCGCGAAGATGGTCGAGCACCACTCCGGGCTGTACGCGGGCAATGCGGCGGGCGGGATCGATCTCGAGAATCCGCGCCATGTACTTGGAAAAATCGAGGATAACGGCTACGTTGCAGCATTGGCCGGCGAGAGACGTGCCGCCACCGCGGCAGAGAAGTGGAGCGCTGAACTCGCGGCACAATGCCACCGTGGCCAGAACATCGTCGGCATCACGGGGAAGCACGACGCCGATGGGAACCTGGCGGTAGTTGGAACCGTCGGTGGCGTAGAGGGCGCGCGTGCCGCGGTCGAAGCGGACTTCGCCGCGGATTTGCACGCGCAGGGCCTCGGCTAAAGCTGCGGCGTCAACTGAAACAGATCTGGATGCATGAGTACGATGTACAAACGATTCCGGCGAAAGAGTCCCTGGATTGTCGGGCGTCGGCATGGGATCGCTCGTTGCTAGGTTACACTCTTGGTCGTCCTGAGTGATTCACAGACCCGCGACTGACTGCGGGCTTTGCCCGGCGGACAGCCGAGGACGGCTGTCCCCACACAATTCGAGGAGATCCAATCTTCTAACTCCAGGGGCGCGTCGCATAGTCGGTCATGGTCAGTCCCAATAACAGGAATAAGAAGAACAGTGCTGCGATCACGACCAGCTTAGTAAGCTTTTCGCTGGCGTGCCAGACGTGCATGAAGAAGAGGGCGACCAGAGTTGCTTTGACAGTGGCGATGCCGAGCGCAACGGGGGCATTGAAGCGGCCCAGGTCCAGCGTCGCGGCGAATACCGTGAGACCGGTGCCGACGAGCAGCGCGAAGAATACTGCGAAATACATTTTCAAGGGCGACGATGATGAATGTGCAGACATGCAAGCCTCACGGATGCCGGTCGATCAGGTACAGCAAAGGGAACAGGTAGATCCAGACAATGTCGACGAAGTGCCAGTAGAGGCCGCCAATCTCAACCGGCGTGTGATACTCGGGAGTGAAGCGTCCCTTCCAGGCCATGGTTAAGAGCCACAGAAAAATGCCCAGGCCGATGATCATGTGCAGGGCGTGCAGGCCCGTCATGACGAAGTAAAGCGAGAAAAATATCTGTGCGTGGCTTGGGTTGGCGTATTGACCGGGACGTCCGGGAATCGGCTCGTTCTCGAAACTGAACGATGCGCCGGGGACATGATGCTCCACGAATTTTTCGCGGTATTCAATGCCCTTGATGCCAAGGAAGGTGACGCCAAGCAGCATGGTGACGATGAGGCTGCCGATCAAAAGCGTGCGGCGGGCGGTCTGCGCGGCCCAGACCGCGAGAACCACGGTCAAGCTGCTGCAGATGAGCACGGCTGTGTTGGTGGCGCCGTAGCCCATGTTAATGGTTTTGCTGGCCGCAGCGAAATCTCCGAAATACCACCGCCGGTAAATCAAATAGGCGCAGAACAAGCCGCCGAAGAACATGACTTCGGTGGCGAGGAAGACCCACATCCCGAGACTTGAGGCGTCGCGCTGCTGCTGTGCATCGGCGAAGTGGTGCAAGAGTTCCGGGTGCTGATGTTCTTCGTGGTGAAGGCCGACGACCGTGCTATCGGGCAACGGGGACCTCCTCTTTGTGCGGCGCGTCCAGCTCCTCGTAGTTGTACGCTTCCCAGGTTACGACGGGTTCTTCGTCAAAATTGAAGGTGGGCGGCGGGGAGGCTGTTTTCCATTCGAGGCCAGCAGCATTCCACGGATTGTCGGACGCGGGCTTGCCGTAGCGCATGGACCAGAGGAAATAGACCATGGGTAGCAGATATCCGACGCCCAGGACGGTTGCGCCTGCGGTCGATAAAACATTGAGCACCTGGAATTCGGGCATGTGGCTGTAATCGTAGTAACGCCGCGGCATGCCCAGGTAGCCGAGCAGGAATTGCGGAAAGAACGTGAGGTTGAAGCCGACGAAAACGATCAGCGCAGCGAGGCGCGCCCAACCTTCGGGATAGAGCCGTCCAGAAATTTTTGGCCACCAGAAGTGCATGCCTCCCAGATAACCCATCACCGCGCCTCCAACCATGATGTAGTGGAAGTGGGCCACGACGAAGTAGGTGTCGGTCACGTGAACGTCAATACCCAGCGCCGCGAGGAAGAGCCCGGTGAGGCCTCCGATAGTGAATAGTCCGAGGAAACCGAAGGCGTAGAGCATGGGCGCATCGTAGTGGATGGAGCCCTTGTAGAGAGTGGCCGTCCAGTTGAAGACTTTGATGGCCGACGGCACGGCTACCGCATAGCTCAAGAGAGAAAACACCAGAGCAGCGTAGACCGACGTTCCGGCGACAAACATATGGTGCGCCCAGACTAGAAAGCCGAAGACGGCGATGGCGATTGATGAGAAGGCGACGAAGCTGTATCCGAAGATGCGCTTGCGCGAGAAGCAGGCGATGATCTCGCTGATGACGCCCATCGCCGGGAGAATCATGATGTAGACGGCAGGATGGGAATAGAACCAGAACAGATGCTGGAAGAGGACCGGGTCGCCGCCGAGTTTGGGATCGAAGATGCCGAGGTGCAGGGCACGTTCGGCGGCGACCAGCGTGAGAGTGATGGCGAGGACAGGCGTCCCTAGAAGCTGAATGATGCTGGTAGCGTAGTGCGCCCAGATGAACAAGGGCAGGCGCGACCAGGTGAGCCCGGGAGCGCGCATGCGGTGGATGGTCACGACGAAATTCAGGCCGGTCAGGATGGAAGAGAACCCGGCGACGAAGACTGCGAGTGCCGCTTCAACGACCTTGGTGTTGCTAAAGTTGGTGCTGAACGGGGCGTAGAACGTCCAACCGGTATCGACCCCGCCGGTCAGCATGCAGTGCACCATCATCGCGCCGCCGATGATGTAGAGGTACCAGCTCAGCAGATTGATGCGAGGGAAAGCGAGATCCTTGGCCCCGATCATTAAGGGCACGAGGAAGTTTCCAAGCACGGCAGGAATGGAAGGAACCAGAAAGAAGAAAATCATCACGATTCCGTGCATGGAGAAAAGCTTGTTGTAGGTGTCGGCCTGCACCAGGTCGCCCGCGGGCGTAAGCAACTCGAGGCGGATGAGCAAAGCGAAAAATCCGCCAATGAAGAAGAAGAACGTGATCGAAATGAGATAGAGCAGCGCGATGCGTTTGTGGTCGGTAGTGAGCAGCCACGACCAGACGCCGTACTCCTTGTTCAGGTAGTTTTCGCGTTCAACGGGTTGAGGGATTGCGATCTCCATGCTCATTGCACCTGACTTCCATCGGGTTGAACTCTTGCTTGAGGCGCCGCGCTGGCGCTGGTTTTGGCGCTATCACCAGTCTTTGCCGCGGAGATCGATTTGATGTAAGCGACCAGGGCGTTTACCTGTTCTTCGCTGACTAAGCCTTGAAAAGTGGGCATGATGGGCTGGAATCCCTTGACCCGCTTGGCGCCCGGATCGAGGATGCATTCGCGAAGATAATTTTCGTCGGCGGTAACGGTGCGGCCATCTTCGAGCTGAACCGGCTTGCCGAAAACTCCCTTCAGGTTGGGGCCGCGGCCCTGCGCGTCGTTGCGGTGGCAGGTAGAGCAGCCGAGTTCGGCGAACATTTTCTCGCCCGAAACGGAGAGTGGACCGGTCGAGCCGCCGTTCATCCATGCTTCGTACTGAGCCGGTTCCTGCACGATGATCGAACCGACCATGCCCGAATGCTGCGTGCCGCAATATTCCGCACAGAACAGGTGATACACGCCGGGCTTAGTCGCGCGGAACCATTCCACGGTATAGCGGCCGGGAAGCACATCCTGCTTGATGCGGAAGGCGGGGATGTAAAAGCTGTGGATCACATCCTGCGAAGTCATGATCAGTTTGACGTCGCGTCCGACGGGAACGTGCAATTCGTTAATCTCACGCTGGCCTTCGGCGTGTTCCAGTTTCCACATCCACTGCTTGGCAACGACATACACTTCGGTCGCGTCGGCGGGCGGAGTGCGCTCTTTGAAATACACCACAGCACCCCAGGCAAAGATGACCATGAAGATGACGAATGGGATCGCGCTCCAGGTGATTTCGAGAGCCGTAGAACCTTCGATCTGCTCGGCGCGAACCCCAGGGCGGTGACGAAAGCGCGCCGCGAAATAGGCGAGGCAGAGGAAGATCAGCAGGGTCACCATCCCGCAGACGATGAGCAGGAAAATGTAGAGAGCATCCACCCTGCCTGCCATGGTGGAAGCCTGCTGCGGCCATAATGGAAAATTATTCAGCATACCTTGTCTTCGTTGCGGCCTTCGTTGCCGTCTTCCGCGTTACAGAGCGATCCAATCGCCACAAAATGAAAAGTAAACCGCCGAGCAACAAAATGGTTGCGGCCGCGGCCAGGCGCAGAATGTTGCCTACCATCGCGCCGTATTTTCCACTCTCGGGGTTGTAGTGATAACAGTAGAGGAGCACGGCGTCGACGGCATTGCCGATTTTTCCCTGTGAAGCTTCCACCAGTCCCATGCGCAAATCTTTGGGAGGAAAATCTACGCCGTAGAAATAGCGTGAGAGCCGGCCCTGAGGAGTCAGCACCATGATCGCAGTGGCATGGGCAAACTGGTTGCTTTTGGCGTCGAACTGATACTGGAAGCCCACAGCTTTGCTGAGCGCGTCGATTGACTCCGGCGGGCCGGTCAGGAAATGCCAGCCAGCGGCGGCGTTGGCGCGGCCGTAACGGCCAACGTAGTCCCTCTTTTTGGCGGCAGCCATCTCGGGAGTTTCGCGGGGATCAAAGCTGACGGTGACGACGTCGAACTCGTTGCCCACGTCGAATTTAATCAGGCGCATGGCGCTGGAAAGTCCGGCCAAAGCCTCGCCGCACAACATGGTGCAGTTGTAATAAACCAGATTTAGGATCAAAGGCTTGCGACCGAAATAATTGCCGAGATTTACGGTCTTGCCGGTTTCGTCGCGGAAGATGAGATCCGGCGGGACTTGCCCGTCAAGGTGTTGTGTAATGCCGACGTTTTCCAGCCGCGGAGGGCGCGTGTTCGCAGGCGGGGACATTACGCCATTGTTCATTTGTGCTGAGACGGAGGCAGTCAAAAGCGCGAATGCGATCAGAACAAGCACAGCGTAGATCGAATTGTGGTTCTTCTCCATCACTTCTTTTCAACCTGAGGGGCACTCTGTGTCTTGCTTGATTGTGGGTTACTCTCCGGCTTATCACTGGGTCCGCCTTGCGGGCGGACGGCAAGACCTCGCTGCACAACTAAATCCATGGCGCGTTCGATTGGGATGTGCACCGTGCCGGCTCTCTCATCGACCCAGCCATAGCTGTTGAGTTCCTTCTCTTCATTCGTGCGGATATCGTTCAACTGGCCCCGTTCGTCTTCCTCCAGCTTCGGGCTGGGGAAAGCGGTCTGCGGATATCCAGGAGCGATGTGCCGCGTATCTTCGGGAACATTGGTCACGAGCGCATTCACCGCAGGCTGCGAACTTTTTTCGTAATGTTCGAGATAGGCATATATACCTCTCAGACCAAAGAGGCAGATCACCGTTACTACAATAAGGGCCAGCAGGAAATAGAAAATGCCCGAGACCTGAAGGTCCTGGTGCTCGTAGCTCCCGTGTTCGGTAGCGTTTTCGTTTTTTGTGGTCTCGTTACTCATCTCACATTACCCAAACGTTCTTACTCATGCGCCGGCTGCAAAACCTCGTGGGCATCGGTGTCATAGGCCGGCAGCAGCGGCAGCGAAGCCAGGTTGCGGAAAAAATACCAAAGCCAGATTCCGCCGATGGCAATGGGCACAACGATGTCGGCCATGGTCACGTTTAAAGTCTTTGAGAAATTCGGTTCGATGATCCAGAACAGATCGAGGTAGCGCATCAATATCAGCCAGACCGCCACCCAAACCAGCTTTCGGATGTTGCGCTTGAAGGGTCGCGAGAGCAGCATGGCAAAAGGTCCAGCAAACCCGAACAACGCCAGGAATAAGCCAATCGATCCCCAGCCGCCATCAATACGCCTGATGTAGAAGGTGATCTCCGAGGGCAGGTTGCCGGCCCAGATGATGAGCCACTGCGAGAAGTTGAAGTACGCCCAGACCATGGTGAAGGTCAGCATCCACTTACCGTGATCGTGTACAAAATCGGGCTTCAACATTTCCGACATGGGCTTGTAGTTGAACAGGATGCGCTCGACCACCACTGCGAAGCACATCGCCGAGAGAACTTCGCCGATAAGAATGATCAGACCGAAGATGGTGGAGATCCAACTGGGGTCGAGCGACATGATCCAATCGATGGCGGCGAAGGAGATCGTGAACGCATAGAGGATCAGCCCGGGTCCGCTAACGGCCTTGAAGCGTCCACTATGGTCGGGGGCGTTGGGGCGGTCAGTTTCTTTCGACCACTTCGATAGCAGGAACGACAGAACGTTCCACACCGCAAAATAAAATATCGCGCGAATGATGAAGCCATTGACGGTGAGATACGTCTGGGTGATCTGTACGAGATGATCGTGGAGACGCTTATCTTGAATGTTGCTCAGCGGCTGGGCCCAGATGTAGAGGTGGCGGATTCCGAAAATGACGGGAAGAAACAGGAGCGCCAGCAGCGGGAGGGTGCGCATGGCCGCGCCCAGGATGCGGCGGATCACCGTGCCCCAGCCGCCGCCGGTTAAGTGACGGATCATGAGAATCGCCATGGAGCCGAGGGCGACGCCCAGCCAGCACATGAAACCGAGCAGATAGGCGCGATAAAACTCATCGATGCCGGTGAAAGCCAGCACCACTGAGATCAGGGCAAAAACCAGGCCAATGACGAGCGACCGCTCTGATATTTTTTTAACCACTTCCGGCGCCGTCAGGTCGAGATTTGGAGTGGTCGCGGCGCTCATTTGTGTTCCTCAGTGTGCGATGTGGTCTCAGAATCAATTACGGGAAGCGTGGCGCCCGAACCGGGCTGGCCGCGGAAATGCGGCGGCACCGAGGGCACGGCCTGGCCTGAAGGAACGTCCGCGCGAGTCGCGTTCTGACTCAGCTGCAACGCGCGGATGTAGGCCACGATCTTCCAGCGGTCTTGCGGGGGAATCTGCGAGGCGTAATCGGGCATGATTCCGAAGCCGTTGGCAATTACATCGTAGAAATATCCTAAAGGCGCTTTCTGCAAGCGCTCGATGTGAAAGGACGGGGGCTTGCGGGGAAAACCGCGGGCGGGAATGAAGCCGTTGCCGTCGCCGACCCGCGAGTGGCAGGGAGCGCAATAAATGTTGTAGCGCTCGCGTCCGCGTTCGAGAACTTCTTTGGTCACGGGAAACGGCATGTAGTCGCCGGGACTGCTGCCGGCTCTGCCCGTATAGAAATAAGTGTCGCCGTGCAATTGGCCGCGGGCTACCGTGCCTTCGACGGGCGGGCGTTCGGAACGCTGGTCGGCGAAGAAATCGCTGCGGGAAAAAGGATTCTGTCTCGGTTGTACGTGCATATCGAGGCGGCAGCCTGATAGAAAGGCGATGAAGGCCAGCGCAGCGACAACGGAAATTTGGCGGAAGTGCCGCATGTTAGCTGGGCACCTCCGAAAGTGAGCGCGGCTGCAGGCTCTGCAAAAAGTCGCGCGTGCCCGCGGGATCGTATTTCTTGTCGGATGAAAACACGATCAGGAAAAAACGGTCCTTCGAAGCCAGCGCGAAACGCGGCACGTTGAACACGGGATGATAGGGCATGGGCAGGCCGTTGAGCGCGAGCATGCCGAAGACCGCTGAGACGCCGGCAAAAAGAATGGTCATCTCGAACGTGATCACGATGAATGCCGGCCAGGAATGCGGAGGCTTGCCGCCAATGTTAAGCGGATAGTCAACGGCGGACATCCAGTACTGCATAAGGTAGCCGGTGAGGCCTCCGATAATGCCGCCGATTAAAACTACCAGCGGAACTTCATCGTGGTGAAAGCCGATTTCCTCGGCCAGTCCTTCGATGGGAAACGGGCTGTAGGCGTCGATCTTGTTGTAGCCAGCTTGATGAGTGCGGCGCGCCGCTTCCACCAAAGCGGTGGCTGAATCGAACTCTGCCATGATGCCGTAAATGCGTTCGCGCTTCATTCGGCTTTGACCTCCGCTTCCGGCAGGAGGGTTCGCATCTCGAAAATCGAAATCGCGGGCAGAAGGCGCAGGAACAGGAACATTGCGGCCAGGAACATGCCGATGGTGCCGATGTAGGTCATCCAGTCCCAGCGCGTGGGGTAATACATGCCCCACGATGAGGTGAGGAAGTCACGATGCAGGCTGACCACCACGATGATGAAACGCTCCAGCCACATGCCCACGAGGATCACGCCGGAAACAAAGAACAGCGCCACAGGGCTGGTGCGGAGCTTACGAATCCACAGCACTTGCGGGATGAAGATGTTGCACGCAAGCAAGGCCCAGTAGGGAATCGCGTAGGGTCCGTGCAGGCGGTTCCACAGCGTGAATGCGTCGTAGCGGTCGCCGCTGTACCAGCCCATGAAAGCCTCAATGCCATAGCCGTAGGCGACGATTAGTCCTGTCGCGAGCATTACTTTTGCCGAGTTCTGCAGATGACGCTCAGTAATGAAATCTTCCAGACCGTAAATCTTGCGAATGGGAATCGCGAGCATGAGCACCATCGCGAACCCCGAATAAATCGCGCCCGCAACAAAGTAGGGCGGGAAAATCGTTGTATGCCAGCCCGGGACGATGCCGATCGCAAAGTCAAAGCTCACGACCGTGTGAACGGAGAGAACAAGCGGCGTAGCTAACCCGGCGAGCAGCAAGTAAGCGGTTTCGTACCGGTGCCAATGTCGCGCCGAACCGCGCCAGCCCATCGAAAGCATGCCATAGATCATGCGGGCTGCGGGATGCGTGGCGCGATCGCGCAGCGTTGCCATGTCGGGAATCAATCCGATAAACCAGAACAAGGCCGAAATGGTGGCGTAAGTCGAGACGGCGAAAACATCCCAGATGAGCGGACTGCGAAATTGCGGCCACACGCCCATTGTGCTGGGATAAGGAAACAGCCAGTAAGCCAGCCAGGGACGCCCGACGTGGATGGCGGGGAAAATTCCAGCGGAGGCCACGGCGAATAGAGTCATGGCTTCGGCAAAACGGTTGATGGAATTGCGCCACGACTGGCGCAGCAGAAGAAGAATTGCGGAAATGAGCGTGCCGGCGTGGCCGATGCCGATCCACCACACAAAGTTGACGATGGCAAAGCCCCAGCCGATGGGGATGGTCACGCCCCAGATGCCGACGCCCTTCAGAAATAGATAACCGATGGCGTAGAGCATCATCATGGCGAGCATGAAAGCGATGCCGAAGCCGAGGAACCAGCCGTTCGACGCAGGACGCGTCAGCACGATGGCGCTGATTTTTTCCGTGACCGTGCCGAAGGTGTAGCCGGGCTCGATGACCGGAGCCCGTTCCGCCTCTACCGTCGTTTTGTATTGCTCATCCATGCTGTGTGGATCAAACTCCTAGTCCTAGCCAGCTCTTCCGGCTTCCGGGCTCCGCTGTCCGACCTCCGGAAGCCGAATGGCGGAGGCCGGAAGCCGTGTTCTAAGACTTCAACTCCGGATTCGGATTGCTGATCTCCGCCAAATACGTCGTCCGCGGGCGCGTATTCAACTCTCCCAGCAAACTGTAATTCCGCGCCTGCGCCTTCAACTTTGAAACCTTGCTGTTCGGATCGTTAATGTTGCCGAAAATAATTGCGCCTGCGGGGCACGACTGTTGGCACGCTGTTTTCAATTCGTCAGGATGACCGTCATCGTTGATCTTCCGGTCTTCGCGCTCGGAGTCGATGCGCCGCTCGTTGATGCGCTGCACGCAGTAGGTACACTTCTCCATGACGCCGCGGCTGCGCACGCTGACGTCAGGATTGCGCATCATCTTGTACTGCGGCGTCTCCCAATCCTGAAACAGCAGGAAGTTGAACCGCCGCACTTTATAGGGACAGTTGTTCGAGCAATACCTCGTGCCCACGCAGCGGTTGTAGACCATGTCGTTTAGGCCTTCGCTCGAGTGGTTGGTCGCGCCCACGGGGCAAACCACCTCGCAGGGCGCGTTCTCGCATTGCATACACGGCACGGGCTGGAAAAACGCTTTGGGATTGTCGCGGTCGCCCTGATAGTAGGCGTCGACGCGAATCCAGTGCATGTGGCGGCCGATGACGGTTTGTTCTTTGCCGACGACGGCGATGTTGTTCTCCGACTGGCAGGCGAGCATACAGTTGTTGCAGCCCACACAGGAGTTCAGATCGATTGCCATGCCCCACGCGTAATCTTCTTCTTTGTAGGGATAAGGCTTGTAAAGCGTCAGTCCAGCCGCGGGCTCTTCTTCCTGGGCAAAGGCTGGCTCTTTGCGGTAATCCTCAAGCGTCGTTTCACGCACCAGCGGACGATGGCCGCCATCGGGCGTGTCCATGGTCTGGTAACCCTGCGTGGAAGCGAGCTTGTAAGTTTCTCCGGTCTTGCGGATTTGCAGGCCGGTGGCGACCCATGGCGCGGCGCTTGTGCGCAGTGCATAAGCGTCGAAACCTTGCGCGGTGCCGACGCGACCCGCGCGGCGGCGACCGTAGCCTAACGTCACCGTAACGGAGTTGTCGGGATGGCCGGCTTGAATCCAAACTGGGCCTGTAACTTTCTTTCCATTCAATTCCAGTTCAACAACGTCTTCCACTTTGATCTGCAGGCGCTCCGCCATCTTGGGACCGATCTGGACCGCGTTGTCCCAAGTGAGCTTGTTCATCGGCTTGGGAAGTTCCTGGAGCCAGCCGTTGTTGGAAAATTGTCCGTCGTAGATGGTGGGGTCGCGGCGGATGTTGAGCTCGATGGCGTTGGTTGCTGCGTCCGTCGCTGCTGGCGCGAAATTTGCCGCCTTCGCGGCCACAGACTTCGCAGGAAGGGCTGTGCCTTCGATCCAGCCGTCGTGCAGTGACTTCCGCCACAAAGAATCGAAGTCAGCGCCGGGATGCTGCTTCTGCCAGTACGCCCGTGTCAAATCGTAACCCGTAACGTCGGCCTGACCGGAAAGCAGCGCAACAAATTCCAGCGCGCTCTTCCCACCGTAGAGTGGAGCAATCAGGGGCTGGATAATGCTGACGGTCCCGTCATACGTGCGACCATCTCCCCACGATTCGAGTTCGTGCGCCTGATTAATGTGCCACTGACAAAGTTCAGCGGTCTCGTTCTGATAAAGCCCGAGATGCGCACGCAGTGGAATCTTGCCATTCTTCAGAACGTCGGCAAAATTCAGGTCGGCGGGCGCATCGTAAGCGGGATTTCCGCCGAGAATCAACAGCAAGTCGACTTTGCCAGCCTGGATATCGGAAACAAGATCCTTAATCGATTCGGTTTGGTTGATCGGGTTGGAATCGACAGGATCGGCATAAAAAACAGTCTTGCCGACATTCCCGAATTTCGAGTTTGCTGCGTGGGCCAGCGCGTGAACAGCCGGCGGCTGGTGATCGCCAACGATGAACAGACTCGAACCTCGATGTGACTCCATGTCTTGCATCAGGGCGTGAGCAAAAAGCACACCATGCTCTTCCGGAAGCTCCCCGTTCTCAGCCACGGCCCGCGCGAACGTTTCCACGAAGGACGCTCTAACCGGCAACCGATGGTCCGCCTTCGCCCCAGTCGTCGTCGGAGTGCTCTCGATCACATATAGCCGGTTCATCTTGCCATCGGGATTGCGGCGCTTGGCGAAGTCGCGGATGTATCGGACGTTTCCCGGAAATCCTGCATACAGGAAGTCGGCGTCGAGCGAGAGGATTACGTCGGCCTTTTCGAAATCGTAGCGCGTCTCGACTGGCTGGCCGAAGGCTAGCTTCGCGCCTTCGAGCACGTTGTCGCGATTGACCGGCTCGTACACATGCCACTTGGCCTGAGGATAAATCTTCAGGAAGCCGCGCAGTTGATCGGCAAGCGTGGGCGAAGAAATAGTCGGCGTCAAGATGCGAATGCCCGCACCCTGCAATCCTTTCTGCACGCTGAGCGGCCCGCGAATCGCGGTCAGAAATGATTGCCATGAGCGCTGGTCGCCCATCGACATCACGCTCTGCGAGCGGTCGGGATCGTACAGGCCGAGGATGTGTGCCTGCGCAAAAATGTCCGTGCCGCCAAGTGACGCAGGATGCTGGTCGTTGCCTTCAATCTTTGTCGGACGTCCGAGATGACTTTCCACCAGGATCGGGCTGGCGTAGCCGCCGAGCATCATCGCCGTGGCGTAGAACTGGGGCCTGCCGGGAATAACATCCTCGGGCTGGCGTACGTAGGGAACGATGGGTTCGAGCGGCAGGCGCACGCAGCCGGTCATGCCAGCCAGCGCCATGGACGCGCCCATTACTTTGAGGAAGCCGCGGCGCGAAACGGAATCGACCCACTCGGAGGCGCCTTTGGGAAATTCGCGATGCAGCGCCTCCTGGAACGCGGGACTTCCAGCCAGTTCTTCCAGGCTGCGCCAGTATTCGGGGCCGGCCTTTTCGTTGGCCTCGTTGATTTGGTCGCGCACGGAGTCGAGATCGAGCTTGCCCTTCTTGCTGGGGCAAACATTCTCCCGCTTTGGGCGGCCGTCTTGTTCTTCAATCTTCATGAGTGATCACGCAACAAAATTAGAAACTGTCATCTTGAGCGAAGCGAGAGTTCGCGAAGCAAACACTCCGCCCAGAGTGACAAGCTCTCATAGTTCATCTTCACCGATGACATGTGCTGCAACTGGTAATGTCTTTCACACTGCGTACGTTGTACTTTCTTACCAGCATCGAACCCAGGTCAACCTGATCGGTGAAGGCCTGCCCATCGACCACTACGGGGCTAACGCTCGTGGGCTGCTGGTACCGCATGTTGAATACTTGATCGCGCGGACGCAGATTTTTTTGCGGCGCACGATGGCAGTCCAGGCACCACTCCATCTGCAACGACTCCTGCTGATACATCAGGGGCATCTGGTCGACCGGACCGTGGCAGGTGTCGCAGCCTACTCCCTTGTTGATATGAATGCTGTGATTGAAGAAAACGAAGTCAGGCAGCTGGTTCACCCGCGTCCATTGCAGTGACTCGCCGGAACGGTAACTGGCGCGGACGGGCTCGAGCAACTGCGCGTTGGTCCAGATCTGTGAGTGACAATTCATGCACGTCTTCGTAGGAGGAATTCCGGCGAAGCTAGAAGTCTCAACCGACGTGTGGCAATAGCGGCAGTCAATGCCGAGGCCAGTTACGTGATGCTGATGACTGAACGGTACCGGCTGTGGCTTACGAACTCCCGCATAGGTGACGTAGGGCGAACGTTGAACCTCCATCGCGACCCAGCCGAGCGCGGCAACGGCGAAGACCGCGCCAAAAATTGTGGCCCGCGACAGGGTATTGGTGCTGCGATGAAAAATCTGCGGCATGCTGGCGTACGAGCTTTATGAAGGATAAAACCGCAACACATTCCAAGTATGTTGCTGACTATTGTCTCGGCGCAAAAGAAAACGCTCACAGAATTTTTGCGCTAGCTATGAGAACAGGAGATTATAAATATTTCGGGCGTGGTTGTCGCGCACTTTGGAAATGAAAGCGAGAAAATATTGTGGAACTTGGACTCTGCGAGGGGGAATAAATTCGGCGTCCCTACGGACCGCGCCGGCCGCTCCTGTATTTCTTTAGCGCAAATTCATCACTAGCAATTTGGGCTCGGTCATTTCCTCAATGGCGTAGCGGAGGCCTTCGCGGCCAAGACCGGAATCTTTCACTCCGCCGTAAGGCATCTGGTCGATGCGGAACGACGGAATATCCCCCGCCACCAAAGCGCCGACTTCCAGCTCGTCATATGCCTGAAACAGCAGTTTAACGTCGCGGGTGAACAGGCCTGCCTGAAGACCGTAATTGGAGTTATTGATTCGACGCAAGGCTTCGTCGAAGGTGTGGTACGGCTCGACGGTCACGACCGGGCCGAAAATCTCCTGGCAATTTACTTTCATTTCGGGCTTGGTTCCTGTCAGTACGGTGGGCTCGACGATCGAACCTTTCCGGCCACCGCCACAGAGCAAACGCGCGCCAGCGCGGACTGCCTCGTCGACCCAATTCGTGACACGGATAGCGTCACCCTCACGGATCAGCGGTCCGAGGTCGGTTGATTCGTCCATGGGATCGCCCGTTTTCAGCTTTCTTGCGCCTTCGACAAAAAGATCGACGAACTTGCCGTAGACCGATTGCTCGACCAGAATGCGCTGCACGGAAATGCAAGTCTGTCCGGCATAGCCGAAGCCTCCGGCAATGCTGCGTTCGGCCGCGTATTCAAGATCGGCGTCGCTGTGCACGATGGCGCCGGCGTTTCCGCCCAACTCGAGCGCAACTTTCTTTTTTCCGGCACGGCGTTTGATATCCCAACCCACGGGCACGCTTCCCGTGAAGCTGATTAGTTTTATGCGCTCATCCGTGACCAGAAGGCTGGCATCGTCATTCGAAAGCGGCAGCACGTTCAGTCCGCCGTCGGGCCAGCCCGCCTGCTGCACGCACTCCGCCAGCAGCAATGAGCACAGCGGCGTTTGCGGAGCGGGCTTCAACACCATGGAGCATCCCGCGGCGATTGCAGGGGCGACTTTGTGCGCCACCAGGTTCAACGGGAAATTGAAGGGAGTGATCCCGGCGACGGGGCCCAGCGGAAACCGTTTCACGATTCCCCAGCGGCCAGCAGTGAACTCCTGCCAATCGAGCGGAAGATACTCGCCGTAGATGCGTGTGGTTTCCTCGGCGGCGACGTTGAAAATAAACACGGCGCGGTCAACTTCGATGCGCGCCAGCTTGGTGGGCTTGCCCGCTTCCTGCGCCAGGGTGCGCGCGAATTCGTCGCGGCGCTCGGCAATGTGCTGGGCTATGCGGCGCAGCACGCGCTGGCGCTCGAAGGCTGGTAGACGGCGCGTGGTGCCGAAGGCTTTTACCGAGGCCGCAATTGCGGCCTCAGCATGCTCGCGGCGCGCCTGAGTCACTCGCCCGATTACGCTGCCGTCGAAGGGCGCGCGGATTTCGACGAGATCGCCGTCTTCCATCCATCGGCCATCGACAAAGAAACCGTGGGTTGCCACTGGGGCGATTGTCAGTTCCGGCATTTTCTGGAGCCTCCGACGCGGACAGACGTTTTGATTATAGGCCTCGGCCCACGGTTGCTTTTTCTGTGCCGCGCAAAAAAACTAACTACGGGGGACACAATGGGGCACGGGTGCAGCTGCCTTCCACTACAATTAAAAGTCCTTTTCCATTGATGCACAATCTGGAAACTATCGCTGGGCTTGCCCCGCGCCTGCGGCGGAAGGATATTTCTCCGGTCGAACTGACTCGGGATTGCCTGGATCGCATTGAGAAGCTTAATCCTGAACTGAATGCTTTCATTACGGTGACTGCCGAGTCTGCGTTGGCCGAGGCTCAGGCTGCGGAGGATGAAATTTCCCGCGACGCGTGGCGCGGGCCGTTGCATGGAATTCCCGTGGCTTTGAAAGATCTGATCGATACTGCTGGGACGCGCACCACGGCGGGCAGCGCCCTTTTCGAGCATCGCGTGCCGAGCGAAGATGCGGAGGTGGCGCGGCGCCTGCGGCGGGCAGGCGCTGTGATTCTGGGCAAGAATAATCTGCATGAATTTGCTTATGGCGGGAGTTCGCTGGTTAGTTTCTTCGGTGATGTCCACAATCCGCGAAACGTGGGGCATATCGCCGGAGGATCGTCGGGAGGGTCGGCGGCCGCAGTGGCTGCTGGGCTTTGTTATGCGGCGATTGGGACCGACACGGCGGGCTCGATTCGCGAACCGGCAGCGCTGTGTGGGTGCGTCGGGATCAAACCAACTTATGGACGCGTTTCGGCGCGCGGCGTGATTCCGCTTTCGTGGTCGCTGGATCACATTGGACCGCTAACTGCGAACGTTGGCGATGCGGCGATAGTGCTGCAGGCGATCGCGGGATATGATGCGCTCGACGTTGGCAGTGCCGATGTTGCTGTTGCTGACTATGTTTCAGCTTTGCGCGAGGGGGCGAAGAACCTTCGTGTCGGAATTCCGCGGAAGTATTTTTATGACGATTTGGATGATGAAGTCCGTGCGGCGGTGGCACGGGCCGTTACTGTAATTAGCACGCTGGTGGGGGATGTTCGGGAGATACAGATCGAAGTGTCCTCGGACCGCACGGTACAAGCCGCCGAGTCTTTTGCTCATCACGCCGAAAATGTCGCGCAGAGGCCTGAGCTATATCAACCGGAAACGCTGCGCCGCATTCGTTCTGGAGAAAGAATTTCGGTGGCGGAATATATTCAGCGGCGGCGCGAACTGGACGAGGAACGGCGGCGGGCTCGAAACATTTTCGCCGAGGTGGATCTGCTGGTCACGGCTACTACGCCCATCGCGGCGCCGGCGATCGCCGAACTGAAAAAAGATCCTGCGGCGCTGCGTCCAGCCGAACTTACGTTGCTGCGCAACACGCGGCCGTTCAACGTATTGGGACTGCCAGCAATTTCAGTGCCCTGCGGCTTTGCGAAAAGCGGCCTGCCCATCGGCCTCCAGATCGCAGGTCCGCATTGGCGGGAAGATTTGGTGTTGAGGCTCGCTTATGCTTTCGAGCAAGCGGCGACGTGAGCTGCTGGTAATCGGGAATTGTTCACCGCCCCATTAGTCCACGGTCCGCACATCATCCGGCAGCATCAGCACGAACGTGCAGTTGCCTGCGACGGTTGAGCAGGAGAGAATCCCGCGGCGCAGGATTTTCAGCGGGGTGTCGTCGGGGAAGGTCAAGCGATACTCGGCGGTGCGGAGAGCGTCGGTGAAGATTTTTAGCTTTTCGTCTCCGCTGACGAATTTCACGGCCTCAGCTTTTGCCGGCGTACCGGCGCCGCCGCTCAGCAGGATGAAGAATTCGGCGCTGCCGGTTTCTTTCGCCTTGCCCAGGTCGATGGTGCGCAGGGATTGCAAATCTTGTTTGCCGTTTTTCGCGGCGTCGTCGAGTTTGGCGTCGCTCTTGACCAGCGCGTCAATTCTGTCGTGCGTTTCCGGAATGGGGCGCAGCCCGGTGGCCGCCAGCTCGTAGGTGCGCAGGGCGCGGTCTTTCTTGCCTTCCTTTTCGTAAATCTGGCCGAGATGGTCACCCACTTCGCCGTGCTGTCCGAGCCCCCACGCCGCTGACACATATTTTTCGGCTTTGTCGAGATTGCCTTCGCTGAAATAAACCCAGCCCAGCGTGTCCCAGTAGGCAATGAGGGATGGAACCAGCGGCAACTCTTGCGGCGTGAGCCGGTCAAGCGTCACATTGCGCAATGCCGCCGTGGTGGCTGAGACCGCGGACTCGGCATATTGCTGGGCGCGATCCAGATGGGATTTCTTCAGCGAAAGCTGGTAAGCAATGTTATTCCACACCAGCGGCGTGGCTGAGATTTCAACTGCGTGGTCGAAGGTGGCGAGAGCTTTGTCGTCCTGTCCGAGGTTCAGGTAGGCGTCGCCGAGACTCACCTGCAGCTCTGGATTGTCGGGCGTGAGAGACGCGGCTTTTTCCAACTCCGGTGCGGCTTCGGCGTATTTATGCCACTCGGAATACATTGCGCCCAAGCCGGCATGGGCATACTTATCCAGGGGATTGATCTCAATCTGCTTGTTGAAGGCGGTTACGGCATCGTCGTATCTGCGCTCCTGCCAATAGGCACGTCCGAGCGCGTTGTAGGCGTACTCGTCGTAGGGATTGATTTCAATCTGCTTGTTGAGCGCGGCGATGGCGTCGTCATTCTGCCGCATGCCAAGGTAGACGGCGCCAAGAAGGTTCC
>Ga0307478_10001594_pt1 | contig 19292 bp, 16 predicted proteins | sample atmos_gasesECM4C_2_FD_203713 | JGI IMG/M metagenome (GOLD analysis project Ga0307478, IMG submission 203713) | Hardwood forest soil microbial communities from Morgan-Monroe State Forest, Indiana, United States - atmos_gasesECM4C_05 | ecosystem: Environmental > Terrestrial > Soil > Temperate... | reverse complement strand
CCCTCCGCTGCTGCCGACTCAGCGGAAAGTTCGAGGACTACTGGGAATCCCGTCGAGCTTGATCACTTATATGTCGCGCACCCCCATACGTACTAGAACGCTAGCCATTGGGTGTTCGAGGAAGCCTTTAAGACACGGCTGAGCTTTCCATCCCGTCTCAGTTTCGACTATTAGCTTTGAACCCTTAGGGAAGAATAGGCGGGAGGTTAGAGGTCTCGCCTGCCCTCGAGCGCCTTGAGCATGGTAACTTCGTCGGCATATTCCAAATCCGCGCCTACCGGAATACCCACACCAATCCGCGTCACGCGCACGCCCAGTGGTTTCAGTAATTTCGAAAGATAGACGGCCGTGGCTTCGCCTTCCGCCGTCGGATTCGTCGCAATGATGATCTCCTCGACCGTCCCGCCCTTCAGCCGCTCGATGAGTGGCTTAATCCTCAGCTGCTCCGGCCCCCGCCCAGACAGCGGCGAAAGCGATCCTCCCAGCACGTGATACATGCCGCTGTAGGTTCGCGTCTTCTCGATCGCCATGATGTTGTGCGCTTCTTCTACCACGCAGATCATCTTCTTCTCGCGATTCGCGCCCGTGCAGAAGTGACACGGGTCAGCATCCGTAATGTTGCTGCACACCGAGCATTCGCGGATTTTCTCTTTGGCGTCGCGAATGGCGTCCGCCAAGCCCAGCGCGTCTTCCGGCGGACAACGCAGCAGAAAAAATGCCAGCCGCTGGGCGGTTTTCTGGCCGATGCCGGGAAGGTGCTTCAATTCATCGATGAGTCGTTCTACAGGGGCGGCAAAATCAGGCATGCATGATGTGTAGCACAGCCGCGCATCGCGCGCAAACCTGCGAAAAAATTGGCGTGGCTGGTCACTTTTGGAGAACCCTTCTTGGCGCTTCGATACCCACACCGCCTTTAGACGAGCGCCCCTCAAGCCTTCTCCGTAACCCATTAAAAAGGCAACACTTAGCGTTTAAATGGTTACTACCTATGGGTGGTCCCAGAACATAATGCAAGAATCTGGCTCCCGCCCGTTCTACCATCAGAACTAATCGAGCGGTACGCCAGAGGAAAACCCATGCCCTTTCTCTACCTCTTGTTTGGTCTCTACGCGTTGCTGCTGCTCGCCACGCCCTTTTTGGTCATTGGTCTTTTCGTCAAGCATGACAAACTTCGCAAAAAACTGAACGAATTCACCGAGGAGAACGCGAAAAATCTCACGAAGTTGCAGCGTGCCGTCGGGGAGCTGCAAAGCAAACTTGCGGCAGCAACTTCGCCCGCGACGCCCGCCGCCGAGAAATCAGCCAATCCGGAGGCTCGTCAGCCCGTCCCCGTTCCGAGATCATTTCCGCAAGCGTATGTGGCCCCACCGGTCGCGGTCCCTCCACGCGTCGAAGTGCAGCCGCCCCCAAAACCGGAGCCAACGCCGCCGCCTGTTCCAGTCACCGAGAGAAAGCCCGACCCTGCGCCAGAGCAAAAGCCGCAAGTGCCGACACCAGTTGTGCCTGTTCCACCTGCCGCGGTTCCGCCTGAAACAGTGACGCCGCCCCCCATTCCAGCTGCCGCGCCACCACCGAAGCCTCCAACGCCCGCCGCCCCGCTCGAGCCGAAACCTCGCGCGCCCGCACCACAGGCCCTTCCCCCCGAGGCAAAGCCAACTCCTCCGTCCGCGCCTCCAAGAGCTATTGCACCGCCCGCAGTCCCTCACACGCCCGCGATGCCCCCCGCCGCAGCCGCGCGCATTTCGAGTGCGCCACCGGCCTCGCCGCTCCGCGTGCCCGCGCCAAGGCCGACGATGAAGGATCGCATGAAAGCGATCTCCGCTCTGGAAGACGCGCTGGGCACCAACTGGTTTGCAAAGCTCGGCGGCATCATGGTCGTCATCGGTGTAACCACGCTAGCCTTGATCAAGCTGCAATCTTTTGGAGCTGCGGGAAAAGCAATCGTTTCCTTTCTCGTGGCGTTCTTTTTTTTGGCTGGCGGCATTTTCTTGGAGAAGCGCGAACGCTATCAGCTTCTCGGCCGCGTTGGAATTGGGTGCGGCTGGGCCCTGCTTTTCGGTAGCACTTACGGGATCCACAATTTTCCCGCGATGCGCGTTCTCGATTCTCTCGTTCTGGACTGCATCCTCATGCTTGTCGTGGCGCTCGGCATGGCCGTGCACACGCTGCGCTACAAATCCCAATTCGTCACTGGCCTCTCCTTTCTGCTCGGCTACACAACGGTTGCTCTGAGTTTCAGCGAAATTTCTCCGGTATCTTCAACGGGCACAAACGAGAGCACCGTCTACGGATTGCTTGCAGGCGTGTTCCTCGCGATCGGCCTTGTCACGATTGTGCTGAAGATGGGATGGTTCGAACTCGAAGTGTTCGGCATCCTCTCCAGCTACCTCAATCATCTCTATTGGCTCTACAAAATCCTTGGCCCTAACGGCGCCCACGGCCGCCTCTTCCCCGAATATCACGCCAGCTTGGCCATGCTGTTCTTCTATTGGCTGACGTTCCGCATTTCCTACGTCCTTCGCGGCGTCAAAACCAACTTCGAGGAGCACGTCTCCACCGTTTCCGCGCTTCTCAACACGCTTCTTCTTCTCGGTGTGATGAAATTTCAATCCGTTCAACCGGATCTCGCCTACATCGCTCTGCTTCTGATCGGTGCGTTGGAATTCATCTTCGCCCAGCTGCCCATCACGAGACGCCGCCGCCGCGCCTTCGTCATTCTCAGCTTGCTGGGCACGGCCCTGATGATCGTTTCCGTTCCATCGCACTTCTCCGGCAATCCCGTCGCTTACCTCTGGCTCGTCGGCGCCGAAGTTTTTCTTTTCGCGGGAATTATTTTTGACGAAGTCGTCTTCCTTCGCGTTGGCCTCTTCACCGGACTGCTTGTCGGCATCGATCTCCTCGCTTACAACTTCCGCCCGCTTGTCATGTTGCGCGCCAAATCAGAGGACCTCGCCTCTGAGTCCGGCATCCTCTTCGCCGTTTGCGGCATAGCCCTCTACCTCAACTCCCTGTACGTCGCTTCGCGATGGAAAGAATTCTTCCGCGCCACTCTCGATCGACGGCTGCTCGACATTCATTCTTATTTCGGCGCTTTCGCAACGGCCACAGCCGCCTGGGCTCTTTTTGCGAATGATTGGACCGCGCTTGCTTTTGCGACCGTCATGCTCGCCCTCGCGTTCCTCGGCCGCCGCCTCGAATCGCGCCACCTGCAAATTCAATACGCCTTGCTCGGTGCGCTCACCCTCTACCGCGCCTTCGTCTTCAATCTGCACATCGAAAGCCCCGCCAATACGCACATAACCACCCGTCTGATCACTCTTCCCATTCTCGGCGCTATCTTCTATCTCACCGCCAAACTCGCCGCTCTACGCGATGACCAGGAACAGCGTGCCTTCCGCGGCCTCTTTGCATTCGCGGGCACGGCGCTGTTCGCCGCTCTCATCTGGTTCGAAGTGCCGGATCTCTGGCGCCCGCTTCTCTCCATCGCCTTTGCCGTCGCCCTTTCTGAAAACGCGCGAGCCCTGCGCTATCCGCTTCTTGCGATCCATGCGCATGTCATCACGCTGCTCGCCGTTTTCACCGCTCTCACTGCGGACCCGTCCACCATCCGCGTCTGGCACGCCATCCCTGTGCATGCTTTCGGTGCGTTGCCTGTTGTCGCAGGCTGCTATTGGATTGCCAAACGCCTCGGCGTGGAAAACGCGCGCCACGTGGAAATTGCCCGTGTCGCTTACACCTGGATTGCCGCGGGCCTAATGGTTTGGATTCTCGAGGAAGCGCTCGGCGATGCATGGATTGCCGTCGGCTGGATCGCCTTCGCTGTGGCCCTCGCGCTCGCAACTCGCTGGATTCGCTACCGCCAGCTCGCCTGGCAGGCGAATGTCGTCGCGCTCGCCGCTTTCTTGCGCGCCTATACTTTCAACTTGAATTTGTATGGGCCCCTCTGGCGCCACGTTTCTCTCCGGCTCTTTACGGTCGGCCTCGTCATCGTTGGCGCCTACGTGCTCGCTAAAATCGCGGCCGACGCTCTCGCGGAATTCGAATACATCGTCCGCAACGCCTACACCTGGGCCGCCGCATTCTTCGTCGGCTTTCTCATTTGTTACGAAGCTCCGTACGCCTGGATCGCGGTCTTCTTCCTCGCCGCCGGAATCATCCTCGCGCTCGTCGGCCGCCGCTGGAATCTTCCCCATCTCGGTTTTCAGGAACATCTCTTCGCCATTGCTGCCATCGCGCGCACCTTCGACTACAACTATCACCTGACCACCTACTACGGAAATTTCAGCGTCCGCATCCTCACCGTCTCCCTTGTCGCCGCAGGTCTCTATGCCATTTCACGTAGAGCCACCGCTCCTGACGCGCCCTACGCTCTCCCTTCGGCGTATCTGCACACCACCGCCGCCACATCTCTCCTCGCTCTTCTCATGTGGTACGAAGTTTCCGCCGGCAGCGGCTGGCTCGCCGCGTTTTGGGCCCTCTTCGCCTTCGCGCTTGCCGCCGTCGATCGCCGCTTCAAGCTCGACGATCTGCGCTGGCAAGCTCACGCTCTCGCCTCTCTAACCATGCTCCGCAGCGTCAGCATCAACATGTACGTCCAGGACACCTGGCACGGCCTCAGCGTCCGCCTCCTCTCGCTCTCCATCGTAGCCGTCGTTTTCTATGCGATGTCGCGCCTCGTTCGCATGCCCGACCAGTGGCGCGCACGTGACTTTCACCACATTTATTCCTGGTCAGCATCTTTGATCGTCTCCCTGCTTCTCTGGCGCGAACTCAAGCCGCTTAGCCTCGCCGTCGGCCTCGCCGCTTTCGGCCTGGTCCTGTTCGAATACGGCCTGCTCCGCAAAATCGCGCAATTCCGTTATCAGTCTTACGTCGCTTTCACCGCTGCCTTCGCCCGCATTTTCTTCGCCAACCTTGCCGCCGGCGATCCCGGCGTTTTTTGGAGCGATCGCATGATCACCGTTGCTCCGCTCGCGCTGATTTTCTTCTTCGTGTATGCGCAGCTTCCAGACACGGAAGAAAACACCGCGCGGGACCCCCGCTTCCGTTTCGATGCGTTCGTGGCTTACCTGGGAACGGCCACCGTCGTCGCGCTGTTCTATTTCCAATTCTCGCCTGAATGGGTCGTTACTTCCTACGCGGCCGTGGCGCTGGCGTTATTCGCTGCCGCATGGGCGTTGAAGCGGCAGCTTTTCCTGCATCAAGGAATCCTTGTCACGCTTGGAACCTTCGCGCGAGGCATGGCCCATAATCTTTTCGGTGCAGGATATTTCGACCAGGGAAATTGGCAAGGCCGCTACATTGTCGTCGGAACCGCCTCGGCGATTTTGCTGGCGACCCTCTACTTTGCGTTTGCGCTTCGCGGCCGATACGCGCCGCCCGCCAACGCGAGCCGCTGGAAGAAAGTCGCGACCGCGCTTGTCGCCAGGCCCGAGCAACTCCAGTTCTTTGTTCCTGTGATCCTGGTCGCCACGATGTTTGCGCTGAAAATGAAATCCGAATGGGTCACTGCCTCTTGGGGTCTCGAAGGACTGTGCATCGTTTTGCTTGCCTACGCCGTTAAGGAACACAGCTTCCGTCTGACAGGGTACGCGATGTTAGTGCTCTGTGTCGCAAAGGTTGCCGCCATGGACTTCTGGCGAGAGACCTTGTTTGAGAGGGGAATCTCCGTTGCAGTCGTGGGCTGCGTACTCTTGGCTGTTGCACTGCTCCACACGAGACTTAAAGAGATCTTCGAGCATCACCGATGAAGCGCGCCGTCGTCTCTATTATTTTCTTTGCCATTCTGGGAGTCTCCCTCGCCGGCCTCTACTGGAGCCAGCGCCGCGCCAAATCCCCTCCTGTCTCCGCCAACGCCATTCTCAATATCGCCGCCGACGCACAGCGCGACATCACTCGCGTCCCCATGCACTTCACGCGCCTTTCCGACGAACAGGAAATCGTTATCGGCAGGGAACTCTCGGAGCGCTACGCCCTGCAGCAGCGCAAGCTGACTCCGGAGGAAGAAGCTCTGGAAAGATATGTCCGTCGCGTCGGAGGCACAGTCGCCGCCCACGCGCACCGGCACCTTGCTTATTTCTTTTATGTTCTCCCCGATCACAACATGATCAACGCATTCTCGCTGCCAGGCGGCCCTGTTTATATCGGAGAGGGGATGCTCGACCAGATGGAAACGGAAGACGAGCTGGCGAACATTCTCGCGCATGAAGTCGAGCATATCGATCACTATCACTGCGTTGAGCGCATGCAGATCGAAGCCCAGCTCAAGAATGCAAATCTCGAACTTATGGGCCAATTGCTGCGAACGCCTCTGGAATTTTGGCAAGCCGGCTATCACAAAGACGAAGAATTCGAAGCCGATCGCGAAGGTGTTCGCCTGGCTGTCGAATCCGGTTACTCGCCGTATGGCGCCGTCACCCTCTTCACTCGGCTAGCCAAGCTCTGCAACGAATACGTCATTCACGCGCAAAGCCCCGAAGAAGAATTGTCCGAGCTAGCCATCCAAAGCCTCACCGGCTATTTTCGCTCGCACCCGCTTCCTTCCGAGCGCCTCGACCAAATCAACCGCCTCATCGCCGATGAGCACTGGGAGGACCGCAAAACACAGAAGCCATTTCACGTCGAATACGAAGTTCACAACGGCCAGTACGTGAAGTAGGAAATTGGATTGGGAGAGTTAGGTGAGAAGAAGGGAAGCGGGTGCGAGCGAGAATTCGGATCGGTTGGGCTGGTTAAAACAAGCCGGGGATTTTCATTCCCGCGATTCCGGGGATGCCGCCTGCGACATTTTTTAGCTGGTTGGTCAGCTCTTCATCGACGCGGCGCGACGCTTCGTTGACTGCCGCGCGCACCAAGTCCTGCAGCATTTCCTGGTCCTTGCTTGCAAAAACTTCCGGCTCGATCCGCAGGTCCACGATTTGCTTCTGGCCGTTCATCCTTACGGTGACCATGCCGCCGCCGGCCGAAGCTTCCACGGCCACGCCATTCACTTGCTGCTGCAAGTCTTCCTGAACCTGCCGCAACCTCGAGAGCATCTGCTGGATCGCATTGACTTCCATCAGGACTCCTCTTGGCGCCATTTTACTTCGGAGATTTTTCCCCCGAAGCGCTGCAGCATCGACCGCACCATCGGATCTCGCTCGAACTGCTCGCGCAACTCTTGGGTGCCTGAAGTTCCGCGCGGCGCAGTGGCTGCAACTGCTTCTACTTTAGCACACACTCTCACAGGTCGGCCCAGCACTTTGCTCGAACAGGTACGGACCTTCTCGAGCGAGTCGCGTCCTTCCATCATCTCCGCGAACGCCCGCTTGTCCGCCGAAAAATAAATTCTCAGCTCCGCGCCTTCCAGTTCCCAGCGGCTGCCTTGATTCACAATCTCTCCGAGAAATTTCTGCTGCGCCTGAATCGCCGTTTTGATTTCCGCAACTTGCTCTTGAGTGATTCCATCCGCGCGCGTCTCCAGGCCGCTCTCTACTGCTGATTCAGATTCAGGCGAAGCTGCAACGGTTGCCGGAGGTTCCGCTGGAGGCGCAGCCTTTATCTCCGCGCGCGCCGGTGCTGCTGCCGCCGCTGATGCAGGCGCGCCAAAACTCGGCGTAACCATGCGCGACGGTGGCGGAGTGAAAGTTGTTTGCGGTCCAGGCGAAAAACTTCGCACCGACGGCGCTTGCGGCGCTGCCATTGCCGGTGCCGCATTGGCGCTGTTGCGCATCACACCCGAGCTGCTTGATGTCGCCGGTGCGCCGCTGCGAAGCTCAGCCAGCAGCTCTTCCATGGGCGCGAGCCGTTGCGCGTTGATCAGCCGCAACAATCCCATCTCCAGATGCACGCGCGGATCGGGTTTCCGCCGCAAATCATCGTCCGTCTGCAAAAGAATCTGAAAAAATCGCGTGAGGTCTTCTTCGGTAAATTGCGCCGCGGCTTTGGCCAGTGCAGGCCGTTGGTCGGCTGTCGCCGCGATCAAATCCGAATCCGCCCCGCTCACACGCGCGATCAGCAGATTGCGCATATGCCGGATCGCCTCTCGGCAAAAATGCTGAAGGTTGCGGCCTTCCTTCTGGAAAGTGTGGACGAGTCCGAGCGCGCGATCTGCCGAGCCTTCCGCTATCGCCGCGACAAGTTCGTTGAGCGAATCTTCCGGCACGACGCCGAGCAATTCGCGCACTTCTTTATCCGGGATGACATCGCCACAATACGCCCTCGCCTGCTCCAGCAAGGAAAGGGCGTCGCGCAGACTTCCTTCCGCCATTCGCGCGATCACAGCCAGCGCGCCCGGCTCGATCTTCAAATTTTCTTTTGCAGCGATCTCTTCGAGCCGTCCCGTAATTTCCGCAAACGTCAGCGCTCGAAAATGGAAATGCTGCGAGCGTGAACGGATGGTGTCGGCCAGATCTTCTGGCTGCGTCGTGGCCATCACGAAAATCACGCGGTCCGGCGGCTCCTCCAAGGTTTTCAGCAACGCATTCGACGCTTCGCTCGTAAGCATGTGGGCTTCATCGAGCAGCACAACCTTGCTTCGCGAAGCCGCCGGCGCGTAGCGCACCATCTCGCGCAGCTCGCGAATTTGGTCGATGCCGCGGTTCGAGGCCGCGTCAATCTCAATCACATCCAGCGAAGTCCCCGCGGCAATCTCTTTGCAGGAATCACACTCGCCGCAAGGCTCCGCCGTCGGCCCCTTCGCGCAATTCATCGCTTTCGCAAGAATCCGCGCCGCCGTCGTTTTACCTACGCCGCGCGCGCCCGAAAAAATATACGCGTGCGCCACGCGATCGTTTTTGATCGCGTTTGCCAGCGTGGATGTGACGTGAGATTGTCCGACGAGGTCGCTGAATGTTTGCGGGCGCCACTTCCGGGCTATAACTTGATAGCTCATTTCGCGTCAGTCGACTTGGAACTCCTCTGCCGTTTCGTAAGTCAAACAACAAAAACCTAGCTGCAGTTCGATGCGAGGAACTTCGGGTGATCTGCGGCACCCGAGGCAATCCCGATACCGTTGCTCCCTTCCGGGCCTGGCGGGGTTCGCGGGACCTCGTTGCACAGAGCCCGAAGTTCCACGCTCCGGCAGCAGCGCTCCTCGCGCCGCTGCAGAGTTGAGTTTAACACACAGAAGTTTGAGTCGCGCCACGTTGGCATTTCCCCGCAGCGCGATGCGGCTCTTCCAAATGCTGCTTCGTGTTGTGGCTTCATCGTTTTTTTGCGCGAAGTCTTTCCTTCGCTCCTAGTTCTTCGGATAGTTGGGGTCGGCCTTTACTTCCAGGATTTGCTTGGTGTGGCGTTCGCTGTGCGCGGCGATCAGCAGGACGAATTCGTAGCCATCCAGCTTTGTGCCCATCGGGCTATCGACGGCGTGATCGCGCAGGCCCGGCGTGGTCTTCACGAAATCCTCGGTTTTGGCGCGGCTTTCGACGAAGTGTTTTAAGGAACCGTCGGGCGAGCCAAAACGGTTCGTGGGAACCAGCGGTTCAGGTGCTTGGGCTTTTTGCGAGCGGTCTGGGACCATGGCTATCACGCCATCGTCAATTTTCTTCGTGTCGCGGCCGGGAACCGCAGGGGCCATCATTACTTTTTCAGCGTCCATGCCGCGAATGTAGTCTTCGGCGGCGGCGAGGTGCTCAACGCACTGCGCGATGGACCAGCGATCTGGTCCGGCTTTGAAATTCCATTGCGCATCGGAAAGACCTTTGGTGGCATCCAGGACGCCTTGCTTCGTTTTCTCGAGATATTGGACCGCGCGATCCTTTTCCGCTTGGGTTAGTTCTTGCTGGGGAAGAGGCATGGCTGCGAAAAACGCGCTGTAATTGTTGAACTTCCCTAGCTTCACTTCTTGCGCGCGAAGGGATGGGGCCGCCGAACACGCCAGAATTGCAATCGTCGCACCTACTAGGAGTCTCTTGAACATGTTTGCTCGCTTTCCTTTTTTGATTGGTGAGGGAAACAGAAACTGTTGGAGCTCGGGAAGAGCACGCCCAGATACCTGGGGATGGCGGATTTCCTCTTCGAGAGACCCTCCGTGTGACAAGCAATGTACCAGTGATTTCGCGCCGGGTCCATTGCCTCCGTCCCGCCGCGAAAGCTTGGCTGAATGGCTTGCTGCCGCCCCTCGCAAGGGAGTACGTGGGCGGCATGGACGAAATAACGAAAGAAGGGGTCCCTCGGGGGGTCCCTCCTGGGGTCCCTCCGGGGTTTTTTCGTAAGTGCGGATTCTAAAGGGGATAGTGGAGAAGAAGCATCGGCAGGGAACAGTATGAGCGAAGCGCGGACCTGTATGTCTTCCACTATAGAAGCAGGAAAGAGGGAAGAGCGGAAACGGATCGATCAGAGCAGGTGGGTTGCGGAGGCAAGGGTGTACTTCCTTTGGCTGTCCTCCGCTGCTAAAGACAAATTGAGTATAACAGATTCGTACTAGTTGTGAGGTATTATCTTATAGTAAATTATATGCTTGAAGATGGCAGACGCGGATTGCGACGAGTTCCCGGGAAAAGTTCATGCTGACTGTGCAACAGTCCGCGTGTCGTCATCGTAAGCGAGAGTAATTTCGCCCATGTCGATCGCGACTAGCAGAGGCCCTTTCACAGGCTGGTAATCGCCTTCATAGGCGTAGACGCGGCGCTTGGTGGGGATGATGATGCCGTCCACGTCGCGGTAATCGTACGCATAGTTGAGGCCGGTGGCACCGCCGAGGATGTCGACGGTGTAGTCGTGGCGGCGCAGCAGGCTGTCGGGGCCGAAGCAGGAGATTTGTTCTTTTGTGTGGCTCTTGACGCTGTCTGGGAAGATGACCTTCAGCCTTCGCCAGGTTTCGCCCTCGACCTGAATTGCGGGGATCTCCTCGGTGGCGAATCCATCATGGGTATAGAGAAACGGAGTGTTCAGGTAGGTCCACAGGGCTTCACCCACGAAGTAGACCGCGTGGATGTCGTCCCAGGGCGTTTCTCTTTGGTGCCCTTCAAAGGACTTCTCCGGGTTATCGCGGGAGTCGATTAGGGTTCCGTTTGCCGTTTCGATCACGATGCGGCTCGGTTTGAAAATGGCCTGCTTGCTTTGGCCGGGGAAATTCACGGTGAGGCGCTCGTTGCGCGTGTCCGCAGTCACTACTACGTTTTTGAAGAAGTCTCCTTTACCTTTGACATACCAGATTGCGCCAGTAATCGACGCCGCGACCTGGATGGACTTCACCTTGTTCCATCGATCTAGACCGCCATGCGCTCTTACAGCGAGACTCAGTAGTTCGATCATGTCTGAGGTTCTCCATTTCATGTGGTTGCTGCACTAAAAAATCAAGGGTGGCCTTCGATGGAGCGAAGGCCACCCAGTCCTAAAGGAACGTCAAGAATATCTCAGCGAGTTACAGGTCGCTCGACAGGTGGCTAAGCTGAGGCCGCGCTGGCGCCTCTTAAGAAGGCGAGCAAATCGGCGTTGATTGTGGCGGCTTCCGTTGTTGGCATGCCGTGCGGGAAATTCTTGTAGGATTTGAATACCGAGCCCTTTACCAGCTTGGCGCTCAGCGGACCGGCGGCAACATAGGGGACGATTTGGTCGTCTTCGCTGTGCATAACTAGCGTTGGGACCGTGAACTTCTTGAGATCCTCAGTGAAGTCGGTCTGGGAGAAGGCGACGACACCGTCATAGTGGGCCTTGATGCCGCCCATCATGCCTTGGCGCCACCAATTTTGAATGACACCTTGGGATGGCTTTGCGCCGGGGCGGTTGTAACCGTAGAAGGGTCCGGTCGGTATATCCAAATAAAATTGCGAGCGGTTGGCCGCAAGCGCCGCTTGAAGGCCATCGAATACTTCTTTGGGCTGGCCGGCGGGATTCGCCGGCGTCTTCACCATCAGTGGAGGCACCGCGCTGATGAGGACAGCCTTGGCGACGCGACTTTCGCCGTGGCGTCCTATGTAACGTGTGACTTCGCCGCCGCCGGTAGAGTGGCCAACATGGATGGCATTCTTTAAATCGAGATGCGCGGTAAGCGCGGCGAGGTCATCGGCGTAGTGATCCATATCGTGTCCGTCGCCGGGTTGGCTGGAGCGTCCGTGGCCTCGCCGGTCATGGGCGATGACGCGATAGCCGTGCTTTAAGAAGAACATCATTTGGTTGTCCCAGTCGTCGGCCGAGAGAGGCCAACCGTGAGAGAAAACGATGGGCTGGCCGCTGCCCCAATCCTTATAGAAGATTGTGACTCCATCTTTCGTGGTGATCGTAGGCATTGTGATTCTCCTTTTCGTAGCTTTTCACTGCTATCTGTGTTTCAAGGAATTTGGTCCGCTGCGCGGGTATGAACGGCGAATATCTTTGTTTTGCGCAACATAAAAAAGAGTCGATGAAAATCGGAAGACGAACTAGAGCGAGCAGCCCGGCTGTGCGTCCCCCGAATGCTGGTCCTGTGGCTTTGATGCTGGTCCGAAGGAATCAGGTGACTTTTTATTTGACGATAGTTGACCGGGGGACGTAGGTTACCTAACTCGGAACGAGGAACGCGAGGAGAGCGGCTGCGGAAAATTTGGTTTGGTATTCTGGATACAGGCCCTCAATTTCCTACAAAGGAGATCCCCAGATGAAAATATTCTTAGGCATTGCTGGTGTGTTGCTTGTGCCGGCGTGCGGTTACGCGCAGGCCTCAAAACCTTGTGAAGAGTTGAAGACAGAAATCGCAGCGAAGCTGGACGCCAAGGGCGTCAAGGGGTATTCGCTGGATATCGTGGCGAAGGACGCGGACGCGGCGGACGGAAAAGTAGTCGGCACCTGTGAAGGCGGGACGAAGAAGATCGTGTACAAAAAAGGTGCAGCCGCCGCGGAAACTCCGGCTAAAGCACCGAGCGGGCTCTGAAGCACCGTGCGGTTGATCGGCTATCTGCCGTGGACCACCCAAGGCAGCGCCAAACGCAATATAAGCTCGACGCGTTAAGAGGCGCCCGCCCAAGAGCTGAGGCGTGGCCCCCGCCTGTTGTTTTTTGTTCTTACCTTACCGTGCGCGGAATATTTCGCGCGGCGTGAATAATCCGAATGACCTGCAACGGTTTTTTCTCCGGGTCGTAGACAATCCAATAATTGCGGTAGGGTTGCACGAGCCAGAATCGCAACGGCAAATCAGTGAGGTCTTCGACCGCTTGCGGTGTGAGTCGGTAAGTGCTCATGCTTGGCGGTTTTTAGCGAGCCAAGAGCGTTTCCTCTCGTCCAAAGTTGAGCGAACCCCATCAGAATCGATCAGTTCACCGCGTTGCGCGGCCGCGTAGCCTTGTTCGATCTTTGCCCGGATCTCGCTGCCATGCTCTGCCAGCCAAGCTTCTTGATCGTGGAGCAAGGAAACGGCGCGTTCAATGAATTCATCGACGGACTGGTAGGGTCCGCGCTGAACGTCTTGCTTGATCATCTCTTCCAGCTCGGGGCTCAAGTGAATCTTCATGAGCACCAGTTTACCTCGCCCAACCGAAGAGAGATTTCTCTCTACGCAGACCGACCATTCCACAGGGGTGAGATGGGAAAAAAAGTCGATCCGCTTCATTTAGAAATGACAGGTTCAGGAAGTAGAAACATGCTAGCGGCGGATGCGGCGCATCCAGTCGCCCCAGCTTAGGCCGATGCGCGTCATTAGTATGGCTGCGGCCAGGGCTAGGAGCATGCGGATGGCGAATTGTAGAGGCGTGGATTCGGTGGGGAGCCAAGCGTAGCGGGCCCAGTGAGATGCGGGTGGCATGAAGTAGGGGGCGTTGTTGGTGGCGAAGAACCAGTTGCGGGAGGCGGGGGACATTAGGAAGTTGGCGAAGGGCCATTGGACCGCGACGAAACTTACGAGAGAGGCTGCGCCGAGGACGGAGGCTTGGGTCCAGCGGTTGAGGGTAGTGATGTGGCGGCGCACGATATCAAAAACGATGGCGGGAACGATCAGGAGAAGCGGGAAATCTGGAGGGACGAGGTGTGTGATTTTTTGATAGACGGGGCCTAGCTTAGGCTCGGCGGGGACTAACTGCAGGAGCCACATGAAGGCCAGGTGCATCAGAGTGTAGAGGCTCATAGTGATGGTGGCGGCCCAGCGGTTTTCTGAGGCTCGCGACACGGCGGCGAACCAGATAGGCGCGACGAACATGACGACCAGGTAGAACTTGGCGCCGTGCATGAACATGCGGAAGGTGTCTTCTTGCATGATGCCGACCGTCATGCCCAGCAAGAACATGAAACAGAAGAAGAGGATGCGCTCGAAGCGGGCGCGGTACTCGCCGGTGGCGCGATTAACTTCGGCGAGGACCATGACGAGGGTGCCGAAGCGGATGCCAGTCATGCCAAGAGCTAGCAGAATGTGCGGGGGACTGAGGATTTTGACGTCGAGGCCGTAGGCGTTGTGCCACCAGTTGTCGAAGGGGGCGGAGGTGATCATGCCGACGGCGCCCCAGGCACAGAGGAATGCACCTAGCGGGCCGCGGAATCCCCAGATGGAAACGGAATTGGCGCGGAGGGGCGAGTCTTTGCGAAAGGTTGTGGAGAGGATGAGGTAGCCGCACCCGAAGCCGGCGAGGATGCCGCAGAGTTGAATCAAGAGGTGCGCGGGAGTCCAGAACGTGTCGCGGCCGACGCTTTCGTGCCAGGAAATGTCCCAGACGCCGCCGACCACGCTACATGCGACAGCGATGACGTTGCACCAGATGTACCAGGGGATGGAAAGAGTTTTGGCGGAGACGCGCTCGGCGGTGCGGGATTGGAGTGTCGCGGGGAGTGGGAGAGTTTCGGCCATTGCGTGCGCTCCGAGGAGACTGTGAATCCTGATGTGCGCGCCGCAAAATCGCGCGATTACAAGTTTACACTGGAAGCGCATTCAGGAAAAAGATTCTTACAGAGCACAGCCAAGATAAATCGCATGCGAAGGGGCTCATGCGATGTAAATGCGCCTGGCTGTGCCACGATGCGCATCAGTTGAAACGCGTGATTTTCCAGAGAGCGCCGGCGCAGGCTAACAGGAAAATTAGCATGGCGGCGGCGAGCGCGAGCAGAGCGGGCCAGTTCAGAGCCAAGTCCGGGGCGTGGGCCAGAACGGCAAGGGTGATGAAGATTGTGGTGGCGGTGATTACCAGGAGATAGTCGAGCCACGATCTGGAGGATTGACTGGCTGGCTGGCCGCTTGAGTTGCTCGCATCGTGGATCGGATCGTTGCTCGGATCATGGCCGGAGAGAGCGGCTTGGAAGTAGTTAGCGTCGACTTTGTAGCGCTGGCCTTCGCGATCGGCGGCTTGCTTCCAGCGGGCGTGTTCTTTGGCGGCGACGCTGGAGAGAGCGATAGCTCCTGCGCCTGCGGCCATCAAGAGAGAGCCGCCGATGACTTGCGCGTAAAGCGATGCGCTGAGGCCGCGGAGTTCACCGAAAACCAGGATGCCCCAGAGTAAGCCCCACAATTGATTTGTGTTGGAGAGCGGAATGCCACGGCTGATGCCGATGTATTTTGCGGCGTACTGTTGGAAGAGGTCGCCGATGACCCAGACGAAACCGCCGAGCATGAGCCAGAAGAGGACGGGCTTGGCTAGCTCGAGTTGATAGCCGAGAGCGGCGGGGCCGCCGCCGTAAACGACGGCGAGAGCGAGCATCATGCCGAGTTCGCCGATGGTGAAGAAAGCGATGAAGGAGAGAGGATTCATCCCGGTCAGATAGGCTTTGCGATAGGGGACGTACATGGTGCCCCAGAGAACGCCGGCGGCGAGTGCTGCAAGAATTCCGCGCATCGGGTGCTCGGCGGGGCTTTGCGCGGAGGAGGCGATAGCGAGGAGCGTTGCGCCAGTGAACATTAATATTGCGCCGCCGAGGACGGTGAGCCAGCGAAGTTTGCCGGCGTCACGCAATTCGTTGAAGAGAAGATAGCCCCAGAAGATGGCGAGAAGACTGTTGATGTTCCAGAGAGGGAAGGCGATGCTGAGGCCGATGTCGCGGATGGCGAAGATGGTCAGCGTGTTGGCGACGGCCCAGAGGCAGCCTGCGAGGACGCCCCAGACGATCAGGTGAGGGGCTTGGCGGATGTCGGCGCGCATTTGGCCGGTGCCGCGGATGAGGGCGGGGAGGCTCCAGCGCGCGAGAAAGACGCCTACTACCATTAAGAGCGAAACGACAAGCGGCGAGACGCCTAGTTTCACTAATTTTGTTGGAGCTTCGGCGGCGCCTAGCCAGGCTCCGGCACCGAAGCCACAGAGGATTCCGACGAGTTGCAATTTACGGAGACGCGCGGACTCGATCGTGGGCGGCAACACTTTTGCGGCGGAAGATTCCATGCGAGTGTTCAGCGGATCCAATGCAGAACGACGAGCCCGGCGAGCAAGGCGATGGCGGGGACCCAGAAATGAATGTCGGTGAGAATCTGAGTCCACATTTTAGTGGGAGGATCGGGTTGGTTCATTTTGTGCAAGCTGACTTCTCCTAATTTCGAGTGCGCGTTCGGGCAGTGCGGGCGGGGCAAGCCCCGCCCCTACAGGTGTAACGCGCGGTGCGCTTGAACGGGTTTCCAAGCCCTAAATCTGTTGGCGCTTCCAGCGGCCGCGTTTGAACAGGATGATGCTGACGGCGGCGATGAACGCTTCGGCAACGACGATCGACAGGAAGACGCCGTTAGAGTGCATTCCGCCGGGAATCGCGAGGAAATACGCCAACGGAATTTCCAGCAGCCAGAAGCCGAAGAAATTTACAAGTGTTGGCGTGACGGTGTCTCCCGCGCCGTTGAATGCCTGCAACATTACCATGCCATAGGCGTAGCCGATGTTTCCGTAACTGATGATACGGAGGCAGGAGGCGGCTAGTGGGATGACTTGGGGATCGTGTGTGAAAAGGCGAACGATGGGTTCGGCGAAGAAGATGAAGATTATGCCGATGGCGCCGAGGAAAAGCATGTTGTAGAAGCCGGTGCGCCAAACGGATTTTTCGGCGCGCTCGGGTTGTTTGGCGCCGAGATTCTGGCCGACTAGCGTGGCGGCGGCGTTGCTGAGTCCCCAAGAGGGCAGAATGATGAAGACCACGATGCGAATGGCGATGGTGTAGCCGGCGAGGGCGGCGGCGCCAAACATGCTGACGATGCGCACGAGGCCGATCCAACTGGTGTGCGCGATGGCGAATTGGAGGATGCCGGTGAGCGAGACGCGGAGGAGACGCCACAGAACAGGAAGATTCAGGCGAATCTGTTGGCGGAGAATGCGAATGCGTTCCGTTCCGCGGAGCAAGCGATAGAACTGATAGAGGACGCCGATGCTGCGTCCCGTGAAGGTGGCAAGAGCCGCGCCGGTGACGCCAAGCTTGGGAAACGGACCCCAACCGAAGATGAGGCAAGGGTCGAGGACGAGGTTAATGATGTTGGAGACCCAGAGCAAGCGCATGGCGATGGCCGCGTCGCCGGCGCCGCGGAAGATGGCGTTGTTAAGAAAGAGCAGCATGATAACGCCGCTGCCGCCGAGCGCGATGCGAGCGTAGCCGGAGCCGACGGCGATGATTTGCGGCGTGGCACCCATTGCGTGCAAGAGGTTTGGTGCGAAGAACAAGCAGGGCAGGCCGACGATGACCGAGACGGCCAGACCGATGGCAATGGCTTGCACACCGGACACCGCAGCTCCGGCGGGATCTTTTTCGCCGATGCGGCGCGCGACCATGGCGGTCGTGGAGAGGCTCAGGCCGAGGCCGACCGCGAAGACCAAGCTGAGCAACGATTCGGTGAGGCCGACGGTGGCGACGGCGTCCGCGCCGAGTCGACCGACCCAGAAGACGTCGACGACGGCGAAGAGGGATTCCAGCACCATTTCGAGGACCATGGGAATGGCAAGGAGGAGAATGGCGCGATTGAGGCTGCCGGTGGTGAAGTCTTGATGCGAGCCGCGGAGCGCTTCGCGGACGGAGCACCACAGAGATGGCGTGGCGGGAGCGGCGGCAACTTGTTCCACTGACATGTATATCTCCACACGAGCTGCGCGGGCGCTTAGTCAAAGAAAGAGCGCGGTCGCGCTGGTTCGGAGTTCTTGTGGTAGAAGCGAGAAAAACTAGATCCGCGTTTGCGGATTAAACTTGCGGGGTTGGAAGGTCGAACATCGAATTGTCTTTGGCGCTGCCTTTTGGCAGGGGCTGCACCAGATCACACAGATGGCATTTCAGGTTCGCGATTGGCGCATTGTAACCCGTGCGATTGGTTTCTGGCTAGAAAAACTGTCAACGGCAGCACGCAATCTCGGGGAACCTGCGGATAGCCAAGGTTCGATAGCTGGTTAACGATAACCGACCACCCCCTCTCAGTTTTTTGTGTAAAAGTTGATTCTGAATGGTTTAGGGTTTTGGCTAAGCCGTTTAGAATCAGCATTTACGGGAGATTCCTGTAAGTGTTGATTCTAAATGGGTTATACGATGGCACCAGAATTATGAAAAATGTGCCGCTCCGCGAGGAGCTCATTTGCCCGGAGTTAGCGGTGGCCACGTGGCGTCAGTTGCCAGTGCTCTGTACCGCAAATGTGCAGAGCAAAGGACGGGACAGCAAAAACAAAAAACGCCAATCAAGAGATTGGCGCTCGCGGGCATGTGGCGCAAAAATACCCGGAAAACAGCATATGCCATAAGATGTTTGTCACGGGCTAACTGAATTTGCTGGCGGGTCAGTCTCCGGTTGATACCGCGTTAGTCAGGACTTAGTCTATGCAAAATGGAACGGGGGTTCTTCAAGAACACAATTGCTAGCAGCCCTAGCAGCCCTGTTCCCAGCAGAAGCCATCGACCTCGTTCAGGTACTGAGATTCCCTCTTGAAACCATAGGTCATTATTAGCCTGGGTGGCTCCGCCTAAAATCTGATCTCCGCCGACGTAGTCGTTAATGCCCGTTGAACCAATCAGAGTATTCCCACAAACCACAAAAGGCTCTATGACGTAGACGTCCCCTGGAATCAGCGTCACAGACGTAGAAAACCTGAACGATGAGACGCCCGGGGAAATTGAAAACGGAATTACTGTAGGCTGGCTTGTGCCTAAAACCGGTCCCGACATTGAACCCAAGTGGATGTTCACCTTGACAGTGGCGCTGCCGTTTTCCGTTAAGAGGTTGACGAAGTTCAGGGAAGTCAAGGTCGGCGTGAACGATTGGCCTAAAGGAGAAAAATATAATAGATTGTGAGACACCATGCCCAGGGGTCGCACGGTGTTCGTTTGGTCAACGGTAGTTTCCACCTTGTCAGAAGAAGTCACCGCAGAAATGATAAGAAACAGCAAACCGAAGCAGTAAGTCAACACCCTAGAAATCATAGGCCCTCCTTTCAGCTGAGTAAGGAACGTAAGCAGCTTGAGTTAATAGAACGCCA
>Ga0307478_10001593_pt1 | contig 19298 bp, 19 predicted proteins | sample atmos_gasesECM4C_2_FD_203713 | JGI IMG/M metagenome (GOLD analysis project Ga0307478, IMG submission 203713) | Hardwood forest soil microbial communities from Morgan-Monroe State Forest, Indiana, United States - atmos_gasesECM4C_05 | ecosystem: Environmental > Terrestrial > Soil > Temperate... | reverse complement strand
TGGGGTCCGTGACAGCCTCCGACGGCGTCCGTATCCCGTACAAGCCGTTGACCGGCGACACCCACAGGTCATACAGCCGTTCCTGGAAGGACAGGTCGACCTTGACGGTGCCGAACGTGCCGGGAACCGGCTTGGGTGTCCCCCCGTCGCAGCTGACGTAGGAGTAGGAGCCCGACGGGATGATGAACGTCAAGATCCAGACCAGCACCAGCACGAAGAACAGCACGGTGAACGCGGTCGGGAACTTGAACCGGCGCTTGGGCTCGGTAGTCGTATCCTCCGGGGTGGCCTGCGTGTCGGTCGTCATGGTGCCCGCCGCGGGTCAACGGGGATGGCCAGCGGGCCGCGGGACGGATGATGGCCGCCCCGGGCTCCTGGCCGGGTGCCTGGTGCCTGCATCATGGGCGCACCCCAGACGAGGATCGGGAACCTTTGACTCCTGCAACCTTCTCGAATTGCGCCGGGGGATCATCACCCGCTCAGGGGTGATTCCTGCTCCTTGCGGAGGTCGTGATGTCAGCGTGACAGGACTGATTTGCCGGCCGTGACCTGGCCATGACCGGGCAGCAGGCCGGGACTTGCGATAGCGCCGGGCCGGGTGATCGATCCGCTTCACCGCAGGCAAGTCACCCACGGGGTGACGCCCGTTCCGAGACGCTCTAGCGAGCGGCAAACTCAGCGTTCCCCGAATCCCCGCCGACCGCGGAGTTTATGAACGATTAATGAATAACCGATGTCTAGCAATCGAATTAAGAGATGCCGGTCGTGACGGCCGGCTAGCTGCCTGTCCCGGAAGTGCCTGGCAGGCCAAAGGAAATGGGCGGGAATTCACCCCCGGAAGGGTGAGGGAAACCGCCTGACTAGCCAGGCAGGATCGCTAAGGCGAGCGGTCTCGGACAGGGGCGGGGACCGCGGGCGGTGAGCCACGAGGAGGACAGGTGACTACTCATACCGGGACGCCCGCACCCGGCCTGGCGCCGGATGACACGGGACCCGTATGGCACACGCTGAGCGCCGATTGGGTGCTGCGAGCGGAGAAGGTAGACGAGCGGTCCGCCCTCAGCTCGGCCGAAGCGGCCGCGCGCGCCGAGCAGTTCGGCCCGAACAAGTTCGACCCCCCGAGGGAGACTTCCAGATGTCGTACAACCTGCACAACCGCTCCTTCCTCAAGGAGATCGACTTCACCCCGGCCGAGCTGCGGTTCCTGCTGCGGCTGGCCGAGGCGCTGAAGCTAGCCAAGTACGCCGGTACCGAGACCCGCAAGCTGGCCGGCAAGGAGATCGCGCTGATCTTCGCCAAGACCTCGACCCGGACCCGGTCCGCGTTCGAGGTCGCCGCCTACGACCAGGGCGCCCACGTCACCTACCTGGACCCCTCCGGCTCCCAGCTGGGCCACAAGGAGTCCATCGCCGACACCGCCGCCGTGCTGGGCCGGATGTATGACGGCATCGAGTACCGCGGCAACCACCAGGCCGACGTGGAAGACCTGGCCGCCCACGGCGGGGTGCCGGTCTACAACGGGCTGACCGACGAATGGCACCCCACCCAGATGCTCGCCGACTTCTTGACCATGCACGAGGCCAGCGGCAAACCCTACGACAAGCTCAGCTACGCCTACGTCGGGGACTGCCGGTTCAACATGGGCCGCTCCCTGCTGGTCATGGGAGCCCTGATGGGCGCCGACGTCCGGCTGGCCGGCCCGGCCGACCTGCACCCTCCCAAAGACATCACCGACCTGGCCCGCGACATCGCCGGCCGCACCCGCGCCACCATCACCCTCACCGAGGACCCCGCCGCCGCCGTGGCCGGCGCCGACTTCATCCACACCGACGTGTGGGTCTCCATGGGCGAAGGCAAGGACGTCTGGGCCGACCGGGTCCGCCAGCTCGCCCCCTACCAGGTCAACACCGCCCTCATGACCGCAGCCGGCAACCCCACCGTCAAGTTCATGCACTGCCTGCCCGCCTACCACGACATGAACACCGTCGTGGGACGCGAGATCATGGAGCACACCGGCATGACCTCCGGCCTCGAGGTGACCGACGAGGTGTTCCGCTCACCGGCCAGCATCGTCTTCGACCAAGCCGAGAACCGCCTGCACACCATCAAGGCCGTCCTCGTCGCCACCCTCGGATAGCCCACGCACTGCTGACCTACGGGCCGCTGGAGCAGGTCCGCGGCATGCTTAAGCCGGGTACCTCGGCGCTGTTCCTGATGCTGGAGAAGGTAACCCCGGACAAGGCCGTCGACGCGATGAGCAAGTACGGCGGCACGGTCCTGAAGACCTCCCTGTCCAAGGAAGACGAGAAGGAGCTTCAGGACGCCCTGCACGGCGGCCAGGCAGCCGCGCAGTAAGCCGCACCAGTCCCGGATCCGGCCCTAGCGGTGCCAGTCAGATACCCAGGAGGCAGTGATGCAGACCCATGATGAGCCCGCGCTGGGCTGGACACTGGTCCTGCGACGTCAGCCGGTCCACCTGGTGAAAGGCCGTCCGGAAGGCGGCTACACCGATGCCTACGAGCTCATCTGCTGCGACTGCGGCGATGACCCCGACCTGGATTACCGGGATATCGCACCGGACTTCCAGCGGATCCGCGGGCCGTACCGGTTTTCGGCAGGCATCGAGGCATACGGGCAGCACGACAGGCTTCAACACGGGCAGCCGCCGATTCCCGTGGCCAGCGGGACGCGGAAGCGGACAGGATCCGCCGATGGCCAGACGGGATAGTGTCCGCACCCCGGCCGCTGGCGCGGCCGGGGTGGTCGCGCAGCGGCTCGCTGACCAGCTCGCGCGACGAGGCGGGCCGGTCCGCCCGCGGCCCGCCAGCGGGCTGCGTGAGCTGAGCGCCGTGGACCGGGCGATCTACGCCGCTGCGGCCGCGCCGCTTGCGCGGCACAGCTTGGCCGCGAACGGTTAAGAGCGGCGCGAATTCAGAGCAACCGCAGATCAACTGCCCTCCGCAGGGCCTGTGAGCGCGAGGCGACCCCGAATTTGCGGTAGATCGCCCGCAGATGGGTCTTCACCGTGTTGCGCGAAATGTAGAGGATGTCTGCTATCTGCAGGTAGGTGCTGGTAGGCAGGAGCGCGAGGACGCGCTGTTCGGCAACGGTCAGGGGCTCGACGAGTACCCGGCCGGGCTGGCCGGTACCGTCCTCGGCGGCGCGCACCTCGAGAGCCGCGGTGACCAGCTGTTCGATGAACGGGTCCGGCAACAGCTCGGCGGCATGCTCGACCAGGTAGGCCGATACCTCGGGTGAGGTCATGATGACGGTGTTCAGGAATCCCTGCCGACTGGCTGCGCGGAGGGCGCCGCCCAGGATGCTCGCGACCGCAGGGTCGCCGCGCTCGATCGCCGCGGCGGCGAGCAGTAGCTGGCGTACTAGCGCCAGGCGTGGCGTCAGGCCATCCGGCGTTACCGCGTGCAGGTGCTGCAGCGCGGCGTGGTGATCGCCGTCGGACAGGGCAATCCTGGCCAGTAGCAGTTCCCGGCGGACGTCGGGAAGCCTGCTGGCCAGCTCGGCCGGGGAGCGCAGGTCGCCGAGCGATAGGCGCACGAGCGCCTCCTGCTCATCGGCCCGGGCCAGCAGCGCCGAGCATTCCGGGGCCAGGGCTAGCCGCGCCGAGTCGATCCTGGCCAGCGCCTGGCGGTACTGCCCGCGGGCGGCCCAGATCTGGGCCCGGTCCAACAGCGCGAGGAACTCAAAGAGCGGCCACCGCTGCTCCGACAGGCGCAGCACCTGTTCGGTGAGGTGCTCGGCGAGGTCGGTGTCGCGCCGCTCCAGCGCGAGGCCGGCCAGCGCGCGCAGGTGATCTATGGCGAAGAAATGCCGGTCGAATTTCAGCCGCCGGGCGGCGGCATCGGCGGATCTGGCAGCATCGGCTGCCTCGCCCAGGCGGCCGGACTCCAGCCGTATCAGCGCCAGGGCACCAGGTACCAGCACCAGCTTGGCCGCTTCGGGGAATGAAGGAATCGTCAGGACCGCGGCTGATTCGCGTTCGACGGCCTCGAAAGCGTCCAGGCAGGCATAGACGCGCAAGAGGATCAAGGGGACAGCTGCGTTCCACTCGTCGCTGAGATGCGCCTGTTCCTGGATGGCCCGGGCTCGCAGAGCCTCACCGACGGCCATCGGCAGCTGGCCGGTCACCGCGTAACGAAATGACTGGATCGCCGCCACCCGGGCCGCCAGCCTTGACCCTGGCGCGATCGACGGCCGAACGCGCTCGAGTAGGTCAAGGTACTCGCCGCCGCGGACGGTGTCGCCCGACAGCAACAGATCGGCGGCCAGCGCCAGCAGATCATCGGGGGCGTTCACGAGCACCGAGGGATCGACCGCGGTCAGGTCCGGCAGGCCGGGCAGCGCCGGATCGGTCAGGAAGTCGGTTACCACCCGGTCACGCAGCAGGGCTAGGGCCCGGCGGTCTTGCCGCGCCGCCAGGAAGTGGCGGGCAGCGAACCGGGCGTCACCGACAGAATCGAAATGTTCGGCTGCCCGCAGCTCCAGCATGCGCTCCCGGGCCGGGTCCCTGGCGCGCAACTCCGCCCGCATGATCCGGCGAACCAGGCCGTGGCACACGAAACGGGTCCGCTCCTCGTCAACTGGTACCAGGAACAGGTGCGCGGCGTCGATGGCATGCAGCAGCGCCGCCGCGTCTCGTGTACCGCTGACCGCCTCGCACGTGTCCGCAGTGAGCTCGGTCAAGACGGACGTGTCGAGCATGAACCGCGCCACCTCCGGCGGCTGCTGGTCGAGGATCTCAGCGACGAAGTAGTCGGCCATCTCCTGGCCGCGGACCCCCAGTGCCCGCGCCACCCGGACCGGGTCGGTGGTGCTACACAGCGACAGCGCAGCCATTTGCAAGGCCGCAGGCCACCCCTCCGTTCGCTGATGAAGCACCGCGAGGTCGGCATCGGATAGCTGGACGCCGAATTTCGCCAGCAGATCGCGGCTGTCGGTCAGAGAGAAATACAGGTCACGATCGCGAACCTCGCACAACTCAGCCGAGATCCGCAACCGGTGCAGCCGCAGCGGAGGGTCAAAACGCCCGACTAGCACCAGCTGGGTGGTCTCGGCCTGCCAGCACTCGACCAGATCGTTCATGTTGCTCGCGACCGCTGGTGCCGCGATATGAAAGTCGTCGACGATGATGGCCGACCCTTTCGGCAGCTTGGCGGCATCGTTGGCGATCGACGCGATGACGTCAGCTGACATCTGCCGGTCCATCGCCAGCACGTCGGCGGCGTCGCCGCCGAACCCCGGCTCGATGGCGCGCGGGGCCTCAATGAACCCGGCCCAGAACCGGAGCGGGTCGGCGTCGGCGGCGTCGCAGGACAGCCAGGCTGTTACGCCAGGTGACCGAGTTGCGGCCCAATCCGCCATCAGCACGCTCTTACCGGCCCCGGCCGACCCCGCGACCATGGTCAGCCGCCGGCCCGCCCCTGCCGTCAGCCGGTCATGCAGCCCGGACCTAACGACCAGGGTGTCCGGCAAGGCCGGCGGCCTGAATTTCGCCAGCGCGAACCGCGGATCCCGACCGGCGTCATGCTCGGATGTCGCGCTATCCGCCATGACACGTCCCATCACAGTTCCCGACCCCGCCGAGCGACTCCCGGCCGGCCCAGGCGGCCGGATCCAAGAGCGGAAACGGGTTGTCGTTCGGCAGGTTGACCTGCGTGCCGACCGGGAAGTGCTGCCGCAGCAGGGCGGCGAAGGGGCCGAAGGCGTCCGCCGAGCCCGCCCCCAGGCCGTTGTCGTAGCGGGCGTCGAAGTTGGCCGTGCTGCCCTCCCCCGCCACTGGAGCATCTTGCTCATCTCGCTAGTTCAGTCGGCGCCGGGCGCGTGCAGGTGCGATGCAGACGATGTGCAGTTCGTGTGGAGATTTTGGAGCCATTGGAGACGTTGATGGGCAGGGCAAGCCCACCCGGAGGCCGGATAGGCGCGGGGAAGAGTGAGGGCGAGCCCGGCTCCGTGGCCAGGCTGGCAACAGCGGTGAGCTGGCCGCCGTGGGCCCGCCATGGAGCCTGGCTGGAAGGGACCGAGGTCTCCGGCGAGGAAGCACGCGGCCCCGGCTCACCCTCCCGGAGGTGATGGCGCGGCTCCAGCCACCCGGCATGCTGACGCCACGATAGATCGGGAGACTTCGAGGCGTGATCCTTATGCAACCCCAGACGTATGAGATTACTTTCGCAGGCCAAGCCGGTTCTGTGGCGCGAGCGGAACTCGAGGACTGCGAGATCACCGTGAGTCGCAGCAAGACTACCGTGCGCGCCGAGCTGCCCGATCAAGCGGCGCTCCTAGGACTTTTGCATCGAATCGCCGGGCTCGGGCTCGAAGTGGTGGACATGCACCAGGTGGACCCGCCGCCAGGGCGATGACCGGGCACGGCCTGCGGATCGTGCCGGCGTCTTCGGGAACGATCGGCATGATACGCACCCATTGGCTTCCAAGGCGGGAACCTGCATCTGGCGCGGCTCACCCCCGAAGGGTGAGACAACCCGAAACCTGCGGGATAAGACTGTGCCGGGGGGCAGTCGCGGCTGGAGGGACGGCGAGCCAATGAGTGCGGCGATAGAACCGTGGCGGTTCCGCCTGCTCACCGGCCATGAAACGTTGGGTGCCGGGGCTAGGGACGACGGAAGGGGAAGGCTGTGGTCCTTAACCTGATGCTGATCGGCCTGGCGGCCACGCTCGATCCGCTGCCGCTAACAGCCTTCCTCGTCGTGCTGCCCTCCAAGCGAGGCGTGCGCAAGGGCGCAGCTTTTGTGTTCGGGTGGCTGGTGTCCGTGGCCATAGTGGTCACGGTCACGGTCCTGGCTACCGGCAATAACCCGCCCAGGCCAGCCACGGCTCCATCGCTGGCCGCGCTGGCGGTCAAGATCGGGCTCGGCGTCCTCCTGGTCAGGATCGCGGTCCGTCACATCCGGGCCAGACGGCGGCCCAAGCCGTCCGCGAAGCCGCCCAAATGGCAGGCGCACGTGGACAGTATGTCCCCGTGGTTCGCCCTGGCCCTGGCCCCGACGCTGCAGCCCTGGCTGCTGATCGGGGCGGGCGCGGCCACCGTGGTGGAGGCCAAGCTGTCCAGCTGGGAGAGCTTCCTGGCCCTCGCCCTGTACTGCGTCCTGGCCTCCTCCTCCTACCTAGCCATGGAGATCTACGCCGTTGTCAGGCCCGCCCAGAGCCAGGCGTTCCTGGTCAGGTGCAGGACCTGGGTCGACTCTCACACCGACCAGGCGATCATCGTGGGGAGCCTGATCATCGGTTTCTGGTTCATCGCCGACAGCCTCTACCTGATCGTTTCGTAGCCCCCGGTCACAAGGCACGGTAAGGCCGAAGGACCCGGTTAACTGAGCTGGGCGGCGATGAATTGCTGGTTAGGCCGCATGGGGCCCACCAGGTCAATGTTTGCGAGCCGCATGGCGCAGCTATCGCTTCTGCCTGCTGTTCTAGCTAAGTTGGTTTGGTTGTGGCGCTGCGGTTTCCGTTCGGGCGGTGATAGGCATGCAGGCGCGATCCAAGTCGACGCCGACGCTGCTGGGACGCCAGCGGGAGCGTGAGGCGCTTGACGGCCTGATCGAGGATCTGAGATCCGGACACGGGTGGGCGCTGGTGGTGCACGGTGAGGCGGGGGTGGGCAAGTCGGCGCTGCTGGAGTACGCGGTAGAGATAGCACCGGATATGCGGGTGATCCGGGCCGTCGGAGTGGAATCAGAGATGGAGCTGGCCTTCGCCGGCCTTCATCAGCTGTGCGCGCCGCTGCTCGATCGCCTTGAGTGGCTTGCGGCTCCGCAGCGCGACGCGCTTGGGATCGCGTTCGGGCTGCGCAGCGGGGGTACGCCCGATCGGTTCCTGGTCGGGTTGGCGGCGCTGACCCTGCTCTCGGAAGCAGCGGAGAAAGGCCCGCTTCTGGCTGTGGTCGATGACGCGCACTGGCTGGATCGGGCGTCCGCGCAGGCGCTGGCGTTCGTGGCGCGGCGGCTTCTGGCCGAGCGCGTTGGGCTGATGTTCGCCGCACGCGAGCCAGGTGAGCAGCTTCGGGGGCTTCCAGAGCTCGAGGTTCAGGGTTTGCAGAACGAGGACGCACGTACGCTGTTGCGCTCGATCGTTCGGGTTCGGCTGGATGAGCGGGTACGAGATCGCGTCCTGGCCGAGGCCAAGGGCAATCCGCTGGCGCTACTCGAGCTGCCGCGCGGGCTGAACCCCACCCAGTTGGCGGGCGGATTCGCGCTGGTGGGGGCGCAGGCAGTGCCGGCGCGGATCGAGGAGAGCTATCGGCGCCAGCTCGAGACGCTCCCCGCCGACACGCGCTTGCTGTTGCTGGTCGCCGCGGCCGAACCGGTCGGCGACCCCGTACTGGTCTGGCAGGCCGCGGAGCGGCTTGGAATTCCGACCCCGGCCGCGGTGGCCGCCGAAGCGGACGGATTGCTGGAGGTCGGAACGCAGGTGCGGTTCCGCCATCCCCTGGTGCGTTCGGCTGTTTACCGGTCGGCTGCGCCGGCCGAGCGCCGGGCGGCGCACCTGGCGCTGGCCGAGGTGACCGATCGCGAACTCGACCCTGACCGGCGAGCGTGGCACCTGGCGGCGGCGGCGCCGGGACCCGATGAGGATGTCGCCTCGGAGCTCGAGCGGTCGGCCGGCCGGGCACAGGCCCGTGGCGGCGTGGCCGCGGCGGCGGCGTTTTTGCAGCGCGCGGCCGCGCTAACGCCCGAGCCGGCCCGACGGGCCGAACGCGCGCTCGCGGCCGGGCAAGCGAATCTGCAGGTCGGCGCGTTCGATGCGGCTCTGGAGTTGCTGGCCACGGCAGAGGTTGGAGGGTCCGAGCCGCTGGACGAGCTGAGGCGTGCAAAGGTTGACCTGTTGCGTGGGCAGATTGCCTTCGCCTCGAGCGCGGGCAGCGAAGCCCCGGCGCTTCTTCTGAGGGCGGCAAGGCAGCTCGAGCCGCTGGATGTCGCGCTCGCGCGCCACACCTATCTGGACGCGTGGTCCGCCGCACTGTTCGCTGGCGAGTTCGCGCGCGCAGGTGATCTGCACGAAGTGTCACGGGCCGCCAGGTCCGCCCGCCCGCCCGCATGGGCGCCGCGTCCGTCCGATTTGCTGCTGGACGGCTTTGCCGTCCTGGTCACCGAAGGACGCGCCGCAGCGGCGCCCATGTTGCGGCGGGCAGCGCAAGTCTTTGCCGAGGAAAAGATCCCCTTCGAGGAAGGACTGCGATGGGGCTGGCAGGCAACCATTCCCCCCATCATGCTGTGGGACGAGGAGCTCTGGTATACGCCTCTGGTCCGGCAGATCCAGTCCGTCCGCGACGCGGGCTTGCTCGCCCACCTCCCGATCGATGTGAACTCGCTGGGCATTCTGGCGACCTTGCGCGGCGACTTCGCGGAGGCTGCCTCGCTGATCGCGGAGGCTGATGCGATCGCGGAAGCGACCGGGACCAGCATCGCCCCGTATGCAGCCGTATTGCTCGCCGGTTTCCGGGGGTCAGAAGCCGAGGCCTCCCAGCTTATCGAGGCGGTGAGGACGGACGCGCGAGTTGCCGGGCAGGGCGCGGGGATCCAGTGGTGCCAGATGGTATCGGGAATCCTCTACAACGGCCTGGGCCGCTACGAGAAGGCCCTGACAGAGGCCCAGCAGGCCAGCGAGCAGGCGCCTGAACTGTGGGTTTCCATGTGGGCGCTCCCTGAGCTTATTGAGGCGGCCAGCAGGACGGGGCAGACTCAGCTGGCCGCCGACGCGCTCGAGCGGCTGGCCGAGGCGACGAGCATCGGTCAGACCGACTGGGGGCTGGGGATATACGCGCGATGCCGGGCGCTGCTCAGCGACCGCGAGGACGCGGAGGACTCCTACCGCGAGGCGATCGACCGGTTGAGCCGCACAGGCTTTCGTCCCGAGCTCGCTCGCGCGCACCTACTGCACGGGGAGTGGCTGCGCCGCCAAGGCCGCCGGGCCGACGCGCGCGTGCAGCTCCGCACCGCCCACGACATGTTCGCTGGATCCGGCATGGAGGCATTCGCCGAGCGTGCCCGCCGCGAGCTGGCGGCCACGGGTGAGACCGCCTACAAGCGCACCGTCCAAGCGCGCGACACGCTCACCCCCCAAGAGGCCCAGATCGCCGGCCTGGCCCGCGGCGGCCTCTCCAACCCCGAGATCGCCGCGCAGTTGTTCCTCAGCCCCGCCACGGTCGCCTACCACCTGCGGAAAGTCTTCTCCAAGCTCGGCATCAGCTCCCGCAACCAGCTCGCTCCCGCGCTTCCTGCACGACCAGGCGCAGCACCGCTCGTCGCGCCGCAGGGCTGATCCCCGGGCCGATCCGCGCACTGCGGCGGCCGTCCCGCGTGGCTGGCGATCAAGACGCTATCCGCCACCGGGTCGCGGCTACCAGCCCTGGCGGATGCGCGCCGAACCTAGCGTGGATGTCATATCTCAACCGTCCGTGCGTCATGGCGGCGTGACGCTCGCGGAGCCATCCCGCGAGTTGCCCTGCAACGGAGGCAAGCATGTGTCAGCATCAGCAGCGGTGCCCGGCGCGGGCCTGCGCAAGATCGGCGGGTCGGTACGCGTTCTCCTTGGGCTCCCGAGTCACTCACCTTGATGCTGAAATGGTGGCGTGGACGTTCTGAGCAGCCGGATCCTGCTGCGGCCCAGCGACCTGGATCGCAGCCGCCGCTTCTACCGCGATGTACTTGGCCTGGCCATCTACCGGGAGTTCGGCCCCCCGGAGGATCCCGGCGTGGTGTTCTTCCTCGGCCCGGGATTGCTGGAGGTCTCGGGGCACAGTGACGGCCCTGCCGGGAACTCGGTAATGATCTGGATCCAGGTACGGAACGTCCGCGCCGAGCACGCCCGGCTGGCCGCGGCCGGCGTCCCGGTCATCCGGGAGCCTGCCGCGGAGCCCTGGGGCTTGACCGAGATGTGGATCGAGGACCCCGACGGCATCCGGATCGTCTTGGTCGAGGTTCCCGCCGATCACCCTCTCCGCCGTGACCCAAGACCGGCATCACCGCCAAGGTGACGAGCCCTATGCGGCATGGGCTCTTGATGACCGTGCAGGCTTACCTGCCTAATGCGTTCTGAAGAGTTGGTCGCGGATGCCTGTCGGCTGGTGCATAGGGAATGTTCTGCGCAGGGCGCAGAGCATCGGGCACCGCCTCCGCGGACAGGGCAGCGGTGCTGAGCGGATCGTCGTGCGCTTGGTGACGGTATGCCGCGTCTACCATGTTGTGGTGGCACTGGCCAAGGACGTTGCCGTGGCGCTGGCGCGGTGGCTGCGCCGCGTTGACTCGGTGACGCCGCTGGGCGGGGGGTGGAATTCCGGTACCTGGCTTGTCGCGGCGGGTGACGAGCGGTACGTGGCCAAGCTCGTGGATCATCTCGATGCACAGGGACTGGACGCCGGCCTACGGCTGGCTGAATTCGCTACCGCATGGGGGCTGCCCTGCGGCGCCCCAGTGCGCACCCGCGGCGGGGAACTCACCATCGGTTTGTCCGAGGGCGCACTGGCGCTGCTGCGGTATGTGCCGGGAAATCCGCCGGAGCTATCCTCGCCGGACCAAGTCGGGCGCGCGGGGCGGGTCCTGGCCCGGGCTCACAAGGTGCTGCGTGACTACCCGGCCGGTGACGAGTCCCGCTACCGGTGGCCGTGGGAATGGGTGACCCGGTGCCTGGACACCGTGACCATGCCCGCGGAGGTCAACGCGGCAGCGCGCCGTGCCTGGCAGGAGGCCGTGGCCGCAGCCGGAGACCACCACCTGACGATCTCGCTCATCCACGCCGACCCCGGCCCGGATAGTTTCCTGCTCAGCAGTACCGGCGCCGGGGAGGACGCGCTGATCGACTGGGCCACTCCGCTGCGCGGGCCGCTGCTATATGACCTGGCCAGCTTCGCCGTGCTCACCCGGCCGGCAGACCCGCATGCTGCGCCGTGGTTCACCGAGGGCTATGCCCAGGAGATGCCGGAGATCGCCCCGGAACTCGCCCACCTGAGCTGCCTGGTACAGGCGCGCTGGGTCGCTCAGGCGATCTATTTCGCCTCGCGCATCGAGCGCGGCATCGACCGCGGGCCCGGCCCACCGAACGCCAACCAAGAAGGCCTGGCCACCGCCTACGAGGGGATGACCGCTGGATCCGGCTAGAGGGCTTGAACAGCCGGGGCCTGCCGGCTTGATCAGATGCCGCGCAGTGTGGTGGTGCACACGGGTGGAGCATGCGGCCTGAACCACAGCAAGAGGCAGCTGCGCTGCGTGCACGGCTCAGGCACGTGTACTGGCTTGGTGGCGGGAGCGGTGCTGGCAAGTCAACCATCGCACGCCGCCTGGCGGCTCAGCACGGCCTGCGCTTGTACGCGACCGACGCGGCGATGGCAGCGCACGACGGGCGCATCACCCGGCACGATACCCCGTTCCTGAGCGAGTTCAAGGCCATGAGCATGGACGAACGCTGGGTGAACCGATCGCCAGAAACCATGCTTGAAACCTTCCACTGGTACCGCGGCGAGGGATTCGGCTTGATCGTCGAAGACCTACTGCGCCTCCCGGAGGAACCCGGCGCGATCGCGGAAGGTTTCCGGCTGTTGCCACGCTTGGTGAAGCCGCTGCTTACCACGCCGCACCACGCCGTGTGGCTGCTGCCGACGCCCGAGTTCCGCCGGGCCGCGTTCGCCAGCCGGGGCTCCCTGTGGGAGATCGCCCGCAAGACCAGCGATCCGGAAAGGGCTCTGCAAAACCTGCTGGAACGTGACCGGATGTTCACAGACCGCCTTCGCCAGGAGGCCGGCCGCCTAGGCCTGCCCGTCATCGAAATCAGTACCGCGATGACCGAGGATGGGTTGGCCCGCCGCATCACGGATGTGTTCGGACTGTGAGCCGGCCATCTCGGTGGGATGCTCCCCTCCTTCGCCTGGCATAGCCAGCGTGCCTTGGTCACCGGTAAATACGTTGCCGCATGTCGGCGTGCAGTCCTACGATGGCCGCGCCGCGGCAAGACATGTCCTCTGTATCAGGAAGGAGGTGCTCGCGATGTTCGCTAATCGTCAGACGCCTCCAGGGGTTGCTCTCTAGCAATCCTGGAGACGCGCTGCGGGCACCCTCAGGAATCTGGCCTCAGCCAATCCTGAGGGTGCCTTCTATCCGAAGAGGGATTAATTGCCATCTCCACACCTGAGTTGCGGGGTGCCATAACCCGTATATTCTCGCTGAGCTGGGTTTCCGCGATACAGCGGACTCATTATCGGCCGAGCGTGCGATACAGCCAGGAGCCAGAATGGATGACCTGTGCTCAGCCGCGCTCTATATTCTCCGGACCACCGCCGCTGGACGGTGCTCAGAGGATCATTTTCGGCGGTGTCAGCGGCGGCCCTCTGGGTCAATCTCGACGGTCATCAGACCGTCACCGTGACGATGGATCACCTTCCAGGCGCCGTCCTCACGCCGGTAGACGGACGTCGCTCTCAGCCTCATTTCCTCCGGCTCACCGTGGATATGCCGAGTGAGCCGCTCAAGCTCGACGGTGAAACCGAACGTATCGTCGAAACCAGCGGCGAGGTTCTCCGCGCTCCAGGTCTCGTAGTTCAGCGTCCTGGCTGCTGCGGTCAAGAGCTTGCTCACCTCGTCAATACCGACCTGGTGACCGCCGACCCCTCCCATGAGCGAAACGTCGTCAGCATGCGACCACAGTTCAAGATACGGCCGCGGGTTACCGCCGGTATGCTGCCTGAGGGCGTCATGACACCGCTCGATGAACTCGGAGAACTCGGCACTGCCAGCATCCGGTCTACCTGTCGCAGGCTCCATAACTTCTCCTTTCTCTGGCCGAAATCCTGTCGGCTTGAGATCCATTCTTCGCACCTCTCGTTGCCGGTCGCTAGACATCTACCACTAGGAAGGATGCCGACGGGCACCTGTTGCCTAACCGGCAGACCCTCATGCTGGCCGGATCACGGCTTCCCCGGAGGTCCTGAAACTCGCCGGCTTGCAGCCACGCCGCCGCCGTGGCGCCGTCCGAGACACGCCCGTGACGCAATCTGGGCCGAGCGCCCGGCACCGGCGGAAGCCTAAGCTCGGGTGCCGGCATCGCTGCCGGGACCTGATGGCCACCGGTTTAGGGCGAAGAGTGTCGGGCATGGCTGAAGACGATGCCCAACCTCGCCCGGCGTCTGCGCGTGTCCACGTCGAAGGCGCTGAACACGAACCCGCTGACAATTCGCGTCGATCTGGATAGCGAATGAGCTCGCTTCGGTGACCGCTTACCCCCGCAAAATCGTGTTGTACGGGGCCACCGGCTATACCGGGGGTCTCACCGCGCGGGCGATGGTCGCCAGCGGCTCGCGCCCGGTACTCGCGGGCCGTCACCAGGGTCGGCTGACCGCACTCGCCGAGCAGCTGTCGCGGGCCGGGGACGGGATAAAGCTGGAGACGGTGGTCGCCGGATCCGAAGAGCCCGGACCGCTGCGAGAGCTGATCGGCGCCGGTGACGTGCTCGTGTCGACCGCGGGCCCCTTCCTGAAGGTCGGCAGGGCCGTGGTGGAAGCCGCCGCGGATGCTGGCGCGGTCTACCTCGACTCGACGGGTGAACCGCCGTTCATCCGGCAGGTCTTCGAGGAATTCGGTCCGCGGGCGGAACACACCGGCGCGGTGCTGCTGACCGCGTTCGGCTACGACTACGTGCCGGGCAACTTGGCGGGAGCACTCGCGCTCCAGGTCGCCGGACCAGCCGCGACCCGGGTACGGGTCGGCTACTTCGTGCGCGGGAATACCCGGAAGGCGGCAAGCGCGGGCACCCGCGCGTCGGTGGCAGGCATGCTGCTGGAGCCCGGATACTCGTTCCGTAGCGGGCGTCTCGTCACCGAGCGGACCGCCGCGCACGTCGCATCGTTCGAGGTCGACGGCAGCGGGCGGCAGGCCTTCTCCATCGGCTCATCCGAGCATTTCGCGCTGCCCAGGCTCCGGCGGCAGGGGGCCAGCACCGGCACCGACGGCATGCCTGCCGGAGCGCCGCTTACCGACGTGGGCGTCTACCTCGGCTGGTTCGGCGCCGCGACCGGACTCGTGCACTACGCTTCGGCCCTCGCGGCGCCCTTGGAGCGCCTGCCGGGTGTCCGCGCTGCGCTGGATCAGCAGGCCCGCCGGATTCAGCGTAGCCGGGCCACGCCAGACGGCGGGGAAACCATTCGCTCCGACGTCGTGGCCGAGGCCGCCGACCCCCGTGGCCGTCGCCTCGCGACGGTACACCTGACCGGCGGGGATCCGTACTCGTTTACCGCGTCTGTCCTCGCCTGGGCAGCGGGCAGGGCGGCCGCGCAAGGCGTCCGCCCCGCCGGCGCGCTCGGCCCGGCGGAAGCATTCGGAGTCACCAGCCTCGAAAGAGCCTGCGCCGAGGCCGGATTTCATCGAGAGACTGGCAGGAAGGATGCCTGATGGATGCCACCGACGCGACGAAAGTCACCGTGGTGTAGCCCGGAAGCGGGGAGAGCGTCAGCATCTCGGTTAGCCGGACCAGGCCTCGGTAAGCGGGACGGGCCGCATGCGCGGGACGCTTGGAGATGACCCATCCTTCAGGCGGGTTCCATCGCTGGACCTGCTCTGGCCGAGCCCGGTGTTGGCAGGATCGGCGTCACGCACGGACGCGGGCGGCGAGCCAGGTCAGCGCCTCCGGCGCGCTGTCGAGCACGGTGATGTGACCCGCGTCCGGGACGATACGCGATTCGGCTGCCGGGCAGCGGGCGGCAAGCCATTCGCCGTGCGCACAGGGGACCATCTTGTCCTTCGCTCCGTGCATGATCAGGAGCGGAACGCGGATGGCATCCGGCCGGAACCCCCACGGCCGGACGCCGGCGAGGGTGTCCTCCAGAAATCCCTCGTTACCCTGCTGCATGGCCTGGCCAGCCACGCCTGCCAGCCATGACCAGCTGCCGCCGAGGGCAGCCATGTCGGCCTCGGTGAAGAAGGCGCCCATGTCCTCGGGCTCGGCCTCGGCCCAGTGCGCCTCGAGCGCCGCGCGCCCGCGCGCCGCCGCCCGGTTCTCCGCCGCGATGCCCGGCGACCAGCCCGCAAACCAGTCCAGCCCGTCTGCGTCGAACGGCGCCGGCGCGGACACGCTCACCGCGGCGATGACGCGCTCCGGCAAGAGTGCGGCGCAGGCGAGCGCGTGCGGGCCGCCGCCGGAATGGCCGAGCACCGCGAATCGGCCGATGCCGAGCGCGTCCGCGATCGCGGCCACGTCCGCACCCGCCGACGCGACAGTCCGGCCGTCGAGCGGACCTGAGCCGCCGTACCCGGGCCGGTCGTAAGAGACCCAGCGCAGGCCGTTGGCTTCAGCGGCCGCGAACAGCGGTTCAGGCGGCGAGCCGATGTTGGGCGAGCCGTGGAGCCAGAACACCGCGACCGCCGAGTCCGGGGCGCCAGCGCTGCTGGCGGTCCCGTCCGCACGGGTGTCGTAGGCGTGCAGGGTGCGGCCGTCGGCCAGGCGGACGTCAGCCTCGGTGATCATGCTCGCCAGCCTACGGTGCACGTCCGTCAAGGGCCTGTCGTCGGCCGCATCGGCCCCGCAAAGGACGCATACGGTGACACCGGGACCATACAGTCGTGGACGCGCTCAGAAACAGTTATACGTGCGCGTGCTCGACGCCGACCGACTGCTTCCGGCTACGGCAATTCGACGGCGGCGGCCACCTTGCCGTTGCTTACCTGCACGGGCAGCTGGGGGATCGGCGGGACCTCGGGTATCTCAAGCGGCGCTTTGCTCGTGATCTCGGCCTCGGCCGCGTCCTCATCGCCGAAGTCCGCGAGTGACGCCGAATCCTCGGCCGACTTCCCGTCGCCCGCAGGCGCCTGCGGCGTCAACCTGTCGAAGAACCGGAGCAGCTCGACCGGGACGGGCATGACCAGCGTGCTGTTCTTTTCCGCGGCGACCTCCACCACTGTCTGCAGCAGCCGCAGTTGCAGTGCGGCCGGGTCGCGGGCCATGACGTGGGCTGCCGCGGCGAGGCGCTTAGAGGCCTGGTACTCGCCGTCGGCGGTGATGATCCGGGCCCGGCGCTCCCGTTCCGCTTCGGCCTGCCGGGACATCGACCGCTTCATGTTGTCGGGCAGCGACACGTCCTTGAGCTCCACCCGCTCGACCCTTACGCCCCACGGGCCCTCGGTCGGCTCGTCGATGATCCGGCGCAGCTCCCGGTTCACCGAGTCCCGCTCGGCCAGCAGCTGGTCCATCTCGGACTGGCCGATGATCGACCGCAGCGAGGTCTGCGCCTGCTGGGAGATGGCGAACATGTAATTCTGCACGTTGATCGTCGCCTTGATCGGGTCGACTACCCGGAAGTAGACCACGGCATCGACCCGGACGGTCACGTTGTCTTTGGTGATGCCTTCCTGAGCTGGCACCGCCATGGCCACGATCTGCATGTTGACCTTCTGCATGCGGTCGCCGACCGGCCGGATCAGGGTCAGCCCGGCACCACGCGTCCCCGGCAGCACCCGCCCGAACCTGAAAATGATGCCCTGCTCGTACTGCTGCACGATCTTGAACGAGCGGCCGGCCGCGATGAGCCCGGCCAGGACGAGTATCACCAGGACGATCACCAGGGCGACCATCATCAACACCTCTTCTTCGGTGGCGCCGCGGTACCTAGCCGCCCTCGGCGGCTAGTCCCGGTGCCTGCTCTCAGCGTATCTACGCATCCGAGAACTAGCAAAATATTTCTAGAAACTGCAATCCAACTATGAGGGTACCGGCACGCCGACAGGGGTGAAACAGAGCTCCGCGTTGACGCGTTCGACCAGCCGCTAATAACGGGTGGTTAGTTCGCGGACAGGCTGCCTACGTTTTGTGCCCGATCGCTTTATGTGGCCGGTGATGACCAGCGATCGTGGATCGAGGAGTGCAAAACATCCCGGCCTGGGCGGCACTGCTGGTCCGGCACCGGAGGGCCGAAGTCGAATCCACCGGTATCCGGCCCGGGGAGGGCAGGTCAGCGAACTTCGCTGTACTCGCTGCGGTCCAGCTCCACGACGTTGGCGTAATCGCTGCCCGCTGGCTCTGAGACGTCGGTGTACTGGCTGTCGCCCAGTCGGACGACACGGACGCTTCCCCCGGACAGCAGCTTACGCAGGTGGCGCATCCCGCTCACGCCCGCGAGCGGGACAGCTATGCCGGCAGCGAGGACCGAGCCGCCGAACAGCGCGAGCCCGCCGACGACGTGTCCCAGTATCATCATGACCACTGCGGCCAGCAGGGCTACCGGCAGGGCCGCCACCAGCAGTAGCGCGAGCAACGTCACGGCGATCACGGCCTTGCCCGACCTGTCAGGCCTCCGCTCCGCGTACCAACCGGTCATCACGCTCACCTCTCAACGCCCGGAACCCGTCAAGGATCCAGACCCACTCAGATAACACGACATGTCGCGTCCTCTAGGTCAACGCGTCGCTCGATCAGAATCATCCCGTAACCGTCCGGCGCGCTGACTGCGGGCAGACACCCTGCCGCCGGAGTAGTCCCGGCGCGGCCGGGACAGATACTGAACAGGCCCTACCACACGGGCACGTGATGCGCGCCGTTCCGATGGTGGCGGTCTTGCCGCCGAGCCCGTCCGCGGTGATGCGCGTGCTTCCCGCCGGGGCTCGCATCGGGTTTCACCGCATCTGCCAGCGACCCGGAAGCAGAACGTCCGGAACCTGACCTAGCATGCCGATCATGACGCGGCACGAGCGAGCGTCCCTTGACCAGGTCGATCCTTCTCGAATGAGGTGCAAGGTGCAATCTCGGAAGCAGGGCATGTGGTGGGGAACCGCCATCGAGGCGCCGGACCCCGGCGCACTGGCGAGGTTCTACTCTGGGCTGCTCGGCTGGCCCATCGGGCACGAGGAACCAGGTACGGCCATCCTCGCCGCGCCCCCGGGATCCATCTACATCGTGTTCCAGCAGGCGACCAGCTACCAAGCCCCCGTATGGCCGCCAGTCGACGGGGAGCAGCGTCCGATGATGCACTTCGACTTCCAGGTCGGCGACCTCGACTCCGCGGTCGCCGAGGCCGTTGCTCTCGGAGCAACGGTGGCTGCGCACCAGCCGCAGGAGAACGTCCGGGTGCTTCTCGACCCAGCCGGTCACCCGTTCTGCCTCTGCCGGGACGACGGCTAGCCGCCGTCCCGGCAGATGCTTCCGGCGGGATCTCATCGAACGCGACACCGGCCGCACGGCGCAGGGTCACCGGCGCGGTGAACCACGGCCCGTTCGGATTCATTTAAGATCCTTTTTTTCCGAACGACCGTGGTGCGAGCCGGCCGCCCGGCGGCCAGCTCCCAGCGCCTGCGCGT
>Ga0307478_10001592_pt1 | contig 19301 bp, 12 predicted proteins | sample atmos_gasesECM4C_2_FD_203713 | JGI IMG/M metagenome (GOLD analysis project Ga0307478, IMG submission 203713) | Hardwood forest soil microbial communities from Morgan-Monroe State Forest, Indiana, United States - atmos_gasesECM4C_05 | ecosystem: Environmental > Terrestrial > Soil > Temperate... | reverse complement strand
TACGCGTTCGTCCGTGTCGTCGCCGGAAAGCGTGGTCAGATCCATGCAAGTGATTGCGCGCAGCAGCCAAGCAATCTGCCAATCCTTCTTCACCGTGCGCCGGGTTACCAAAGTCTGCGCGCGCCGCTCCACCGCACTGGTGTTAACGCGAACATTCTCGACCCAGTCCAAATTCAGGGGAATACCACGATTTGGCTGCAGTTCGCGCTCACCCAGCTTGGCAAACGCCCCTTTTTCGCCGGCCAAATGGGCACTGGGCGCTCCCGAAGCGGGATTCGCTACGCCGCCGAGCTTTGTGTCCTTCGTGACCGCCATAAAATCTTCTTCCTTCTCCACCTACATTGGTAATGCGGATGCCGATACTGAAGTATCATTGTACGACGGTTCTGGGAGTCAGGACATTGGGACACAAAGTGGGCTAGTTGCGATAACCAATTCCGCGCAGTGCCGGATACACCTTCCGATACTCCTCATATCTCCGATTCATCAACTCAACATTCTTTGCGATCGGCTCGATCCTCTTCGCAACACGCACCGCCGTGGCACAAGCCGCGTCGACCGACCGCCAGACGCCGGTCCCGACGCCCGCCAGCAGCGCCGCTCCGTACGCAGCTCCCTCGTCCGCAGCGACCAGGTCCACCGGCATGCCATAAATGTCAGCTTGTATCTGCTGCCACAAATAGCTGTGCGCTCCGCCGCCGCCCAGGCGAATGGAGTTCACGGGCACGCCCAGTTCCCGAAAAATCGTAAACGTATCGCGCAAACTAAAAGCCACGCCTTCCAGAATCGCGCGAATCACGTGCGCCCGCGTATGCTGTGCAGTCAGCCCGACCAACGCGCCGCGCGCGTTCGGATCGAGATGCGGCGTCCGCTCGCCCATCAGATACGGAGCCCATAGCAGGCCATCGGAGCCAGCCGGCGCGGCTGCCGCCTCGGTCATCAACGTATCGTACGACGCGCCCCCCGCAAATTGATCGCGGAACCAGCGCAACGAGAGCCCCGCTCCTTGCGTCACGCCCATGACGTGCCAGCGCCCCGGAATCGCGTGACAGAACGTGTGAATCCGCCCCTTCGGCTCGACCATCGGATCACTCGTCGCCGCAAACACTACGCCCGAAGTCCCAATCGTTGCGCTGACGTTGCCCGGCGCGACGATCCCCATCCCGACCGCTCCGGCGGACTGGTCGCCGCCGCCCGCGACGACCGGCGTGCCTTCGCGAAGTCCGCTTGCACGCGCGCCATCTTTCGTCACCCGCCCGCTAATCTCCGGCGACTCGAAAACATCCGGCAAAATCTCGGCCCGCAAATCCGACGCTTTGAGCATCTCGGCCGACCAGCGCCGATTCACCACGTCGAACAACAGTGTCCCCGAAGCATCCGCCACATCCGTAGCCCGCGCTCCGGTCAATTGGAAACGCACATAGTCCTTGGGCAGCATGATGGAACGCACGCGGGACCAAAGCTCAAGCTCATGCTTGCGCACCCACCAAATCTTCGGCAGCGTAAATCCCGTGAGCGCCGGATTCGCCGCCAGCTCGATGAGCCGTTTTGCGCCAACCCGCTCAGTAATTTCGCGGCACTCCTCTTCCGTGCGTTGATCGCACCAAAGAAGCGCCGGCCGCACCACGTCACCCGCCGCATCGAGCAGCACCAAGCCGTGCATCTGGCCACTAAGCCCGACCGCAGAAACCTCCGCGCCCGCTGCGCCCGCCGCGGTCAAGCATTCCTCAATCGCCACACGCGCCGCTCGCCACCAGTCACGCGGATCCTGTTCCGCCCAGCCCAATTCCGGAGACGCCATCTCCGCATGCTCCGCGGTAGCCGCGCCGAGCACTCGGCCCGCCTCGTCAAGCAACACCGCACGCGTTCCGCCAGTGCCCACGTCAATTCCCAAGACTCTGCTGCCCATTTTTCGGCGCTTCCTTCATTCAATGAAGTTGGCCGCGCGATTCTATTCCTCTTGGACCGCAAAACCAATCGCCAGCCCGCGCCCTGCGCAATCGTCTATAATTGATCATTCGCGATGACCACTGACCCACAATCCGTGTTGACCGGCCTCGAATGGGCCCACCCGCTGGTCCAGGACTGGTTCGCTCGCCGCTTCGGGACTCCCACCGAACCACAAGAACAAGGCTGGCCGCACATTTTGGCGGGCAGAAGCACGCTGATTTCCGCGCCCACTGGTTCCGGAAAAACCCTGGCCGCATTTCTGATCTGCATCGACGCGCTGATCCGCAGGGCTCTTTCCGGAGATCTCACCGATCGCACCGAAGTTCTATACGTCTCGCCACTGAAGGCCCTGAGCAACGACATTCAGAAAAACTTGGAGACTCCGCTCGGCGAAATCTTTCAACTTGCCGGAGAGCGCGGCCTGCTCATGCCCGAAGTCCGCACGGCTGTGCGCACCGGCGATACCTTGGCCCACGAGCGCCGCGCCATGCTGGCCCGCCCTCCGCACATCCTGGTCACCACGCCCGAATCTCTGTACATTCTCCTCACCGCCGCAAAGAGCCGCGAAATTCTCAAATCCGTCGAAACCGTCATTGTCGACGAAATTCACGCGGTCGCTGACGATAAGCGCGGCGCACATCTGGCCTTATCTCTCGAGCGCCTGAATCAACTTACCGGCAAGCGCCTCACCCGCATTGGGCTCTCTGCCACACAAAAACCCATCGAGACCATTGCGCATTTCCTGACTGGCTCGGACAACGACGATCCGGCCATCGTGCAAATCGGCCATCGTCGCCAGATGGATCTCGCCATCGAAGTCCCGCCGAGCGAACTCGGCCCGGTGGCCTCCAATGAGATGTGGGGCGAAATTTACGATCGCCTCGCGCAGCTTGCCAGCCAGCACTCTTCCACGCTCATCTTCGTGAACACTCGCCGTCTGGCCGAGCGCGTCGCTCATCACTTGGCCGAACGCCTGGGACGCGACGCCGTTACCGCGCATCACGGCAGCCTTTCGCGTAAGCTGCGCCTAAACGCCGAACGCAAACTCAAGGCTGGAGAAATCCGCGCGCTAGTTGCCACTGCCTCTCTGGAATTGGGCATCGACATCGGCAGCGTCGATCTGGTCTGCCAAATCGGTTCGCCCCGCGCCATTTCCGTCGGTCTGCAACGCATCGGTCGCGCCGGCCACTGGCGCGGCGCCATTCCGAAGGGGCGCCTGTTCGCCACTACTCGCGATGATTTGATCGAAAACGCTGCGTTGATTCGCGCCATCCGCCAAGGCGATCTTGATCGCATCGCCATTCCGGACTCACCGATGGACATCTTGGCCCAGCAGATCGTCGCTATGTGCGCCGCCGAAGACTGGACCGAAGATGCTCTGTTCCACTGCGTCCGCCGCGCCTACCCTTACCGCAATCTGGAGCGCCAGGCGTTTGACGAAATCATCGAGATGCTTTCCGAGGGCATCGCCAGCCAGCGCGGCCGCTACGCTTCCTATCTACATCGCGATCGGGTCAACCACATGCTGCGCGCGCGGCGTGGAGCGCGGCTCGCTGCCATCACCAGCGGCGGAGCAATTCCTGAAAATTCTCTCTATTCCGTGATCGCCCAACCCGAGGGCATCACCATCGGCACGATTGACGAGGATTTCGCGGTCGAAAGTCTCGCCGGCGACATCATGCTGCTCGGAAACACGTCCTGGCGCATTCGTCGCGTTACGTCCGGCAGCGTCTTGGTCGAAGACGCGCAAGGCGCCGCGCCTAACGTGCCCTTCTGGCGTGGGGAAGCACCTGCCCGCACCGACGAGCTTTCCATGCACGTCGCGGACTTGCGCGAACAAATCAGCTCCCGTGTTCCGCGTTCCGTTTCAGGCTCCGAACAGCACGCTGCCGCCGATTTCGCGGAAGCTGTGAGCTGGCTCAAGGCGGAATGCGGTGTAGATCAAGCTGGCGCCGAACAAGCGGCCGAATATATCGCCGCCGGACGCGCGATCCTCGGCGCGATTCCTACGCAAACCACCGTCATCGCCGAACGATTTTTCGACGAAAGCGGCGGCATGCAACTCATCATCCACGCCCCTTTTGGCGCGCGCATCAACAAAGCTTGGGGACTCGCCCTTCGCAAGCGCTTCTGCCGCTCGTTCAATTTCGAATTGCAAGCGGCCGCCACTGACAACGGCTTGAACATTTCTCTCAGCGAGCAGCACAGCTTCCCGCTCGGCGACGTTTTCCATTTCCTGCATCCCAATTCCGTGCAGCACGTTCTCGAGCAAGCGGTGATGCCTTCTCCGCTCTTTACCACGCGCTGGCGCTGGGACGCTGGACGCTCCCTCGCGCTGCTCCGTTTTCGTGGTGGGAAGAAGGTTCCTCCCAATATTCAACGCATGCGCGCCGACGATTTGCTCGCCGCCGTTTTCCCCGAGGCGCTGGCTTGCCCCGAAAATCTCGAAGGCGAAATCGCCCTTTCCGATCACCCGCTAATTCGCGAAACGATGAAAGACGTTCTCACCGAAGCGCTCGACCTGGAAGGGTTGCAACGGGTCTTGAACGATATGAGCGAGGGGCGCATCCGCTGCCTGGCGGTGGATACGCCGGTGCCGTCCCAGTTTTCCCACGAAATTCTGAACGCCAATCCGTATGCGTATCTTGACGACGCGCCCCTGGAAGAACGGCGCGCCCGAGCGGTCGAAATGCGCCGCGTGCTGCCGCAAACGGTCTTATCCGAAATCGGCCGCCTGGACCCGGCGGCTATCGCCACTGTGCGCGATGACGCCTGGCCCGACATCCGCGATGCCGAGGAACTGCACGACGCGCTGCTCTCTTTCGTAGCTTTGCCAGTTCCCAATACCGGCGCTGCGTCGTCTGGTAGTAGCGTACAAACGAAGCTGCTCGAATCCATTCCATTGTGGACCCCATACTTTGAACAATTAGCGGCGGAACGCCGCGTCGGTCGCGCTCATGTTGCCGAATCACTTTATTGGGTGGCGGCCGAACGGGCCGATGCTTTCCGCCAGATTTTCCCCTCGGCGGTTTTCGATATCGCGCCTCCGGAATTGGCGGCCTCGGACACTTCGCGAGAGGCTGCACACCTCGCCATGCTCACCGGCTGGATGGCGCATAGCGGGCCGATCTTCGCGACACAACTGGCCAACGTCCTCGGTGTCTCTTCATCCGAAGTGGACAAAGCGTTGCTTCATCTGGAAACCAGCGGCGTTATCTTGCGCGGAAAATTCACCGATCCGGCCAGCGACGAAACCGAATGGTGCGAGCGCCGCTTGCTGGCGCGCATCCATCGCCTCACCCTCGGCCAACTCCGCAAGCAAGTCGAATCGGTAACTCCCGCGCAGTTCATGAATTGGTTGTTGCGCTGGCAACACATTGCGCCAAGCTCGCAATTGCTCGGTGAGCGCGGTCTGCTGGAAGGTCTGCGGCAATTGCAAGGATTTGAGGCGCCGGCAAATTCCTGGGAGCGCCAAATCCTCGGGCGCCGCATTGCCAATTACGATCCCAAGGATCTCGATCAGCTCTGCCTGACCGGAGCGGTCGGCTGGGGCCGTCTCTCTCCGCATCCGGCAACATTGGAATTGCCGACGGACGGCAAGCGCCGCGTGGTCCCGAGCAGTGTTGCACCCATCACGTTCTTCGCGCGCGACGAATCGGAGTGGATGATTCCGCGCCGGGAAGCCGGCGAATCGGAAGCTGCCAGTTTGAGTCCTGATGCCGGCGCCGTACTGCAATTCTTGCGGCAGCGTGGCGCTTCGTTCTTCGCTGACATTGTTCGCGGCACAGGCAAGCTGAAGTCCGAGGTAGAAACCGGCCTGTGGGAATTGGTCGCTGCCGGGTTGTTGACCGCCGACGGTTTCGATAACTTGCGCGCCCTGATCGATCCCAAGCGCCGTTCCGGCCAGGGCAGTGGACGCACTTTGCGCCCACGCCACAGCACCGGCCGCTGGTCGGTACTTTACTCCGGCGAAGCTACCGATCGCAACGTAGCCCTGGAAGCAATTTGCTGGATGCTGCTGCGCCGCTACGGAATCGTCTTCCGCGAAGTGCTCACCCACGAGTCCATCCTGCCCAAGTGGCGTGAAGTGCTGATCACCCTGCGGCGTCTTGAAGACCGCGGCGAAATCCGCGGAGGCCGCTTCGTCAGAGGCTTTCTCGGCGAGCAGTTCGCCCTGCCGGTCGCGGTCGACTCGCTACGTTCCATGCGCAAGCAACAACCTTCCGGCGAGATTATCTCCGTCTCCGCTGCCGATCCGTTGAACTTAGTCGGCATCCTGGTCCCCGGCGACCGCGTAGCCTCGAACTCCGGCCGGTCAGTCTCCTTCCGCGAAGGGGTAGCTCTCCCACCAGAAGAACGTCTCTCGATCATTCCCATCACAGCCGCCCGCTAATTTTTGGAGTGCGGCGGTCTGGCCGCCGCTTTCACGGCGTCAACGCCATCTTGAAGTATCGATAACGAGAAAGCGCATGCCCGCCATTCTTCGTTTTCCCCAGCTCAATTACCTGCAGCCGCGGTCCCACCCCGTCCAGTCAACCGCTTGATCAACTCCGTCTCCTCCGCACTATAAGGCGTCCCATCCGTCCGAAATATTTCATGGAACCAAACCGCCGGCTCGCGATCCGTGTAAGGATGCTGCCACGAGTCCCAAGGAAAATAGGTCTGTGTCTTCCCCGCCACCAACCCCCAATTGATCGCCCCCACGTTGTATTTCTTCGCGATCGGCAGCGAGCCCTGGAACGTGCTCCCATTCCCGCGCGCCATGTATTCCGTGCAAATCAGCGGCCGGTGATACTGCTGAAGGGAAAGGATTCGTTTCTCAAATATTTCCGGCTTGTCGTAACTGTGGAACGAAATCACATCCGACGTTTCGATCTGAATCTTCGCCCCCGGCCCAAGCTTTTCCGGCACCGACCAGTCGTCTTTCCACACGCCGCTGGTCAAAGGTTGCGTAGGATGCGCTGCTCTAGCCCAAGCGAACGCCTGCGGCAGCAGCGCAATCACCAACTCATTTTTGTTTTTCGGCTCCAACTCTTTGTAGCTTCCGCCGTTCCCGTTGTCCGGTTCATTCCAGATGTCCCAGCCCAGAATTCGCTCGTCCTTCGCAAACGCTCCCACCACTCCCTTCACGTAAGCTTCGAGCCGGGGATACTGACTCGGATCCTGCAGCGCCTTCGCTCCGGGACTCTGCACCCAGCCCGAGTTATGCACGCCAGGTCGCGGCGCGTGCTGCTTGCCCAAATGCGGCTGCGGATCCCAGCACGAATCGAAAAGAACAAACAGTGGCTTGATATGGTGTTTCGCGGCAATCTCCAGGAACTTGTCGATGCGCTTCTGGAAACCGACGGCATCCTGCTGCCACGGCAAATCGTGCAGGAACACACGCATCGTGTTCAGCCCGATCGCTTCCGCCCAACCCAACTCCAAATCAATTCGCTTGGGATCAAAGGTGTCCGCCTGCCACATCTCCAGCTCATTGATCGCATCCGCTGGGATGTAGTTGCTCCCGACCAGCCACGGCTGCTTCGCGTACCAATCCTCCGCCTGTTTTTCCGTCCAACGATTCCCCTGAGCAAGAGTGGCCCCGCCAACCAAACAACAAGCTGCAAACGCCATCACGACCTTCTTCAACATAACCCCTCCGTTGTAGGGGCACTTTAGCCTGCCTGCGCAAAGCAGGTGCGTCCCAGCGCGCGTTAGCGCGTTCCGATAATTCTCACGCCCGGTCCAAATAATGAATCTCCGAAAGCTCCTTCAATCGCACGGCCGCGCTCTCCGCCGTAATATCCCGCTGCGGATTCGCCAGCATTTCATATCCGACCATAAATTTCTGCACCGAAGCCGAACGCAACAGCGGCGGAAAATAGTGCGCGTGAAAATGCCACTCCGGATACTCCTGCCCGTCCGTGGGCCGCTGATGAAAACCCATGGAATACGGAAAGGAAGTCTCGAACAAATTGTCATACCGAATCGTGATGCGCCGCAGAATATCGGCCAACAATTCCGCCTCAACCCCCCCAAGTTCCTCCAGCGACGTAAAGTGCCGCTTGCTCAGCAGCAGCGTTTCGAACGGCCACACCGCCCAGAACGGAACCACTATCGCAAACCCCTCATTTTCGCAAATCACCCTTCGGCGGTGTCGCAGCTCCAGTTGCAGATAATCGCACAACAAACACGACTTCTTCGCCTCGCGATACTCCCGGAACGAAGCCAGTTCTTTCTCTGGCAAAACCGGCACCGACGCATTCGCCCAAACCTGGCAATGCGGATGTGGATTGCTTGCCCCCATCAACGTTCCGCGGTTCTCGAAAATTTGTACATTCCGCACCCAGTCCATTTCGCCCAGCCGCCGGAACTCCTCGGTCCACACGCGAATCACTTTACAGACCTCTTGCGGCGACATCCGCGGAATAGTCAGATCGTGCCGCGGCGAAAAACATATTACCCGGCAGATACCCCGCTCCCCGCGCGCAACCAGCAAGCCCCCCTCATCACCTTGGAAAGCCGGCGCATCCGGCAAAAGCGCCGCGAAATCATTGTCGAAGACAAAGGTGCTGGCATATTTCGGATTTCGCGCGCCATCCGCGCGTTCGTTCCCGGGACACAAATAACAACTCGGATCGTAGGTTGGCAGATTCGCCGCCGCAGTCCGCTCCACTCTGCCCAGCCACGGCCGCTTGGTGCGATGCGGAGAAACCAGCACCCACTCGCGCGTCAGTGGATTAAACCTTCGGTGCGGCACCTCCTGCAGCAGCGAACCATCCATGTTTTTCACAAGGGACGCCGCATGAAATAGGCTCTCCTCAGGAGCGCACCCTGGGAAGATTCTCAGCCGTCCGCTCCATCAACTCCGCTCCTTGCGAGGCCTCGCAGATATAAATATCCGGGCGTAGTCCAATCGCCGATTCGTACTCCGTCGCGACGCGCTGGCGAAATTCCGCCGCATTTTCAGCATCCACAAGGTTGATCGTGCAGCCGCCAAATCCGCCGCCGGTCATCCGCGCGCCGTAAACTCCTCGTTGCCGTCCTGCAATCTCCACCATGACATCCAATTCGCGGCAACTGATTTCGTAATCGTCGCGCATGCTCTCATGCGATGCCGCCATTAATTCGCCCAGCCCATGCGTCTCGCCCCGCTCAAAGAGTTCCGCCACGGCCGCGACGCGCCCATTCTCCAAAATAATATGCCGGCATCTCCGGTACAACGCTTCCGTCAGCAACTGCCGATTCTCCACAAGCTGTTCCATACTCACGTCTCGCAGACTACGAATCCCAGGCAATGCCGCCGAGAGCTTGCGCACCGCCTCCTCGCACTCCGCCCGCCGCACATTGTACTCGCCGGCCTGAATCGTGTGCTTCACCATGGTGTTGCAAATCACCAGGCTCATCCCGGGCGGAACTTTCAGCGCACGGTATTCCAACGACCGGCAATCAATCATCAGTGCGTGTCCAGCTCGTCCATGGCACGAGACAAACTGGTCCATGATTCCCACCCTGGCTCCGACAAACTCGTTCTCCGCCCGCTGGCATAGCTTCGCCAACTCCGTGCGGTCGACCGCATGGCCCGCCACGGACAATAGCGCATACCCGCTCGACACCTCGATCGCCGCGGAAGAACTCAGTCCGGCCCCCAGCGGCACATCGCCCGCAATATACAGATTTGCTCCCCGCAGCCGATATCCTGCGTCTTGCAGCGCCCAGGCCACTCCCAGCGGATAGTCCGTCCAGTTACCCGACCCGGTCCCCAGTTCATCCAGGCTCGCCTCATGCATTTCTCTGAAATTTTCGGAGTACAGAACTAACTTGCGATCGTCACGCGGCGCAATACCGACCCAGCAGGAAAATCCAATCGCTGCTGGCAGCACAAATCCTTCGTTATAATCCGTGTGCTCCCCAATCAAATTCACTCGGCCGGGTGCCCTGAAAACGGACGCACTCGTACCGAAGCGAACCTGGAACGATTCCAGCAGTTCGCGCCCTCTAGTCATGCCAGCTTCTTCGCCCGCAAAGAATGGCCTCGGCAGGCAGGCATCTTATCATAAGGATAGTATGCGTTTGCTCGACCGCACCGGAGCTCCCACGCGCGTTAAGATGACCCTCAGGCAGAATTGTGCATGCTTCGAACGTTCCGCTGTTCCTGTAGCTGCTTCGTAAGCTGCTTAATCTTAGTAATTTACACAGGCAACGGTCTGACTATCGGAGATTCTTCCACATCTAGCTTGACGCGTCCTCCGGGAAGCGTACTATAATGCATGACTGAGGCTGCCGTGTCCCTGCATTCTCCTCTCGAACCCAGTTTCCCGCTCTCCCGCCCTGCCAAGCATTCCAGCGAGGAGTTTCTCCTCCGCTTGGGCTCCCGCGTTCGCGACCTGCGCAACCGCCGCGGCATGACCCGCAAAGTCCTCGCGCAAGAATCCGAAGTTTCCGAGCGTCACCTTGCTCAACTCGAAACCGGTGAAAGCAACATTTCCATCTTGCTCCTCCGCCGGGTCGTCGCGGTCCTCGGCGTATCGCTCGAGGAGTTATTCGCCCCAACCCAGCAATCCAGCCCGCCCAGTTCCTCCCAGAAACAAACTCTTTTGCGCTTCATCGATCGCCTGCCCAGCCATCGCCTGGAAGAAGCCACCGCCCGCCTGATGCGCGACTTCGGTCCCGAGCAAAATCTTCGCCTGGCCCGCATCGCGCTCATCGGCCTGCGCGGTGCGGGTAAATCCACACTCGGTTCCAAGCTCGCCGCCGAACGAAATGTGCCCTTCATCGAACTGGACCATGAAATCGAAAAAGACACCGGCATGCCGCTCGCCGAAATCTTTTCCCTCTACGGTCAGTCTGGCTATCGCGCCATTGAGAAGCGCACTCTCGAGCGCGTACTTCGCGCCAGCGAGCGCGCGGTCATTTCCGTCGGCGGCGGTATCGTCTCCGAGAAAGAAACCTACGACTACCTGCTCGCCCATTGCTACACCGTTTGGCTGAAAGCCCAACCCGAAGAGCACATGTCCCGCGTCATCGCCCAGGGTGACTTCCGCGCCATGGCCGGCAGCGACCGCGCCATGGAAGATCTGCGTCGCATTCTCGAATCGCGCGAATCCCTGTACCGCAAAGCCGACGCAACCGTGGACACTTCCGGTGACTCCGTCGATGCCAGTTTCACCAAATTAAGCACGGCGCTGCAAGCCGCTGCGCAGTAATCCTTAGGAGGAATCGTGGACGTCGCCGCAACACAAGAAGCTCAACCCACCGCCGCCGCGCTGGATTTTCGCACCGACCCCTCGCGCTATAAGCATTGGCGCCTTGCCTTCGACGGCCCGGTTGCCACTCTCACCATGGACGTCGCCGAAGATGGCGGTATCCGCCCCGGCTACAAGCTCAAGCTCAACTCCTACGATCTCGGCGTCGATATCGAACTGCACGACGCGCTCCAGCGCATTCGTTTTGAGCATCCGGAAATTCGCTCCGTGGTCATCGCTAGCGCAAAAAACCGTATTTTCTGCTCTGGCGCCAACATTTATATGCTGGGCCTCTCTTCCCACGCCTGGAAAGTTAATTTCTGCAAATTTACCAACGAAACGCGCAACGGGATCGAAGACGCCAGCAACCACTCCGGCCTGAAATTTCTTGCCGCGCTGAATGGCACTTGCGCGGGAGGCGGTTACGAGCTTGCCCTGGCCTGCGACGAAATCGTCCTGATCGATGATCGCTCCTCAGCGGTCAGCCTGCCCGAACTTCCGCTGCTCGGCGTCTTGCCCGGCACCGGCGGTCTTACTCGCGTTACCGACAAACGTAAAGTTCGCCGCGATCATGCCGACATCTTCTGCACCAATCCCGACGGCGTCCGCGGGCAGCGCGCCAAAGACTGGCGACTGGTCGACGAAATCGTGAAGCCGCAGCAATTCGCCGAACACGTCAAGCAGCGCGCCCGCCAACTTGCCGAGCAAAGCGATCGCCCCACCGACGCAAAAGGTGTCACACTCACGCCGCTCGAACGCACCGCGGACGAATCCGGTCTGCACTACAAATTCGTCGAGGTTCAATTTAATCGCGAAGCTCGCACCGCCACTATTACCGTGCGCGGCCCCGAATCCATAACCGAGAACACCGTAGATAAAGCTCTAGCCGCAGGTGCCAACTGGTGGCCGCTGCAAATGGCGCGCGAACTCGACGACGCCGTTCTTACCCTTCGCGCAAGCGAACTTGACCTTGGCCTTTGGATCCTCAAGACCTCCGGAGACCCCGGTGCTGTCATAGCCACCGATGAATTTCTTCTCACCAACCAGAACAATTGGTTCGTCCGCGAAGTCCTCGGCATGATGCGCCGCACCTTCGCCCGCATCGACGTAACTTCCCGCTCGCTCTTCGCCATCATCGAACCCAACTCCTGTTTCGCTGGCTCCCTGTTTGAACTGGCGCTCGCCGCCGATCGCGTCTACATGCAAGATGCCCAGGAAGGCGGGGCGGCGACCATCGCGCTCTCCACAATTAATTTCGGCGCGCTCCCGATGACCAATCATCTTTCGCGCCTGGAGGCGCGCTTCTACCAAGACCAAACGAAAATCAACGATCTTCGTTCGCACGTCGGCAAAAAGCTCTCTGCCAAAGAAGCCGTGGACGCCGGCCTGGTTACCTCCGCTCCCGACGACCTCGATTGGGAAGACGAACTTCGCCAGGCCATCGAATCCCGCGCCGCGCAGTCTCCCGACGCCCTGACCGGCCTCGAAGCCAATCTCCGTTTCGGGGGCGCAGAAACCTTGGAAACCCGCATCTTCGGCCGCCTCTCCGCGTGGCAAAACTGGATTTTCATTCGTCCCAACGCGGTAGGCGCCAACGGCGCGCTGAAAGTCTACGGAACCGGCGCTCCCGTAAAATTCAATTGGGAAAGAGTGTAGGGGCACAGCACAGCCGTGCCCGTCCGTAAATCTTGAGTGTCAGCAAGAGTTTAAAACCAGGAGCGAGTAATGATCGATTACACCGAAAAAATTCCAAACAATGTCGACCTCGGCCGCGACCGCATACTCCAGCGCGCCCTCGAGCATTGGCAGCCCGCCTATCTAAGCTGGTGGTACGACATGGGCCCCAACGAAAGTCACAATTTCGAGGTCTATCTCCGCACCGCGATCAGTGTCGAGCCCGATGGATGGGCCCAATTCGATTATGTCAAAATGCCTGAATATCGTTGGGGCATTTTCCTCCAGCCCCGCGACGAGAAGCGCCAAGTCAATTTTGGAATCCACAAGGGCCAGCCCGCCTGGCAAGACGTCCCTGGCGAATATCGGTCGATCCTTCGCCGTATCGTGGTCACCCAGGGCGACACCGAGCCCGCCTCCGTCGAGCAGCAGAAAATGCTGGGACTCTCCTGTCCTTCCCTCTATGACCTGCGCAACATTTTTCAGGTCAACGTCGAGGAAGGCCGCCACCTCTGGGCCATGGTCTACTTGCTGCACCGTTATTTCGGACGCGATGGCCGCGAGGAGGCCGAATCCCTGCTCGCGCGCCGATCCGGCGACACCGACAACCCGCGTATCCTCGGCGCGTTCAACGAGCCCACTCCCGACTGGCTGGCCTTCTACATGTTTACTTTCTTCACCGATCGCGATGGCAAATTCCAGCTGTGCGCCCTGGCCGAATCCGGCTTCGATCCTCTGGCGCGCACTTGCCGCTTCATGCTCACCGAAGAAGCGCACCACATGTTCGTCGGCGAAAGCGGCGTTAGCCGCATCATCCAGCGCACCTGCGAAGTCATGAAAGAAAACAAGGTCGAAGCTCCCGACGATGTGCGTAGCCTCGGCGTCATCGACTTGGAAACCATTCAGCGCTACCTCAATTTCCATTACAGTGTCACGCTCGATCTCTACGGCTCCGATGTTTCTTCCAACGCTGCCAACTATTACACCAGCGGCCTCAAAGGCCGTTTCCGCGAAACCAAGCTGGAAGACGATCACACCCTGCAGGAAGCCACGTATCCGGTCTCCGAAGTGGTCGGCGATAAAATCAACACCAAGCAGGTTGCCGCGCTCACGGCGTTAAATGAACGCCTGCGCGACGACTACATCGAAGAAATCCAAGCCGGAGTCAACCGCTGGCAGCGCGTGATCGACGATGCCGGCGTTGCCTTTCGCTTGACCTTGCCGCACAAGGGCTTTCATCGCGAAATCGGCAATTTCACCGGACACTTCATCACTCCCAGCGGAGAAATCGTCTCCGAAGAACAATGGAAGGCTCATCAATATGAGTGGCTGCCCAGTCCCAAGGACTACGCCTACGTGCAGTCGCTAATGAGCGGCCGCGTAGCCGAGCTGGGCAAATTCGCCAACTGGATCGCGCCCCCGGTAAAAGGTGTAAACGGCAAGCCCCTCGACTTCCAATACGTCCGCTTCAACTGAGCCGACGCGCTCCCAACTTAGCTGCCGCGCTCGTAACTGGTAACTGTGTCATCCCGAGCGCAGCCGGGGGACCTGCTTCTTGCTGCCTTGCCTGAACGCCTGTTCGTAACCTGAACAGTGGTTCAGTTTTCATTGACTACCACGCGCAGCCGTGCCATCCTACCTCCGTGCGTACCTCCCGCCTGCAACGCCGCTACCTCGCCCGCCGCCTGGAAATCCTGCGCGCGGCCGGGCGCGAATTCCGCACCCGCGGCTTCGCCGCAACCGGCATGCGCGAAATCGCCGCCGCTGCCGACCTCTCCCCCGCCAATCTCTACAACTACTTTCGCGGCAAAGACGAAATCCTGTTCTTCTGCCAGGACAACGCCCTCGACCGCCTGATTGCCAATCTCGAAAAAACCCGCATCGCAAGATCGCAATCGCCGAGGGAGAAACTTCGCGCCATCATCACCTTTCACCTGCATTGCGTGCTCGACGAAGTGGAGGGTTCTGCGGCCCACTTACTGACCAATTCCGTCCCCTCAAATCTGCAAAAGCGCCTCCTGAGCAAGCGCGATCGCTATGAACTCGGCGTCCGTCAACTAATCGCCGCCGGCATTCGCTCCGGGGAATTTGTCTCCACCGATCCCGCCCTAGCCGCCCGCGCTATATTAGGCGCGCTAAATTCCACGATCGCCTGGTTCAATCCCCAAGGCCAGCTGAGCACAGAAGATTTGGCCGAACACTTCGCAACCTACTTGATCCGAGGCCTGAGCAAAGGCCGGGCGTCAGCCCAGCGCGCTCGTAGTGGCCGGTCTTTAGACCGTTCAGTCGCCATTTTTGGCAAGGAAGTCGCAAAAAAAGGTGACCAACAATGGTGACCATTTCGCCCGTCTCTCAAAAAACCGCGCAAATCCGCTTCACCCTCAATAGCGAGCAAACCGATGTCTCCTTTGCTCCGTATAAGACTCTACTGGAGGTCCTCCGCGAAGACTTAAACCATACCGGCACAAAACATGGCTGCGAACTGGGCGAATGTGGCGCCTGCGCCGTTCTTGTGGACGGCAAACCCGTTCTCTCCTGCTTGCTTCTTGCCCTCGAGTGCAACGAAAAAAATGTCTTGACCGTGGAGGGCCTGGGGAGAAACGGCGCGTTGCATCCTTTGCAAGAGGCATTTGCCGATCTCGGCGCTGCGCAATGCGGTTATTGCACTCCCGCAATCCTGGTCACCGCAAAAGCCCTGCTTGACCAAAATCCCCATCCGACTCGCGACCAAATTCGCGAAGCCCTTTCCGGCAATCTCTGCCGCTGTACCGGATATCTTCAGATTTTTGAGGCTGTGGAAGCAGCCATTCTCGAAATTGCCAGCCAAAACAAATCAGCGCGCTGACTCGCGCACAAGGTAGTCAGGAGAGCCTATGCCGCAACAAAAAGATCCTCCCGACAAGAAACTTCACGGACACGACGGCGATCTCCGAGTCATCGGCCACCCACGCCGCCGCGTCGACGCCCGCGCCAAAGTCACCGGGCAAACTCGCTTCGCCGACGACATTTCCCTTCCCCGCATGGTGTACTGCAAGCTGCTACGCTCTCCGCATCCCCACGCACGCATCCGCAGCATCGACGTTTCGCGCGCCGCAAATCAGCCCGGCGTGTATCTGGTTCTCACCGGCAAAGATCTCCCCATCGAATACGGCATTCTCCCCGTAAGCCAGGATGAGCAAGCCCTTTGCCTCGATCATGTACGGCACGTGGGCGATCCCGTCGCCGCGGTGATCGCCCGCGAAGAGCTAATCGCCTTTGAGGCGCTCGACCTGATCGAGGTTGAATACGAACTACTTACTACCATCGCAGACCCTGAGGAAGCTCTCGCCACTCCTGCACCACGCATTCACGACTACGGCGATGAAGGCAACATCCACAAACGCGTCGCGCTGGAATTCGGCAATGTCGATCAGGGTTTCGCCGAAGCCGACGAAATCTTCGAAGACACTTTTTTCTACCAAGGAAATACGCATCTCCCCATCGAGCAGCACGCCTCGGTCGCCACCAAAGATCCCGACGGAAAACTCACCATCTGGACCAGCACGCAGACACCTCACTATCTGCACCGCGCGCTCGCCAAGGTCTTGCAAATGCCGGCCGCGCACATCCGTGTCATCGCGACTCCTAACGGTGGCGGGTTCGGCGGGAAGAGCGATCCTTTCAATCACGAAATCGTGGTGGCCAAGGCGGCGCTGCTACTTGATCGCCCGGTAAAGATCTGCCTGACGCGCGAAGAAGTTTTCTACTGCCATCGCGGCCGCCATCCCGTCCTGATGAATTTCAAGACTGGCGTGAAGAAAGACGGCAGCATCACCGCGATGCATTTGCAAACGCGCATTGATGGCGGCGCTTACGGCTCCTACGGTGTGGCCAGCACGTTCTACACCGGCGCGCTGCAAACCACGACATACCACGTGCCGCGCTATCGGTTCCAAGGCTGCCGCACCTTTACGAATAAGCCGCCTTGCGGACCGAAGCGCGGCCACGGCACCGTGCAACCTCGATTTGGACAGGAAGTGCAGCTCGACAAAATCGCGGAGAAACTGCAAATCGATCCAGCCGATTTGCGTCTGCGGATCGCTGAATCCTCGAATGCGGTCACCGCAAATTTCTTTCGCCTCAGCACCGTGAATCTTTCCGAGTGCATTCGCCGCGTGGTGAAGTCTTCCGGCTGGCGCGACAAGTTCCGCAAACTTCCCGAAGGCCGCGGCGTAGGACTGGCTTGCTCCGCCTACCTCACCGGAGCCGGCCTGCCCATCTACTGGAACAAAATGCCGCATTCCGGCGTGCAACTGAAATTCGATCGCGGCGGCGGCGTAACGCTTTTCTGCGGCGCCACGGAAATCGGTCAAGGGTCTGATGATGTCCTCGCATCGATCGTCGCCGAAGTTCTCGGCCTCGATACATTCGATATTCGCCTATATACGGGCGACACCGATCTGGGCCCCGTCGATCTCGGCTCGTACTCCAGCCGCGTCACCATCATGGCCGGCAACGCTGCGCTGCAAGCCGCTGAGCGTGCAAAAGCTCTGCTTGCAGAGGCTGTCGCGGAACGCCTCGGGGTTTCGCCTGAGCGTTTGCGCTTCGCGGACAAGCGCGTCTTCGATTCCACTGCTCCCGAAAGCGGCGTCGCCTTCCAGGAAGCAGTGTGCCTCGCGGAGGCACGTTTCGGCAGCATCGGCACGGTCGGGTCCTACTCGCCGCCAAAGTCTCCCGCTCTATATAAGGGTGGCGGAGTCGGGCCTTCGCCCACCTACTCTTACACCGCGGCGGTGGTCGAAGTCGTGGTCAACCCGGTGACTGGATGGATCATCGTGCCGAAGATCTGGATCGCGCACGACATCGGCCGCGCGCTGAATCCCACGCTGGTGCGCGGGCAAGTGGAAGGCGGCGTGTACATGGGCCTGGGCGAAGCGCTCATGGAAGAGCAGGAATTTCGCCGCTTGCCGAAAAAACTGTCGCACGCGCTGGTTCACAAATTTCCCTCGATTCTTGAATACAAGAGCCCAACTTCGCTGGACATGCCCGAAGTGTTCACCGAGCTTGTCGAAGAGCCCGACCCCAAAGGCCCGTTTGGCGCGAAAGAAGTGGGCCAGGGGCCGCTGCTGCCGATTATGCCGGCGGTGGCCAACGCGGTCTACGATGCGGTCGGCGTGCGCATCGACGAAGTGCCCATTACGCCGGAAAAAATCATGAAGGCGCTGACCGAGAAGAAGGCTGGCCGCGCGCCGCGGTTTGGCCCGTCGCATTTCCCGCATGTGGCATGGCCGGAGGCGCTGCGCGTCCCGCCGCCGTGGGAAGGCGGCGACGGCAATGCCATAAATGATGTCGCACGCCGCGCCAAGCCCGCGGGCCAGACCACTTCGCGCCGCGCTCCCGAGAAAGATCAGGTGCTCAGCTCATGATGCGCTTGCCGCTGTTCGCGTTTCGCGCTCCGACGACGCTCGAGGAAGCGGCTCGCATTCTTCACGGCGAAGGCCCGAGCGCGATGGCGCTGGCGGGCGGCACCGATTTGCTGCCCAACATGAAGCGGCGGCAGCAAGTGCCGCGGACGCTGCTGAGCCTGCGCAGGATCGAGGCGCTCCGTGCAATTCAGTTCGGCGAGTCTGGTGCGCGGCTGGGTGCGTGCCTTACGCTTGCCGACATCGCGGCCGATCCGCGTTTGCGCAACGGGACGACGGCGCTGGCGCAAGCGGCTGGGTCGGTGGCCACACCGCAGATTCGCAACATGGGCACGCTGGGCGGCAATTTATGCCTCGATACGCGCTGCAACTACTACGACCAAAATTACGAGTGGCGCAAGGCTATTAATTTCTGCATGAAGAAGGATGGGGTCACCTGCTGGGTGGCACCGAGCAGCCCGAAATGCATGGCGGTCTCTTCCACGGACACCGCTCCGGCGCTCATAGCGCTGGCCGCCCGCGCTCGGCTGGTTTCGCAGTCCGGCGAACGCGAAATCCCGCTTGCCGATCTTTATAACAATGACGGCATGAACTATCTACATCGCAGGCCCGACGAGATTCTCGCGGAGGTTCTGCTCGATCCAATGCACGGATGGCGCAGCACTTACTGGAAATTGCGGCGACGGGGATCGTTTGATTTCCCCGTACTGTCGGTGGCGGCGGCCGCTCGCATTAGCCAAGACGCTGTGGCTCAGGAGGCGCGGATCGTGATCGGCTCGGTGGCTTCTCGACCGCTGGTTGCGGGCGAAGCGGCTGCGTTTCTGATGGGGCGGACGCTCACGGATGAGACGATTGCCGAGGCGGCGGCGATGGCGGCGCGAATTGCTAAACCCCTTGATAACACGGACTTCGACATGAGCTGGCGGAAGAAAGTTACGGCGGAATTCGTTACGTATGCGCTACGGGAACTGCGTGGCGATGATGTTGGTATTGAGCGGACCGCTGTGACCCGCCTACCTTCGGCGTGAGAATTCGCGGGTGATACCCC
>Ga0307478_10001591_pt1 | contig 19324 bp, 17 predicted proteins | sample atmos_gasesECM4C_2_FD_203713 | JGI IMG/M metagenome (GOLD analysis project Ga0307478, IMG submission 203713) | Hardwood forest soil microbial communities from Morgan-Monroe State Forest, Indiana, United States - atmos_gasesECM4C_05 | ecosystem: Environmental > Terrestrial > Soil > Temperate... | reverse complement strand
GCTGAGTCCAGAGGCTGCTGGCAAGTTGTTCCCTTACGAATGGCCTCCGCAGTGAACGTCGCAATGGATGATTTTCGCGCAACTGCTTTTTTACCCGGCAATGGTTGCAGCGGGCGGGTTGTTTCCGGCCGTGAGTGTTCGGCCTCAATTCAGGGAAACGTCATCGACGCTACAATGAGCTGCCCCGAACGACTATGTCGGAGAGCCTTAGAAACCATCCTTGGCCGACGACGTTCGCTCCGATTTCAATTCGCGCGAGAGCAACCGCACCAGCATACCGTCGAAGCCGGTGCCGCTCATCTTGGCAAGTTCGTCGAGCGCTTGCTCCGGAGTGCGTGCGGCGGCGATGGATTGTTCGGTCAGCATGTTGGCGTAGGCGTCCGCAAGGGCGATAATGCGCGCCCACAAAGGAATTTGCTCACCTTTGGCGCCATCAGGATAGCCTGTACCATCGAAGCGCTGGTGGTGATGCTCGATGGCCTGGCGCATCTTGAGGCTGTGCGGCAGAATGGCAGCAATCTCGGCTCCGACCTGCGCGTGCATTCTCACCAGGAAGAACTCGTCGTCGGTGAGCGGGCCTGGTTTATTTAAAATGCGTTCCGGCACGAAAATTTTCCCTACGTCGTGAATGCGTGCGGCATAGACCAAGTCGGCGGTTTCCTCGGGCGGCAGCTGGAGCACGCGCGCCAGAATCTCGGTATAGCGAGCCACCAGGTCGCCGTGCCCGGAAGTGCGCAGTTCGCGGGATTCGGCGGCGCGGCTGAGAACTTCGATGGATTCCTTCAGCAGGGGCACGTTGCAGTCTTCTTCACCGCCGCACAATCTCACCAGCATCGAAGCCAGTTCTTCCAGATGCTCGGGCCCGTTGTGCTCTCGTTGCAGAAAGCCTTCGATATAGGCGGAGATCTGTTGCCGCTGGGTAGCAAACTCTTCGCCCTGGGCAAACTCCTCCGCTGCCGACACTCGATTGCCGCCGGAGCGTTTCGAAACATACATTCCGGCATCGGCTACGCGAATGATGTCTTCGATGGAGAAGCCATGGGTCGGGAAACTGGCGACGCCGAAGCTGCCGGTGATGTGGTGCTCGTTCAGCATTGGGTCCGAGGTAATCCACTGCCGCAGGCGTTCGGCCAGGACCTGCGCCTGGTCCGCGCCGGTTTCGGGCATGAGGATGATGAACTCGTCGCCGCCATAACGTGCCACGACGTTCGATTGCCGGGACTTTTGCTCCAACAGACGGCCTACCCGCGCCAGCACCAGGTCGCCCTCAAAATGGCCCATGGTGTCGTTCACTTCCTTGAACTTATCCAGATCGATCAGCACGACTGAGAACGGCCGTCCCGAACGCGAAGCGCGCTTCCACTCCGCCGAGAGCGCTTCCCAGAAGAAGCGCCGCGTCTTGATTCCCGTCAGGCCGTCGGTGATCGATTGCTGTTGCAGTTTCTGGAACACGAAGGCGTTGTGCAGAGCCGTGGCCAGCAGGTCCGCCAGAGTATTGAGAATGAGAACGTCCTGGGGCGAGAAAGCGCTTTCGTTGTGGCTCTCAATATTCAACGCGCCCAGCAGCGTCTCGCCGTAGGTGATGGGAATGCACAGTACGGATCTCGAGTCCGGCAGAATCGCGCCCATCTGGCCTTCCAGGCCGTTCTGCACCAGGGCCCGCTCGCCGGTGCGGGCCACGCGTCCCAGGATCCCTAGCCCCAGCGGAATCCGTTTGCCCATGGCGTGCGCCGTCGCGCCCGCTTCCGCTTTGATTTCGATTTCTTTGGTTCCGTAATCGAGCAAGCCGATGCCAATATGATCAAAGCTGAAATTCTTCTGGATTTCTCCAACGATCTGTCCCAGCATGTGCACCGGGTCATCGCTCGAAATGGCTGTGCGCGATATGTTGTTGAGGAATGCGAGTTGCCGGGAGCGCCGTTGTTCCTCCGCGAAGAGACGCGCATTCTCCACGGCAACGGAGGCCTGACCGGCGGCGGTCATTAGGACATCGAGATCGCGTTGTTCGTACACGAATTCGCGTTCCGTGTTCATGGCAACCATGACCCCTGCGGGCTTATTGCCCAACAGAATTGGGGCTGCGCAGAGGCATTTGGCCGGGTTTTCCGGGCGATAACCGATACCCAATCGCGCCCGTGTTTTCTCCAGATCGGACCGTATCAGCAGCGGTTGCCCAGTCCGGATCACGTATTCGGTGAAGGCATTCTGCACTTTGCGGGAGCGCTTGGGCAAAACGCGATCGTTCTCGACTTCCAGCTCGAAGCGGATTTCGTCGCCCTCTTGAAATGCAATGTAGAAAGTGCTGGTGTTAAAAATCTGGCCTAACTCGGTGTGGATGGTGCGCAACACCTCATCCTGGTCCAATCGGGAACTGATGGCCTGTCCGATCTGGGTAAGCAGTTCGTACTCTTGAGTGCGGCGATGGGCGTCGTGAGCGATCAAATAATTATCGAGCGTGAGGCCGAGTTGCAAGGCCAGCCCCACCATCAGACGGGGACCCGAGGTGCCGAAAGCTTTGCGCTCGGCATGAGGAAATAGCATTACACCGAATGCATGCTCGCGCGTCTGCAGGCTTACGGCGGTGAGATTGCGAATTTCAGCTTCCGTGAGCACTTTCTTGAGATCGGCAAAGGTTCCGATCGAGCCGGACGGGAGGGGTTCGGTCATATGGGCGAGATCGTGCACCGTGAACAGGCCACCTTGCCGGTAGGCTAGCTCGCAGATGTACTCTCCCGCACCGGTGCTGGTCAGAGCGCTCATGAATTCCGGAGAAAATCCGCGCTCGACCGAGGGCAGCAGACCCCGCCAGCGTTCTGAGATGAAGATAATCGCCCGGCGCGCGGACAAAGCACCGGCCAACCGATCCAGCGCTGCCTGCATGCTGGGCAGCAAATCTTCCGCCGAGAGCAGGCGCCGGGGATCGACTCCCAGGGTGGAGAGCGCGAGAGTATTTTCCTGCACGGCGTTGCGTTCATTCTCAAACAGCACCATCACCATGGCGATGCCCAGCAGCATCTGCGGCACCGGGCCCAGATAGTTTGCGGCGCTGCCAAACCTCGCTCCCCAGGGATTGCGGAACTGTCCCGCTCCCATGAGTACGGCCCATAACGCCAGCGCGAAGGCCAGCACTTTAAACGCCAGCAATCCTCTGCGGTGACCGTTGATGTAATAGACCGCAGAACAGTACAAGAGGACGGCGGCGATTCCAAGGTCGAGAGCGATTGCGGGCTGCGCGGCTGGAAGAAATGCGCCGGCCACCATGTGCGCCTGCACGTTGATCCATGCCAGCGCAATTCCGGCTGCGGCCAGGCCAGCGTCATACCAGAGAAATCGCGATGGGCCGCGCATCAGGCGGGTTGAGACAAAGATGCACAAAGCCATCGCTACCAGGAATAAAGAGCTGGCAAAAAACACCAGGGGCGAGGGAGCGCGGTAATAAGAAAATGCATCGAGGGCGTAATGCACCGAGTAGGCAGCCCAAGCCAACTGCCAGGCGCGGAAATACGCCTGCCGGCTTTGTTCGTAGAGGTAGGTGAACACCAGGAACAGCAATACCGAGACCACGCCCGGAATCACCACCATGCTGATGGCAACACTATTCATGAGGCCTGACTGAGTTTTCCCGCGTTAGCCCGGGCACCCCAGGGAGACAAATCTCCCCTCATGTTTTCACAGCAAGGGCGCGGGCACAACACAATTTAAGTACACTGTCCTAGCCCTAGAATACCTAAAACCTAATGACAAGAGTTAGAGGCCACCTGCCGCGGCGCGCTTGACGATGCTTTTCTCGCGACCATACCATCAAGCTTTCGTAACTTATGCCTGAATCTTTCGTTTCCGCGCCATCACCCCGGGTTCGGTTCGCCCCGTCTCCTACTGGATTTCTACATGTAGGTAGCGCCCGGACCTTCATTTTTAACTGGCTGTATGCCCGCCGCAATCAAGGGACGATGATTCTCCGCCTCGACGATACCGATGTCGGGCGCAACACCCAGGCCTCGGTGGATTCCATATTTGAGGGGTTGAAGTGGCTAAACCTGGGATGGGATGAAGAGTACAAACAATCGGAACGCGTTGAGCTGCACCGCAAGACGGCATGGACAATCTTCAAGAAAGGCCTCGCTTACCGCGACTTCACCCCAGCGCACACCGGCGACGCAGAGAAATCTGGTGCGCAGGGAACGTGGCTATTTAATCCTGGTGCGCGTGAAATCTCGCCGGGTGAGAGTGACCGGCGCGCCGCAGCGGGTGAGCCATTCGCGCTGCGTTTCCGTGTGCCGCGCGAGGGTGCACAGTCCATCCGATTTACTGACGCGGTTTACGGCGAGCAGGTGAAGCTGGCGGCCGACGTCGAAGATTTCGCGCTGCTTCGTTCCGATGGCATGCCGACCTATCATCTGGCATCCTGCGCGGATGATGCCGATCTACGCATTTCTCACATCATCCGGGGGCAGGATCATCTCTCAAACACTTTTAAGCATGTACTCATCTTCGAAGCCGCGGGCAGCCCGCCGCCACAGTTTGCACACCTGCCGCTGCTGGTTGCCCCTGACGGCACAAAACTTTCCAAACGCCGCCACGGACCCGTGGTCAGCGTGACCACTTACCGCGATGCTGGATTCCTTTCCGAAGCTTTTATCAACTTTCTCTGCCTGCTGGGGTGGTCGCCTAAGAATGACCGCGAGAACATGTCTCTGCAAGAGCTGACTGACGCCTTCTCGCTCGAAGGCATCAACCGTTCGAATGCGGTGGTGAACTTCAAGGAGGCGGCCGCAACTCCCGAGGAGACATTCGATCCGAAAGCGGTCTGGCTGAATGCCGAGCACCTTCGAGGTCTGCCGGTAGAGAATCTCAGCGCCCGTCTGCTTCCCATCGTGCGCGCCGCCGGATTTAACGTGACAGAGGAAAAAATGCTGCGGATCACCCCCCTGATCCGCGAGCGCATCAAGCTGCTGTGCGATGTGCTCACCGCCGCCGACTTCTTCTTCGTGAACCAACTGCCGCCCTACGATCCGGCCGAACTCATCCCGCAAAAGGGAGATATGGCCATGGCGCTGAAGGTTCTGACCCGAGCGCGAGGGGTGCTGGGTAATGTTGAGTTCAAGCACGATCCGCTGGATCAGGCTCTGCGCGCGGCTGCCCAGGAACTCGGAGTGAAGGCGGGTCAAATGTTCCAGCCGATTCGGGTAGCGGTCTGCGGGCGGAAGAACGCGCCACCGCTGTTTGAGACGCTGGAAGTGCTGGGGCGGGAGACAACGCTTGAACGCATCGAGCGGGCGGTTGGGAAGATTCAATAGGCCAACCCAGGTATGGAAGCCGCTGGTGGAGATGACGCTCTGGGGCATGTGCGCTACTCCCGGCGTTTGCTTGCGATAAGATTAAAGAGAAATGAATCCCCCCCATCCGCCAAGCGAAGCTGGAGAAAAAGCTGTGGCCGCCTCGCCGTCGCCCGCTCCGTCGAACTTTATTCGCGACATCATTCTCGAAGACCTCAAAACCAATAAGGACAACGGCCGCGTGCAGACCCGGTTTCCTCCCGAGCCCAACGGTCATCTCCACATTGGACATGCCAAGGCAATCTGCATTGATTTCGGACTCGCCGACGAATTCGGCGGACATACGAATCTTCGCTTCGACGACACCAATCCCGAGAAGGAAGAGACCGAATATGTCGAGTCGATCCAAGCTGACGTTAATTGGCTTGGCTACCAATGGGACGGACTTTTTTACGCTTCGGACTACTTCGATCAGCTCTATGAGTGGGCCGTCAAACTCATCAAGGATGGCAAGGCTTACGTTGACGATCTCACAGCCGAGGAAATTCGCAAGCATCGCGGCACTCTCACCGAGCCGGGCAAGGACAGCCCCTATCGCAACCGGTCGGTGGAAGAGAATGTGAATTTGTTTGAGCGCATGCGCGCCGGAGAGTTTCCCGATGGGTCGCGCACGCTGCGGGCAAAGATCGATATGGCTTCGCCGAATCTTAACTTCCGCGATCCGGTGATGTACCGCATCCTGCACGCCGATCATCATCGAACTGGCGGCAAGTGGTGCATTTATCCCATGTACGACTATGCGCATGGGGAGTCGGATTCCATCGAGCGCGTGACGCACTCTCTGTGTACGCTCGAGTTTGAGGACCATCGGCCGCTCTACAACTGGTTTATCCAGCAGTTGGGAATTTTTCCATCGCGGCAGATCGAGTTTGACCGCCTGAACCTTACTTACACGCTGCTGAGCAAGCGCAAGCTGCTGCAATTGGTGCAGGAAGAGCGTGTGACGGGCTGGGACGATCCGCGCATGCCTACGCTCGGCGGAATTCGCCGGAGAGGATATACGCCCGAGGCAGTGCGAAATTTCTGCGGCGCGATTGGAGTGTCGAAGACCAATGGCTCAATCGAGCTGGCAATGCTCGAACACTTCGTCCGCGAAGATTTGAACAAGCGCAGCCCGCGCGTGATGGCGGTGCTGCGTCCGCTGAAAGTTGTGATCGACAACTATCCTGAGGGCCAGATCGAAGAGATGGACGCGGTGAATAATCCGGAAGATGCGAGCGCGGGTACGCGGAAGGTGCCGTTCTCTCGCGTGCTTTATATCGAGCAGGATGATTTCCGCGAAGATCCGCCGAAGGGATATTTCCGCCTTGCGCCGGGACGCGAAGTGCGGCTTCGCTATGGATATTTCGTCACCTGCAAGAGCGTCGTGAAGAACGAAAAGGGCGAAGTAGTGGAAGTGCACTGCACGTACGATCCAGCGTCGCGCGGTGGGAACTCTCCCGATGGACGCAAAGTGAAATCAACGATTCACTGGGTGTCAGCGGCGAGTGCTGTTGAAGCCGAGGTGCGGATTTACGAGAATTTGTTTACGAAAGAAAATCCGAATGAAATCGAAGACGGACAGGATTTCACCGCGAATCTGAATCCGAAGTCTCTGGAAGTAATTAACGACGCCAAGCTTGAACCATCTTTGGCTAATGCCACTGCTGGGGGCCGGTATCAGTTTGAGCGGCTGGGATATTTTTGCGTGGACCCAGATTCGAAACCCGGTAAGCTGGTGTTCAACCGGACGGTGGCGTTGAAGGATACTTGGGCGAAGGTGGAGAAGAAGCAGGGCAAGGGTTAAGAACTCGCCAAAAGCAAAACCCCGAGCGTAAATTCAACTCGGGGTCGCACATTGCCTGTCAAGCTCAATTCGATTATCCGAAGACGCAAGGCAGAAGACAAGGTTACTTGAGGAGTTGCCTGTAGGAGACCCCTCGTCAGATTCCCCGCCAAGGATAAGGACGCTGTGGACATTCTCGCCGCATTTTTTGAGTTCTCTCGTACGCCGGTTTCGATGTGCACGGCCGGCATCCTGCTTTTCCTGATTGCACTGTGGGCTGCCAGGGCAGATATTGCGGGCGCGCGCGGCCTCGACAAGATCGTAGCCTTGAGCAATTTGTGTTTCGCCATCCCCTTGGCGGTCTTCGGCGCCCTGCATCTTTCAGGGGTAGATATTGTCCTGCCCCTGGTGCCTTCGTATATGCCATGGCGGCTGTTCTGGGCTTATTTCGTGGGGTGCGCATTGCTGGCCGCGTCCTTGAGCATTGCCACAAGAATTCAGGTGCGCTGGTCCGGCCTGTTGTTTGGGATCATGATGTTTCTTTTTGTGGCGATGCTGATGATTCCGGGAGCTCTGGCCACTCCCAGAGACAGGATTGCATGGACGATTGTTATCCGCGAAAGCTCATTCGGGGGCGGAGGGTGGATTCTTGCGGGGAACGCACTGCGCCAGCAAGGCCGCGGGCAAGGCGGCAGCAAGCTCATAACCGTGGGCCGGGTTTTGATCGCGATCGCCGCGATCTTTTATGGGGTTGAGCATTTTCTGCACCCAGCGAATGTCCCAGGAGTTCCGCTCGAAAAAATGACTCCGGTGTGGATACCGGGGCGCCTGCTCATCGATTACCTGACGGGCGCATTTCTTGTGGTTGCGGGAGTGAGCATTCTTCTGAACAAGAAGACGCGGATGGCGGCAACTTATCTGGGTACCTGGATTGTGCTACTGGTCTTGTTCATCTATGGGCCGATCCTGATCGCGTCGCTGCTGGACCCGAACACCGGCGTCAAAATTGAAGGGATCAACTACTTCGCGGACACGCTGCTGTTTGCCGGAGCTGTTCTCGCGCTCGCCAGCGCCACGCCGCGCACGGTTCAAGCTGCGCCTTCCAAACTCTCACCAACGGCGGTCACGGCAGCTTTTTTTTGAAGCTGACGGGCTAGTTGTGCACGTGCGGGCTCTGTGCGGGGTTGGCGTGGTGAGCGGGCGGCTCTTTCACCACCTTCACCTCAAAACTCACCGGCAAGGTTTTCGGGGGATAGCAAGCGGCATTGTCGCAGGCCTGGTAGCGCAGAACTCCGTGCATCGCGTATTTTCCTGGGACGACCGCGTGCAAAGGGTGTACGCCTACCGCAATCGTGAAGTCTCCGCTGTAAACACTCAGCTTCTCGTCGGGCGAGAACGGGAATGTCATGTCCGTACCCGCGGGATACTCGGTTTTCCCCAGGATAATGTCTGTGGGAACTTCAATCCGGAGCGTGGTTGGAATTAGAAACTCGGACTTGGGCGTGTTCGAATTCACGTGATAGCCGGGAGGGACTCGAAAGTTTAGGTCCACCATAGTCTGCTTGGTCCGCTGAACCGTGACGAGCGGGACTGCTGCCATGGAAAGGGACGGAGCTTTGCCGGGTGTCTGTGCGGAGGAGAGGCTCGCGGCTGACAGAATCAACGCGAGCAGCACGGACGTCCGCGCTGCGCGAGTACTAAGACTGTGCGGGTTTGTTGGTTGCTCGATCATGGCGAAGCTAGTTGCGAAACGGTCGACGTCTTCCACTCAACAACTCTCTGAATCATAGACCGATACAGAGGCCAGTTCCTATTGTTACTTCTGAGGCTGCGGCGAGGTCACGGCATTGCCTGAAGCCGAGGCTTGGCTCGCGGCAGGGCGGGTGTTGAGCGCCTCTTTAATGGCGTCCTCGATTTCGGCCTTACCCCTGAGGCCAATGATCTTGTCGACGATTTTTCCGTCGCGCGCGATGAGAAAGGTTTCGGGCAGAGCGGGGACGCCGCCATACTGATCTCCCACAGCCTCTTTCCCAATCAAAATGGGATAGTTCACGCCCATGTCTTTGGCAAACTTGCCAATGTCTTCTTTGCTGGCGTCGTCCATGGCCACGCCGACAATTTGCAGTCCCTGCGAGCCGTATTGCTTCTGAAAGTCAACGAACCAGGGCATCTCAATTTTGCACGGGCCGCACCAGGTAGCCCAGAAATTCAGCAGCACCGCTTTGCCGCGAAAGTCGGAGAGGCGCGTGGTCGAGCCGTCGAGCGATTCGAGAGAAAAATCTGGAGCCGGGCTCGATTGCCTGAGACGGCCGGTTAGCGACGCGCTCGAGCGGCGCGCCTGGTGATAACCCACGTACAACATCAGTGCGACAACAAATGCTACAACTACCAGCACCAGAGGACTACGTTTCACGGGAATTCTCCATTCACAATCCTAAGGCCAGACGAGCCTTGATAACAATTCACGGGTGAAACTCAAAGCGCAAAGCGGTTCAGGAACGAAAGCCAGTTCGAAATCAGGGTAAAGCGGCCGAGCACAAGCAGCACGCCAAGTCCGATCAGCAACGCGCCGGAAGCCACTTCGAGTGCGTGCATGTGCGAGCGGAAGCGGCTGTAAAACTTGAGAAAGCGCTCCATCAAAAGCGATGTTAGAAGAAAGGGCACCGCCAGTCCGAGAGAATAGACGGCGAGTAAGAGGATGCCTTTCACCAAAGTATCTTGTTCCCCGGCGATGGTGAGGATCGCGGTGAGGATCGGTCCCAGGCACGGAGTCCAACCGAAGGCAAATGCAAAACCGATCACGAACGCACCGAACGGAGTGCTGCTGCCTTTCACGCTGTGCAAACGAGCGTCGGTATAAAGTGCTTTGATCTTGAAAATGCCGGTCAGGTGCAGTCCGAAAAGGATAATGACAACGCCTGCCACCCGGGCTAGCGTGTGTTTGTACATCCCGAGTATCTGGCCGACCTCGGTGGCCGCTGCGCCGAGCACGATAAAGACGACGCTGAAACCAAGAATGAACCCAATGGAATTCACCATGACCCGCCGCATCAGGTGGGCTTGCGGCGCTTTAAGTTCTTCCAGGCCGGCTCCCGAGATCAGAGAGAGATAGCCAGGCACCAGTGGGAGCACGCACGGCGAGAGAAACGAAATGAGGCCGGCAAAAAATGCCGCAATCGGAAGTGGGAGGCTGGACATGCGCTTTTATTGTACCCGCCAGAGCTCTTCTCTGTACTAGATCAGACGGTTAGAAGCGCACTAAGTTGCATCTGTCTCGTAATTTCCGGCCGCTTACTTTGATTTTGCAGGCCTCGCGGCGGGAGAGGCAGCACTGGGCTGGTTCAAATCAGGCGAGGATTCCGACAGCATCTTGCGCAGAAAAGAGAATGGCATGGAGGCGGTCAGCACAATGTGATCATTCTCCTGCCTTATCTTCAGGCTGTCGAACAGGGCCTTCACATCGGCATCGGTACCGTGCGATCCGACAGACGTTTCTGCGGTTCGTGTGAGGGCGAGGAAAAGGGTGACCTTGTCGGCAATGGCGCGTGCATCGTCGGGAGACTGGCTGAAGGTTTCGGCGCGGAGATGAACCGCCTCCGCTTTCAGATGAAGCGGGCTGAGATAGCTTCCCGAAATTACGATGGTCGCGGGCTTGGTGAAGACCGTGCTCCAGGCGGCGGCTCCGGGTGCGGAGGGATCGACGCGCGCCACTACCCACGCCAGACTGGCCAGCTGAACGTGTTTGAAGTATTGCCGTAACAGCGACGGACCTCCAAACGGAGAAGCCAGCCGCTTCGAGCGATCGACAATTCCTTCGATCACCGCGGGGTCGTCATGATTGGAAGCGGCCACTGAATCCGGGCTCAGCACTGCGACGCGCAGGGATCTGCCTTGCAGCGGAATGGTGAAAATGTCGATCGAGTGATAGTTCTCTACCGATTGCGCGATCTGTCGCAGATAGCCGGCGAGGCGCTCGCCGTGAAACTTTCCCACCAGCACTTCAGAGAAGCGCGGCTCTCGGGCGGTTCCGCCGGTTCCGCCGCCGGGCCAGTTTGCGGGATAGTGGATAGCAAACGCCGCTTCATCGAGATCGCGCTCGAATAGAAATCCGGTTTCGCGGATGAAGCGCTCATATTCGGGATCGTGGCTGACTACGGGCAGCTCTTTGCCGGAGTTTGCCCTGCGCGCCCAGCTGAGATCCAGATAAAAGAACGCGTCTGCTCCAGGCAACAGGCGGGCCGCCTCAGGCGGAGCATGTTTGCGAAGCTGGACGGCGAGCGTGACCGCCGCGGCGACCATTACGACCACCAAGGCGATGGGGAAGGTGCGTCTAATTCGCATGGAATGCGGTCAGACCTGAAATGATAGCACTGCGGTCGAAGGAGCGCCCGGCCTCGTCGACGAGTACATGTCGATGGGGACGGGCTAACTCGAAGAAGCTCGCGCAATCCTTCCCGTAGCGTCATCCCGAAGTCCCGTGCCTTCACCAGCGGGGCGAGGGATCTCCGTGAGCATGCCGCACATGCTAGTATGCGTTCACTCTTGAAAGGAGCCTTTATGAAACGCACCGTTTTGATCGTTATCACCCTGTCGGTGGGAGTAACGCTGGGCCTGCTGGGCAGCCGGATGTCGAGCGCGCAAGAAAAAAGCAATTTGAAGGGCGGCAAGATTCTGCAGCGGATCGAACTGAAGGGCGCTCCGGGATGGGAAGCGATCCTGGTCGACCGCACCCTGCCGCCGGGCGTGGAGAGCGGCAATCACACGCAATCGGGCAACGAGATTGTGTATGTCGAGAAGGGTTCGGTGATCTTCGAGACGCATGGCAAGGAAGCCAGGACCCTGAAGCCCGGCGAATCGTTCACCACGCTCGACGGCCAGGTGCACAACGTGAAGAATGCCAGCAAGACCGAGCCCGCGAAGGCGTTGGCTTTCTATGTGGCGAAAAAAGGAACACCGCTGGAAGAATTGTCGGTTCCGGCGAAGTAGGGATTTCCTGACCCCGGCACGGGCAGGGAGACGAAGCCCGTGCCGAAATATTTTTAGCAAGTTGGCACAAGGAAATCGACTGGGATGTAAGGTCAGCTGGAATGACCTGATGATTCAGTCATTTTCTGATGAGTGAGTTTTTCAACAGCCACGCCTGTTTTGCCAATTAACCTCACGCGCCTTCCTGGGGCGTATACAGAAAACCGGCTGACGCCGCGCGCAACTGGCGGTGGATGGTTACTACTGCTTTTGGTTCCACACGTACAAGTAATTCACATCAGTCGCAGTGGCAACATTGCGGCTACCTTTGTGCGTTGCGCGATTCAAAGCGGCGCGAACCTTTTCCTTGCCCTCGGCCAGTTCAGCTAACGGCACCTTCAGTGCAACGCCCTCTTTTAGCTGATCGAGATCAGAGAGGATTCTGGTAACGATCGCTTTGTGCTTTCCATTGCGACCTTGCGGGACATCGATCTGCGCCATGGTGCGGAAATTCATTGGGGACTTCTGGGAGCGAGGGCTCATCGATTTGGCTCCTTTCCACTAATCCACTAAGCGTTAACCTAACGACACGTAATCGTAACCCAACAATTGCGAGTCGTGCAAGTAAAATAATCGAAGCACATTAGACGGTAGACGGTTGCGACTCGCTGTGGTGAAGGCGGTTCCGTAGAAGTAGTGTTATTTCAACAGGTTAAGCGCAGCTAAAGCGAAATCCGTCGGCCTAACAATGTGACCCGTACGACTTCCAACCTGCTACTGTTTGGATCAGCACGTGGAGCAATCGTAATGCAAGGGTCAAAAACACATTTCGAGCAGATTCCGGTAGCGGTAGTGAAAAAGATTGCCGCAGAGTTTCATGACGACGTTGCCGGAAACGATTGCGCGGTCGCAAGAATTTCACCGAGGAAGTTGAAGCCACATCGCTCGGCTTCGCTGGGGAAAAAGAGAAAGCCGGTCTAACAATGCAACTCCTGGAGCCGAAAATGAACTGCTCGATCTGCGGAAAGCCCATCGCGCTTGAAGCTGCCAAGACAGATGAAGTCGGGCAAGCCATACATGAGGAATGCTACCTCCTCAAGGTTCGTAGGGTGCCTTGGCCACACCCCGTCCATACGTCAGAAGGAAAAAGCTGACTCGCCTCCAGCCCAGAAGAACTAAGGTGCCACGATGCCCATAAGTTTACGTCGGTAACGAGCCTCTCCTCCCGGCGAAGGATCGTTGTCGCAAGGTCGCGATCGCTTTGCGGTAGGTTGAGGTTGTTCGAATCGCCAACCTAGCGAAAAGCAGCGCCGTCATGAATCAAGAGAAATATATTGGCATAGACCTGCACCGTGCAACGATCTCGTGATATTCATCCTCAGGTCCCGCAACCGCGTTTTTGGGTCTTCCTTCTATCTTCTATCGTAGAAGGTCAAGCCGTCACTCAATCGTCGCCTCGAGCGCCTCGGTTGGTGATAAATCGCCATGGCAACGCATCGACCCGCGAATCGTCCCTGATCAAGACCGGCGGGTTGCGCGAAATTTCCTGCTTGTGATAACTTATCTAATTGTCCCGGACATCTGGATGGGATCAAGGGTATACTTGTGCCTTAGCGGGCACTTGTCCCCGTTATGCTGGCGTAGCTCAGTCGGTAGAGCACCTGATTTGTAATCAGGGGGTCGGGGGTTCAAATCCCTTCGCCAGCTCCAGCATATGAAACGCAGGCGATGAATTGAGAACCAGTTCCGGCAGGCTGCGGAATTCTTTATTTTCCGCAACCGGCTGGCGCAACAGTTTTTCCAACGCACTTCACTCGGAACTATATTCGGAACTGATCCGGCGTACGTGATCTTCGCGCGGTAAATTCGTAGGCGCGATTCCTGGTTTCCCTGATTTGCGAAACTCGTGTTTGGTGGACCGAAGTAGAGGTGTGTTGCCGCGGTCCGGAATTCGCGAGCCTGTTGGATGATAAAGGGCAATGGCTGCATCGCCCGGCGATTTTGCACAGGTGGGTGAGTGGTTAAAGCCAACAGACTGTAAATCTGTCCCTCCTAGCGAGGTACGAAGGTTCGAATCCTTCCCTGTGCACCATGTTTTGTTGGCCGAATGGTTGGGGCAGGAATTATGAGCCGCTTGGCAATGGCGTTGATCGCGTACCTGGTTTTGGGTGCGCTGGCTTTTGCCACGCTGAGCGATGAGCGGATCCGGTTGGTGACGCTGCTGATTCTGGCTATGTTCGCGGTTAAGACCTGGGTGCGCCGGAAGGATCTGCTGCATCCGAATGGCGACGGCGAACGGAATTGAGTTTCGGCGGTAGAAGTTTTTAGCCGATGTAGCTCAGTTGGTAGAGCACTCCCTTGGTAAGGGAGAGGTCATCAGTTCAATCCTGATCATCGGCTCCAGGGATTGGAACTTGCAGTAAGGTTCGTGAAAGGGCGCGGCTTCAGCCGTGCCGTAGGAGTTGGGAATGGAAAGCGGCTTTAGCCGCTGAGAGTTGGCTGGAAGCTGAGCGCTGACAGCCGATAGCTGGTTAAGGGCGGGAGTAACTCAGTGGTAGAGTCACAGCCTTCCAAGCTGTTGGTCGCGGGTTCGATTCCCGTCTCCCGCTCCATTTCGGTTTAGGTGTGACGATGGCCTTCGAGCAGGCGGCAATCAAAATCGAGAAGCAGCAGGAGTTCTCGAAGTTGCAAGCTGCGGTGGAGCAGGCGTTCTTGCCGGAGAAAGTCGAGGGGTTCCTGAAGCAGTTGGATCGCAAAGGAATTCGGATTCGGGAGTTTGATGCGGTGCTTTCGGCGCGGGTGCTGGAGGACTTGATTGGCGGATCGGCGGCCGGATCAAGCCTGAGTACCTGGCAGTTATATCAGGAGTTGCCCCTCTCCGATCAGGCGCAGATGCGGGAGTTTTATCTATCGAAGTTGGAAACGGTGGGTATCGCGCTGCGGCACAAATTTAAGAAGCTTTATCAGTATTACTGAGCGGGACGCCCGCACTACAGGGTTTGAGCTAGAAGCTAAAAGCTAGGAGCTAGAGCTGAATTATGGCGAAAGAGAAATTTGATCGCAATAAGCCGCACTGCAACGTAGGGACGATTGGTCACATTGACCATGGCAAGACCACGTTGACGGCGGCTATCACCAAAGTTTTGCAGAAGCACAATCCGAAGATCGTCTTTCGGTCGTTCGACTCGATTGATAACGCTCCGGAAGAAAAAGCGCGCGGAATCACGATTGCGACGGCGCACGTCGAGTATGAGACGGCGAACCGGCACTACGCGCACGTCGATTGCCCGGGCCACGCCGACTACATCAAGAACATGATCACGGGCGCGGCGCAGATGGATGGCGCGATTCTGGTGGTGGCGGCGACGGATGGTCCGATGCCGCAGACGCGTGAGCACGTGCTGCTCGCGCGGCAGGTCGGCGTGCCTTACATCGTGGTGGCGTTGAACAAGTGCGATGCGGTGGATGACCCTGAGCTGCTTGACCTGGTCGAACTGGAAGTGCGCGAACTGCTGAAAAGCTACAAGTTCCCGGGCGACGATGTGCCGGTGATCCGACTCTCCGCATTGGGCGCGCTGAATGGGGAAGCCAAGTGGGAAAAGCAGATTGATGCTCTGATGGAGGCGGTGGACAAGAGCATTCCGCAGCCGGCGCGCGAACTGGACAAGCCGTTCCTGATGCCGATTGAAGATATTTTTTCGATTCAGGGGCGCGGCACGGTGGTTACCGGACGTATCGAGCGCGGCAAAGTGAAAGTGGGCGAGGAAGTGGAAATCGTCGGCTTCCGCGACACGCGCAAGACGGTGGTGACCGGCGTCGAAATGTTCAAGAAGCAATTGGACGAAGGCATGGCGGGCGACAATGCGGGACTGTTGCTGCGCGGCATTGCGAAAGAAGATGTCGAGCGCGGCATGGTGTTGGCCAAGGGTGGATCGATCACGCCGCACACCAAGTTCAAGGCCGAGGTTTACATTCTGACCAAAGAAGAAGGTGGGCGGCATACGCCGTTCTTCAAAGGATACCGTCCGCAGTTTTATCTGCGCACCACGGACGTGACGGGAGTGGCGGAGTTGCCGGCGGGCACGGAGATGGTGATGCCGGGCGACAACGTCTCACTCGTGATCGAGTTGATCACGCCGGTGGCGATGGAGAAGGGCTTGCGCTTCGCCATTCGCGAAGGCGGGCACACGGTAGGCGCCGGAACCATTGCGGAGATTGTGCAGTAATTGAAAATGCCGGCGGGACGCCGGCGCTACTAAACGCGGCTTGCATCCTGCCGCAAGTTCTTTCCTCCTGTAAAGCCGGGAGGGGTAAAGAGAGAGTGAAACGTGATTGGAAAAGAAAGAATTCGCATCCGGTTGAAAGCTTACGACTACCGCATTCTGGATCAGTCGACGGGCGAGATCGTGGAAACCGCGCGGCGCACCGGAGCACAGATCGCGGGGCCGATTCCGTTGCCCACGATGAAGAATAAATACTGCGTGCTGCGTTCGCCGCACGTAGATAAGAAGTCGCGGGAGCAGTTCGAGATCCGCACCCACAAGCGTTTGCTCGATATTCTTGAGCCCACGCAGCAGACGGTGGACGCGCTGATGAAACTCGATTTGCCGGCGGGCGTGGATGTGGAGATTAAGGCATTCGGCAAGGAACATAAATAGCTTCTAGTTCCTGGCTGCTAGCTTCCAGCTAGAGCCACAGAGCTCCCAGCCAATAGCCGCCGTTACCTGAACTACGGGCGAGCGACGAGCCAAGCTGGGTTGGAGACGAAGATGGCGATACGAGTTACAGGCATTCTGGGCAAGAAGGTCGGCATGACGCAGCTGTTTGACTCGAAGGGCGATGTGCGCCCGGTCACCGTGCTGCAGGCTGGTCCTTGCGTGGTGACGCAGCACAAGCTGGCGGTGAAAGATGGTTACGAAGCGGCCCAGATTGGTTTGGTTGAGTTTGTGAAGGAATCTCGGCTCACCAAGCCGGCGCGCGGACACCTGGCCAAGAACAATCTTCCTCCGGTGAAGTTCATGCGCGAAGTGCCGCTCGAATCGGATGGCGACGGCGAGGGAGCGGTGAAGGTTGGCGACCGCGTGCTGGTCGAAATTTTTGAAGGCGAAAAGTTTGTCGACATCGTGGGAGTCAGCAAGGGCAAGGGCTTTCAGGGTGTGGTGAAGCGGCATCATTTTGGCGGCGGTCCCAAGTCGCACGGATCGATGTTTCAGATCACCGGTTCGATCGGATCTTCGGCGTTCCCTTCGCGCGTGTTTAAAGGCATGCGCATGTCGGGACACATGGGCCATGACCGCGTCACGCAACGCAACTTGCGCGTGTTGGGCGTGGACAAGGACGAAAATCTGCTGGTTGTAGAAGGCAGTGTGCCCGGGCCGCAAGGCGGGTACATCGTCATCACAAAAGCGAAGAAGCCGCCGAGAGAGCGCCGCGGGTTTGCAGGTTCGGCGACGGTCGATCCGTTGAAGGCGGCGAAGCGGGCAGCGAAGAAGGCTTAAGGCAGTACCTAGTACCCAGTACCGAGTACCGAGAAGCAATATGGCAACGATTGACATACACGATTTAAGTGGCAAGAAGGTCGGGACCTTCGATCTCGCCGACGAAATTTTCGGCGCGGTGAATGAAGACCTGCTCTGGGAGGCGGTGAAGCATTACCGCGCCGGGCAGCACCGCGGCACGCATGCCACCAAGGCCCGCTGGCAGGTTTCCGGTTCGGGCAAGAAGCTGTGGAAGCAGAAAGGCACCGGACGGGCGCGTATCGGCTCGATCCGTTCGCCACTCTGGCGTCACGGCGGCACGGTGCATGGTCCGGTTCCGCGTTCTTATGACTACGCGTTCCCGCGCAAGAAATTGCTGGGCGCGCTGCGCTCGGCGCTGGCCTCAAAGTTTGCCGATGGCAAGCTGACCATCGTGAACGCGTTCGAGTTGAAGGATGGGAAGACGAAAGCGTTCCGCGCGGTGCTCGATGCGTTGAACGTCGAGTCGACCGTGCTGATTGTGGATGTTCCGAACTCGGGCAACAACAACCTGGCCTTAAGCTCGCGAAATATTAAGGGGCTGGAGTTGCTTCCCGGCAACGAAGTTCATCCCTATCATCTGCTGCGCTACGATCGCGTGATTTTTTCGCATCCTGCAATTGAGAAGCTGCAGTTGACGTTGAAAGACAGTTTGCCGAAGCATCAGCGCAAGGCGGCGAAGGAAGAAGACGAAGGCGCGAAGAAGGCGTCGGCGGCTCCCCGGAAGCGCACGCGGCATGAAAAAGCGGCGGAGGTGGCCTGATGAAATCCGCATACCAGATCATTCGCCGTCCGGTGATCACCGAAAAAGGTCTGGCGATCAAGGAAAACCAGAACACGCTGGTGTTTCAGGTTTCGCCGAAGGCGACGAAAACGGAAATCAAGCAAGCGGTGCAGACGATTTTCAAGGTAAAAGTATTTTCCGTGCGGACGGCGACGTATCCGGGGAAAGAACGCCGGCGGGGGAAATTTGCCGGCTACCGTCCTGACTGGAAGAAGGCGTATGTGCGGCTGCGGGCCGGCGAGAAGATGCCGGAATACGCGCAGAATTTGTAAAAGCAGGTTCCGCGCCGGCAGAGAACGCCGGTTCGGAATGACAAGAGATTTGAGCTAAGAGCTAAAAGCTCAAGGCTAAGAGCTGATTATGGCGATCAAAACATACAGACCGACGACCCAGACGTTGCGCTATCGCACGACGATCGTCAACGACGACATTACGACCAGGCATCCCCACAAGCCGCTGATCGAGAAGAAGCAGCGAACCGGCGGACGCCGCAACTCGGGTGACATTACCAGTTGGCATCGTGGCGGCGGACACAAGCAGAAGCTGCGCATCATTGATTTCAAGCGCGACAAGACTGGAATCCCGGCGACCGTGACCACGATCGAATACGATCCCAACCGCTCGGCGCGCATTGCCCTGCTGGCCTACGCTGACGGCGAGAAGCGTTACATCCTTGTGCCCGAAGGTTTGAAGGTGGGGCAGAAAATTGTCAGCGGTCCGGAAGCCGACATTCTGGTGGGCAACGCATTGCCGCTGCGCAATATTCCGCCAGGCACGTCGATTCACAATCTTGAACTCAAGCCGGGCAAGGGTGCGCAGATGGTGCGCTCGGCCGGCGGAGCGGCGCAGTTAGTGGCGAAGGAATCGGATTACGCGCTGGTGAAGCTGCCCTCCGGCGAGACCCGCAAGATTTCGCAGGATTGCATGGCGACCATCGGGCAGGTGGGAAATCTGGATC